>Ga0207091_1005_pt1 | contig 54295 bp, 44 predicted proteins | sample Alteio_BWMinHeat_47_FD_153534 | JGI IMG/M metagenome (GOLD analysis project Ga0207091, IMG submission 153534) | Enriched cells from forest soil in Barre Woods Harvard Forest LTER site, Petersham, Massachusetts, United States -... | ecosystem: Environmental > Terrestrial > Soil > Temperate forest >... | reverse complement strand
ATCCTTCAAAGGTGCGCATGGCTTCCTTAAGTTCGCTTAATGTTTGAGCCGTCTGGGGAGCAGAGGCAACAGGAAGGGAGGCGGGAGCAGGTGAAGAAGAAGAAGCGAGGGGAGCAGGAGAGAGGGCCGCGGGAGGGAGGTCGAGGGTTTCTTCAATTTCAAAAAAGCGATTCCGTGGGGTGGGGCCGATGATCTCATCAACCCCGGCATCGCGGTACGTTGAAAGGAGGGTTTGGAGAGAGGGAATGTGGGTCATGGGTGAAGATGTGTCGCTATGAGTGTCATCCCCGGCTTAGTTCCTCTTACCCCCGCTTTGCGGGGGTTTAGAGGAACTTGACCGGGGACCCAGGAGCCAAGGTATGAAAGAGTTTTTATGTTGCCCCTGGGTCCCCGATCAACAAGTCCTAACATCCCCGACAAGTCGTGGATGAAGGACTTGTAAGTCGGGGATGACACCTTTTTACAAATTAAGTTAATGGTCATAGTACAATGGTTTTGTGCTAATGCTGGAAGATATCAACTTCATTCCACCCCTGGATATCAAGTTCACATCTGGCCGGAAGGAATTCAAAACAGGCCTTCGCGACCGCTTCCCGCGCTTCTCGTTTAAGGAGCTCCTGCAAAATGGCTTTCAAACGGTGCAAATAAAGAACGTCTCCCGCCGCATACTCCTTTTGCTTGTCTGTTAAAACATCTGCCCCCCAATCAGAGGTCTGCTCGGTTTTCGAAATCTCCACACTCAAAAGCTGTTTGCAAAGATCCTTTAACCCATGTTTATCCGTGTAGGTGCGCGAGAGCTTAGAGGCAATTTTTGTACAGAACAGCGGATAGGTCTCCACGTTCAAGTAGTACTTCATAATGGCAAAATCAAAGCGGGCAAAGTGGAAGATTTTCTCCACATTTTTGTCTCTTAAAATCGCCTTTAAGTTGGGCGCTTCATAAGACGTGTTGAGGGGGAAATGCACAAGATGACAGTCCCCATCACCAGCGGATAATTGCACAAGGGCAAGGCGATCACGGGGAATGTAAAGCCCCATGGCTTCCGTATCCACAGCCACAGAATGGCCAAAATCAATCCCAGTGGGAAGGTCTCCCCGGTGATAGTAAATTTTCATAATACGTACGACTTTCTCTAGAGAGAGGGTGGTGCCCAGGAGAAGACTCGAACTTCCACAAACTTTCGTTTACTAGAACCTGAATCTAGCGCGTCTACCATTTCGCCACCTGGGCAGTGTAGGATGAACTATAAGGGATAAACATAAAAAGTCAACGTCCTGGCTCTGCAATCGGTGGCCGTACCCGTACTTGGGTGATCTGGTGACGATGGCGCCTTAAAATATCCATTTGAAAGCCAGCAATCATCACCGATTGACCCACCTCAGGAATTTCACGCGCCTCATGCAACACGAGCCCTGCCAAAGTAGCTGCATGCTCATCAGGCAAATTCCAGCCATAGAGGCGATTAAGATCGCGGATCGTCAAGCTTCCGGAAATCACATAGGTGCCGTCAGAGGCCATGCGCACCCCTTGCACTTCCACGTCATGCTCATCCACAATTTCGCCGACAATTTCCTCAAGAATATCTTCCAGCGTGATCAGCCCTTGCAGGTCCCCATATTCATCAATGACCAGGGCAAAATGCTCGCGGCGTTGCTGAAAAGCGGCCAATTGGGAAAAAAGAGTGGTTGTTTCCGGGACAAACCAAGGAGGACTCGCAATTTTTTGAATATCAAGGGTTTTGAGATGTCCCGTGTTGCCCTGTACTGCCCGCAGCAGATCTTTTGCATGAAGAACGCCCACAATATTATCAGGATTATCCCGCCAAACCGGAATACGCGTGTAAGGCGCCTTCAGCGCTTGCTCAACAATGGTTTTATTGGGAGAGTCAATGTTAATGGTGAGCATGGTTTTACGGTGGCGCATGACCTCCGTGACGTCCACCGTTGTGAGATCCAGAATACTGCGCAGCATCGCACGCTCATAATCCCCATTTCCAGGGGAGCCCACGTGAAGATCAATGGCGCCCCGCAACTCTTCCGCGGATGCCGTCTGGGACACATCATGTTTGATTTTGATGCCCATGAGGGAAAGGGACGCTTGAGCAATCACATCAATGGACTTGGTGAGAGGGGACATAATGTAGAGCAGAGGCTTAAAAAAACGGGAGAAAGTAAGCGCTACCCGATCAGGGCAGGTATAGACATACATCTTCGGCAGCACTTCACCATAAATTGTCACAAGAGCGCCCATGCCAACAGCCGCATAAAAGGCCCCGATCGGACCACACAGGTGGGTGAGAAGGCTTGTCGTAAGCGCCGTCACAAGGGTAATGGACCAGGTATTGAGCAGGAGAATCGAGCTAATAAATTCGCCGATTCTTTTCTGGAGATCGAGGATAGAAGAGGCGCGTTTATCCCCTTTTTTCGCCAGATGGAAAAGGCGAACACGAGAAGACGCCAAAACAGCCGCTTCTGAAGCGGAACACAATCCCGCAAAGAGGATAAAAACAAAAATAGTAACGCATGATAGAACGCAAGAAAGTAGCGACATAGGATCCCCTTAAGATTCGCGAGGCCGAAGTCTAGCGTCTTCCCATAAAAAAGTCACTCTGAAATGAGAGTCATGCAAAATTGCATGATTTCTCGTAAAAAATAGATAAAAAATAAATATTGAAATAATTATGAGGATGTGTTACTTCCATCGAAAGAGAAAGAATGAATACAAGCAAGCGTAGCGCGCAATAATGATAGGATGGATTTAACATGATGATCTCTGAAAAAACTCTTCTAACGACGGTTTCGGCTTTTGTCTTAACATGGCAACTCTGTACCCCTTCTCAACTCTGGGCGATGGATGACAACTTTGTATCCTTCAACTCTTCGCACACCCCCTCTCTTTCAGTGCAAGTTGAATCGAAGGAGGCGAAAGCTGCCAAAGAAAGCAACTATGAGAAAGAATGGGAACGAAGAAAAACGATGATTCTCACAGGAAGTAAGCCTGTAGATGTGAGGGAATACACTGACAAATTAGTTAAGGAAGGCAACGTTTACGCAATAGATTACGAAATAAATATGCGTCTAACTGGCACCGATGATTATCCCCAAGATGAGGCGACGGCGGTAGCATTAAATAATGGTTTGGCTGACAGAGGTCACGCGATGGCGAGATTTCGAAAGCACATGGGCTTTCGAAATGAAGCATATGGTTATCCCAAAGATCTGAAGGCTGCGGCGGCATACAATGATAGCTTAGTTGAGGAAGGTAACTCTCAGGCAATAAAGTACAAAATAGGGGAGCTTACATATGGAACACATGGTGAGTATCCCAAAAGTCCTGAGGCTGCGATGGCATTCATTGAGAGCTTAGTTGCCAAAGGCAACAAGTATGGGGAGAAATATAAAATAGAGGGATTGAGAGAAGGATGGTATGGCTATCCTAAAAATCCTGCGCATTCGTTGGAACTCGAGAACAAGAGATTAGCTGGCGACCCGCAAGCTGCTGAGGAGGCCGCTCAGGCGAGATGGAGCAAATAATAAGTGGTGGCTGGTAGTGAGAGAAGGAGGGGACAGTTATCGAGCTTCTTCTTTTCACAATTGCATGATTCTGGTGCATGATTCTGGTTGACCCTTATCGAGGATGCTTATATGGTGTCACCTGTCTTTGGGCGCTTAGCTCAGTCGGTAGAGCAACTGACTTTTAATCAGTGGGTCGTAGGTTCGATTCCTACAGCGCCCACCAGGCAATCCCTGGTGGTTCCAGAGACGGCAGAAAACAAAAAATATTTTAGGGGAGCATATGGGGAGCAAATTGAAAAAAGTCGCAAAATTAATTTGTGCCCCTGTCTTCTAGATAATCATCCAAATGCTGTGTCATCTCTCCTCCTCTTGTAAATCTCAAAGGGGAAGGGCCCCGCTTCTTATAAGGGAGATTTTTGTGATAATCCCCTCCAAAAAAGAGTAAAGGGGCTGGAGAGATTATAGAGGATTCTCCTATGCCAAAACTCACCAAGACATTTGTGGAAGCCATTACCCCCCAGCCTAATAAGAACGTACAGAGTTGGGATGCAGAACTGAAGGGCTTCTTTGTTCTCGTTTTACCAAGCAGTAGACGGGTATACTGCCTTCAATACCGCAACATATACCGTATCCGGAAACACCTGAAAATCGGAGTCCATGGACAAATTACAACGGAAGAAGCACGGGCGTTGGCAAAGAAGTATCTTGGAGAAATCGCCCATGGGGAAGATCCTGCCAAAAAGCGCAAGGAAAACAGGGCACTTCCCCTCGTTAAAGACTTTGCGGAAGATTATTTAGAACGCCATGGGACTCGGAAACGTGCCAGAAGTGTTGTTGAAGATAAAAAGCTTCTCCGTCGCATTATCTTGCCGGCCTTAGGCAAGGAACAGGTGCGCAATCTTCAACGCCGGAAAATTGAGGATATGCATGCACAATTTCGCAATACCCCGTATCAGGCCAATCGAGCCTTGGGCCTTTTGTCCAGCATGCTCTCTTTAGCGGTGACCTGGGAATGGAGAGCAGATAATCCGGTCAGGGGAATGAAGCGCTACCAAGAAGAAAAGCGCGATCGCTGGTTGGACAAGAAAGAGCTTAATCAATTTTGGGAGGTCCTGGAGCGTTACCCTCAGACTTCAGCAGCCCTTGCCCTTAAAATCCTCCTCTTAACCGGAGCCCGGAAGGGTGAAGCCCTCTCTGCAACATGGGATCAGTTTGATTTTGAGAAAGGCGTGTGGACAAAGCCATCCCATTTGACAAAGCAGAAAAAACGGGAGCATCTTCCTCTTTCTCATCAAACGCTTGCTGTTCTTGAACAACTGAAGAAGACGAACAAGAAGAAATCCACTTATCTTTTTCCGAGTCCCGTAGATAACAAGCCTTTGAGGGATGTGCGGCGTTTTTGGGAGAGAGCGAAGAAAGAAGCCAAGATTGAAAATGTTCGCATTCACGATTTGCGCCATACCCACGCATCCCACCTGGTCTCAAGCGGCCTGAGCCTCAGCATTATTGGCAAACTCTTAGGCCATACTCAACCCGCTACCACCCAGAGGTATGCTCACCTTGCCGATGAACCATTACGCCAAGCCGCACAATTCTTTGGGGATCAACTGGGACAAGCTACGGCAAAAGAAGGGGTGGAAGACCTACGACGATAGTTTGTTTTGTAAAAGTTCAGATACATGTGAGACAACAAGAGGGTTGTGAGCGAGCGCGCCTTAGATAGCGCTGTAGCGAGCTTACGACCCTCTTGCAGAAATAAAAAAAGGCCTCGAGAATAGGAATGTTCAAACCCTAACCTTGGAGGCCTTTATGCAAATCAAAGGATTGCACAAGAACATTTATAAACTATATCGCTATTCTTCTGAACAAGAAAATCTTGAGACGCATCGGAAAAAATATGAGAAGCCAGTAAGACTTTGGAAAAAGCTAAAATCAGAAGGGGTTTCAGATAAGCTATGCCAAGAGGCAACGAAGATCGCACGTTCGACTTACTATCGGTATAGAGCTCGTCTTAAGGCGCTTGAGAAGGGCATTCTTCCTCCTTCCAAAAAGCCTAAGAACCTTCGAAAATCTCAATGGGGAGAAGCTGAGAAGCAGCTTGTCTTACGCTTAAGAAGAGAAAACCCCACCTATGGGAAAGCTAAAATCTCTGTGATTCTCAAGCGGGATCAGGGCGTGTCTCTTAGTGAAAGTACAGTTGGACGTATTCTCAAACACTGGATGGAGAAAGGGTTGATCCAAAAATCTCTTTCAGCCCCTCGTCAAAGACGAAGGCGACGCTTCAATGGGTATGCCCAGCCCCTGATCTATGGAATGAAGGCCCAAAAACCTGGCCAAATGGTTCAAGTTGACCATATGTCTATTTTTAAAAACTCCTATCCTGGAAAGCATTTTCAAGCCTGGGACCCCACCTCTCGTTTTATCCATGCTGAACTTTATTCGAATGCCACCAGTCGGTCGGCGCGGAAGTTCTTGCATTCCCTGATTGATGCGACCCCCTTTAATATCGAGTCCATTCAAGTCGATGGAGGCTCTGAGTTTATGGCAGAATTTGAGGAAGCTTGCGCTGAAATAAACATTAAGCTTTTTGTTCTCCCTCCCAAACGACCTCAATGGAATGGTGGAGTTGAACGTGGAAACCGTATCTTCAGAGAGGAATTCTATGCACGTCGGGATCTTTTAGCCGATTCCTTAGGCGACCTTAGATTCCATCTGAAAAAGGCTCTCAAAAAATATAACTCCTATAGACCCCATTTTAGTTTGAAAGGACTCACACCCATGCAGTACATTCAGGACTCCTTTCTCAAGGCCGCTTGAGTCTCATATGTCCTGAACTCATACATTTTGTTTTTTCTCCCTTCCTTTTTTCTTTTCAGAAGATTATGATTCCCAAAAACATAGGGGGTCAACCCAAGGACTGTATGGGAGATGTACATGGCTTTCGAAGCATTATCAGGTCTGTTCTCCTAACGAGCGGGGCTATTTTTGGAAGCTCAGTCCTATTCTACTCGGTGGGAGGATTTCTAGAATACAGAGAATATCTCTCAACATACCAAAAGAATCAACAGGCTGATTTTCAAAGCATACAGAAAAAGATCTCAATTTTTACAGACAACATCGTCAATCTGTCAGACATTATAGTCGGCAGAATCCAAAAAGATCCCAATCATCACAGAAAAACAAAAAGTGCCTTGGAGTTGATCCCTGCGTTGCGCGATATGTTAGTGCTCCCTCGATTTCAAGCAGTGAGATATTTCAAACTTTCTTCGCCCCAAGCGGTTATGACCAGCTTTGGCATTATCGCACAGGAGAAGATATCACCCCAGACTCAACCAGCAGTTGCCATTAAGAAAGATGTCTCGCTTATCTTTGGAAAAGAGGCTCTCACCGCACAAACCCCTGTCTTTTCCAAGGGGAAACAAAAGGAAGGGCTTTTAGAAATTCAGATTGCCCCTTCTGAATTCAAAACGTTTATAGGCGTTCCTTCGTTTTTTATAAGTGATCATCAAGATCTTCCCGAGGATGCTTTGCTGAGCAACACACCTTTTCCACTCTATAAAAAAGCACCTCTAGGATTTTTTGCGCTTATGAAGCGCAATCAAAACCATTTTATATCGTTTGGTTTTTTAGTGTTCTTATGCGTCACGCTATTATTTTTAAATATCCTCCGTTTGACGCATCTCTTTAACAAACGGTATAGAATAAAGATAAAATCTCTCAAAAGTATAGCTGACCAGAATGCTCAATCATCTACACTCTCCAATATCTCTTTAGAAACCCTCAAAAGCGCCTTTTCTTCTTACTGTAAACTTCATGCAAACATCATGAACAGACACCAGGATCAAGAACAAGCCTTGGAAGCCCTCGTCCAAGGTTCGCTCGACAAAAATCTCCTGACGCAGAGCGAGGCAGGAAGAGAACTTGTAACGATCGCACGATCATGTCTCAAGGCAAACTACAGGTTTGTGAACGGATGGATTACCAACTCCAAGAAGGAAGATGTTTTTCCTCTTCGTCTTTTAGAAAGTGCCAAGGAACTCTTAGGAGAACGGATCCAGAAATTTCAGATTGAGTTGATCATCTCCTGTCCAGAAGATTTCTTTTTTCAAGGCGATTCCGTTTTTGTTGAGATGTGTTTTGTGAATGTTCTTGGAAGAGCCTTGAATCGGATTCCGAGATACGGAAAAGTTTTTATTCTGCTGGAACAGAAAGGCGGCAAGATGTGTCTCGAGATCCAAGATGAAGGCTATACAATTGATCAGGAATTCTCTGAAAAATCATTTTCCTCTTCTCAAAGATCATTTGCTTTGTTTTTAAAAGACGAGGTGTTCAGCCAAATGTGCAGTGAAAATGAGGTACACTATAGTGTCGTGGAAACAGAGGAAAATTTGAACGTGACACGTCTCGTAATCCCAGATGAAAGCAGGCAAGAGTATAGTGGCAATGTTATCTCTCTCTTCCAATAAATCCCTATTGTACACTTCTTTTTTCATATGTATTTTTTCCTTGTTGGATGCACCTTGTATGGCGCAAAAAGCAAAAAAATCTTACCCTAAAGTCTGCAATCTATCGGCAGAAAATACGTTCTTTGTGGGACGCAACGAGACAATTCAGGATATCAAAACCTTCTTCAAAAATAATAAAAGCAAAATCTTATCTCTCACGGGAGGACCTGGTTTTGGAAAAACACAAATTGCTCAACAGTACGCTCATAGGGAATATGACCAATACGATGTTATTTGGCGGATAACCCCTGCGCATGATCTAGCCCATCAATTTGAGGAATTAGCCACTCATCTGAATACAATTCTCCCTGAAAAAGAGCAGATATTTCCTGCCAAATTCTCAAAAGAGGCGCTTATTCACGTGGTGACTCAGACTCTGCAAAACCATGATATTAGATATTTACTCATTTTTGATAATGCCTTGACCTATAAGGCTCTTAATGCTTGTGTTCCTATAGCGCACGGAGGACGAGCACAGCACATTCTGATGACATCCCGTAATGCAAACATTTGGACTGAAGCCATGCGGATTGGACCCTTTAAACGTTCTGAATCCCGAGAGTTTATTAAGAAAATTTTACCGAAAGCGACCCCTGAAGCCGTTGAGAAATTAGCAAAAACCCTCCACGATCATCCGCTTGGATTGGCTATTGCGGTCGGAGTTATTCACGCTCACCCAACGATGGACATTGATCAATACGTTGCGCTCCACGTTAAGCGAAAAAAACTCTTCCTTCCGTCACATCCCCTGCTTGACGGCTATACCGCGGATGTCGAGACGGCTCTCTCCATTAGTTTGGAGGCTATTGCCAATGAATCGCAAGAGGCAATAGACGCCTTGTTTTTTATGAGCTTATTGAGCAGTAAAGACATTCCAAAAGCCTATATCGATATCTGGCTTAGAAACAAAGGATCCGATCTTATTGCGGATGAAGCCATTCGACTCGTTTATGAGCAATCTTTGATCGACAAGAGTGCTAAGCTTGGATCGAACTCTGCCTCTCAGTTTCTTTCCCTTCATGATCTTATCCATCAAATTACGCAGGAGAGCATTCCCATGAAAAATAAACACAAACACATTGAAACCACCATAAAGGTTATGTTGGAGGTGTTCGCGGGGCCCTCGGAAGACTTTACAAAAAAAATAATCCATGAGCCGATTCATCTCTTACATGCCCAAGAGCTCTGTGAAACTGCAAAAAAGGCAGGATATTCCAGCCCATCGCTGCTCACCTTAAAAATTTGCATCTTTCATTGTCTTATGAGTGGGATGAGAGATTGCAAAAGCGCATTGAAAGTTCGAGAAGAAATTGAAGGTGCGTTTAAAACTGGAATGCACGTCGAGCCTTATTATGAAGGCCTTTTTAAACTTAACCAGGGATTTCTCGAAGGTATATTCTCCAATTTTGACGCAGCTGTTCAGAGCCTAAAAGAAAGTGCTACGTTTTTTGAGACATCTGAAGCCTATAAAAATGAATTGTTGTTTTCCCTTAATAATCTTATGCAAATTTGTATCCTGCGCGGAGAACTTGAAGAAGCAAATGTTTTATTTCACAGAGCTGAAAAGGTGTTTAAGGGGACTACCTCAATAGCTGCTAAAAGTTTATTTTTATACGCCTCTGCGTGCCTCCTTCTTGATAAAAGTAAATTTCAAGACGCAGAAAATGTTCTTAAACAAAGTGATAATTATGCGGCTTTAGCTGAGGATAATCCCCCTATTCATCACGCCATTTTATTTCTGAAGACGATAAGCTTGCTCAAGCAAAAAAAATTGGAAGAGGCGCAAGATGTGCTCAAAGCATATGAGGTTATGACAGATGTCTTTTTTCAGGGTAGAAATAATTCAGCCATTCCTTACGTGTTGGTTAGCAGAAGCTTTATTTTAATGGAAAAGGGAGAACTCTCTCCTAAGATTTTTCATGATCTCGAGCAAGCCCTCTCCAGCTATAAAGAATTATTCAAAGGAGATGGAAAACATAGACTGCAAGCTCGTGCTTATTTTGCCATTGGAAAGGCGCATCATCTTAAAGGTGAGTTCGATAAAGCCCTCAAAAGCTACTTCATCAGTAATGAAATTTACGCAAGGGTCTTAAAGAACAAACGAATTGATGATGTGAGCGAACTCTATACAGCTCTCGCGATTTTAGGAATGGATCTCAAGGACAATGCAGTGACAAGCCGATACTTGAAAACTCATATTGAAACTTTTGGAGCCGATCATCCCAGAACGCGAGAAATTTTATCTGCTCTTGAGAGTCGTGAATTGCCCCTTTCTTTTTGAAAAGAGGGTGTTTGCATAAGCAGCGCCAGGTCAATTATAGCGAGCGCTAGGCCCCAAAATGAAAAAATCGATATTTCTTAAAAAATGATATTTACAGATGCGCATATGTATGCATACATACATATGTCGAGCGCTATCGATATACATCTTGAGACAACGAGGAACAAGTTATGAAAAAAAAGCTCAAAGTCAGCAATAAGGAACTTCTGAACAAAATGATTCTTGAGAAAATGTCAGAGGAGATCTACTTAGAAACAGACAGTTTGTCGAATCGTTGGGGGGTAGCGATTAACACCCTGGCGAAATGGCGATGGAAAAAAATAGGGCCGCTCTGGACGAAAGTCGGACGCACAATTTTATATAAATTGGCTGATATTGAAGAATTTGAAGCGCAAAGAAAGCAGCAACATACGACAATATAGCTTCTTCCGAACATTCTAATTCTTTTAAATTTAAACAAGAAAAGACGAGAGAGGTCTGAGGAGAGGCCTCTCATTTTCATTGTGAGTCAAGGAAGAAGATCATAATGAGGCGTGATCCACCACTTGATCCATGAGCCATTCTATAAAGTCTTTGTCTGGTGCAACGAGGTTTTTTTTCAGCGCAAAGACATACGCTTCTCTGACAATCTTAAAGGCCTGCTCTGTGCTTAAAATCTTGCCCGTTCCTTCTGCGAGTTGAAAGGTAAGGTGTGTTGCTTCAACGAAAAGGGCTGGGTTTTCAATGGAAAGTGCGCCTGGCATTTTTTTTTCTTTCTCTTGAGAGGCTTCTGTGTGTTCAATAGGGCCTTCGGAGAGCAATTCTTCTATAGAGCATCCCAAAACAGCTGCGATTGCTTTTAGCGTAACGGCACTTGGTTTTTTGGACCTGCCTAGGAGAATGTTGCGAACCCCATATGCTTTGAGTCCGGCCATTTTCTCGATTTGACCAGCACTTAAGTGCTTTTCAAACATCTTTTCCTGGAGTCTATCTTTTAATACAGTGCTCATTTTTTCATTACCATCATTGAATAGCTTTCGATGCCTCTGGATGTCTTTCGATATCTCTCAGTATCTGTCCATGTCTATCAGTATCCGGGAAAAAATACAAGGTTTTTACATCAAAAATATGCAAAAAAGTTGTTGATAAATTTTTTAAGAAGAGTATGTATGTATTTGTGCATATGATTGTGTATGGTACGCCAGAGACCAAGAGAGAAAAATGAGAGATCCATAACACGAACATAAAAAAACACCTGTGACAAGTTTTTGCGGACCATCACAGGTGTTCACGACCAAAACCTAAGGCGGCTTTGATGAGTGCAGTGTAGCGCGTGGGAAACCCACCGTCCATCCCTCTTCTGAAAAGCCTGTTGATAAAAACAGATACCAAAGAGGATTTATGGACAAGAAGAATAGTAAAAAGCCACCTCTCCCTAAACTGACTCTTCAGGAGAAGGAATGTATTCTTAGAGGAACTGACGATAGAGGGAGCCCAAATTCATATTTTTTTGGTTCCCCCAAAGAGCCTTCCAATGACTCTGGAGCTTACCCTCAGGTACAGCTCGCTTCCCAAGCTCAGTTTCAACCTCAGTCTCAGGATTTAAGAGAAGAGATACAGAGAGACGAAGTAGTTGCTTCCACATCCGTATCCGAATCCATACACGAAGTTGCGCCTAAAGAAGGACCCGCACCAGCAGCAGCGCCAGAGCCAACAAAGATAAAGCCAAAACGGAAAAGAAAGAAGCGGAAACGAAACGTCCTTCAGGCTCTCCGCTCGTTTTTTCTTAAGACAGGTTTTAAAAGCGTTGAGTCCACTTACCATCCCTTTTACGGACGTCGAGTTGAGGGACTTCTTGAGACGCTTAAAGACTCTCAGGGGTTAGAACTGTCGAGAGATGCAAAAAAACTTGGCCACTTCTTCTTTCCCAAAGAAAAGATTCCAAATGCTTCAAGTGGTGCGTTTCTCCTTAAGCAGAGAGTTCCCAGTTTTTATCAAAATTCGATATCTCACTTTGCGTTCAGGGGCAAAAGAGTGTGGACGTGTTCCTTTGCCTTATCACTTCACAATCAACATCCTGAATCTATGGATGACGGGGTGGTGGCTCAAGTGAAGCGTTTTTATCGTGAGTTTTATGACACGCTGGTGACCTTTGGACAAGAAAGGAAGATTCCGTCTCTCTTTGTCACCCTCTCCCATCGAGAAAGCTTGTGTGTTGAAGAGTTCGGGGATTTCCCCTTTGTACTCAAAATTCAACCGCGGGATACAATAGACGGTCTTTTCCGTGGTGTCTTGGCTTTACGGGAAGATTTGGTCAAAAGATGTCTAAAAGAACGGTGCTTAGGCAGTCATCCTGGCTATCCCGTTGAAGAGGAGGGCTGCGCATGACTTCTTCGTCTCCATACTTTATGCCAGAGTCCCTGAAAGTGGCTGTGATTCGAGAAGAATTCGTAGGCCTCACAAAAGACCCCATGGTGGCAATTGTCTTGAACCAGATGATTTACTGGACGCAGCGCGTGAAAGATTTTGACCTCTTCTTGGCAGAAGAAAAAATGGCTAACCCAGAGTGCAATGTAAATCCGCGCCATGGATGGATCTACAAGACAGCGGATGATCTTATTGATGAGACGATGTTAGCTGTATCTCGTTCCACTATGCTGCGTTATTTGAATACGCTTGTGGAGGGTGGGTGGATTGAGAAAAGATCTCATCCCACAAACGGGTGGGATAAGACAACGCAATACCGGATTCATGTCAAAAAGATTCATGATGATCTGAGAACACTTGGCTATACGGCGCCAGGCATTTTCTCATACTCAGGCGCCTCAAAAACCGCAGAAACGTCGAAGTTCTATGGTGAAACTTCGAAGTTCGATGATGAAACCTCGAAGTTTCAAAATGCAACTTCGAGGTTTCAAAATGAAACTTGTATATCAGAGATTACACCAGAGACTATAAACAGAGATTCCTTTTCTTCTTCTGATCGTATCTGCGCAAAAACACACGCGAGGGATAACGAAGAGGAGGAAGAAGACAAGAAATTGGGGACCTCTCTCAAAGTCTCTGCAGACATCTCTCTTGCTGAAACCATGTTTTTGATTTGGAAGCAGCAGGTGGGACAAGAAGAGCTCGTTTTCACCGATGAGCGAAGACAGAAACTTGCTTTTCTTCTCAACCATCACATGAACAACAACGTCTCCGCCTGGGAGGCTCTTTGCAAAAATGTCAAAGAAACACGCTTTCTGATGGGAGGAAGTCAATCGGGTTGGAAGATCACCCTGGATTGGATTGTGATTCCTGAAAACTGCCGAAAAGTCCTTGAGCAGGCGTTTTTTGATCCACAAAAGTCTGCGGAAGAAACCGATACTTTGAGGGAGGCTCAAGCGTCCATTGAGAGGCAAACCAAGATTCAAGCTATCTTGGAGAGTATTCGGGATCCTCAATGGAGGCAGTGGTGTTCTCAGTTGGATTTTACAATTGGAGCTCCTCCTTACATCAGTGTGAGAGATCTCGAGGAGATAGCCTCTGCACGTTTTCTGGAGGTTGAGGACGATCGTTTGGTTGTGATCGCATGCCCCACTTACCTTTGCGAATCCCGAATCGAGGCATTGAGATTCCAGCTGATCGGCATTGTTCGGAGAACCTACCCGAAGATTCGCAATATTCGAACGCGGAGAGTGGAGGAGGAAGAAGAGCTTCCCTTTTAGGAAGCTCCCTTTCAAAGGGTGCCCCCTTTCAAAGGGAGTTCTCTTTCAGAGGCACTCAAAAGAAGAAGAGGAGGAAAGAAGAGGGGAAGAGGAAGAAGAAAACAAAACAAAACCTATTGATGAGGATTAGGCTCGTGAAAAACATCAACAACCGAAAAATAAAGAAGCGCATGATCAATTTAAAAAGTAGCGCAAACCTAAACACAAAAAGGACGATGAAACCACTCAAGACATCTCCCAATAACACCCTGACAAAAAGGAGGGGCTGAAATGAACAGAGTTTTTTTAATTGGACATTTAGGGGAAAACCCTGAGTTTCACATGACCAGAGAGAATGGAGAAATGGCAATCCTCTCTTTGGCTACAGATACCTCATGGAAAGATCTTAAAGGCCAATGGCAAAAATGGACCAGCTGGCACACGGTGAGCATCCTTTCGGAAGGGATGGTGCGTTATACAAAAGCGTCCTTTCACAAAGGGGACAAGATTCTTGTGGAAGGTCAGCTCTCTTACCATGAGAGACAGGACAAGAATGGCACAAAGTATCGTACAGCGAAAGTCCTCGTTTTAGGCCCTAAATGCGGGGTTCAGCTCCTGAGATCTGCGAAGGAGCTGACCTCTACCACTCTCTCAGAAAACGAGCAGCAAGAGCCTTTCCAAGAGTCTGATGTTGACCCTCAAGACACGAATCTCGAAAATCTAGATACCCCCCACACACTCCATTAAGGAAACAAAACACATGAAAAACTCAATGTCCCAAAACAACATCAACAGAAACTCTTTGAAAGAGACCCCTTTTAAAGGGAACCTTCTCCCTCTCTCAATTGCAGCCCTTGTGCTGCTCGCAACGCAAGACGCTATGGCTCTGAACGCAGGCGCTGAGATGGGAGCAAGTGCTAACCGTCTTGCACAACTGATTAATGGGAACGTCATGCATGTGATTATGCTGGTGGGACTTTCGGTCTCTGTTGTGATGTCTTTTTACAAATCAAGCTTTGTGCCTGTGGCCGTAGGTATTGGGGCTGGTGTTTTATATGGTTTTGCCTACACCTGGGTGAATTCCACATTTGCCATGTGCATTTGAGGAGAGATCAAAATGGAACAAGAAAACTATCTCCTCAATCGACTTGATAAGCCTTTACGGTTTTTAGGGATTAATAAGGATGAGGCCTTTACCTTTATTGGTCCTGTCATCATTGGATTTTATGCGGGTTGGAACGTGACAGGTGTTGTGGGTGGATTAGGACTTCTCTCGGTGTACCGAGCGTTCAAGAAGAAGAACGAAGGGGCAAGCCTTCTGCATGCGCTTTATTGGCATTTGCCAACCTCAAAGAGAACCATGAAGCTCTATGTTCCGTCCCACATTCGGGAGGTCATCGGGTGAGGTTTTTGTTTCAAAAACAAACGGTAGAAAGGATTTTTGCTGAACGGAATTCCTGGATTGGGATCTCTGTGGTCTTAAGTGTGACGACCGTGATTTTAAGTGTGGCGGTATTGGGAAAATCTCAAAAGATTATTCTGGTTCCGCCCCACATCACCAAATCCTTTTGGATTAAGGGAGATGAGGTTTCAAAAGAGTATCTGGAGGAGATAGGCGTTTACATGGCCAAGCTCTTGTTGGATCTCTCACCCGCTAATCTTAACCATAACCATCAGGTGTTGCTCCGTTATGCAACGCCTGAAGCTTATGGACAACTCGAAAAGCAGTTTTTGGAGGAGAAGTCCCAATACGAAAGTCTACAGCTGACCACTCACTTTAAGCCTTCAAGCGTGATGGCAAAGCCTGACACATTGGAGGTTGAGGTAAAGGGCACACTGACAAGCTACGTTGCGGCCAAAGAGGTTAAGAGCTCTCAAGCCCTTCTAAAGCTTAAGTTTGCTGACAGAGGCACAGGCCTTCTTCTGGAGAGTGCCAAAAGTGCTGCCCTTTCAGAAACGACCACAGGAGAACATGATGAAGAACACTAAATCGCTATGCGGGATTCTCGCCCTTCTACTGCTGAGCAGCGATGGACATGCAGGGTCACATCACATTTTAGATGAAGAGAACGTGCTTGAATTTTCCGTCTCTAAAAATGATCACACACGAATTGCGGTCAAAGGAGACCGCATCCTGAATGTGTTTGGAGAGAGCAACGCATATACGCTCGAGACGGATGACACATTAGGCCAAATCTTTATCCGGCCCACAAAAACCATTAGCCTGACTCTGACAACAGAAAAAGGTCATACCCAAGATTTACGCTTGATCCCCAAAGATAAATCTTCAGAGACGGTGATTCTAGAGGTAGAAGAAGAGACGGAAAACCTAAAGAGAAAAGAAAAGGGAACCCTTTCAAAGGGAACACTCTCAAAAGACATCTCTGCCTTCTCTCGAGAGGATATCGCGTCTCTCCTGACAGCCTGTGAAGAGAACCGGATTCCTTTAGGCTACAGGCAAATTCCACTTTCTCTCAAAACCCTCAAAAAGGGGAACAGTCCTTATCTTTTGGTACGTGAACTGGGAGGCGTTGATTCTTTGAAAGAGGGGGCAAGTTTTGTCAAAGACGGACTCCGAGGCCTCGTCTTTGAAATCAAGAATACCGACTCCATTCCTCTGATTCTGGCCGGTCCTGAAAGCATCATGAATGGCACAATACAACTGGGAGATCTCAAGGCGTCAGACATTGTTGCCGTCCGTCATCCCACAACCGTTCTTAAACCTGGCAAAGGAGCACAGATCTATGTCGTTGCAAGAACACCTCTCTAAACCGTATGCAAAACTAAAAAGGGTAGCCCAATCTTCACAAGCACGGGTGGCAAGCTTTTTGACACCTTTAAGTGCTTCAGGCACGCGGCGACTGCAGATGTTCAAACTGATAGGGCTTTTAATGGGGTGCCTCCTTCTGTCGTGGGGGGCGTTATGGATGTTCTTTGATCACCCTAACGTTCACGTGTCTGTGGAGTCCAAAAAAGCTGACCCCACCCCTATTGAAAGTGGCTCAATCACCGCAGGAACAGGAAAAGCCTGGCGCTATCAAATGCAGACCCAAACACAAAAGGTAGCGGATGCGGTAGGGGAGCTTTCCAAATCCTTTGAGACCTTCAAAAAAGATAAGGAGGAAGGCGAGAAAACACTCATCCAGGACATGGAAACGCGCCTCCTGTCTTTTGAAAGCAAATTGATGGAGAGATTGGAAGGACAAGGATCTCCTGGCAAAGACTCGTTCTCTCAAAATGGAGGTGGAGATTCTCTTGAGAAGCCCTCCATTCAAAAAGTGACTCTCAATCTCACAGAAGCACCTAAAAAGCTTAAGACAGTTGATACACTCATTCCGGCAGGTGCCTTTGCAAAGACGATGCTGCTTTCAGGGCTTGATGCATCAGCGTCCATGAATGCGTCCGCTGATCCGAGACCTATGCTCCTGAGGCTCATTGATCACGGCACGCTACCCCGCCGCTTCCAAAGTGATCTGAAAGATTGTCACTGTACGGCGGGGGCCTTTGGAGATCTGTCTTCAGAGCGGGTCTATGCCCGTCTTGAAAAGCTGACCTGCATTGATAAAAAGACGGGCGAAATCATTGAGACCCAAGTAGCGGGATACGTTGCAGGGTCTGACGGAAAAGCTGGCATCCGAGGGATTGTGGCGTCCAAAGATGGACAGCTTCTCACGCGAAGTCTCATTGGCGGGATGTTTGCAGGTCTCAGCAATGTGGCAAATCCGGGAAATAGGCAAGCTATGGTGAATCCATTTGTGCCAGGAGGTTCTGCGAATGTGAAACCTCCCAGTCTTGGGGAACAGTTTGGAGGGGGGATGGCCCAAGGGGCCACGAGTGCTCTGGACCGTTTGTCTCAATACTACATCGACCGGGCTGAGCAACTCCAGCCCGTGATTCAAATCGCAGCAGGGCAAGTGATCGATATCGTCTTTACAGAAGGCACCTTTATCGGAGGTCAAAGTGTTCGCGATGACATGATGAAAGCCAGAGAGCAAACACGGTCTTCTTATCCGAGTCCCCCTCCTCAACCCTCTCCAACTCCCAATACAGGATATTAGCCATGAGAAACACAAAACGAATTGCCCTCTCCCTTACGCTGCCTCTCACTCTTACCGGTTGTATGGGCATTTATGAGGGAGGCTTCGAATGTCCCCCAGGAGAAGGTGCCAAATGTAAGTCCATCTCTGAAGTGAACGCCATGGTGAATCAAGGAACGTTACCGCCGCCTGCCCTTGTCGCTTCTGTTGACTCTGTAAACACGTCTCCAGACATGTCTGCAGATACGTCGTGTTGTGGGGACAGCTGCCTCTCTTGTGGAGAGCAGGAGAGCCATGCCTCGTGCAAGACTTCAGAGTCACATGAGATTTGGTGGGGCCCAGGTGCGTTCATGATACCAGATGAGGAGAGAGATCTTCAGCATTTGAGAGAACTTAAGCCCAAAAAAGGGAATGTTCATGCAGCTTGAGAGAAACACTTTTGGACCTTCCGCATACACGATTCGTTTGGCAAATGAGTTTCTTCAGTCTCACAGTTTAGGCGACCTCTTGCCTTATCGGAGTTTTGATCCAGAGACGCAAACGTTTCACAATTGCTCAAACGTTGGATTTGTGATTGAAACCTTACCGTTAGTTGGCTGTGGAGAGGATATTCCGCGTCAACTGACAGGCCTCTTCCAGCATGCCTTGCCACAAGGATCTAATTTGCAGTGTCTCCTCATTGCAAGCTCCAGGATTGAGACCTGGCTCCGTCCTTGGGAGCGAGCTCGGAGGGGGAGATCAGAGGCGTTGCAAGATCTCTCTTCTGAGCGGTGTGCCTATTTAAGAAATCTTGCATGCGGCCAAGGGGTGCGAACGTTTCGCCTTCTGATTTCTTATAGTGAACCGTCAGCGTCCTCCATTGAGCCTATACTGGCTTTGCGAGAACAGCTGTTAACAACCTTCAAAGGGTGGGGTTTGCCCACCCGCGTTTGGAATGCCCATGATCTTTTGCAAGGTCTTGATGAACTCTTGAATCCTATCAAAGAAAGAATTGGGAACAACGGAACTTCTGACACGCTTCCTCTTATCTGGAACCCTCATGATTCTCTTTCTAATCAAGTAATGAGTCCAAGCACACGGATCTGCGTTGAACCTTCGGAGCTCAAATTTGGAGGAGAGGACGGCCAACTTAGCTTACGCCTCTACACGCCACGGGTGTTTCCGCATGCTTGGCATTTAAGTGCGATGAATCTTTTGATTGGAGATCCTTTTGATGAGTTTTTGCGCCTTAAAGGAGGGTTTTTTATCTCTTATGGGGTGCATGTTTGTGATGAGCGAACCCTCAAAACTCGCATGCTCGCCAAATGCGGTAATGTGGAAAAACAAGCAAATAGCCCCGTTGCAAAATACGTGCCCTCTTTGAGAAAGGAAGAGCAGGAATGGCGCTATGTGAGAGAGAAGTTTGAAGAAGGACAGAGATTGGTTCGCACACGCTATCAGGTAGGCCTCTTGTGTGACTCTTCCCAAATAGCCCGTGAAGAGCAAACTCTCTTTAATCTTTACCGCTCTCAACGGTGGGAGCTGGCCTTGGACAAGTATCTCCAGCTGCCCTCTTTCTTGAACTGTTTGCCCATGACCTGGGGCGAGGGCGGGTATGAGGATAGCAAAAAGTTCCAAAAGACAAAGACCACCTTGAGTCATGAACCGGCTAACCTCATGCCCCTTCAAGGTGAATGGCAGGGCACAAAATCACCTGGCCTGCTCCTTGCAGGCCGTCGTGGTCAGCTCTTCTATTGGAGTCCTTTTGATAACACGCATGGCAACTACAACACGGTTGTGGTGGGACGATCGGGATCGGGCAAGTCCGTCTTTATGCAAGAGCTTATGACCAGTATGTTGGGTATGGGAGGACGTGTCTTTGTTCTGGATGTGGGACGGTCTTTTGAAAAAACCGCCAAGCTTTTGGGCGGGACCTATGTTGAGTTCTCATCCAATAATCCCGTTTGTATTAATCCTTTTTCATCGATTCCCGTCTCTGATTCGGAAGCGACTTCTGATGCGCTCTCGATGTTGAAGCCCATCCTCTCTCTCATGGCAGCTCCTAAAGAAGGTACGCGCGATATTGAGGACACCTATCTGGAACAAGCGATTCAGGAGGCTTGGGCGGAGAAAGAAACGAAAGCCACGATTTCTGATGTGGCCAAAGTTCTTCTGGATCATTATGACCCCACAGCCGTCACATTAGGGGAGCGCCTCTATCCCTATACGGAAAAGGGCACCTATGGCCGCTTTTTTAATGGGCCTGCCAATATCGATTTGTCTGACAATTTGGTTGTGGTGGAGCTTGAGGAACTCAAAGAGCGCAAAGACCTCCAGTCGGTCATTGTACAGATGGTGATCTTGCAGATCACAAACTCTGTTTATGGAGGGGACCGTAAGACGCCCTCCTGTCTCATTCTGGATGAGGCGTGGGATATGCTCAGGGGAAAACAATCGGGTGTCTTTATCGAAACCGCTGCCAGGCGTCTCCGTAAATACTATGGAGGGCTCATTGTGGGAACGCAATCTATCAATGATTTTTATGCAACGACCGGAGCTCAAGCGGCCTTTGATAACTCGGACTGGATGTGTCTTCTCTCTCAAAAGGATGAGTCGATTGAACTTCTTAAGAACTCCAAACGCCTCGTCATGGACCCAGCCATGGAGAGGACATTGAGGTCACTTCATACGGAACAAGGCAAGTACGCCGAGATCATGATCAAAGGCCCCAAAGGCTTTGCTGTGGGACGACTTTTCTTGGATGACTTCTCAAAAATCCTCTATTCGACAAAGGCCGAGGAGTTCACAGCCGTTCAACATCTTGTCTCTCAAGGAGTGCATCTGAAAGAAGCCATTCAAAGGGTTGCGGGGATATCGCAATGAAACCATCACAATTTGCCCTGAAAGGGTTTTTAAAGGGAGCAGTCATTCTACTTGCCTTGAGCGGACTCCTTTTTTGGATTGCGCGCCAAACCCAGTTTTTGGAATGCGTCTCAAACAGCTTGACCGGTATCCGTTACCTGATTGTTGTGAAAGATGTATCCTTCAAGCGAGGAGACATTGTTTCGATCAAAAATCATGACGTTGCACATGTACAAGAACAGGATTTTGCCAAACGCATCCTTGGTCTTCCAGGAGACAAGATCCTGAGAGAAGGCAATACAATTCATATTGGAAACGCCATTCTGACTCTCTTGAAGGAAACAAAAGAGAGACACCCTTTAACGTCTCTTACAGTAAAGGTTGTTCCTGAAAGATTTGTCTTTGTCGCAGGCGATCATCCACGGAGTTTTGATTCTCGTTATGAAGAGTTTGGTTTGGTGCCAATCGCCAAAATATGGGGGAGAGCCATATGGCAATATCAGTAAACAGGCGTCAGGGGCCAGGGTTCAGGAAATGGTTCTTAATTGGTTTTCTCCTGACGCCTGACTTCTGGTTATCAACCCCTGCACACGCACGAGACTTCGGCGTTCATGGAACTATTGCAGATATTGAGGAAGAAGATCCAATTGCGTTTATTCAACGCAAGCTTAAAACTTTGGAAGACAGTGGAGAACTGGAGAAACACGCCCAAGAGCTCACACGAAAAACACGAGAAGCTGTGGAACGTCCCAAGCCTATTGCGGGACTTTTGAGAGCTCTCGAAACACGTGTGTTTTATAAGGATCCCACCTATGTAGTGCCAAAGGATTTGAAAGATCATCGGGGCCAAGCCTTTGCCAAAAAAGGCACGCGTATCAATCCCCTTGAGACCGTCTCAATGGTTTGCGACCTTTTATTCTTTGACGGGGATGACCCAGATCAGAAGGCATGGGTTGAAGAGCAGCTCGGAGAGGTAGCCTTACCTCACCCCATGCATGATTCCAGAAGACGCCTAAAACTTATCCTTGTCAAGGGGGCGCCTTTAAAATTGGCGGAAACATGGAAGCAAGTCGTCTTCTTTGATCAAGGAGGAATCATCACGAAGAAGCTTGGCATTAAACATGTCCCCGCTCGCGTATCTCAGGAAGGTTTGCGACTCCGGATTACTGAGGTGAGGGTGGAGTCAAAGTCATGACCTCCCCTCACATCAATTGTTATCCGTCTACGCACAGTCACAACCTTTGGAGAGGATCTGCTTTAAGAGGATCATATATGAGCATACGTCGCCGTTTCCGTCGATTGAGAAGCAACAGAAGAACTTCTCGTTTTGAGAGTTTAGGCAGTCTTTTGGGGTTTCTTATTAAAGAGAAGAGAAAGAGGATCAGCCCCACCATACCGATGAAAAAAAGAGCCTTGAGCACGTATTCTTCAGGGGAGAAGATCAATGACTCTTCGAGCGAGGCCCAATTGGGAAGCGGTCCTTGGATAAGAGAATCCGCTTGGAGGGGAGATGAAAAAAACAAAAAGGAAACAGATAAGGAAACAGGTAAAAGAACACGAGGGAAATTAGAAAGACGTGTTGGTAAACCAGGCATACATTGGTTGCTCCATGTTGTTATCGTTGGTGTGACCCTCATAGGGTCAGCACCAAGTCAAGCTTGTGTCGGGCGCTTTGTCAACCCCATCACAGACATTTGCTGGAGTTGCATCTTTCCGGTCTCCATTGGCCCTGTGAAGGTAAACCAGACGGGCGGACGTCAAGATACGGATAACCCTGCTCAAATTCCCTGTCTATGTCCTCGTCCTCCCATTCCGCTTGTTCCAGGCATTCCTGTTGGCTTTTGGGAGCCAGCGCGTCTTGTGGATGTCACACGTATTCCTTTTTGCATGGTGAGCATGGGAGGACTCAAGATGGGAAGCGCTGTTCACAATTATGGGACACATGGGGAAAGGGGAGACGCTCGAGGACAGAACAGCTTTTATCAGGTGCATTGGTACGTGTATCCGGTCATTTATTGGCTTGAGCTTTTGGTTGATTTTATCTGTCTTGAACAACAAAGCTTTGACGTGGCTTATCTCACAGAGCTCGATCCTCTGTGGAATGCAGATGAACTTTCCTTCATCTTGAACCCTGAAGCAGCAGCCTTTGGGAACGTAATTGCGCAAGCGGCGTGTTCTGCCGACTGTGCTTCAGCAAGTGTGGGGTTTCCGCAAGACTTCCTCTTTTGGTGTGCCGGATGTCAGGGGAGTACATATCCCTTCACGGGCAATAATCCGGCCCATAATGGGGGCGTGCAATCCAGTCTTCTCATGACGACACGCTTTATGGCCAAGCTCCACCGGGAGATGCTGCTTTGGGGCACAAGTGGACGTGAGGGTCTCTGTCAGAAGTACCCCATGCCCATGATTAAAAAGTCTCAATACAAAACACAGATGACCTATCCCCGTCCGAACAGTACAGGGCCTATGGCGTGCAATCCTCTTGGGCGAACCGAGACCATTTGGGGGTCTGGACGAGAGTTTCCCTACAAAGGAGAGGATTTTGGCTACTTGATTTGGAGAAAAAGGAACTGTTGTATATTATGAAAAAACCAAGATATTGTTTTTATTGCATAATATCATCAATATATATGACTTCACTTGTAGCATGTCCTGTGCTACAAGAAGAAGCTTTCCGCCATAGCCTCCAAGCTAATGCGGCGGAAAGCACGTCTATTTCAGGGACACCTCCCCCTCTTCTGATCTTCGTTTCCTTCTCATTGGGACAAAAGGCACTTCTCAATTTGGCGCGGGACGCGAAAGTTTGGGGAGGGGTTCTTGTCCTGCGGGGATTTAAGGACGGCAGCCACAAGAAGACAGCCCTTGCGCTTGAAGAGATTATTGCAAAGTCTGGTGTAGGTTTCAGCGTTGATCCTGAGCTCTTTAGCTTGTTTAACATTACGTCTGTGCCGACCTTTGTGCTCGCCAAGCCTTTCCCTTCCCAATCAGCTCAAACACTCCTTCATGATCGGATGAGTGGACACGTCAGTCTCTCTTACGTGCTCGAGACCTTTGCCAAGCAAGGTGATCTCAAAACAGAAGCCAAGGCACTTCTCAAAGAGAATTCCTCTAAGAAGTGGACGTTACAGAGAGATGTTACGCGATGAAACATCCTGTGATTTCTCCTGTGCTGATTCTTATTCTGATCCATCTTGTCCTGATTGGAATTGCCTTTCTCTTTTTGAACGTGAAAGCTTTTGGCAATCCTGGAGCTTCTCTTCGCAAAGGAGACGCTATGGCTTCCGAGCGCTTAAACGCTGTTGGAGCGGATAAGGCCCGAGCGGGTTCCCATCCTTTCTTCCAAGGTGCGTCTCAAGGCTCTGGGAATTTGAACCCAGATGTTCAGAAGATGCTATCTGAAAAGGGCAAGGCGTTTGTCATTGACCCAAAAACAGACCCTCTTATCAGGTCAGCAGATCACATTATAACAACCCCTCTCAAAACCATTGGAGGACAAGGAACTCAAAGTGAGACTGTTACAGAGCACGCATCTGATGAAATCGTGACGTGCGAGGCGCCTGGAGAGGATTCCGTTCATGCCTGCAAATCATATGTACATGTGGATGTGAGGGAGGAGCTGGGAGAGCCTGTCAGTGGTGGTTTATCCCTTAGTGGAGCAGGAGATTTTGCAAGGATCAGACATCTTTTCTGGCAGACTAACTCAGAGCAATGGAAAAACATTGTATCTCAGTATCGAAACATTCCTCTGGATCAGATTGTCTCAGCGCGCTCAACAGGAATGCATGCTGAAGAAAAGAATGGAAACCTTGAAAGTTTTCATGGGGGTGTTGCCTACTCCTATCGTCCCAAAGTCAAAGTGGCCTATCCCTCTTGGATAGATGGATGTGGCCATTTGGAAAGCAAGGCAGATCGGGGTTTGTGCATTTATGGATCCAAAGTATGTACACAAGGACCCGGAACACGGGTCTTTGAGGGGGTCTCTGTTTATCAAGGCTGCTGGGAATACACGTACACTTATGATTGCACTCACCCCTGTGATGATGATTGCGGACCTTTAAGGGCCAGGGGTTGCGTTCAAATCAAGTCTGTTTGCAAAAAAGAAATAGGGGGTGCATGCGTTGTCTACCAGCAAACCTATCAATGTAAGAATGCGAGTCGATCTCAATCCCGCATTACGGGAGGTGATACGCCATTTTGTATGGACGGGGCATGTCGCGATCAAACTTGGGAGAACAATGATGAGATGATGAACGCCATCTCGCATCTCGCTCTTCTGAAAGATATGCAGGGAAGGTTTGATGGATTCGTCTTTAAGGGAGGGGCAAATCAATGCTCCAAGGCGATTTTATCCTTCAAAGACTGTTGTGGTTCGGGAAAAGGCTGGGGGTTAAGCTTAGGTCTTGCAGGCTGCAATGCAGAAGAAAAAGCTCTTGAAGTCAAGCGTCAGAAAGGGCTCTGCCATATGGTGGGGACCTATTGTTCTAGCCGAGAAAAGATCACCAAGATCTGTCTTCAGAAGAAAACCAGTTACTGCTGTTTTGGATCCAAATTGCTCAAAGCTTTCCACGTCCAAGGTCGCCCTCAGATTGGGCGAGGATGGGGAGATGGGGAGAAGCCTTTGAGGACATCATGCAGAATTTTCAACCTGGAAGAGTCCAAAATGTGAAGGAACAGCTTCAACAGCGACTTGAGATCATGAAAGAGAGCGTGCGTTCTAATCCGCGGGAATCCGTAAAAGGCTCGCCAAGACAGGGAGGAAGCGCGTGATCAGTTCAGTGATCAGAAGGAGTCTCGTAGGTTGTTTTATACTCTTTTATGGACAGGCTGAAGCCTCCTTTTTCGATAAACACGCAGAAGGGTGGCATTGGTACGAACGACTGCCTGAGGTGTATGAGAAACCGGAAGATAAAAACCTCCCTCTTCCTCAAAAGACAAGACCAGATGTTCTCCTTACGCCCACGCAACAAATTGAGACAATGCGTAAAAATCTCGAAACCAAACTCCATGCAGCAATTGTAGCCCCAACGCCTGCTAATGTGATGGCTTACTTGTGGGCACAAAAGGCTCTCATGGATCAAAGCCAACGGTTTTCGGAAGCCTGGAAACGGGTTGTGATGACAACGCCCGCCTTGGATGAGAGCTTGACCCATCCCGTCGATCAAAATGCCCGGCATGTTTATTATGATTTGAGGACCAAAGAGACGACCAATCGGATAGCCGCTCTTTCAAAGGAGTATGGTCTTTTTTTCTTCTTTCGAGAGAACTGCCCCTACTGTCACAAGTTCGCGCCCATTGTGAAGAACTTTGCGAATAAGTATGGCTGGTCCGTGTTGGCCATTTCCTTGGATAAGGGAAATCTTACACGTAAATTGCCCGAGTTTCCCTACGCCAAATCCGACAATGGCATTGCATCCCGATTGGGCATCACCCATGTGCCTGCGCTCATCGCTTTGCACCCTAAGACAGGTCAGATGATTCCGCTAGCCTATGGGATGATTTCTGAAAGCGAGATTGAGACAAGAGCTGAGATGCTCACCAAGGTCTCAACCCTCAACACAGGAGAGAATTTACGATGATCTATTGTTCATCCTGGACATCTAGAAATTCCTCTAAAGCACAAAGTGCCAAAGCTTGGGAAGAGAGTTGTGTTTTCTTGGCGAGATGTTCCAGGCGTTTCTCTAATTCATCAGGCAGAACGAGGATCATCATGAGCGTACCTTTCCATTATGTTATGAGAAAATTATACAGCAAAATCATTAAGATAACGCAAAAGAGAGGTTTATTTAGGAGCTCCTTTTCAACGAGGAGCAGGATTCTTCTCATGGGAGCTCTCTTCCAAACAGCCCTTTGGCATACTCCCGTTTTAGCCGGCATGAATGAGAGCTTGGAAAAGGCGTTTGCAACGTTAGGCATGGCCAACAACGTAACACCTTCAGGAGGGTGGCAGGATCAGAGTGGTGGGTTTTACTCAGGCGGCAGTATGTTTGCACGCGGTAAGGTCCATAATCCTGAATTGATGTCCTTGCAGATGCCCCATTATCGAGCAGGCTGCGGCGGTATTGATTTGTTTTTGGGTGGGTTTAGCTTCATTAACGCAGATGCATTTTTGGCCTTGCTTCGCAATATTGGAAGCAATGCTTCGGGTTATGCCTTTAACTTAGCTCTCGCAACGGTCACCCCCCAAATCAAGAGTGTGTTGGATGACTTGGCGGCCAAAGTTCAATCGATGACGAATCATAGTATCAACTCTTGTGAGACGGCAGCAACCCTTGTAGCCGGGGTATGGCCTCAGTCTGATGCGTCCTCTCAGCTCTTGTGTAATTCCATGAGCAAGGAGTTGGGATATGCTACCGACTGGGCACAAGGTCGCCAGAAATGTGGGGCTGGAGGAGAACGGGGTGCGGTCAATGCACGGAAAAATGGATTGGCTTCTTATAAGGACATCTTAGGCGATGAATTTAATCTCAGTTGGAAGGCTATCAGCAAGAATGCTTTCTTGAGTGCTGACACACAACTGGCTGAGTTCTTCATGACAATCTCGGGCACTCTTGTGTCCCGTAAATCGGGTCATGAGAACATTGAGATCAAGGAATTTCCCTCAAAAAGCGGGGACTCAGATTTGATCTCAGCTCTTTTAACGGGAGGGATCGATGCATCTATTTATGTGTGTGATGATCCGGATCAAAATAGGTGCCTGAACCCTCGTTTAGAGAAAGCAAGACTATCAAAAGAAAAAGCGCTTGCCTACCGTGTTGATCGTTTTTTGAGCAGCATTCAGCAGAGTCTTTTAGCGGATCGAGTCCTCACTCCTGAACAGCAGGGCTTTATCAATTCCACCATGATTCCGGTGCTCAAGATCATGGCTGTTGAGATGGCCTTTAAGCAGGGGAGTGCGCCTGTGAACCTCAATGCCTACCGAGATGCGATCGCCTATGACATTGTGCTCCAATATCTGGATGAGGCAATGGCCCTTGTTTGGGAGAGCCTTACCCATCTGAAACAAGTCCAAATCAATGATGCCATGATTGAGAAATTCAGATCAGGGATTGCAAATTCCAGGAAGCTTCTCTTTGCCAAGCGAACCGCCCTCTTTCAGCAAATCAGTATCACGCTTGAGGCCATTGAACGCACCCAGCAGGTTGAGCGAAAGCTGCAAAACCAGTTTGTTTCTCAACAGCAAGGAACTAAGGAATAGACAAGGAATCTACCTATGCACATCATTCACATCTATGGAGGCGGCGAGCTCTTTGCGCTGGTCTTTAATGCAATTGCGGCTCTTTTCAAGGAAGACGCCACAGGGCTGATCATGCCTATGCTGCGCATTGGGTTGATGGTGGGTCTCGTTTACGTCGTGATTTTGATGTTATTCAAGAACCAGTTGATTGATGGGATTCGTTGGCTCTTGTGGGTAATGGTTGCAACCAACCTTTTGTTTTTACCTAAAACAACCGTTCATATTCATGATCCCATCAACAATTTCAGACGAGATGTGGCAAATGTTCCTCTCGTCTTAGGGCTCTTTGCAAGCCTTGCAAGCCAGATTGGTAAGACAGTTACAGAAAAAGTTGAGTCTGTGTTTACGTTGCCGGATTATATGCCCTATCATCAAACAGGAACTGTATTTGCATCCTCCCTGATGAGCCAGATGCATAAATTCCGCATTACAGATCCGGTCTTTAAAGGCAACATGGAACGCTTTGTAAACCAGTGTGTCGTGTATGACGCCATGATGGGTCAGAAATACACCATGACCGATCTACAAAACACGCCCAATATTTGGGCACTTGTGACCCAAAATGCTTCTCCTGTTTTAGGGTTTCTCTATAAGCAAGGGGCAGAGGGAGGCGTGTCATCTGCATCTGTTTCAAGGTCTTCTGCTCCTGCAGCAAATATCGGATCAAGCGAAATCGTCACGTGCAGGAGCGGCGCCCAAAGGCTGAACGCCTTATGGAACAATGAGATCAGGCGTGTGAGAATGATTTATGGATCCCGTGTGCAAGATAGAACGCTAAATGCAGCCGCCTTTGACTCATCGCTTTTGGGGAGTGCGCGCCTTTTAAGTGGGGCTGCTGTCTGGGCAGATTCAGCCCAAAACATTCTCCAACAAGAAATGATGATTAATGCCATTGAGGAGGGATCAAACAACAAGCTCTCCGAGTTAGGCTCTCCTAGCAATTATGCGGCCACCAAAGCCCTTCTGCAGCAAAGATCTGCCTATGCTGTCGCGGGCGACATTGCGGCGAAGACGCTGCCTCTTTTTAAGAATGTGATTGAGGCGCTGTCTTATGCTCTTTTTATTTTCATTGCGGTCCTTGCCATGCTGCCCAATGGGCACCGAGTTCTCCTGACCTATTGTGGGATTTTAGTGTGGACGCAGGTTTGGCCCCCGCTCTATGCGGTTCTTAATCTCATTATGACCCTCTATGGAAAAGCCGAAACGATTGGGCATGGAGCAAGTCAAGGTCTGACACTGCTCAACGCAAGTACAATCATTAATGCCAATGCGGACACAGCGACTCTAGCCGCTTGGCTCTCAGTGAGTATTCCCTTCATCTCCTATGGCATCCTCAAACAAGGAGCGGGCGCCTTCGTAGGGCTTGCGAGCCACTTAGGCTCTGCCATGCAATCAGCTGCCAGTAGCGCTGCTTCAGAGACAGTTTCAGGTAACATTAGCATGGGCAATATTACAATTGCCACGCAAGCCTATCAGAACGCTTCCGCTTTTCAACATCAGACAAGTCCTTCCTATAATGCGTCCCAGTTCAAATCCATGTCTGGGTCAGGAGTCGAACAATCAACCTTTGGGGACGGGACGCAAAGTGTGAGCGACCAAGCCCTCTCTGCCACATCGGTCAATTTGATCGCGTCCGTTAATACGGCTCATGAGCAGCAGCAACGCCTCCATGAAGCGCAAAATGTGGCTGATTCCAAGAGTGTTTCTGCGGGCCATGCAACAGACTCGGCCATGCAACAAACAGCCAGCGTGCTCCAAAGGGTCGGATCTGACGATTATGCGAGTGATACCGCAAGCCTTGCCAAAACCTCCAATGAGGCACGCGCTCTTCAAGATCATCACAACTTCGTAAAGGATATCAGTGAAAATATGAACGTTTCTAAGTCAGCAGCCAATGAATTAGCGATTCAAATCAGGGCTGGAACACCCGGTGGTTTCCCAATCGGTGCGGGAATTAGTGGAAATTTCTCTGATTCATGGAGCCAACAAAAAATGATTCAAAAAGCGCAAAGCATTGCAGAACAACGAGGCTACACCTATTCCCTTGATCAGGCTGTGTCTGCGGCTAAAACTCTCATGGAAGGACACAATGATACGAAAGGTGCCGAGCTCGCGAATACTGCCAATGCGAGCCTCACGCACGCCCAACATCTTCGAGAGGAAGCTTCTGTTGCTCAAACTCGAGTGAGTGAGCTTTCAGATTCAGTAAGCTCCAGTCAAAGGCGAGACTTCCAAGAAAGCCGAAATGTAACCCAAGACTTCCTCGCATTTGTGGCTGATCAACCTGTCAATACGGGGCCTGGGGGCGAAGAACGAAATGAGACAATAGGCATGATGGGAGCTTTGAGCATCCTAAAGTCCGGGGGAGGTGAGTATGAAGCCTATCGTGATCATTTTACGCAACTGCATCCAGAGTATCAGGTTCAACGAGTTAATACGAATGATGCCCGAGGTGGGATGGAGGCAAATTATAAGGCCACAGCGAACACCTTACGTTCGAAAAACTCCCCCAATGCTCATCACGAGAAACAAGTTGATTATGTAGAGAAAAGGGGAGAAGAGCTTGGCTTAAGAAAGGAAATAAATCCTCATATATCACCCGCTCAAACAGAGGCACTGGTCCCGACAGGTCAAAAATTACCGCCACCTGATTTTCAAACAAAAATAGAAAGAGGCCTTTCTAATGCAACAGATACGCTTGGAAAACGACGAGAAGATGTCGTCACCTACGAAACACAATCTCAAGAAAAAGCTCATAAGGAACATACAGATAGAGCTTTTGGACCCAGCGGTATCGGAGGCGCTATATTTAAGCTTGAGCAAGAGACCAGTCTCGATCGTGCTGCACAGCGTCAATCAAATAGGAAAGAGGTTGGATTGAATCCTCAAAAAGAGCCCCTCACAGAAGTACCTCTTCGAGAACCTCTTCCATCGCAATCGAGAAGGTCACTCTCTTCAAAGTCAAATACGGGAAAAATCCCTCAAAAATCATCGTGAAATAGGAGATCCGCTATGTTTAAAGCCATGACCCAAGGGGGACAGGTTCATATCCACCAACTGCGGATGTTCAAGCAGATCTTTGTGTTTGGGTTTATCGTCGCTTTTTTATCAGGTGGGCTTTATTTTGGATGGGCATGCTGGCGGATGCCTTGGGGGGCGGCCTATGAAGTGGGGTGGGCAAAGCTTCTGCTTGCGACCACCTCAGAAGTGAAACACTCCAATATGACGCAAGCTTATACACCACCTTCAGCTTTAAAGCTTCCTGCCTATAAAAGGCGCTGCCTTGATGTTGTTGCGGATATTTCGTTAAAGCAAAAAATCCAAGAGCTTAAAATGGAACTGAAGAGTGCAGCTTATAAAGCTCTCTTTTGTGGAGGGCTCGCCTTCTTTATCTTAGGCTTTTTCTGGTTAAAACGAGGAGGATCTCATAAAGAAACGCTCCACCAGAGAGGGGTCACCTTTATGCACTGGACGCAGCTTGCAAAGCGACTTCGACAAGAAAATCAGGCGTCCGACCTTATGATCGAGAATTTTCCCCTTATCAAGAATAAGGAAACGTCCCACATTTTGATTACGGGTACGACAGGATCTGGTAAGAGCAATCTGTTTCATTCTCTTGTTCCCCAAATTCGACAAAGAGGCAACAAAGCCATTATCGTGGATGTGACGGGGGATTATATGGCCCGTTATTATGATGAAGCCACGGATTTGATTCTCAATCCACTCGATACACGCTCTCTTTCTTGGGATCCATGGGCCGATTGTCAGCTTGATTCCCATTACGATGTTCTCGCTGATTCTCTGATTCAGCCCAAAGGACGCAGTAATGCGGATCCGTTCTGGGATAATGCGAGTCGCGCTGTTCTAAAAACAGCCTTACGGAAGATGGCAGCCATTGGAAATCCAACGGTCGAGGCTCTCTATCATCTCCTGATGACTTCCTCCGATAAGGAGTTTTGTCGATTCTTTAAAAATACGGAAGCAGCACCTCATGCTTCAGAGGAGAATGAAAAAACAACGAGCTCGATCCGCAGTGTTCTCTCTTCTCAACTTGAGGGACTCCGTCAATTGGAATCAGATCAAGGAGTAGAATCGGCAGATCAAAAAGCAGAAGGAAGTCGGGAGAATTCAGAAGACCCCTCTCAAAATTCGAAGTCATCGTTCTCTCTTCGAGACTGGATAGCGGACGAGCGGCATAAGGGGTGGCTGTTTATCACAGCCAGAGCCGATCAACGCCAGGCCTTCATTCCTCTCATCTCAGCCTGGGTTGACATTGCAACCAATGCATTGATGACCCTCCCGGGAAATACTGACCGAAGGCTCTGGTTTGTGATTGATGAGCTCATTGCCCTACAAAAGCTTCCAGGGCTTCAAATAGGGCTCGCTGAAGCTCGCAAATATGGAGGATGTTTCCTGATCGGATTCCAAGGAAAATCTCAAATGGAAAGTCTCTATGGACAAAAGGAAGCGGACGCAATGCTGGATTTGTTCAACACCAAGATCTTCTTTCGCTCTTCTGAACCTGCTACCCAACAGTGGATCTCAAAGACCATCGGTGATAAGGAAGAAGCCGAACCCAATGAAAACATTTCCTACGGCGCCAATACCATGCGCGACGGCGTTACATTCGGACGGAATCTCCGTCAAAAGGCGCTGATCATGCCATCTGAATTCTCCCAATTAAGGGACCTGGAATGTTACATCAAACTGCCAGGAGACTATCCCTGTACAAAACTCCAGATGTCTCTGACGTCCCTGCCTAAGCCAGAAGAGAGGCAGATGCCCTTCCTTCTGAAGCCTGAAAAAAAACGAGAATACTCTGTGTCGCCTGCTGAACCAGAAAAGATTCAACAGGAACCACAAGAGGGAGAGACAAAAAAGGCGCCCCAATAGATAAAAGGAGGGAACGAAACTTTATGTTCTGCTCGCGCTTGCAATACGTTCCTTTAACAGCTCATAGATTTTATCAGGATTTTCTATGTCAAAAAGCGAAACTCCTGTTTGGTTTTGACTGACGAGGCTTGCTTGTGTGTAGACAATGATCGTGCCTCGACCAAAAAATCTTTGTAACACACCAACTTTCAACACCACTTCTTTGATATTTGATAGGAGTATTTCTTTTCGTTTTCTCCAAACAAAGCTTAAATCATAAGATAGACGCTCATGGTCTATCTTAAACATCATATTGCGATATCCAGCGGCAATAAAAGCCAAAATCCCCCCTATTGCAAAAACAGATCCCCAGTGACAACACCTCAGGAGAGTATGTCTGCTAAATGGTATCCCGACGGTATTTTCAATTGCATAAAAGAGAGCTGCGGTAAGAGGGAAAAAAAGATAAGGACCTATTCGTATAAGCCAGAGAAACATGTTGAAAGAGGGTCGAACGATTTGTGTCATTTTTTTCCTTTTTATATTCAAATTCCATTTTGTAAAACGCATCAAACACTCTCACTCCCTATGCCCTAAAAAATCCCATGAGAAAATTTTTCTAGTTTTCTCTTGACGCAACCTTACCGAATGCGCTTTCTATTACCACGAGACGTCAAGAACTCTCCCAATACACAGATAAGGAATAAAACGTATGTCAAACTCTATCACCAAAGAAAACCTCATCAGTTCAATGGCCGAACTCTCTGGCCTTACAAAGGTCGATACAACACGGGCGCTCACCGCTTTCATCCAAGCTGTTGAGCAAGCACTCAAAGCCGATAAGGAGGTGCGTTTGACCGGATTTGGCACATTTAGTGTTGCTAAGCGTCCGGCTCGTACAGGCCGTAATCCCCGAACCGGTGAAGCGATCAAGATTGCTGCTTCGAAAAGTCCGAAGTTTAAGGCTGGAAATGTTCTCAAAAAGGCCATTGTCTAAATAGTGTATGACGGGGCACCCAGTTGGCGAATTCATCCAATCTCTTCTCGATGATAAAGCCAGCTGGGATCCATGGATTGGTGTGATGATAGAGCATAAAGGTTTTGTAGGGCACTTTGTTTTTAATGAGAGGGAAGCACTCTTTCAAGGCAAAGTTGCCAACATCCAGGATCTGGTGACCTTTGAAGGCAAGACCATTACAAAAACCCATCAAGCCTTTCGAGAAGCTGTTGATGCTTATATTGAGTGGCGGCACAAAGACGGGAGAGAGCCGAAAAAATCGTCTGGGGAAGGAACTGAAGAGACGTAAAAACTGCAAACCAGGACAGCCCGCCGGCCCTATACATAGAGAGAGTATGTTGTCATTCATCATTGATTCTTCCTACAAAATTTCCTCTAATACACTCTCAATTTTTTTCTCAAATACTTCGAAGTCTTCCAAGGTAGAGATTTGATGAGAAAGCTGCTCTGCCCAGAAGGTTTCTGAGTTTTTGATCTGTGTGAGGAGGGTTTCTTTTTCAGGCATCTTGAGGGACTTAGATTGCATTTTCAGCATGAACTGTTCCTTCACCTTGGCAAAGTCTGCGAGTCCAGAGTCATAGCATTTGACGACATCGTAGATATCTCGAGGACGCATCCGCTCTATAAAAGCCCTGAGCTTTTCTGCGAATATTTCCGTGAAGCTATAACAGCTTATTTTGAATAAGGCGTCGTTTGCATCACGATAGGGATGGTGGACGTCGCTTAGAAAGGGCTCATCCGTTAAAAACTCCCCCGTGGTGAGATCTAACTTGATGCGCGCCCATTGGCTGAGCGCTGAAGGACTAATGGGTCCACGATAATAAATCCTAACTTGAGCGACCTGCCTGTTATCACGATTTTCGAATAGGTCGATGATATTCCGTGATTTTGAAATCTCGATTCCTGAAGACTCATAAACCCAGTCAATGATGTTGGAGAGCGTTTTCTGTAAACTCTCCTCTGTTAAGGAGGCTGGATCTTTCAAGGAAAAGTCTAGATCCTCGCTGAATCTGTAATCATGAAAATAGCATTTCTTGAGGGCCGTACCGCCTTTAAAAATCCAGTGTTCTGTCGATGGCGCGTGATGAATGCCCGCCAACATCCATCCAAGAACATAGTCTTTTTCGATGGTTTCAGGCCTTACACCATAGAGGCGGGCGAGGTCTCGAATCTCTCCACTTGTAATCATTCCGTCTCTCCCAGATTCAAGCCTTCTGGAACAATGAGTTGCCATGCGGCAATATGCTTAGTTCCCTTGACCTGAGGATCAAGGTAGCTGTAGCCACGCGTTATTCTCTTACGACATTTTTTGATAATTTCATGGTCACGTCCAAGGATAGATTCCAGATAAAATCCGAGCCTTTTAAAGAACGTCCCGACACCTAACAGATCTCCGTACGCGAGAAGTCGCTCCAGATCTGCGTCTTCGTGTTTTAGATAATTCTTAAGGCAATCCAGTACATGGATGACTCCACCACCCCAAGATGGGTTAAAAACAATGTCTAAGATCGTCTTATGAATATCAGAGACAGGTATTTTTTCATCCCCAATCCAAACACTTTTCATTCCAAAATGAGCATTTTGAGGAACTGTAAAAAAGATGAACTTTCCATAAGAGAACGAAATGGATTTCCGCTCACGAAAAGGATGGATCGCGACTGAAATGTCATTAAAGATCTGTTCCGTGAGTCCAAAATATTCGCAAGCACTCCATCCGCAGATATAATAGTCAGAGTCTCCGACAATTCGGGGAAGGAGAGCCCACGGATTATCGATTGATTGATGATGTTGACTGATGGGAATGACTGAATACACCCCCCTACTTTGCCTTTGAATCCATCCCGCCTTTATCCATTTATCCACTATTTTTGTCGTCTGTAAGGGGGATATATCAAGCAGTTCCGCTACTTCTTTTGAAGTGAAGTTCTGTCCGACCTTGCTGATAAAGTCTTTGATGTTCATATAAAAACCTTTTTATACCCCTACATAGGGAGGTATATCACGGATATGATATTATTTCAATGGATGTTGTTCTGTTTGGGGTCAAGATTCCACAATAATTTTGGATTAAAATCAGGGAACTGTAATTTCCGATACAGTGTATCGGATTTTTGCAAAGAGGAAGATTGGGTAAAGAATTTTTCATATGTACGTCCCTTGTATCTTTTTCTATCTCTTGCAACAACAAGTATCAACACATCTAACAGATGCCTTTGGCAAATGAGAAAATCAAAAGAGGACCAGGAAGCAAGCATCAGGAAACCAGAAATACAATGAACGATATATTCCGACACCTATCTCCCCCCCCCAATCCTTATTCCTTGTGTTCTTGAACTATTTTTTCAAGATTCTTTCGTAGAGCCTCATAAGTTCGACGAGCCTTCAATGTAGCAATATCGATATCATCAAGTGCGACTTGGAGCCTTTTGAGTTCGTAGAGAGAGCAGTAGCAATAATCGTCAGATATGGTTATGGTCTTTGAAGCCATTGGCAAATCTCCTTTGTAGATTTGTTGATCGGTTAGCGATGCATAGGTGCTTGAACACCTGTGCATCGTGCCCTCATTATACCAGTTTCTCCCTTATATGCAAAAACTATTTTAGGTTTTTGCTATTTATTTTGTTCTATTTCTTGGCATTTCATCAATTTCTTATCTCATTTTCTTCTCTGAGTTTTGCGAGTCCCTGCTCCCCCCAACTTGGCAAAAAAACCTCGTTCGTGTTGGCAATTTCATTAAGGATCAGAAAGCCTTTGTACAGTGCGCCAACCTGATATTTTAGATTTGGAGCTTTTTGAAAGTCTTCCCCGAGAGGAAGTCCAAATGTGTTGAGGAGTCCTGCCTTCTCTGCCAGAGAGCCGATTATGATTAAACTCCTCGTCCGTTTCCGTCGTTGCTCTTGTGAAGATTCCTGGTTCAATTGATGCCTCCGTGTTTCACTGCGCGTGATGAGTTGCGATAGGTGTCTGAGCTCTTGGGCGTGTTGTTTGAGTGCGAAAGCTATAACGGAGCTTTTTCAACTCCTGTTTTTCAGCAGGTAGAGCTGTGCTCCAACTCTTTTGTAAAAGGGCCAAAGCCATATCAAGCGAAAACTCTTCTCCAAAAATTGCCTCCGCCTCTTTGACAAACAGAGCAGCTTGTCTGAGGTGCATGGTCTCTTTTCGTTTTTTAAGAAAGGCGATTCTCTGATCAATTTGAAGGACCTGCTCTTCGAAGCGAACGGGGTTTTGCGGAGGAGACAGTTTTGTTTCTTCCTCTTGTTCTGGGTGATCAGGGTTGGATGGTTCGGATGCCTCATTTTCGGAGTGTGCCGGTGCAGAGGGTGTTGTCACACTCTTCGTCTCTTTTTTTTCGTTAGGACTTAATGGTTGAGGGAGTACTCCCGTCATCTTTTCAGATGACGAAAGCACGGAGGCCTGGGCTTCGCCCTTAAGGATGTCGTTTTTGGTCATGGTATTTTCTTTCATGCGAATTGTTGTTTATGAGCATTTGGATTCTACCATATTTTGTGGCTTTCAGCATAAAAAAGCATTTTTGAAGAAGAAGGTGTTTTTGAATTTTGTCGTTTGAGGGGAGGATAAACAGGGGAAGGTTTGAAAGAGATTTTGGAGAGAACGCTCTCTCTGAATGCAAAATGAACGGGCAAGAAGTCCTCTTGCCCGTTTCCTCTCTTAAAGACTTTTGTCTTGCTTAGTTGTTTGCGGCTTGTTGTTGAGAAATCAATTTCCGAATCTCTGCATCAGATTTGAATGTCACTTTGATGGTTGGCAGTTTTTTGTTGAGCTCTTTTAAGACTTCGTCAGAGAGATCATAGGACGCCTCAGCTGTTGCGACAGCTTCTCCGTACAAAATAATCCCGCCTCTTTTTTGACCCAGCGCGTCCACAATTTCTGAGAAAGCTTTGAACATTTTTTTCTTGGCCTCATCGAGAGCAAGCTCCAACCGAATTTTTTGAAGCTCAAGTTTGACACGAAGATCTGTTGCTTGTTTCTCAAAAGCCTGACGCTTCTTTTTGAACTCCTCTTCCGAGAGTTTTTTCTGCGCAGCTTCAAGATCCTCACCTTCCTTCTTCAGCTTTTTTTCATCCTCCAAAAGAGATTTCTGAACACGCGCACGCTCCCCCTCAAGCTGCTTCGCAATGTCCTTGAAAGCAGAGGATTTTTCCAAGATCGCCTGTTTAACAATTGCAATTGTAGGGCTTGAAGGTTTTTCTGAAGCCTTATCTGCCATCAAGGGCATGAGGGTTGTGACGGAAGTTAAAAGAGCGGCGTACAAAATCGGTTTCATCATTTTCTTCTCCTATAAAGTGGGCCTTAAAGTAACATGCATTCTGGTTAGATGACCAACATTTTTTAGGAAGTGACATGTCATTGCGTGGTTGTTATCTGCGAATGCCGGAGAGGCAGAATTCTGTGTCTCCTTTTTAAGGATGTGGTGCGGGATCATGATCTTTTCTCTCAGTCGGATTCACTCTTTGTTGTTTTCAGATAGGTGTCTCTTCCCATGTGGTTTGGTTCTTAGCACTTTGAGGAAGGTGGTGTTTTATTGAATGTTATCCATTGGGAGGTGGAGGTGTGGTAAAATGTCTTGGAGGGCCTGGGGGGTCCGACAAGCGCGCTTACACATTCCCGATGGGAATGTGGTGCTCCGGCCCAAGGGCCTCAGATCATTTGCACGGAAATATAAGAAAGTGGCACTTTACCATCTTAATGCAAAAGCTCTCTCTCGAGGTGTGCGCAGCACAGTGCGTGCTGTTGCTTATCGTTCTGGGTGTGAGCTTCGTGATGAGCGTACAGGCGAGCTCTTTGATTATCGAGACAAGGAGGTGATTCATGTGGAATTGGTGGTTCCAAAGGATTCACCCGCTTGGATGCGTACTCTCCAACAAGGGATCGTTGAGAACAGAGAGAAGGGCGTTCAGGCCCTTGTTGATATCGTCGAGGCTGCAGAGAAGCGCATTGATGCGCGCGTTTGGCGAGAAGTTGAATTTGCTCTGCATCGAGAATTGACGCCTGAACAAAATAGGGCCTTAGCTCGTGAATTTGTCGAAGACCAAATCGTCTCAAAGGGGATGTGCGCTCTTCTCAACTTTCACGTTGATACCCATAAGGAGACGGGTGAAAAGAATCCCCATTGTCATGTGCTCCTTACAACACGCCCCCTCGAAGAACATGGTTTCAGCGCAAAGAAAGAGAGAGCTTGGAACGACAGGTCTTTCATCGTGGGCTTACGCGAACAATGGGCGGCTTATTCCAACTATCACCTGAAGCTTAACGGGCACGATGTCCAAATCGACCATCGCTCGTACAAAGAACGAGGAATCGAAATGGAACCTCAGCCCAAACGAGGAAGAGCGATTGTGGAAATTGATGAGAAGGGCAAAAACTATGTGCCGCCTTTCATCGCAGATAAGACCCTCGCGTTTCAAGAAGTCCAACTGCGCAATCTCTACCGCATCATGAGGCGACCTGAAGTGGTGTTCGACATTGTCTCCAAGCACCACGCGACTTTCATGTGGGGAGATGTTCAACAAGTCCTCCATCGCTATATTGATGATCTGCCTTTGTTCCAGCGGCTTGAGGCACGGCTGAAGAACTCATCAGAGCTGTTGTTGCTGCGCCCTGGAGAGGGAGAGGGAAAAGACGGAGATGCGATTTACACGACGCGCTCTTTACTCAAAGCCGAGCGAGCTCTTGTAGGAACTGCAGAACGTTTAAGTGCCTCTTCCTCTCATGGGGTTGATGAGGCACACGTGGAGGCTTCTTTTGCAAAAGCCAATGAAGATTTGAAAGATCTTGGAGGGAACCTGTCTGCAGATCAAACCCAGGCCGTTCGTCATCTGATTGATTCGGGTCAGCTCAAATGCGTGGTTGGAATTGCGGGCGCTGGCAAGACGACAGCTCTTGGGATCGCCAAAAGTGCGTGGGATGCTCAAGGCTATAACGTTGTGGGATTGGCGCCAACGGGAAAGGCTGCTCAGAACTTGGAACAAAGTGGTATTACCTCTATGACGCTCCACAAGTTTTTGCAAAACGTTGAGGCAGGCTGGAGTCACTACAAAGCTAGTACGATTCTCATTCTGGATGAAGCGGGCATGGTGGACGTGGAGCGTTTTTCCGATCTTTTGAGTACGGTTAAGAAATTGGGTGTAAAGCTGGTGGTTGTAGGCGATGGCGCCCAACTTCAACCCGTGGAAGCAGGTCCTGCTTTCCGCTTGATTACGGAGCGGGTAGGTATGTCGGAATTGAACACAGTCTTGCGTCAAAAAGAATCTTGGCAAAGAGAGGCAACAATGCTGTTTGGCAAACAGAAAACGGAAGCAGCCCTTCAGCAGTATGTAACCCAAGGTCATGTTCAAATCGTTCAGGAAGAGATTCCCTCTCTCACGAAAGCGCTTTTAAGCAAAGACGCGGAAATGCTTGTTTATCTCCATACCCTCTCAAAGCGCATGGGTACCCGATTGTACCGTGAGATGATTGCGGACGTCGAAAAGCAAGGGCACAACAAGCAAGAACACGTCTCTCACTATGTCAGGCAGCATCAAGACCACACACAATATCTGAAATGGAAGAGTGTGGAGAAGGCCACGTCGACTTATATGGACCCCAATTCTCCTCAGATCGACCTGAGAACACAAACAAAGGAGACAATGCTCACTGCCTGGCATGCTGGATTTAAATTGAACCCTGAACAAAAGGGAATCATGCTGGCCTTCACCAACAAGGATGTCGCGGATTTGAACACTGGAGCGCGGTACCTCTTGAAGCAATCGGGACATCTTCCCAAAGAGGAGAGCCTCTTTACCGTTAAGCAAACGGTTGAGGATGACTTTGGTCGTCAAACAACCACAGCCTGCGACAAAGCCTTCTCCAAAGGAGACCGAATTGTCTTTACGCGCAATGATAGAGGCCTTGGGGTGAAGAACGGGACTGTTGGTATCATTACGGATCTAACCGTTCAAGTGATTCAGGTGAAATTGGATGGAGGACCAGATGCAAAAATCATCTCCTTCGCTCCCAACCTCAATCCCTTCTTTGATCATGGATGGGCAATTACGATTCATAAATCTCAAGGGACGACGGTTGATAAGGCGTATGTCCTCGCCTCCTACGAGATGAGCCAAAACCTGGCTTATGTGGCCATGACGCGCCATCGAGAGAAGTGCCAAGTGTTTGGCAGCTCTCTTGACTTTTGGCGCCCAGAAAAGTTCCACGAAGTTCTCTCAAAATCAGGTGATAAATTGTCAAGCGGACATTACCTGGAAGCACCGGTTCTTGAAAAACTTATGCATCAAGACGATCGCACCTTGACCAAACTCTTCACCCGCATGTCCGATGAATTGCAGGCGATGGGAGCCGTTTCGAAAGAGGCCTTCTGGCGTGTGGCCTCAAAGTTTGGGATCATCCATGACAGAGAAGCGCCTGAGACTCCACAACGCAGCATTCGAGAAGAAGCGCGAGCAGAACGGCTCTTCAATTGGGACCAGAGGCACAAATTTGAGGACTTATTACCCACTCTCAAGCCTGAAAAATCCCATGAAGCCTTCCTTAAACCACAAAATCCAACAGGTATCAGAGAGGTCATCGAAAAACCCCTCTCGACCGAACTCCTGAAAGAAATCCGGCCTTCTTCGAAGGAGGTGGTGCAAGAGGAAGCGCAGCAGCAAAAAGCCGACCAAACTCAACAGGATCGTCAAGCCAAGCAGCTCCTGGAGGCCAGGGAACAGCAGGTCCAGAAAGAGAGAAGTCGCGTGAAACAGAGGGATTTATCGATGTGAGGGGGAGAGTCTCTTCTTCTCGTCCTCTGGATGAGAGAGAAACTTGCACAAGTACGCTGGTAATCAGAGTCATGGCCCCACTCTTGGGAGTGCTGCTGGCATGCCATCCACAGGAAGCGGTTTAATGATCGTTTTCTGCCCTCTTGTGCTTAGTTTTGCAGAGAGGTTCCTGTTTTTTTATAGCTTTGATTGTAGCCCTTTTCTAGAAGTTTCTTGCATCAAAGATTGAGGTTGCACCTCAAGAAAAACAATGTAAAATCGATTGATAAGAGCCTCTGTTCTTTGAACAGCCCCCTGAATTTTTGCATATTTTTCTTCATCAACTCGTAACTCTTTCAGTCTATGCAACCATGAAATATGCCTCTCGGAAAGATCTCGAGTGATATGAGATGCTTTGACCTGGGCTCTCATTACGTCATCTTGAGCATAGAGAGATGCTTCGTGGATACTTTCTAAAATTGCAATTCCTTTTTTTGCAAGATTGAGGTCTACTGCTTTGATTTCAGATAGACAGTTGGTTCGTACTCTTTGTATTGCTGCATCCCAACTTTCTTCGCTAGTTGCTGAGGCTGATATTTTTGTTATAGAAGCTATAAATGTGAGGATTGTTAATGAGAAAATGAATTTCGTACGCATATTAATCTCCTTATCTGATATGTCCTATAATTTTGAACGAAGGGGGGGTGCTTTTTCAAAAATGACCTCTTTCATCTGCGCTACTTCTGCCTCAGTAAGCACCTCATTAGAGTGCAATTTATCAAGGATATCAAGTGGCGTTAAATCATAAGTTTCATCTTTAAGGTGAGACGGTGTCATGATATCATCAACCCATACGATTTTCTTCTCTTGTGTCCCGTCTTGTAAAGCAATGAAACGCTTTTCTTTACGTGCATATCGGCCCTTATCTGCAAGGCTTTTAAATTTTAAGCTTCCCAGGTCTAAGATATAGGGGGCCTGATTCTCCACAGAGCAGAGATAAATTTGGGTGGCCCCACCCTCCAATTTCTCAAAAAAATGAGCTTCAGAGTTTACACTAAGGAAGGACAAAGATGTCTTCATTGTTGTAAGGGCGAGATTTTTATCAAAATTCATCACTTCTTTTTTGTCTGTGAAGTTTAAACTCGGGAACGATTGAGGTGAGGAAAGGCCAACGAAATATTTGATTTTTGCCCCCGGAGGAATAGCTAGGAGAGAAAAATGTGTGTAAGCATCCCATATTTTTAAGGTCGCCACTTTTTGTCTATAGTCTCCTAAAGTGGGGCAACATAATGCCTGATCGATCGGCATAAACCAACACGTCGATTTTGGAGTGTCTGGCATTATCGCATTCCCAGCATAGAGAGTTATAAAAATTTTTGGTTTAGTTGTTGTTTCTTCAATTTTTATCATGTGTCCTGAAGAAAAATTAGGTTCGATACTTTTAACAACTGCTTCTTCTGGACGAGAGTCACCTAGGCTTAAATGTTTTGCCTGTTCAGGTGGTTTCTTATGTTTCATTAAGCGAGTATATAATTGCTGAGTAAACTGGTCGAGATGCGAATTCAGAGGCGTTGCATCATCAGAATGCTTCCACTTATGAACCCAAGGATGATGATGAAATGAGTTATCATGATGTCGTTCAAGTGGAATAGACTCCTTCCCTCTTCTAACAGCCTTCCTAAAATGCTGAACAATATTTTCTTCTTCAAGAGTAGCCTCAGCATTTTGCTGCAGCAAAAACACTGTTGCCAACGTTGCGACAATATAACGTTTACTTTGATATCCTAGAACTTTTAACATTTACCCTCTCAACGGCCCTGTTTGTAAAAAACGATTTTCTTTTCATTCTTTTGTTTCTGCAAAGGAAAAAGAATACTAAATAGTTGTGTGCTTTTTGTTTGTAAATATATAAACATTTTTTACAATTGCAAGAAAAAAAGTCTATCGCGTCAAAAAAGCCTTTTTTCTGCAGATTTTAAGGTGCCCAAGAAGAGCAGGATGCAAACTTAAAATCAGCGGGTCGCTTGGTTTGCCTCTCATCAATATTGCTTGCCCAAGCTTAATGGTGAAGGGACGTACTTCATACCTCTCAACTGTGACTTTCGCCGGCCTTCGGCCAACCTAACGATACGAAGACAGATCGTCCCTACTGCTGCGCAGCACACACCATGTGTCGCCTGTATAAAGAATTTTCACTTTGATACCTCTCCAGCTTTAAGAGCATTTATTTAGATCATAGAACTCCTCCCCGTGAGGGGGGAGCCTGACTCGTCGTTTAATGCGCCTTAAATCGCCATTTTGGGAACAAGGGCAATCTGTTACCCTAATGTCCTGAGTTGTCGGTGCAATCGTTTATCGTTTTGTCCACCAGCCACTGGGCCGCGTGTCATCTTTAAAACCTGCGCTTCTCATAGCCTGAGTTCCCGTCTCCCCGATATGGTTGTCCCTTAGATCAACAGTGATGAGGGCCGGGGTCTTACCTGACTCAATGGCTTGGGCGAGAAAGGTTACTCCTGCATCTCCGAATACGTTACTCCGTAAGTTGATAGTGGAGAGGAGTGGAACCTTGCCTAATCCAATGGACAGATCATTTGCGCCAGCATATCCAATGCTGTTGCTACTCAGATTGACAGAGGTGAGGGCTGGAACATTGCCTGCACCAATGGCTTGGGCGAGAGCAGATGAGCCCTTATCTCCGATATTGTTGCGTTGCAGATTGAGAGCGGTGAGGGCTGGAACATTGCCTAACCTAATGACTCGAGCAAGAGCGAATGCGCCAGCATATCCAACATTGTTGACACCCAGATCGACAGTGGAAAGGAATGGGACTCTACCTAACTCAATGACTCGAGCAAGAGCAGATGCACCCATATCTCCGATATGGTTGCTATTCAGATCAACGGAGGTGAGGGCTGGAACATTGCCTGATTCAATGGCTTGGGCGAGAGCATCTGTCCCCACATCTCCGATGCTATTGCCACATAATTTGATAGAGGTAAGAGCTAGGGTTTTACCTAACTTAATGACTCGGGCAATATTAGACGCGCCCGTGTTTCCAATATTGTTGTAATCCAGATCGATAGAGACGAAAGCTGGAGTTTTGCCTGACCCAATGGCGTGGACGATGGCAGATGCACCCATATCTCCGATATGGTTGCTATTCAGATCAACGGAGGTGAGGGCTGGGATATTGCCTGACTCAATGGCTTGGGCGAGAGCGGATGCGCCCTCTTCTCTGATGTTGTTGCCACGTAACTTAATATCGGTAAGAGCTGGAGTTTTGCCTAACTTAATGACTCGGGCGAGAGCGGATGCGCCAGCATATCCAATGTCGTTGCCACCCAGATTGAGCGACGTGAGCACTGGGATTTTACCTAACTCAATGACTCGGGCGACAAAGGAAGCTCCCACCTTTCCGATATGGTTGTTGTGCAGATTGACAGTGGAGAGAGCAGGGAGCTTGCCTGACCCAATGGCGCGAGTGATAGTGGCTGCCCCCAACCTTCCGATGCTGCTACCCAGATTGAGTGAGGTGAGGGCTGGAACATTGCCTGATTCAATGGCTTGGGCGAGAGCGGATGCGCCCTCTTCTCCGATGTCGTTGCCATTCAGATCAATGGTGGTAAGAGCGGACCAGACACCTTTCGCTGGAAAACCCCGCATCAGTTCACGCCATAGATCGATCTTTGCAAGATTGACGGACAATTCTCTAGGGTTAAACATCAGATTGATAGCTGTAGATGTTAAGCGTCCGTTTCTCAAATAAAAGGTTTCCTCTTTTTCAAGATCTTTTGTCGTCAGAACACTGATCACTGCTTCAGAAATTTTCTCTCCGTTTACGGTGCCTTTTTTAATGTACTCATTCATTTTTTCCCCATTCAACCATAACTCTTTGAGAGCATCAGATCCCTCAATGTCGAGGTGGGTTAATTTAGGAGAAGAGAGACGTATCTCTGTCAGAGAAGCGCACCCTTTTGCAGAAAGACGCTTGAGGCATGGGAATTCTGCTTGTGAGATGCCGAGGGGGACGTTTCCAAAAAAACTAAACCCTGCAACTTGAGCAATGAGGGTAAGATTTGGACACCGATCGAGAGTCAGTCTCACAAGATTGGGACAAACGCTATAAAGCGTCACAAATGCTGGGATATCAAAAGCGCGTGATCCTTCTAGATTAAGCGTCTGCAGATGTGTTGCTCTGTCTTTAAAAGAAAATTTTTCAAAATACTGTTTTGTGAGAATGGACGTGTTCTTTAAAATAAGGGTCGTGAGTGGATCCGTGTCAGTTTCAAAAATAGCACTTAAAAGTGTACGCTCATCCGTTGGTGAGAGAGCTGAGGGTCTGCAATCAATTTCGATTCTGCCTGCTACAGAATGAGGAGAGTAAGGGAAGTTTGGAGAGGCGTGCGTTTGTGCGGAAAGAGCTCTAAAGATCTCCAAGGCGCGATCAGGGCCTAATCTGGGCGTAAGGCCTATGAGTTCTGAATCAGGCACATTCATAATTCTCATCATCTTGACACTTGGCGTAATCGATTCATGAGGAGCTCTGAAGGGAGTGGCTGAGGAAGAGAAGGACGAGGCTGATGATGCTCCCTGTTGGTTCTGTCGTTGCTGTTGTTCCTGCAGCGCGAGAGCCTCCTGTCGTCTTTTGTAAAGCGCCTTAGTGACTGCATCAAACCGCTCCTGAACTGTTTTGAAGCCTGATATCGAGGCCTGTTTATAACACTCCCCCACAAATGGCTCTAAGACTTTCAAAATCGTCAGAGGGCGAATATGAGGATCTTCACTGATCAACGTTTGCAAGCGATGAAACTTAAAATAGAGATTTTTGAGGAAAGTCTCCGGAAAGGGCATCCTTAAGGTTGAGCCCTTCTCTTTCCAAAGAACGGTGAGCTGTTCCGGAGGGAAAAGACTCTCGTAACGATCATTGATCTTCACAAGATCATGAGCCCATCCCTCAAGAAATTGCTTCACATTAAGGGAACTGATGTGGGTTCTGACTGAGTCAGGAAGAGAGTCCGTCATCTGAGGCAAACAAAAGACCACACTCTTGGACTGAAGTTGTTCATAAATGGTTGAAAAAAGTCCTCGTTCTTCTCGGATGGCTCCAGGCAAAAAAGAGTGATCGTTATCGATGGGAATCAAATATTTTCCGTCTGGAGAGAGGATAAAGTTGTCGCTTTTCGCATCTTCTGGATTCAAAAGCATAGAGGCGAGAATAAGAAGATGAGTGTGATGGGGATCGAGGTTTCTAAAAAGGGCATCTTGATGCCATTCTTTGTAAAGCACATTGCCTGGAACAGATCGGCTGACTAAGACGGGATAGAAGACTTTGTCTTTAGCGTCATAAAATTTGAACACCTCAGAGACAGGAGCATTATGAATGCCAAAGCGACGCATAAAAGAGGTTGCTGCATATTCAAATCCTGGAAGCTCTGGATTTTTCTTAAAATAGAGTTCAGGAGAGATTTGTGGGTAGCATGTACTATCGCTTCGTCCTGGCAAGGTGCTATCTTTGCAAAAAGTGCTTTCCTGAGTGAAAAGACGCTCCCCAACTGGAGACGTAAAAATCCTCTCGCCCATCATGGCTCCCTCTACACAAAGGAGATGAGGAGGTGCTTTTGAATTGACAGGTCCTGAGACCTTTCCAATAGCAAGCCAGAAGTCAAGGTGTGGATTCACTTGAGCTATGGAATCAAAAAGGGAATCCCAAGCCCCCTCAGGTGAAAAGAGGTGTCTGCCTTTTTCCCAGAACACAAAAGCGTCCTTTTCTCTATCAAGACGGAGAAAACCGTGGTGAGTCAGGAGAGAAAGCTCTCGAGACATCGTCTTAAAGGTCGATGTCCAGTCTTTGGATGCAATCAAATCTTTCAAGCCAAGGTCCTTCATCTGCATAAGCCTAGCTTCTATCCATCGACTTAAGAGAGGTCTGGAAGTTCCTGAGTTTTCAGGATTTCCCTCAGTCTCTTTGAAAAAAAACAGCAGGAGCGTCTGCCCTTCAGCAGGGGAAATTTTTTGCCTGTCTTGGGTATTATAAATTTTGCTATCTTCTATTTGTTCACTCAAATGCTGCTGAGCTGTTTTTCCCCCCACAAGAGGAGTGTCAGGATGGACGAGGTCAAGCACTTTGGGAGAGTGACGTTTGCTTTTGAGAAAATCATAATACCCCGTGTAGGGATTGGGATGCTTTTCTCTGAGCTTTGCATAAAACACCCCGAGAAGAGGATTCAGATGACATAAGAGATCATGCCCTGTCTGTGGGATTCGTGAGAGGAAGAGTTTTTGAATGGCTTGCGTCTTTTTGAAGAGTTTTTCCATAAAGACTTCAGAAATCTGAATAGGAAGAGAGAAAGCATCAAAGAGTGCTTTCACTTTTTTATTTTCCGCTTCTTTTATAGCACTTACTTCTTCTCTTGAGCGACCTTCATTGTGGGCATCCTGGGACAAAGCGCGGGTCTCCAACTGAAACTGTAACGCGTCTTTCAGGGCATAATAAGAACGGTTACGATTCTCTAATTCTTTTACGTAAGAAAGAGTTAAGACTTCTGGAATCAGCGCTCTACAGAAGGCTTGTATAGAAGGGGAGAAAGGACGCATCATGTCAGGGAACATATATAAAATTGAGAGAATCCTCACGTACCCCTTTGAGGTCAAAGAATCTTCAAACACCTGATCATTATCAATACTGATGAGGCCTTGAGTCTCTGGATGATAGATGAAGTTGTGGGGTTTTCCATCAGAGGGGTCGCTGAGTAAAGCGCCCACAAGTTGTTTGCCATAGGGATCCAGGGCAAGGGAAGGAATTGTATCTTCCTCTTGTTTATCCGTGAAGATAGCGCCCCCTGCAATACCGCGCACGGCTTGAGAGGCTTGAAGCATGAGTGGAGTTTTGATGAATGCATGGTTGACTTGAATACGATCAATAAACAGGATCCGGGTTGCTGCCATGGGAATATCAAGCTGCTCATACAAGCTCTGTACCATCTCTTCCCTGCCAGGACTCAAGTCCTGCATGTTTAGAGGGCCGTCTTCATTCAGCTTAAAGTACACCTTGGCTTCTGTTCGGGAAGGAGGCAGGTAAGAAACATGATGGCTTTGCCCTTGAGCCATAGGGAAGTGAGCGCCATTGGATCTCATGCAAATCATTTGACGGGCTTTCAGCTGAGAGATGCGATAAAAACGCCAACTTCCTACCCCCGCTCCCATGAGCACTGCTTTGGGAGAAAGCAAGTCACTAAGGTGCTCAGACTTATCGCCTGAGTCTGTTTGGGCTTTAATGATTTTATCTTGATAATCCGTATAAAAGGTTGAGAGGCGTTGGAGACTCTCCTGCCAAAGTCGCACGTTTAAGGACGAGAGACTTGGGTGTTCAAGATACTCCTTAAAGGATGCAAGTTCCGTAAGGGCATCTCGCAAACTACCGAAAGCTTCATCACTCTGAGAAAAGGAAGAGGGAGCTCTCAAGAGATGTTCAATGCGATCACGATCCACAAGTCCCTCTGGGTCTCGCCAACAGGGGCTTGCCCTACGGGAGTGCCAATTACTCAATAAATCGTCGTGTTCTTCGTTGATCTTGGAAATAGCCCGATCCAAGGCGTAACGGACCTGCCTTGGTACATCGGGTTCAGCTCCAGTTACCTCTAGGATCGTTTGAGCAAAGGAATCGACAGGAGAGTCATGTAAAAAGGCAAAAAGATCTAGGGCATTATCCTCATGCCTAACAGACAAAGGAACATTTGTAGAGGTGCATGGCAATCCAGACTCGAAGGGAGCTTCAACACCTCTTGAGAGATGTGTGAGAGCATCAGGAGAGCTATCCATGGATTGAGGCAGGGAGCGAGCATTTAATAGAGGAAGCCGGTCTTCTTCAGGTGGCTCTAGGGGCTCTTTCTTCATTCTCACTCTTTCGATTGAAAGAATATTTTCCTCATATTTCCGTTCAAAGTCCTCGTCTGGTCCTTGCTTGCCTGAAGCCCGCCTTCCTGTAACTTGTGGAAAGAGAAATGCAGAAGAGGAGGAAGAAGGTCCAGCGAGAGAATGAGGAAAAGGGGCGGAAATGGATAATGAGGAAATGGAAGAGGAAAAGGCGGAGGACGAGGAAACGGAGGATGCACCAGGAGGTGGCATGACAGAATCAGGAGCATATATCCAGTTTATTTCTTCATCTGTTAAAGACTCGACCTCTGCTTTTTTTAGGGTTTTATCCGTTCCGTATGAACGATGCTGAGATGAAAACAAAGACCTTCTGGACCCTACACCGTTCTGCCCTTCTTCGTCTGCATTCATTGCCCTCACATGAAGGGGGCAGGCCAGTTGAATGATCAATACAAAGCTGATGATTTTTCTTATCAGGAGGATTAATCTTTTTCTTGTGCCATGCATACCGTCTCCTGCCGTTAACAAAACATTTACGTTTATTCCAGCATTCAAAGGATAAAGGATGGAAGATCCTCAAGCAACATTTAATAAACTATCATAACAAGACTCTTTTCAGGTAAGAAAAAACTCTCTATCATTACCCCTAGGATCAGAAAATATGACAGCTTATAAGATGAGTGTGGAAATGCAGCATAGGTAGTGGACAGAAGACTATCTCGAACTATCAAAAACACATACACTACCTAGGAGGAAAGCTATGAGAGCTCATAATACACCCGTGCATTGCCAAGGTGAGTTTTATCATCGTCGATCTTCGCGCACTCTCTTAATACTCCTCCTAACGTCCTTTTTATCTTCTCCTGCGTATGCTTGTAACCAGGAACACGTGGAAGAATTACACAGGACAGGGAAATGCTATGGGGGTAATTTCTTGGAGGCTGATTTTAGGGGAAAATCTCTCAACGGAAAAAGCTTAAAGGGAGGAAATCTTGAAGGAGCTGATCTTAGAGATGTCGAATTTGGAGATGCGGACCTCTACAATACAAACTTAAAGAGAGTTAGGCTCAACGACGACAAAGCCTTTCGAGCAGCGTTTCCTCTCGCAGGTATTCCAGGAAGAATCACTAGGTTAAAGGTAGGAGACCAAGAAGTTGATCTTACCAAGATCCCTTTTAGTAACCTTGCAGCTTATGAAGCAAGAGCAGGTCAAGGTGACCCTAGGGCTTCATTTATTACAGCTTATCTTTATGAAACTTATGGCACAAGAGACCAAGAAGCCTTGGCGTTTGAGCATTATACAAGAGCCGCAGAGACGCTCCCTGAAGCACGGAATAATCAAGCTTGGATGTATGAAAACGGGAGAGGCACGCTTCGATCTTTGAATAGAGCGAAAGAGCTCTACAGGCAATCCGCAGCTCATCCCACAGCTGTCTATAACGGAACACGTTGGGAAGCTTTTTACAATCCTGATGAACGAGAGAAAAGTCATGCCCTTTTTGGTTTAGCGAAGACTTATGAAAATGGACAGGGAGTGGAGAGAGATAAAGGGGAAGCATTCTTATACCATTCACGCGCGGCTGACCTAGATCATCCTGAAGCCCAGTACGCAGTTGCTGACTTTTATAAAAATGGCAGAGGGGTCATTCAAAAAGATCTCCATCAAGCCGCCAAATGGTGTGAAAAAGCTGCAGAAAATGGTCTTGTTGAGGCTCAATTTAATACAGGATCTTTGTATGAAGATGGTATCGGCGTTCCCCAAAATTACGCAACAGCCATGCGTTGGTTTTTGGCTGCCGCTGCAAGAGATCATGCAGGCGCTCAACGCAATGCAGCCCGTCTTTATGAATTAGGAAGAGGCGTTACTCAAGATTATCAAGCCGCTTGTGACCTTTATACGAAAGCCGCTCGCCAAGGAAAACGAAGTGCAGAATATAGTGCTGCTCGTATGTATGAGTATTTACCGCGGAGTCCTGAGAATAATGCGAAAGCCCTTGCCCTTCTTTTTTCAGCTGTTAAAGCAGAACCTTCCTATCCCGGAGCGCTCTTTTTACTGGCAACACGTTATGAACAGGGACGAGGTATCGCCATTAATTTAGAAGAGGCTCGTAGATTATATCAAACGGCTGCAGCTCAAGGGCATCTTGCGGCGAGGTTGAAGCTGATGCTAATGGATGCACCTGTTGTTGATAAACAGACGCTCTTTCTCAGCATGCAAAAACTGGAAAAAGAGATCCAATACCGGCACATCAAGGCTCAGGAAAGGGTGCTTGCAGCGCTCTCAAACGGACATCGAATCCTCAACTATACGCTTGAAGAGGATTATGTAAGTACACAAAAAGCCCTTGCAGCCGCACCTCCTCAGGGAGAAGTCGTTATGAATTATGCCGCTATCAGTGGTGATCCTTACGGAAATGAATATCGTGATGTTCATGAAGAGATCCGAGATGAGGAAGCAAACGCGGCAGCTCTTGATGTATTTAAGAATGAGATGAGAGACGCGTTTCGGACGCATCCTGCCTACACAGCAGGTCTGCAGGATGAATTTACACGTGTTATCTCCTTATTAAACCCGAGAGAAAACCCTACCCTGGTCAAACGGGTCATACGCCTTTATCGCAATTTGTTAAACGGCCCCTTTATTCCCATTCCTGAAGGAGTTAATCCTAAAGCTTACCGACAAGGAGAGATTGTCCTCCGGTTTGTTCAAAACTACGGCCGTTGCATTGATGGACTGACAGACTATGTGGATGGGCAAGAATGGAAAACGCTTTATGGTCATCCAGGAGAATCTGAACCTTTAGGTTACAAGATCAGCAAGATTCTCACAAAATATAAAGTCAAATTTTTAGAACAACACCGTAATCCTTTGGTGGGGGCACACGAAGAAGCGACAGAGGCCTCTGCCTTATTACGTCAAAGAATGCGGATCCCTTTAGGGCTCCCAGGAGCCTTTCAGCAACCTGCTTACCCTGCAATTGGGAAGGGGGATGATGAGAAATATAGACCAGAAAAAGTAATGGAACGCTTTATTCGAGGAGGAACTTTAAGGTTTACGCGTGGAGACCAGTATCACGAAGAACGCATAGAGTCCTATACGCCTGAGCTTATGATTCAGCTCCTCATGCAAGCCCAGCGTGACCCACAAGATAAGAACCTCACCAATGAGCATCTGAATACGTTTATTGAAAAAGACCTTTCCTTAAGAGAGCCTTTTGAAAAAGCTTTTACGGACATGGAGCGCAACGACTATTTTGACCCTTTTGCAGAAGCTTCCAATGTTTATTTGGAAAAGCTCTTTGAGTATTTTCTTTCTGTCCATGGCTACGTGATTAAGGCTGCAGCAGAGCCTGCGGCAGCTTCTGCTTCTGCGGCGGCAGCCAACTGAGAATAAGGGACGCCCCCGAAGATGTCAGAGGCCATAAAATAGAATGCCCTGCATGCCTCTTGAGCTAACGTAGGTCTATTGGCCCCAACTCCAAGTGAGTTGGCCGACAGCCATCTGTCTGCAAAATGTTCTTACTCAAGCCGAAATCGTTTATCGTTTTTTCCACCAGCCACCTTTAGAATCTTTCCAGTGACCTTCAGTATCTTCAAAACCTGCTTGACTCATAGCCTGAGCTCCCTCTTTTCCGATTTTATTATCGCATAGAATGACAGTGGTGAGGGCTGGAACATTGCCTGACAAAATGGCTTGGGCGAAAGCCGTTGCACCCGCATTTCCAATGCTGTTCCACATTAGATGCACCAATGTGAGAGCTGGAACTTTACCTGACCCAATGGCATGAGCGAGAGCCGTTGCACCTGCATTTCCGATGCTGTTGTTATGCAGATTGAGCGATGTGAGGGCTGGGACCCTACCTAATCCAATGGCTTGGGCGAGAACGGATACGCCCGTATCTTCGATACTGTTGATGCCCAGATTGAGCGAAGTGAGGGCTGGAATCTTGCCTGACCCAATAGCTTGGGCGATAAGGGCTGCACCCTCTTTTCCGAGGCGGTTGCACCATAGATTGAGATTGGTAAGCGCTGGAACTTTGCCTAACGCAATGGTTTGGGCGAGAGCACATCCACCTGCTTTTCCGATGCTGTTGTTATTCAGCTTGATAGTGGAAAGAGCTGGCGTTTTTCCTGCCTTAATGGCTTTGGCGAGAGCAGTTACACCCATATCTCCGATCTTGTTCTGTCCCAGATCGAGCGAAGTGAGGGCCGGGACCTTGCCTGATCCAATGGCATGAGCAATAGCGGATATGCCCGTATCTCCGATCTCGTTGTATTCCAGATCGAGCGAAGTGAGGGACGGGACCTTGGCTAACTCAATAGTGTGGGCGAGAGCGACTGCACCCTCCTTTCCGATGAAGTTGTGTTCCAGATCAAGCAATGTGAGTGCCGGGATTTTGCCTGACCCAATAGCGCCGGCGAGAACGCATCCACCTACCTCTCCAATGATGCAGCCGCTCAGATTGAGCGATGTGAGGGCTGGTATCTTTCCTGATTCAATGGCTTGGGCGAGAGCGACTGCCCCCTCTCTTCTGATGTAATTGGAGCTCAAATTGAGCGATGTGAGGGCGGGCCACTCCCCTGTCGTTGGAAGTACCGTCCGTCCCCCCATCAGTTCGCGCCACACATCGATCTTTGCAAGGTTGACGCATCGTTCTGTAGGGTCAAAAAGAAGATGAATGTCTGTAGGTGTTAGTTCTG
>Ga0207091_1004_pt1 | contig 54627 bp, 59 predicted proteins | sample Alteio_BWMinHeat_47_FD_153534 | JGI IMG/M metagenome (GOLD analysis project Ga0207091, IMG submission 153534) | Enriched cells from forest soil in Barre Woods Harvard Forest LTER site, Petersham, Massachusetts, United States -... | ecosystem: Environmental > Terrestrial > Soil > Temperate forest >... | reverse complement strand
ACCATAATAAACCCCTGGATGTTTCACGTGAAACCATGTCTCATTAAGTCGCCCGGGGATCGCATCCTTCTTGACCCCAAAGGCGGGAACGGCCCAACTATGGAGTACATCGGCAGAGGTTACAATCACGCGAATATTGGTTTCAACGGGCACGATGATGCGGTTGTCCACTTCCAACAACCGAAGCTGCCCTGGTTTAAGTTTATCTTCCGGAATCATGTTGCTGTCAAAATGAATGTCATGATCCGGGTACTCATAGGTCCAATACCATTGGTTTCCGATGGCTTTGATCGTCATCTCTGCTTTTGGGACCACATCCATTTTGTAGAGCAGCTTAAAAGAAGGAACCGCAATGACCGCGAGAATCAGGACCGGAATCAATGTCCAGATAATCTCAATCCCCACGTGACTAGTGCGGGGTGAGGGGATCTTATTTTTCGAGGCCCGAAAGCGCCACATGGTGTAACTGAGAAGGGCGATCACCGTCAGCACAATCCCGCCCTCAATCCAGAGAAGGAGGGTGTGGAACCAGGCCAGATCCTCCATTACGGGGCTTGCGGGCGTTTGGAAATACGTTTGCCAGGGGAGAGGGGCACCCAGTGTAGCAGTGTTCATTCTATATTCATCGCACTTAAAACTACTGGTTGTTGAATGATCACTTCTCGTGCTCCCAGGTCGCGGGGATGACAGCAGAGGATGAGCGCAGAAATTCGCGTACCTTTTTCACAATTTCCGTGGCAGGTGTGTTGTGGTTGAAGTGGGCCTGATACTGCCCCTTTTCATCCATGAAGTAAATGATCGACGAATGGTCCATGAGGTAGTCATTTGATCCGCGATCTTCCGATGCGCGGGCCGCGTGGACGCGATAGGCCTTGATGGCTTTTTTTACTTGGGCTTGCGAGCCTGTGAGCATGATAAAATCTTTGTGGAAATTCTGGGCGTAGAGTTTCAATTGATCGGGCGTATCTCGTTCTGGGTCAATGGTCACAAAGACAGGTTGAACCGCACCTGCCCCTCCCAGCATCTCAAGGGCTTGGGTCATGGCATAAAGCGCCGTGGGGCAGATATCCGGACAGTAGGTGTAGCCAAAATAAATCAGCATCGGTTTTCCCTTGAAGTCCGCATCGGTCCACGCCTTGCCGTCCTTATCAATCAGCTCAAAGGCGCCTCCGATTGAGGGGAGACCTTCTTGGGGAGGGGGTGATTGAGGGGCAACCTGTTGCGTATGACGAATCCCCAAAAAAGAAAAGAGTCCCAGGGTGAGGAGGAGAGCACAGAGGGTGAGGAAGGTGCGGCGGGTCATGCATCAAGGTGTATCATGAAAAGTGTATTTTTAAAGGACAATTTTTACAAAGATAAGAGAGTTGACGCCTCTCATGGGGATCCTCTATACCCTGCAGTCAAAGTGGGTTGGAAAAAATAATAATAAAATGACTTTCATTACGATCAATTTGCGGAGCATGAAGCTCGTCTTTTCCCAGAGAGCTCTTTTTGACCCGATCATTTCTCTCCTGCCTCCATTACACTGGTGGCGTCGTGTTATCTCTGCTCTCCTCATTTTCTCTTTTTTGGCTATGGATGTGGCGAAGTGTATGGATCCTGAACGGGAGGCTTCTTCCTCAGCCTCAGCGTTTGGCCCTAAAGGGCCCTCTTCAAACGACCTTTCGGCATCTCTCCTCTATGGTGACGGGTCCTCTGAGAGGCGTTCTGTAGGACGAGGAAACCAACCCCCTCCTTTAGGCCTCCAGCATGCCGCTCCCCGGGGAACGAAAAGAGAGGATCATCACCTTCTCGCCGGGCCCGCCGCTAAAGGAAAAAAGAAGGGAAAAGCAACAAAACCGGCAACTTATGGGTCTGTGAATGGAGATGTGGAGCTTAGCGTAGTTGGCGCTCTCTCCTCTTCTGCGAGACCTCCTTCCCCCTCTCAGCTGGGTGCGCCTGTGCCGTCAGATGATTCGTCAGCAAGAAAGTTGGAAGAAGGGAAAGCAGAAGAAGAGAAAGCAGAAGAAGGGCCCAGCTCTGCCCCTTCCAGTTCGTTCCCTAAAGCCAAGTGGACCCCGTGGACGAGGTCGGAAGCAGAGCGGGCGCTTGAGATGCAGGATCCCGCCCCTCAAACAAAAAAGCAGAAGAAGAGCGGAGAAACCGATTCCGTTCCTGCCTCTCAGCAGGGAAAGAGAAAGTGTATGCCTGTGGAAAATGAGACATTTGTAGCCGCGGGGATAATCTTAACCGCCACAGTGATCGCCCTGGTAGAGGCATGGAATTGGACAGGTATTCTCAGCTCGGGGCTCTCAGAGCCTTTAGCGATCCTTCTTTCTGTTGTTCTGGTCCCATTGTTGTTGAGTGCCTTTCTTCCCTCCAACATTAAGGGGATGCAGTTGATAGCAGACCCCTCCTCCGCTAACGAACTGCGCTATGCAAAGACAAAACAGAAACTTTCATTGTGGGGAGAGGTTGGCATTTATTCCGGTATGTATGTTTTGCTCGAACTTCTGCTTTTGTGGAAGGATCGCCATCCTTTATATTCAAATCTCCCCGTGCAAATCCCTTTTTGCGCTATAAACAGCTTCTTTTTCGTTGCAAATGCGTTCTTTGATAACACCTATGAGCAGAGCTCTCCGAAAATAAGCATATCATGCGAGTCATGCGAGTCATGTTTAAACAGCTTCCACAGACTTTTGAAAAAGAGCGCTTTTACATTAATCTATTTTGACAGTACTATCATTACCGGTCTTGTGTGTGGGTTCTTGTCTTATTCTTTTTTAGAGAGCTTTGAGAGTATAGCGAAATTTTCAAAACTTCCGGCGGCCTTGGCTTTTTTCATTGGCATATTTGCTACCGTACCCCATATGTGGGAAACACTGCATACGATCACCCCTGAGGCTCTCTTCCCGTCTGCCAAGCTGCGTAAGGACCCGCACGTCCCTCTCTTCCATTATCGTGTCCTCTGCTTTCTTTCATTTATCTTGGCCCTTGTTCGGGCTACGCCCCCTTCACGAGCCTTCCTGGGATATGCGCTTCCAGGTGATACTGATCAACCCTTTACCAATCAGACGGCCCTCAACATGACAACCTTCCCACATCTTTCCTTCAGACAGGCTCCTTTCAACCATACAACTGAAGAATGGGACCCTTCTTCCCCCCATTCTGCTGTTTATGGTGCTTTCTGTGCAGTCGTCATCACATGTACAGCTTTTATGGCATACACGTTTGGCACAGCCAGCATGGTTCAGATGTATAAGTCGCTCTCAATTTCCTATGCCTGGCTGAAAAAGAAATTTTCTTCCTTCGTACCTCGTGAGGTTGACCCCGACTAAGGTGCAGAAGGGAAGCTGCTTCATGAGCAGAAGAAAAGACTCTTTTCAATCAAGCTTCCTCACCCAAAACGCCAGTTCATTTTCTTGCGTTTTCACGGTTCCATCTCCCTGCCGGGTTGGCCATTCGGCTGTAAAGGTGATGGGACTTTTTTCGAAACCAAACTTTTTCAAAAAAAGCCCAGAATCAAAATAATCGTGAGGGCGCAAGGGGTGATCATCGGGCTTAATCGATGTAATCGCAATCATGCCAGGAAACCCCATTTCTTTCACTTCTTCGATAAATCGTGTCATGAGCTGGGTCGCAATTCCCTTTCTTTGGAAGGCAGGATCCACGATGATTTCTCCACAGTAATAGTAAGCTTTGGCCTGAATGCCATGGTCTTCCAACATCTGACAGCGGCTCTCATCCATCACAATGGTGTGCGCAGGCACAGGGCAGCCAGAACGGACACCCACGATTTGATCTCCTTCAAAGGCCACCACAATCATCCCTTGGGGGTCGGAGGCATAGAGGTGAGCATAGGCAAAGTCATCCTCTACATTACCCTCATAAAGATAGGGAAATTCAGCAAAAGCCTTCACGCGCATTTCAGAAAGAGGGCGGATATAGGGGGCTGCTTCGGGACCTTTAAAAACGTTGATGTGGATGATCATGGGGCTTCCTCTTATGTATTGGTGTCATCCTCGCGTAGGCGGGGACCCAGACCAATACTTTTTTAAGTTTCAACAAAAAAGATCTTAAGGAGCATATAAAAGCCTTACCCGCGCAAGCGCGGGAATTATCTCTGGGTCCCCGCCTGCGCGGGGATGACAAGTGTTTTGTTCACGGAGCCTACGCCGTTCCCAACCGCTCCCGCAGCAACTTATTCACAAGTTCCGGATTTGCTTTGCCGGCCATGATTTTCATCACCTGGCCGACGAAGAATCCGAAGAGCTTGTCCTTGCCTTGGCGGTACTCTTCAACCATTTGGGGATTATCAGCCAGTACTTTGTCAATGATGGGGATAATCGCCCCATCATCGGAGACCTGCTGAAGACCGTGTTCTGCAATCAACGCTGGGGCGCTTTTGCCCGTCTCCCACATCATGGAAAAGACATCTTTGGCGATCTTGCCAGAGATGACATCCTTCTGGATTTCCATCACGAGACCTGCAAGCGCTCCTGGTGTTATAGGGCAGTCCTCGAGGGTTTTTCCGTCTCGGTTGAGAGCGCCGAAGACTTCGCCGAGCAGCCAGTTGGCCACAAGCTTTGCCCCTTTCGGGGTGACTGCCTCTAAGGCTTGGAGAGTTTCCTCATAATAAGAGGCAATTTCTGTTTCTGTCACCAAGAGGGCGGCATCATAAAGAGGAAGTTCATATTCTTCCATTAACCGGTCTTTCTTTGCATCCGGCAGTTCGGGGAGATTGGTGCGCAGGGTTTCAACCCAAGCTTTCTCCAACACGAGGGGAGGCAGATCGGGATCAGGAAAATAGCGATAATCATGGGCATGCTCTTTGCTGCGCATGGAGCGGGTGATGCCTTGGGCCGCATCAAAGAGGCGGGTTTCCTGGAGAATTTCTTCTCCCGCCTCAAGAAGTGAGACCTGGCGATCGACCTCATAATGGACGGCCTGGGTGAGGAATTTGATCGAGTTGACATTCTTGATCTCAGCGCGCGTTCCCAGAGGGGCCCCTGGCTTGCGCACGGAGACGTTGATGTCAACGCGCATGCTCCCCTGATCCATGTTACCATCGCATGTCCCAAGACACCGCACGATGGCGCGGAGTTTTTTTACGTAAGCTGCGGCCTCTTCCGCACTGCGCATGTCGGGTTCCGAGACAATCTCCATGAGTCCTACACCGGCGCGATTGAGGTCGATATAGGATTTGTCCGGATGTTGATCGTGGACACTTTTTCCTGCATCTTGTTCAAGGTGCAGTCGGGTGATGCCGATGCGACGAGAACTCCCATCTTCAAGCTCTACATCCAGGTATCCCTTTCCCACGATGGGGCGGGTGAATTGGGTGATTTGGTATCCACTGGGCAGGTCGGCGTAAAAATAGTTTTTCCGATCAAAGCTCGAGATCAAGTTGATCTCTGCATTGAGTCCAAAGCCTGTTTTTACGGCTTGTTCCACACAGTGGCTATTGATCACAGGGAGCATGCCCGGCATGGCTGCATCCATGAAAGAAACTTGTGTGTTGGGTTCTGCGCCAAAAGCGGTGGCAGCGCCGGAGAACAGTTTGGACTTTGAATTAATTTGGGCATGCACCTCAAGGCCGATGACAAGCTCCCAAGGACCGGAGGCCCCTTCATAAAAATATTGATCACTCATGACTTACCTCTCTAAAAAGGGCTTAAAAGCAGCGGCATCTTCTAGAACTTGTCCGACGCGCAAGATAACCTCCTCATCAAACGCAGGGCCAATGAGTTGCAATCCGAGGGGTAGGCCTTCCGCAGAGAGTCCTGCAGGGACAGATAGACAGGGAAGACCTGCAAGGCTGGCGGGGACGGTTAACGCATCGTTCAAATACATCACGACAGGGTCGGTGGGTTTTTCATCAATGGCGAAAGCCGCAGACGGTGTTGTGGGGGCTAAGATCACATCCACCTTTTGGAAAGCTTGGTGGAAGTCGCGGGCAATGAGGGCGCGTACTTTTTGAGCTTTTAAGTAGTACGCATCATAATATCCTGCAGAGAGAACATAGGTTCCAATGAGGATGCGTCGCTGAACCTCGGCACCAAATCCTTCGCTCCGTGTGTTCTCATACATCTCATCCAAGGAGTCACCCTTTACGCGCAAGCCATAGCGGACGCCATCGTAGCGGGCGAGAGTTGAGGAGGCCTCAGCAGGAGCGACCACATAATAGGTGGGGAGGCTGTACTTGGTGTGGGGGAGGTTGATCTCGACAATTTCTGCACCGGCTTCTCGCAGCCACTGAGCACCCCTCTCCCAAAGTTGGGTGATCGTGGGATCAAGGCCGTCGACGTAATATTCCTTGGGGATTCCAACTTTAAGGCCCTTCACGCCTTTGCCCAGGGCGGCTTCAAAAAGAGGCAGCTCCCGTGTGGAAGAGGTTGAATCCTTCGGGTCATGTCCTGCCATGACTTGAAGCATGAGGGCTGCATCCCGCACATTGCGTGTGATGGGACCGGCTTGATCTAAGGAACAGGCAAAAGCGATCATTCCCCACCGGGAGCAACGTCCATAGGTTGGTTTGAGACCAACAGTTCCTGTGAAGGCTGCGGGTTGACGAATGGAGCCTCCTGTATCCGATCCTGTGGCTGCAATTGCAATTCCTGCGGCAACGGCCGCAGAGGACCCGCCGGAGGATCCCCCTGGGGTGAGGGCCTTCCCATCTGCGCGCTGCCAGGGATTGAGCGTATTGCCGTAGTAGCTCGTGGTGGTCGTCGATCCCATGGCAAATTGATCCATGTTGGCTTTCCCGAGAAAGACAGCCCCTGCCTTTTTCAAATTTTGCGTCACTGTTGATTCATAGGGAGGCTTAAAGCCTTCTAGAATATGCGAGGCGGATGTGGTTTGGATGCCTTCTGTACAGAAGAGATCTTTGATGGCAAGCGGCATGCCTTCGAGCAATCCCCCTTCCTTTTTTGCAAGGCGTTTATCACTTTCCCGCGCGGCCTCTAGGGCGTGTTCGGGAAGCTCGAGAATGTAAGCATTGAGATCCCTCTGGGCTTCCATCTCCTTCAGATAAGCCTCTGTCAATTCGAGGGCGGAGAAGTCTTTTTTGTCGAGGCCTTCTCGCGCTTGAGCAAGAGAGAGATGAATCAAGCTATTTTTATTGGGCATTTTCTATTCCACCACTTTTGGGACAACGAACATATCACTTGCAACTGAGGGGGCATTGGCCAGGATTTTTTTGACATCATCCCCATCATCTACACTATCTTCACGCATGGGCATTGCAGGAAGCTCAACGCCCACCATCGCCTCAACCTCGGATGTGTCCACCTCACCCAATTGTTCGATAAAGGACAAGATGCGGTTCAGGTCTTGTTGCATCGCAGTGATATGCTCTGGAGTCATTTTGAGGCGTGCAAGGGTTGCAATCCGTTTGACGGCAGTTTGATCAAGTGACATAATGTTCCTTCCTAATATATTTGTTAAGTCTAGCTTGTTTTTGCCGCAACGTTAAGAGGAAATACAGCATGATTGAAGATCCAATGCTTTTGTGGGCCATTGTGGGGGGAGCGTCGGGGATGATTCTTGGTCTTGCAGGCACAGGGGGTGGGGTGATTGCGCTTCCCCTGCTCATGACCTTAGGCGGCTATGATGTTAAGACAGCTTCGGCCTATGGTTTACTCTCTTTGTCTGTGGCAGCGGCCCTCAACTGGATGATTCGTCGTCACGACACCCATTACCTGATTGTTGCGGTTCTGGTTCTTATGGCGGCCCCGGTGGCCTATGTGGCGACCCCTCTCAAAGCCCTTTCTCCTGAGTGGGTGATTGTCGTCCTTCTCAATCTCACCTGTCTCTTTAGCCTTTATAGTCTTTGGGTTTTGCGTAAAGCTAAGGATCAAGGGGAAGTGCGACCCCTCTCTTACCAGTTGAAAACAGCGACTATTGGGGGCATCTTCACCGGATTTTTGAGTACCATGACGGGATTGGGGGGAGGCGTAGTTGTTATTCCTTGGCTCACAGGGATTACGCGGCTCAGCTTCCCTCAGGCGCTCGCGTGCAGTCTTTTAACGATTTGTCTGATTGCGCCTTTTGCGGCGTCGCGGCAGGTCGATATTAATCTAACGCCCGGTGCTTGGATGAGTCTTGTGGGGGGCGTATGTCTGACCGCTTTTCTCGTTAAAAAGGTGACCTCTCGTATTCCTGCTCCCACCATGACAGTGATTAATAAACTGTCCCTGACGATTGTGACGTTGTGTACCATGGGAAGGACGTTGTGGACGTTGTTTTAAATGTTGTCTGATATGGATATTACGGTTCAAGATGCGAAAGAAAATCGGGCACGTTACGTGTTGATCGATGTGCGTGAACCTCACGAGCTCGCAGGACCTGAGGGGTGCATTGAGGGCAGTACGCTTGCGACGTTGGGACCCCTACTGGATCAATTTCTTCTTACAGCTCATTTGGACGCGACCTACGTCTTTATCTGTCGAAGTGGTGTGCGCTCTGCCCATGCCACTGAGCTTGCTCGCACAAGAGGGCTCTCTGCTTACAACATGGCAGGAGGGATGATTGCGTGGAATCAGTCCGCCTCCGCTGGCGTGACATCACGCCATAGCGACTTCGTCGCGACGGCGGAGGGAGAGGCCTTCTAAAAGTGAATTTCCCTGACCTTAAGGTTCTTTCTGAAGATGTTGATGGACATAAGATTTTAGAACAGCATTCATGCGGGTTTGATATCCCCGTCCATCGGCTTTAAACCAATCAACAACATCTTTATCAACGGACATGTGAATGACGACCTTCTTTTGAGGCATGGTGAGCTTTGCATGTGCCAGCATTTCTTTCGTCCACGGAGGATTCTCTTTATCCGCAAGGGCTGCAGCGTTGATGTCTTTTTCTGACATCTTAAGCAGTCTTTCCCAGTCTGTTTTTCCCTCAGGAATGATATCCTTCGTATAGCTTTTTATATTTTTTTCTTTCATCTTCCCTCGCTCTTCTTGCAGAAATAATTCTGATTTTATTTTCTCTTTTTGTATAAATGAGGGATACTGTTATGCTGTATAACATCCCAATTCCACAAAATCGACGTTCTCCATAGTTTCGACGTAAATCCTCGTAAATGAGAGCAGGGTTATCAAAAATCAGGGTGGCATCCGTAAAGTCGATCCCATGCTTCTGAATATTGACATTGTTTTTTGCTTCATCCCACTCGAACTCCATTGAGCAAGTCCTCCCTCTCGAAACCACCTTCCTAGGCATATTATATACATATTTATGGCCATAAGTGAAGCGTTTTTTGCTCGCCTCCATGAATCTTGATAGGGAGGTGTATAAAAACACCTTCAGCTCTCTTGATCAAAATATAAAAATATGATGAAGTGAATCTATAAATTCACGGTTATCAAGGAGGACAGGTGGATTCTCAGCGCGCATCCTCACTCCCTCATCTTCTTGGCACAACGCTTGTGCGCCAAGGACTGCTCTCTCTTGATCAGCTGGATATTGCGATGAAGGAGCATGCCCTTCAGGAAACGTCCTTTGAGGAGTGCCTTTTGAACCTTGGGTTCATGAGTGAAGGGGCTCTCGCAGAGGTTCTCTCCATCCTCAGTGGATATGAGCGCGTTAACCTTAAACACACCCTCTTAGATCCCACACTGAAATCCCTCGTGCCGCGGGGATTGGCAGAGCGATATTGTTTTATCCCAATTTCCTTAGATAAGGAAATATTACGAGTGGCCATTGCAGATGCTTATAATGTGACTGCTTTTGATGTGTTGCGAACGACTCTTCCAGGCGTGCAAGAGGTGATTCCCCTGATTGCTCTTGAATCCGATATCCTGGAGGCGATTGACCAGTACTACGGGTACGATTTGTCCATTCGGGGTCTGCTAAAGGAGATTGAGGTCGGATCGTCTGTGAGGGATCATCCCACCATTCGTTTGGTCAATGTCATTTTGATCGATGCGATTAAGCTTCAAGCTTCCGATATTCACTTTGAACCTGAAGGGGCGTTTATGCGTCTGCGCTATCGGATTGATGGGCTTCTGACCCAAGTCTGTACGCTTCACGCTTCCTATTGGCCGGCGATTTGTGTGCGCTTGAAGGTCATGAGTGAGATGAACATTGCGGAATGCCGGCGCCCTCAAAATGGCCGCATGACTTTTTATGTGGGGCCGCGAGAAATTGATTTGCGTGTCTCGTCCCATCCCACCATTCATGGGGAAAACATTGTGGTGCGTATTTTGGACAAAAGTCGCTCTCTACGGCCTCTTGAGGGGCTCGGCTATTCGGCAGATGTTATTGATCGTATCAAACAGGCTTTGCAGCGGCCTGAGGGGATCTTTATCATTACGGGACCCACAGGATGTGGAAAAACAACGTCTCTTTATTCCATGCTGGGACACATCAGCACCCCGCTTCTTAACATTATGACCTTGGAGGAGCCTGTGGAATACAAGATCCCTCTCATTCGTCAGTCGGATGTAAGGGAGCTGGGTGGGATTGATTTTGCCGAGGGGGTGCGGTCCATTTTAAGGCAAGATCCGGATATTATTTTGATTGGGGAGATTCGCGATTCCCCCACAGCGCAAATGGCGCTGCGTGCTTCCATGACGGGGCACCAAGTCTTTTCGACCCTGCATACGAATGACAGTTTGAGTGCGATTCATCGGCTTGTGGATCTGGGGTTATCGGAAGGGATTCTTGCAGGGAACCTCATGGCCATTGTGGCCCAGCGTTTGGTAAGGCGCCTCTGTTCCTCTTGCAAACAGGAAAAGACATCGAGTCTAGAAGAAATGGCGATCCTTAACCTCGCAGCCTCTGTTCCTCTTTTTGTTCCTCAAGGGTGTACTGCCTGTCGGGGGACGGGCTATCGGGGGAGAGGCGCCATCGCAGAAGTCTTGGTTTTTGATGAAGAAATGAGCGAGCTCTTAACCCGTTCCCCTTCAAGGGGGGTCTTAAAAGAAGCAGCCCTTGAGCGAGGATATCGTCCGATGGCCCGGGATGCCCGTCAACGTATTCTGAGTGGGGAAACAAGTCTTGCAGAAGGCTTGCGCGTTGTCGATTTACGTGAGGCCGCATGACTGTTTACAGATATAAGGCGGTGGGGAAGGGAGGCGTGCTTGTCAAAGGCAGCCTCGAGGCGGGTTCCGTTGCTGAGCTTTATACGCACCTTCAAGCGCTTTCTCTCCTTCCCATTGCGTGCACGCCACTTCGAAAATGGCCAGGTTTTGAGCGCTCCATCCGGGTGCGTTCCTTGAGGGAGCTCTGTCTTCATTTGGAACAATGTGAAAAGGCAGGGATTCCTTTGACGGACAGCCTTGAAGAAATTGCGGCCCTTCAGGACATTCCTAAGCTCAAGTCCATTCTCCAGGAGTTAAGGAAAGATCTCGAAGCGGGGGCACTCCTCTCGACGGCTCTTGAAAAATATCCTCGCGTTTTTGATGCGGTGTTTATTGGTGTCATTCGTGTTGGTGAAAAGACAGGGAAACTGTCAGTGGCCTTTCAGCAGCTTGCCCAGCATCTCAAGTGGGTGGATGATGTGCAGGTCCAAATTGTGAAATCTCTGCGTTATCCGTTGATTATGGTGATTTTACTCTGTGCGGTTTTCTATACGTTGTTGACGATTGTGGTGCCGGAACTTGTTGGTTTTATTCAAGGTGCCTCTGATCAGTTGCCGTTTTCAACCCGGCTTTTGCTGGCAACATCCTCTTTTTTATCACGCTATTTTCTTGTGCTGCTGACAATGGGTTCTGTCAGCTTCACCCTTTTGGCAGCGGTTCTCAAACTGCATCCACAGTGGAGAAGTCGTTTGCAAGCGGCACTTCCTCTCGTTGGCCCTTTACACCTTCAGCTGGCGCTCACGCGGTTCTGCCACCTCTTTGCTCTTCTTTTTGGAAGTGCCATTGATGTTTTGCAAGCCCTTCAAACGGCGCGCGATTCTTTAGGTCCTGGCGTTCTCCCCCATGCCTTGCGGCGTGTGGAATATCTCGTGCGGGAAGGCTATTCTTTGTCGCGTGCATTTGAAAAGACAGAGGCTTTTCCGCCGATGGTTGTACGGATGATGCGTATGGGTGAACAGACAAGTTCTTTGGCAGAGACTCTGCTCCATGTGAAGGATTACGTTGAGACAATGTTTAAGCGACGGGTTGATCATCTGATTGGCCTTATTGAGCCCACGACGATTTTGCTCATGGGCCTTCTCATGGGATGGGTTGTGTATGCGATCTTTATTCCCCTTTATGACACGCTCATGATCTTGGATTGCTAAGGATGAGAGATATCCTGCATATAACGGATGAAGGGGTAACCCTCTCTCGAGAGGGACAGGTTCTCTGTGCGTTGGATTCCTCTTTTGAGGAGAGTCGTCCTCTCCTTGAGAGTTATCTCAAAGGCGGCCAAAAGATAGGCTTGGTGGTGGATCAAGATTTTCAAACGCCTTTTGATGAGAAGGTGCCGTCCCTTTGGCCGTGGGATAAAGCCCGACTTTTGTTTCATAAAAAGGCAAGTTTATCTCTTCGCGGGGGATACGGGCGCTGCACATTCATTCAGGAAAAGAGGGAGACTTGCCTGCGGAGTGTTTACATTCCTCTCCATAGTCCTTTATTGGCATGGATAGAATGGGCGAAGCTTTATCAAGGACGGGTGTGCATTGGCGCCCTTGAGGTGCCGGGTTTTTTAAAGTACCACACGCGCTCTTCAAAGACCTATCAGATGTTGGTTTATCCGCTTCCTTCGGGTAAAAAACGTCATCTTATTTTTAAGGGAAAGCACCTGCTCTTGAGTCGGCTTGTGCCGCATGAGGAAGATGAGCAGACGTCTCTTCATTTTTTGAGTCGTACCTACTCCGATCTTCGGGATGGGCTTGAGATCACTCAGCTGACAGATCCATTGATTTTTATGAAGTTCGTGGGGCGTCAGCGACGGAGTACCTTTGCTCTACATCCCCTTAAGCCTAGAAATAACCAGCGCCCTCTTATGGCTGGGGCTCTCATGGTGAGTCTTGTCTGGAGTGGTCTCTTGATTTTCCAGGGGATAGGGTTTCGGACGAAAACGGAGGCGTTGTTCTCTGTGATTGTGGCTCTTCAACATGCGGAAAGGACCCTTTCCCCTATTGATGAAGGCTCGCCTTCGCGAAAGGCGATTGAAGCATACGGGCAACTGGTCGTAGGGTATAAAGATCCGCTGGAAGATATTGAGACTCTCTCTCACTTGTTGGAACAGCAAGATCTTTATCTTGAAAAGCTTGCCGTGCGGTATGGGCAGGGGCGCGAGATCATGCTGGAATTTTTGATGAGGGAATCCACAAAGAGTGCTTTGGCTACTCGTTTTGAAAAGTTTCTTGAGGCTTGCCACGGGTATTTCCCAACTGCGCGCCTTGAGGTGATGAGCGCGCCCCTTCACAGCAGTCCGCACGAAACCTTTAAAATGTCTGTTGCGGATGATCTTATTCTTACCTCTCTGAAGATCACGATGCCGTGAAACAGACATTTTTTCAATGGGTTGGGCTGGGAGTGGGGATCATGGTTACCCTATGGTTTGCGATGGACTTTCGTGATTCCCAAGAGGTGCATTTAGAGGAGGTTCGGAGGCGTCATCACACCTTGAACCAAAGTGTCCACCTTTTGGAGGCAGAAGCGCGTTTCAGGCAAACCCATGCACAGGACATCGCAACGCTTCGGGAGAAGGGATGGTTGAAACCTATCTCGCGACTTGTTGCGGCGGAATGGCTCGAACGCTTACGTCCTTTTTTCAAAACATTTGCTTATACTTTTGAGCCGGAAGGCCTGAAGATGGCAGATGGCCCTCTCAAAGCGACCCCGTTCATTCTTGAGGGGACGTCTTCTTTTGATAGGGAAGTCTATGAGAGTTTGGATCTTCTTCTCGAAAAATTTCCAGGGGTTCTTATTCCTCGAGAGATTGTTCTCGTGAGATCTCCTCAAGGGATTGAGAGCCGCTTTGTTTTTGAGTGGATGCGTTTTGATGAGCGGTAGACCTTTTCTGCTTCTTCTTGTCATGATGCACCCTGCTGTGGCGCGTGACTTTCCATCTCTTTTCTTTAGCGATGAGGAGATGGCACTTCCGCAAGAAACGCGAATCCCCCTCGTCCTGTCAGGGATCCTTTATTCTGACCCTGCCCATTGGACGGTGTGGATTAATGGTGCGCCTTTCTGTCCGGATACCCTTCATGAGGATTTTGACATTGAAGCGGTAACGCCGACGACGGTGACGATCTCCTATCGCAATTCAATGCCGACAATTGAAACCTTAGTCCTTCAGATGGAAGACGGGAATCGCTAGCTTCCCCCCCTAAACGCCATGAGGTCGCCCGCATCTGTTAGAATGTAAAGCGTTCCATTCGCGATAAGCGGAGGGAGGGATAAGGGGGCGCCAAATTGACGGGACGTGACCACAGTGCCATTGGTTGGGTTGATAACAAGGAGAGTGCCTTGAGTTCCCACGAGATACAGTTTTCCGCCGGCAAGGAGAGGGCCTGTCCATGCCACACTTGAGGGTTTTTCAGGATGGGGGGCAAGTTTTTTGACCCATACGACTTGTCCGTACTGCCGCGTAAGACAGACCAATTCATTGTGAGAATTCACCATGAAGATAAAGTCATTCATGACGGCTGGAGTGCGTGTGCCCCCGATGTGGCGCTCCCACAGACGTTCTCCCCGGAGGACGTTGTAGGTGGCCATCTTATGGTTGTTCCCAATGATGATGACGCTGTTATTCACCATAACCGGCAGGGCTTTGATATGGGAAAGAGAGGACAAAGAATCAGGGCGGCGGGTTGCACTCAAGGTTTCTGTCCAGAGTTGCTGTCCGTTGGTGGCTTTGAGCGCATAAATTTCACCTGATGAATAGGTGACGATCACAACATCTTTTGAAACAGCAGGGCTTGCGGTGCCTAAAAGGCCTGCATGCTCTGTGATGCCCGCATGATTCCACAGGGGCGTTCCCTTCGCTGTATCGAGTACATCCAGCTTGTTGCTAATGGACAGGACATAAAGACGGCCGTCAGCAAGGGTGGGAGCCGCGCGAACGGGACTCGATGTTTTAAAGCGCCAGAGGGTCTGGCCGGTTTTTGCATCGAGGGCCAGGACTTCTGCATGGGGGGAGGTTACAAATACCTTGCCGTCCCCAAAAGCGATGCCTCCCCCGATGATGGAACTGTCCTTGTCCTCAGGAGTGATGTTTGTTTTCCAGAGGCGTTCTCCTGTGGCTTCGCTCAAGGCTGTGACCGTTCCTTCGGTATCCAGGGCGTAGACTGCGCCCCCTGCGGCAGCGGGGGGAGATAAAAACCGTCCTTCTCCATTGCCAGCGCCAATGGAGGCGGTCCAAAGAGGGGCAAGCCCGCCCTTAAAGGGGGCATTGGGCATGGCATGGTCCGCGCCTCCGCCCATCTGCGACCATTCGGAATGGGTTTTAGCGAGAGGGAGTTTTATGGGAAGCCCTTGGGCTTCTGGATCGACTTTAAGGGAGGAGGCATAGTCGACGACAGCCACCCGTGTTCCTGCGATCGGCGTTTTATCGGGGTCACAGGCGGTTAAAGCAAGCGCTGCGAAAGGGACGCCAAGCCATTTTTTCATGGCTTTTTGCTATTTAAAGTTTGAGCTCCGAGCTTTGCCATCATCATGCGTGCACGCATCTGCGCATTCATGGTTGCGAAATGATTGTCAATGATTTGCACAAACTGCTTGGCTGCGACATCACTTTTTCCCGCTTTGAGATTGATCGAAGCCATCAACTCTAGGGCCAAAGGATTCCATGCGTTTTGAGGGGCTGTGAGGGGCTCAAGTGCCGCTAAGGTTGCAGGATCATCGAGAGAGCGCATGGCGAGGAGGACTTTTGCCAAATTGCCGAGGCTACTCTCTTTTGCATTGGCTTGGATGATTTTAGGGTACACCGCTTTTGAATCGGCCAGGAGGGTGGCTTGATAGAACTGAGCCAACTTGCCATACCCGCCGCCTGCGTCACAGAGAATCTGGAGTTCTTTTGCAGCCTCCCCTTCATTCCCTTGGGTTATCAAAGAGAGGGCATGGGTAAAGGCCGCTGCGCTTTTGAGACGATTTTGCTTCTGCACGTATTGCCACAAGGTGTATCCTGCGGTTGCAAGAACAATTGCGATGGCAAGGCCGATAATAAAATTACCATATTTACGCCACAATAAAAAAAGGCGTTCTTCACGAATATCTTCTTCTAATTCTGCAAAAAAATCAGTCATTGCCTTCAGCTCCAAATTCAAGGCTGCTCGGGGGTGAGCAAGTCTAGGGTAAGCTGGGTAAGTATAGGATAGAAGTTAGGATTGGTAAAGCGCTCTTGTGTGGCTTAAGATGGCTCAGCAGGGTGTTCGTTGGAAAACAATCCGTGGACGGCGTTCATAAGCTTGTCCAACAAAGAGGGTGGTTTTGCTTCTGAAACGGCCGCTGCAAGGGTGGCGGGATTTGTTATGGTGGTATTGGTTGCTGTCGTGCTGGGCAGGAGGCGTGCGACGCTTGAGGCGGCCAGATCCGGGGTGTTTGAGGGCGTTTTATTCTCATCCGAGGGCTCTGGGTTTCCCCCTGCCTCTCTGTGGGTTGTGGCCTCGATAATAGAAGAATTGGTGTTCTCCTTGTTTTCTTGCCCCTCTGCGGGGGGAGGAGAGGGATGGCTTACGGCGGGGGCAGAGGTGACGTATGCCGTGTCCTCGATATCGCTCGCTTTCGAAGGAGACGTCATGCTTATGAAACCGCAGCAGTAACATACGACTAAGATGTTCCAAAATTTCATGGTAATACTTTCGCCTCGAATCTTCATTTCTGCGCTCGTTATACCATAAAATCCTTTCAAAGCAATTAAGATTCCTATAGAGAACAAGCCAATGACCATGAGGTACAGTTTGACTTTTCCCCAAAAGCTGTCAGAATAAGGGCATTAAAGAGAGGAAAATCTCATGAAAATTTCGGCGCTAGCCCCTACCCCTACGGGAAGATTGTAAATGTCACACCTCCAACCTGTCCGGGGGATGCGGGATCTGTTGCCTGCGGATCACCGGATCTATGCTTACATTGTTGAGACTGCGAAAACCATTGCTCAGAGAGCTGGCTTTGATGAAATCGCAACGCCCATCATGGAATTTAAGGAAGTTTTTAAGCGCCCTCTTGGGGATACTTCCGATATTGTTTCGAAGGAAATGTATGAGATTGCGGATCGGGGAGGAGAGGACATCGTCCTCCGTCCTGAAGGAACGGCTGCTGTTGCACGGGCTGTTATTTCTAACGGGCTGACTCAATCCTTACCGCTCAAGTTTTTCTATGCAGGGCCTATGTTTCGCTATGAGCGCCCTCAAAAAGGCCGTTTTCGCCAGCTTCACCAGATCGGCCTCGAACTGCTTGGTGTCGCCGATCCGCTGGGAGATGTGGAGGTCATTTCTCTGGCCTACCAACTTCTGAAACAATTGGGGCTTGCGGAGCGCGTCACGTTAGAAATTAATACGCTCGGTGACGCTGAAAGCCGACTTGCTTATCGGAATAAATTAGTCGCTTACTTGCAAGATCACCGTGGCGATCTCTCTCCTGACAGTCAGACTCGGTTGGATAGTAATCCTTTGCGCATTCTTGATACAAAAGATGCAGGAGATAAGGAAATTTTGAAGGGTGCCCCACGTCTTTCAGAAAGCCTCAACAGCTTTTCTCGAGAGGTGTTTGCGCGGATTCAGGAGGGCCTGACGACCCTCAACATTCCCTTCACCCTCAATGACCATTTGGTGCGGGGACTTGATTACTACAGCCATGTGGCCTTTGAATTTACGACAACGGAACTCGGCTCGCAAAGCGCTGTCCTGGCGGGGGGGCGGTATGATGGTCTCATGGAAACACTCGGTGGCCCTGCGATTCCTGGCATTGGATGGTCTGCGGGGACGGATCGACTTATGATGATGGTGGCGCAAGAAGATCTGCCCCCTGTGTCCGCCATTAATGCCATGATTTCTCTGGATGCCCAGTGTGATTTTAAGGCGCTGTCTCTTGCGCAAGCGGCCCGGGATCAAGGGTTTCGCGTGGACATGATTTATGGGAGCAATCTTGGAAAATGTCTCAAAAAAGCAGACAAAGCGGGCGCGCAAGTGGCTTTGATTCTAGGCGAAGCTGAAAGTGCGAATGACGAAATTCAGAAAAAAGATCTGGCGGGAGACGCGAAAGATCAACGAATGATTGGTTACGAAGATATTCCTTTGTGGCTTAAAAAATAAAGGAAGACCATGAGTTTTGAATACAAATTAGATCAAGTCCTTCTCCACTTTCATGAGCTAAGCACCCAACTCTCTGAAGAAATGGAAGATCCAGCGACCTTCGCAAAGCTTTCGAAAGAGTATGCGGATATGACGCCGGTGGCTGAAAAAATTCAGGAATGGCGCCAGTCTGTGGATGAGAAAAAAAATCTTGAGGAGCTTTTGGCGGATCCAGCCCTTGATAAGGATCTCAAGGAAATGGCTCAAGATGACTTGCAGGCGTTACCGGATAAAATCGAAGGGCTTCTCAAGGAAATTCAGGTCCTCCTCCTTCCCAAAGACGTGGACGACGATCGAAATGCTATCATCGAAATTCGGGCTGGAACGGGAGGGGAGGAAGCTGCTCTCTTTGGGGCTGTCCTTTTACGTATGTATCAACGCTATGCGGAACTCCAGGGATGGAAATTTGAGCTGATGCACGAAAACGATACGGGCCTTGGCGGCATCAAGGAAGCTTCTGCCTCCATTTCGGGCAAGGGCGTGTTCGCTAAGCTCAAGTTTGAATCAGGGGTGCACCGGGTCCAACGTGTTCCCGAAACGGAAACGGCAGGACGTATCCATACCTCCGCTGCAACGGTGGCGGTCTTGCCGGAAGCGGAAGAAGTGGATATTCAGATTGAGGAAAAAGACCTGCGGATTGACGTGTTTCGTTCCAGTGGTCCTGGCGGGCAATCGGTCAATACAACGGACAGTGCGGTACGTATTACCCACATCCCCACAGGCGTTGTGGTGCAACAGCAGGATGAAAAATCTCAGCATAAGAATAAGGCCAAAGCGCTCAGAGTTTTGCGTGCTCGCCTTTATGAACATCAGCGCTCCCAAAAAGACATGGAGCGCGCTGCGAATCGAAAAAGCCAGATTGGGAGTGGGGATCGGTCTGAGCGGATCCGCACTTACAACTATCCTCAAGGACGGGTGACCGACCATCGGATTAACCTCACCCTTTATAAGCTTGATCGTATTTTGGAAGGCGCTGGTTTGGAGGAGATGATCCAAGCCCTCGTTACGGAAGATCAAGCGGCCCGGTTGGCGGATATGGGTGACCAGTAGATCCACACTACCAGTTGCCGTTGCGGTCTCCGGCGGGGCAGACAGTATGGCTCTTTTGCTCCTTGCCCATCAGGAAAAGCGAGGGAAAGTGATCGCCCTTACGGTAGATCATGGCTTAAGGTCGGATTCTCGAAAAGAAGCCGAAAGGGTCGGGGAGTGGGCACGCGCACGGGGGATTGAGCATGTTATCTTAACCTGGGAGGGAGATAAGCCTGCCTCCCGTCTTCAAGAAAAAGCGCGGGAGGCCCGCTATCATCTTTTGACCTCCTGGTGTAAAGCGAATGGGATTTCGACGCTTTTGTTAGGCCACCACGCCCAAGATCAAGAAGAGACTTTTTGGCTGCGTCTTGCTGCGGGGAGTGGGTTGGAGGGTCTTGCGGGCATGAAAGAACAGTCTGTTAGGGACGGGATCACGATCATTCGTCCTCTCCTGAAAGTTCCTAAAGAACAGCTCCAAACCTTTCTCAGAGAAGAGAATCAACCCTGGATCGAGGATCCCTCCAACGAAAGCAATGCTTTCTTTCGGGGGCGCCTTAGAGGCTTTTTAAAGGAAGAGGGGTTGTCCTCAGAACGCCTCTCCCATACTCTTGAAAAATTCCAAGAAGATGCGGATTTTATTCGGAAAAGCCTCCAGATTGCTCAAGATGTGGTCGTGAAGTGTCGCGAGGATGACAGCCTCATCCTTGATAAAGGGGCCTTTCAGGCGCTTCATCCGGCTCTCTCGAAACGACTGCTCGTAAGGATCATACAGCAATTTTCAAGCGCCCCTTACCCTCCACGGTCTAAACAAATTGAGGGCATTCTCAAAAAACTGAGCACTCCCTCTGCCTTTACAGCCGGCGGGATTTACTGGACGCAAACGGCCGAGGAGATTCAATTGAGACGAGAGCGGGGGCGGCATCCATGAGAGAAGCAGAGGCGCAACAAAAATTTTTTATTTTAACGCCCCCCTTTCATGATTCGTTAAGATTCATTATATAAGATTTGCGTACCCTCAACATAAGAGTTTCATTTCATGAACCGTAATTTCGCCATCTGGGTTGTCATTGGGCTATTTCTCGTAGCCATCTTCAACTTGTTTCAATCGCAGCCAAATCAAAAGCACCATGCCACATTGGATTATTCTGTCCTATTGCAAAATGTCAAAGAAGGGCACGTAAAAGACGTCCTGATTCGTGGCAGTACGGTGACGGGGCAATTGGCGGATGGCAGTTCTTTTACATCTGCGACGCCTCCTCAAGATACCCATCTTGTGAAACTTCTTCTCGATCACAATGTGCGCATTAAAGCGGCGCCCACGGAGGAAGAAGTCCCTGGATTCTTCAATATGCTTCTTTCTTGGTTGCCTATGATTCTCCTTGTGGGAATTTGGATCTATTTTATGCGGCAGATGAATTCTGGCAACAAAGCCATGGGGTTTGGGAAATCACGGGCGCGTCTTATGGATGATAAAACCACACAAGTGACTTTTAAGGATGTGGCCGGTGTTGAAGAAGCCAAACAAGAATTGGAAGAAGTTGTGGAATTTTTGCGCGATCCTCAAAAGTTTCAAAAACTGGGAGGAAAGATTCCTCGGGGTGTTCTCCTTGTGGGTCCTCCAGGTACAGGTAAGACGCTTCTGGCACGCGCCATTGCAGGCGAAGCCAACGTGCCTTTCTTCTCCATCTCAGGATCTGACTTTGTGGAAATGTTTGTGGGTGTGGGTGCCAGCCGTGTCCGCGACCTCTTTGATCAAGGAAAGAAGAATGCCCCCTGTATCATCTTTATCGATGAAATCGACGCTGTGGGGCGTCATCGTGGCGCTGGCCTTGGGGGCGGAAATGATGAGCGAGAGCAAACCCTCAACCAGCTTCTCGTTGAAATGGATGGGTTCGAAGCCAATGATGGGGTCATTTTGATCTCTGCCACGAACCGTCCTGACGTGCTTGATCCGGCGCTTCTCAGGCCCGGCCGATTTGATCGCCAAGTCGTTGTGCCTAATCCGGATGTGATTGGGCGTCAAAAGATTTTAGAAGTTCATGTCCGTAAAGTCCCTCTTGCAAGTGATGTGGATCTCTCTGTGATTGCGCGCGGGACACCAGGGTTTTCGGGTGCCGATTTGGCTAACCTGATCAATGAAGGGGCGCTTCTTGCTGCACGGCGCAATCGACGCACAGTCTCTATGGCTGAACTCGAGGAAGCGAAAGATAAGGTCATGATGGGAAGCGAACGTCGGTCTTTGGTTATGACTGATGAAGAAAAGAAATTAACGGCCTATCACGAATCCGGTCATGCGGTTGTGGCTTTCCACAGCCCGGCCTCAGACCCTATCCACAAGGCAACGATTATCCCCCGAGGACGCGCTTTGGGCATGGTGATGCGCTTGCCGGAAGGGGACCGCATTTCCATGTCAAAAGAACGACTCCATGCGGATCTTGCGGTTGCGATGGGAGGCCGTATTGCGGAAGAAATGATCTTTGGGCCTGACAAAGTGACAACAGGCGCTTCTTCTGACATCAGCATGGCGACTCAAATGGCGCGGCGCATGGTCACGGAATGGGGCATGAGCAAGGCCTTAGGGCCCGTGATGTATGGTGAAAACACCCAAGAGGTTTTTCTTGGCCACTCTGTCTCTCAACATAAAAGTATCTCGGAGTCTACGGCGCAGCTGATTGATACGGAAGTTAAGCGGATCGTGGAGGAGGCCTATACCCGGGCTAAAAAAATTCTCACAGACTGTAAGGCTGACCTGAAACTTTTGGCAGAGACACTGCTCGAATACGAAACGCTAAGTGGAGAAGAAATCAATACCCTGCTTAAAAATAGGAAGTTCAGCCGACCTAAAAGTGTGCCAGAGACAGAAACGGCGCGCTCTTCTTCTATCCCTGCAGGGGGAGAGAAAACACCTCGAAAACCAAGGAAGAAGAGTTAGAGGCGAGTCGTCTGTTAGACTGCATAATGTCTAACAATCTTTGTCATCCCTGGCTAGAAGTGCTTGATTTGCATCGCAAATCTTTAGCACTTCTTGACCGGGGATCTTATTTCAACAGAGAGGCTACTTTGAGAAGATCCTCGCTTAAGAAGGGCCTAAAGCCCTCGATTCAACCCGGCTATGCCGGGATGAGCGAGTGCAAGGCCTTCTAAGCAAGGATGACAAGTTTTTTTTATTGATCGCGCGCCTGAAAATTTTCTTTTTCTTAATTATCTTGTTAACACTTTAGAAAGATCTCTCCCGCTATACTGCGTCCGTTAAAATAAGAATAATTCCTACTAAACGGAGCCTTTTATGCGCAAGGAACAAAGAAAAATAATATTTAATCTTGCAGGACAAATTTTGCCATTTGTTGTCATTACGACAACCTTCATTTGTATTGCCCGTATTGGGTGTCATTCTTTTTCACCCTTTGATATGGATAAGTCCGGGACGAGTCTTCTTGCTCAGTATGTCTGTTGAGAGAGCTCAACGGATTTTCTCTTTCTTCGGAGAGCGGTCTCCAAAACATCCTTAATTTATTTTGCGAACGACGTTTCCAATTAAAAAAGGGTATGCTATAGAAGGGATTGTCACGATGCGGGCGTGGTGGAATTGGTAGACACGCCAGACTTAGGATCTGGTGACGTAAGTCGTGGGGGTTCAAGTCCCTTCGCCCGTACCATATGAATATAAGGTGTATAAATAATTATTATTAGCGTGTAGTTAAACTCAAGGCAGTGGAAAAATAGGTCATGCAGATTAAAGAAATCGCCTCTACAGGCTTGAAGCGGGAATATGATGTTACCGTGTCAGCAAGTGATATTGAGAAATTCCTCAAAGAACAGCTGGAAACCATTGGAAAACAGGTCAAGATGCCCGGATTTCGTCCTGGGAAAATTCCCTTGGCACTTCTCAAACAACGCTACGAGAGCAGTGCCCTCAAGGAAGTGCTTGAAGACTGTTTGAATAAAGCTGTGAAAGAGGTTGTTAAAAAGTTTGATCTCACCCCTGCCTTGCGGCCAAATGTTGAGATTAAATCTTATGATGTCGGTAAAGACCTTGAACTTCACGTAAGTCTCGAAGTGTTTCCCGTTGTGGGGGATGTGGATTTGAAGGGTCTTACTTTCAAGAACTACGTTGTTAAGATTCCTGAGAATGAAGTCACGGAGGCCCTCTCAGGGCTCGCCAAGTCCTATCGCAAATCAGCTTCCTTGAAAAAGGATCGCAAGTCGGTAAAAGGGGACATTGTCCTCATTGACTTTGAAGGCACGATTGGAAAAGACCCCATCGAAGGAGGGAGCGGTAAAGCGTATCGTCTCGAACTCGGATCAGGGTCCTTTATTCCCGGTTTTGAGGACCAGTTAATTGGTCACAAAAAGGGCGATGATGTTGATGTAAAGGTTCGCTTTCCCAAGGAATATCACGATGCAAAATGTGCTGATAAAGAGGCGCACTTCAAAGTGAAGATCAAAGATGTTCAAGAATTTGAGCCCGTCGTGTTGGATGATGCTTTCGCTGCAGAGTTGCAATTTGAATCGCTTGAGAAATTACGTGAGGTCGTGAAAGAGAGACTAGCCAGTGATTACAAAACACAAAGCGCTCTTAATACGAAGCGTCATGTGTTGGATGCACTCGCTGAGGCATTCCCGATCGACGTCCCTCAAGGATTGGTCGATATTGAATTTGGCACGATATGGGAACAGTTATTACGCGAGGTAAAAGTTAAGCCGGACGATAAAGATTTTGCAAAACGATTGAAGGAAGTGTCCGGAACCGATGAGAAAGAGTTGCGGGAAACCTATCGTCATGTTGCTGAGCGGCGCGTCTGCCTGGGGATATTACTGGCCGAATTTGGTAAACGCCATAATATCAAAATTTCCGGTCAAGACCTTACGGAAGGGCTGATTGCAAAAGCAAAAGAATTCCCCGGTCAGGAGCGTGAGGTCGTTGATTTTTATCGTAACAATGAAGATGCGCTTGCTTCCTTGCGGGCACCCCTGTTTGAACAAAAAGTCATTGAGTTCATCTTGAGTCAGTCAACCGTGAAGGATGTTGAGCTCACGCCTGAAGAATTTGAAAAGACCCTCACGAAAGAAGAAGAGGAAGCAGAAAAGAAGGTTTCCTCTAAAAAAAAAGAAACAAAAAAATAGAATAGCAGGCCATAAGGCTGAAAGAGAGACGTGTCATGGAAATAACAATGAATAATCTTGTGCCGATGGTTGTGGAACAAACCGCGCGGGGAGAAAGATCCTATGATATTTTTTCTCGCCTTTTAAAGGAGCGTATCATTATTCTCAGTGGTCAGGTTGATGATGTGACTGCGAGCCTTGTCTGTGCTCAGCTCTTGTTTTTGGAATCGGAAAACCCTGAGAAGGATATTAATCTCTACATCAACTCACCAGGGGGTGTTGTGACGTCTGGGTTGGCTATTTACGATACCATGAATTATGTTCGTCCTGATATCTCAACCCTTTGTTTGGGGCAAGCGGCCTCGATGGGCTCCTTCCTTTTGATGGCGGGTACAAAGGGAAAACGGTATTGTTTGCCGAATGCACGGGTGATGCTGCACCAACCTCATGGGGGAGCCCAGGGGCAGGCAGCTGATATTGAGATCCAGGCTCGAGAGATTTTGGACCTTCGGGCACGCCTCAATAAAATTTATGCAGAACGGACGGGACAGCCCCTTGCGAAGATCGAAAAGGCGATGGATCGCGACAACTTCATGACAGCGGAAGTGGCTAAGGAGTTTGGTCTTATTGATGAAGTTGTGACCCATCGTGAACCCTCGACGGTTATCAAAAAATAAACCACATAAAAATTAGAGGTATTAACCTTTTTTTTGCAAATCTATGAGATTCTGGAAATGGGCACGAACTGCCCGTCGCCTAAAATCATACAGCCAAAATACGCATAGGAGCGCACAATGACAACAAAATCCGGTGATAGTACAAAAGAACCGCTCTTCTGTTCATTTTGTGCAAAAAGTCAGCACGAAGTGCGCAAGCTTATTGCCGGCCCCACCGTCTTTATCTGCAATGAGTGTATTGATTTATGTACGGATATTATTGAAGAAGAAAACAAGGGGCTCCATGTTCGTTCCCCTGATGATGTGCCCACCCCGAAGCAGATCTTTGATGTTCTCAATGACTACGTCATTGGTCAAAGTGGGGCTAAAAAGATTCTCGCGGTTGCGGTTCACAATCACTACAAACGATTGGAGCATAGCAGTCGCTCTCAAGATGTGGAACTTTCCAAGTCTAATATCTTGCTTGTCGGTCCAACGGGATGTGGCAAGACACTTTTGGCCCAAACCCTTGCGCGCATCATCGATGTGCCTTTTACCATGGCGGATGCCACAACGCTGACAGAGGCAGGCTATGTGGGAGAGGATGTGGAAAACATCATTCTTAAGCTTTTGCAAGCCGCGGATTACAATGTGGAACGGGCTCAGCGTGGCATCGTTTATATTGATGAAGTCGACAAAATTTCACGGAAGTCCGATAATCCTTCGATTACCCGCGACGTATCGGGAGAAGGCGTTCAGCAAGCCCTTCTCAAGATTATGGAAGGTACTGTTGCTTCCGTTCCTCCTCAAGGAGGGCGTAAGCATCCTCAGCAGGAATTCTTGCAAGTTGATACAACAAATATCCTTTTCATTTGCGGAGGGGCCTTTGCAGGGATTGATAAGATCATCTCAGCGAGAGGACGGGGATCTTCCATTGGGTTTGGTGCGGATGTGCGCGGACCAGAAGAGCGCCGTACGGGAGACATCTTGAGCGATTTGGAAACAGAGGATCTCCTTAAGTTTGGTCTCATCCCCGAATTCATAGGACGTCTTCCCGTCATTGCAACCTTGACCGACCTGGATGAAGCGGCCTTCATTCAAATTCTGACAGAGCCTAAGAATGCTCTCACCAAGCAGTATCGGCGTCTTTTCAGTATGGAAGGGGCAGATCTTACCTTTACGGAAGGTGCCCTTAAAGCGATTTCCAGTAAGGCTGTGGAGCGGAAAACAGGGGCCCGTGGATTGCGTTCAATTCTGGAGTCAACGCTTCTCGATACTATGTTCGAGCTCCCCACCCTCGATGACGTCGAGTCGGTCGTGGTTAACGAAGAGGTTATCCAAAACAATGCAAAGCCACTTTTTGTCTACACGCCTAAAGAGACAAAAACAAAAGAGAAAAAGTCACGCTCGGGGGCGTAATCACGCCTTTTCCCCTGGGATTTAAAGAGTACAGCGACAATTCTTCTGGACAATTCTTCCGCTTCCTATAAGTTGAGGACCAGAAAAAGCCTCCTTGAGAGGCTTTTTCTGTTCTAAGGAAATTGTGATTTGCGGAGAGATAATGAAAAGGTCTTACAAGCTTTTCTTAAAGATATTTCTTATTTTTTCTCTCCTCATCTCCCTTGGGGCAGGGGTCTTTTTTTATCAAGACCCTCTCCTCAACTGCTATTTTCGTCTGACACCCTTCTTTTATTGGAATTATGCAAAGGATAAGGCCCTCGTTTCGCCATACTTTGATGAAGCGTTTTATAGATCAGAATATGATGCAGCGCTTCAACAAAGCGGCCAGGATCCCCTCGATCATTTTATGCAACGGAGTTGCCGGTGGGGAGGGGGAGACTTTGATCCTAATCCCTGGTTTAATACCACACTCTATCGGGAGCGCCTGTGGCCCTGTGCAGGAAATGCCTTTGTGGATTTCTTACGACAACCCTCTCTGAAAGTTCCAAAGAAGGCTCGATCTGTCGAAATTTACGCTAACCCCGCACAATTCTACCGTGCAGGTATCGCTGTCGAAGGGTTCATGCGCATGAACACATTGAAGGTTATGCTCGTGCTCCCAGAAGCCCTCAAAGGGAAGGTTCCGCTCTGCTTTCAGCCCCAGATCAAGCGCGGTTTAGAGGTGCGTTTTTCGAATGATCCCCACCTCTCTTTTTATCACAGTCCTTTTCTAAAGGATCCCGATGATGGGTACGGTGTCACAAATTTACCAGCCACTGATGTGTGTGAGGTTGATTCTTTTTTACCCACAACGCGATTTCGAAGACATGCAGGATACGACTATCTTGTTCATGGTTTTCTCTCTCCAGCTTGGCGGAAAAAGAAGGATCTTATCAACCCCTGTATGCTTAATTTTGCTCATAAATGCAGTGAGCCCATCATGTTTTTCCCGATAAGTGAGGATGAATATGGATTTAAAAAAGCGATGCAACGCCTTGCCCCCGCTTTTGATTTGATGTTCATTAATTGCGATATTGGTACACAAAATCTGCGCCTTATCCCAGGGTATATGGCGGCTTGGAATGACCCTCAAGATCTTCCTCAAAAAAAACAATACGGTGTTAGTTTTTTGCTGAGCTTCGCACGAAGAGGGATGTCCGTGACCCAGGCGAGGACATTGTCCCGCTTTCGCGCGATTGTGTGGCATAATGAGAAGAAAATCCCCTTGCCAACGCACTTCTATATCTCTCGACGAGATATGGAGAAATATCCTGAATACATGAAGAAAAGGGCTCTTCCTACGCGCTCTAAAAAATGGGTCTTTGGGAGCCAATTCCACATTGCAATCGAAAATGCAAAGCAAAAAGATTATTTTACGGAAAAGCTCCTGGGGGCTTTTTTAAGCTTGTGCGTCCCCATTTATATTGGGTGTCCTAATATCACAGATTACTTTGATGAGCGGGGTATGTTTATTGCGGAGGATCCGGATGATGTGCTTAAAATCCTCAATACGCTGACGCCTGAAACCTACCAAAAAATGCTGCCCTATTTGCTTGAAAACAAGCGCCGCGCTGAAAAATTCCTCACGCTGGAAGATCGGTATATTGAGGACTTTTATCGCGATAACATTATGGATAGCTCATCCACTTCTTCTGTTCCTCCGCAAGGGTGTTCGTCTCAATTGCAAGGCGGATACGCGCCAAAAGGCGGTTCATAAAATGGATATTGTGAATTGTCAGAGCTGTCATCGCCAATAACTCTCCCGCTTTGAGTAAGTGGTGAAGGTAGCTGCGTGAGAAGGTTTGGCAGGTCTGGCAGCCACAGGAGGCATCAATGGGGCGGGGATCCTCCCGGAAATGGGCATTGCGTAAGTTCAGATGTTCCCGACCCTTCGGGTCTTCCGCTAACTCCTCCCACACGGACAGGGGAACAAGGGCCCCGCCATGACGGGCCAGGCGGGTCGGATGGACGCAATCGAACGTGTCAATGCCTTGGGTCACCCCATAAAAAATATCGCTGATGCCCCCGATGCCCAACAGATGCACGGGACGGGAAGGATCAAGGGGCTCCATCGCCATTTCTACCACTTCCTTCATCTGTGCCTTATCAGCTCCTAAGGAGCCCCCGACAGCTGTTCCGAAGAAGGGGAGAGAATTGACAAATTCTGCAGCGATCTTCCGAAGATCTGGATAAACCCCTCCCTGGGTAATGCCATAGAGGGCTTGAACCCCTGAAGGGCCCTTTTGAAATTCCTTCAAACTCCGTTCCGCCCACCGGTGGCTCAAGTAGAGAGATCGTTCCGTATAGGCCTTATCCACATGGAAGGGGGTACATTCGTCAAGGACAACGATCAGATCCGCGCCAAGCCCGCGTTGAACTTGGATGGATTTCTCGGGTGTTAAGAGATGCATCTTGCCATCAATATAAGATTTGAAGGTGGCCCCTTCCTCTTGAATCTTGAGCAAACTTTTGGGGCGAGAGGTGCCTCGCTTTCCCTTGACCTCTTCTGCAACAGATCCATGGCCTAGACTGAAGATTTGAAAACCGCCTGAATCGGTGAGCATGGGACCGTCCCAGCCCATAAATGTGTGGAGGCCCCCCATCTTAGCCACGACGTCAGAGCCGGGTTGAAGCATCAAGTGATAGGTGTTGGAGAGAATAATCTGCGTCTTTTCTCGCTTCATATCCTGGGGCGTGGCCCCCTTAATCGCTGCTTTCGTGGCACAAAAGATAAAGGCCGGCGTTTCTACAACGCCATGCGGGGTGGTCAAGCGACCCAACCGTGCTTTAGAAGAGGGGGCTTTAAAACAAATCTCAAAATTAAACATTATTTCACCATCCGGCGGGCAACATAAATAAAGGGGATCCCAATGAGCGCAATGCCCACATGAAAACAATAGGCGCCGAGTATATAGGTGAAAAGGACAGTTCGCCACGGTAAAGGGGAGGGCGCAAACACCATCCAGGCCAGCACGCTAAAAACCATATTGTCTATCAGTGCTCCGATAAGAGGGGCAAAAAAGGATCGTACCCACAAGAGTTTCCCCCGTGTTAAACGGGAAAGGCTCGCAAAAATCCAAATGTCGTTGTACTGTCCCACCCCATAAGCAATGAGACTCGCCGCAATGAGGGCAGGGGCGGGAAAGAAGAGCGTACACATCGCTTGATGTGCTTCTCCAAATCCTGGGGCTGGCTTAAATCCCATGGTAATGATCATAAATAGGGTGACCAAAATCATACCGATAAAACTCAGCCACATCGCTTGTTTGGCCTTAGCCTTCCCATAACATTCCGTCAAAATCGTGCTCACAATAAAGGTCGATGAAAAGACAATCGTGCCCAGAGCCACGGGATTAGGAAAAAAAGCATACACTGTTGCCGTTTGTACCTGAAGATTGGCGACCACAATAGCGAGAGCGCTGTAAACCATGAGGCCCGCAGCTCCGAACGCGCGCATCATCCCGAGGATGATCACCCCACAGCCCACTAAAAGGGCTAAGGTCAATGCTTCAGGGGAATTCTGTTGAAGGGCATCGATGAGGATGTGAGGAGATAAAGAAAAATGCATGACGATGTCCACCGTGTGTTTACCGTCCTCAAAATCTCACATTTTCACCAAAAAAAAAAGGGAAGAGTCCTTCTCTCAAAGGTTTTTGTATTGCTGCAAAAATTGCTGTTGCAAAAATTGCTGCAAAAATTGCTTGCAAAAAAAGAAGATATCTGTGAGTGTGGGAACAGAAGGCGTACGCGCCTTGGGTTGTTGTCAACATTTAGCAACCCTTTGATCCCCTACCTCAAACGATAAGGGCATCTCCTTTTCCGCAAGGAAAAGTGAACCACACATCATTTATTATTATAGAAGCGAGTACATGAAGCAAACGAGTTATTCTGGACGTTCCCATGGTCGTTCTTCTGAACGGTATAAACAACCTCAGAAAAGGACCAATGGCGATGGCCGAGAAGGAGGGGGAAGACCCCGTGGAAACTATCAACAATCCGTTGATAAGTATCTCACCCTAGCGCGAGATGCGGCCTCTTCAGGAGATCCTGTGTCTGCTGAGAATTTTTACCAGTATGCAGACCACTATTACCGGCTTGTCTGCGAAAGTCGCCCGCCGGCTCCCCAACCCATGGCTCATCCTGTGAGGGAGAGAGTGGATCCACCGCCGGCTTCACCGGAGACGCCTCGTAGCCACCCTCGGCCTCGTATTAGAAGGCCAGAAGCGCCTCTTAGAGAGCAAGAAGAAGGCCCTGTTCCACTAGAGGCTGCTCTTCCCCCTCCTTCCCCTCGACCCCGTATGAAAAGGACAGAAACCCATGACCATGATCATTGACGTTATCGGCCGCGAAATTTTAGATTCCCGTGGCAACCCCACTGTTGAAGTTGATGTTGAACTCGAGTCTGGCGCGCGTGGCCGGGCTTCCGTTCCGTCAGGTGCTTCCACCGGCACCCATGAAGCCATTGAGAAGCGGGATGGAGACAAAACACGATTCCAGGGAAAGGGCGTTATGGAAGCCGTTTCTGCCGTCAATGAGGAGATTTACGAAACCCTCTGTGGCATGGATGCGCAGCAGCAAATGGCGATTGATCAAACTCTCCTTGACCTTGATGGCACAGAGGACAAGAGCCGCTTGGGCGCGAATGCCCTTTTAGGGACAAGTCTTGCGGTTGCGCGAGCTGCAGCCGATGCGCTGGGCCAACCGCTTTATCGGTATATTGGGGGCCTCTATGCCCACGTTCTCCCCATTCCTTTGATGAATATCATTAATGGCGGGGCGCATGCGGACAACCCGATTGATATCCAAGAATTTATGATTGTTCCCGTGGGTGCTCCGACGATGAAAGAGGCGATCCGGTGGGGAGCGGAAGTCTTCCACGCACTGAAGAAAAACCTCTCAGCAGCAGGTTTTAGCACCAACGTTGGGGATGAAGGTGGATTTGCGCCAGCTCTTCCTTCCACACAAACCGCTCTTGATTTTGTGATGAAAGCCATTGAATCGGCAGGGTACAGGCCAGGACAAGACATCGGCATTGCGCTTGATGTGGCCGCCAGCGAATTTTACAAGGACGGACGGTATCATCTCAAGGGTGAAGGCAAGGTATTGGATGCAGGTCAGCTTGTTTCTTTTTATCAAGAGCTTGCGAGCGCTTATCCGCTCCTTTCCATTGAAGATGGGATGGCTGAGGATGATTGGGACGGGTGGCAACTCCTCACAGAGGCGCTTGGAGATCAGCTGCAGATTGTGGGCGATGATTTGTTCGTCACGAATCCCACACGTTTGGCAGAAGGTATTGAGCGTGGCGTGGCCAATAGCATCCTCATTAAGCTCAACCAAATTGGGACGCTGACGGAAACCCTCCGCACCGTCGACCTTGCCCACCGGACGGGCTACACTACCATTATTTCCCATCGTTCAGGGGAAACGGAAGATGGATTTATTGCGGATCTTGCGGTGGCGCTCAATTGCGGACAAATCAAAACTGGGTCTCTCTCTCGCTCCGATCGGTTGGCAAAATACAACCAACTCTTGCGCATTGAGGAAGAGTTGGGAGATCAGGCAAGGTTTGGGTTGTAAAAACGTGTCATCCCAGGCTTAGTGCCTCTTTCCCCCCGACTTGTCGGGGGCTAGAGGCACTTGACCTGGGACCCAGGAGCCAAGGTATGAAAGAATTTTTCTGCGGCTCTGGGTCCCCGATCAACAAATCCTAAACATTTGCGAAACGCAAATGAAGGATTTGTAAGTCGGGGATGACACGGGGCTTACTCTACCAGCGCCCTAATCATCTCTTCGCAGACCTTCCCCAAGAGCACAAGCCCTCTCAGTTTGTGGCCGCTCCCGCCGCTGCAGAGGCACCCTTAGAGGAGGAGGCACTCTCAGAAGGTAGGTCAGAAGGTACAGACAGCATTTCAGCCAGTTTCTGAAAAATCTTCTCTATGCCCTGAGCAGAGCGCGGGATCAACAGTCTTCTACCTTTACAAGGTTTGTCATCATCGGCTTCATTAGCAGCATTGTATTTTCCCAAGTTCTCTGCAGACTTTTCTGTCTCTTCTTGATAAAGCGCCAGAATTCTGTCTCTGACGGGCCCAGCTTGTTCACCAAAGGTATCTGTATAAGATTTCAGGAATGTTGTTGTCATAGAAAGTTGTTCGTTAGTCACCTTTCCTCTTTGATCAAGACCAATCTCCTTTTTATGCAAATAAACATTTCTATACACATCAAGTAAATGCAATAAGGCCTTGATATCATGCCAAACGCTCCGACGTGATCTATGTTCTTTAAGAGATTTTCCTATATCCTCTAGATCAATCAGACTTATCTTCGCTTTTTCACATCCCTGTGAGACATCAATAAAAATATTAGGTTCGCGCACATCATGGCCACAAAAGCTTGCAAAAAACCCCTCAGGGTCGTCCTCATTTTTTTCGAGAGTTTCACGATGAGCATTTCCGAATACTTTTGCTAATTGAATTACAACATCTTCTGCTCTTTCTCGATGCTCTGTAAGATACCTCTCTAGAGATTGCCCTGATGCTCTGGGCATTAAGTTAAGGTAATGCCTTTGACCATCAGCATTTGTGTAAAAACCCGCCCACAGATCGATCATGAGCTGAGGGTAATCTGGCTCTTTGAATTTCTTAACAAACCCTGCTTTGCTAACGGCATAGGTATTTCTGCACCTTCTTTCACAATCCTCGTCGCTCATTCTCCTCTTGCCCCAGACTTTTAGTACCAATTGCTGCGCACTTGTTTTAATAAAAAAAATATCCTCAGCGTATGAGCTTGCGTCCCGTTCCGCTCTTTCTATCTCTAAAGTCCCTTGTCTTTCTTGCTCAGATAGAATGGAGGAGGCACGCAACCAGTATCGAACTTTGGCGTGCGTTAACGTTGATTCAAGAAATTTATCAGGGGGAATCGCCATTGTTCCCCGCTTATCGTCTGGGTCAATAGACTCCATCATGGCATGGAGGGGAGCGCTTATACAAAGCGATAGAAGAAAAAAACGGATGTAAATTAACATAGGGGAACAAAAACAAAGTTATCTATAATCTTTATATAGAGTTTCCCAATGTAAATATCAAGAAGTTTTTATTCCACCAACGCCTTGATTACCTCTTCGCAGACCTTCTTCGCATCCCCAAAAAGCATCAGGGTGTTGTCACGATAGAAGAGCTCATTATCCACACCAGCATAGCCGGGGGACATAGAGCGCTTGACGAAGATGACCGTCTTCGCTTTTTCCACATCCAAAATGGGCATGCCATAAATGGGACTTGTGGTATCCGTTTTGGCGGAAGGGTTGGTGACGTCGTTGGCCCCAATCACAAAGGCCACATCGGTCACGCCAAAATCCCGGTTAATTTCTTCGAGCTCAAGCACATCATCATAAGGCACATTGGCTTCTGCGAGGAGCACGTTCATGTGCCCTGGCATGCGTCCTGCGACAGGATGGATGGCATAGCGCACGGCAACGCCTTCCTTTTTGAGGATGTCTGCCATTTCCCGTAAAGCGTGCTGCGCTTGAGCGACGGCCATCCCGTATCCGGGCACGATAATCACGGACTGGGCGTTTTTCATGATGAAGCCCGCATCTTCTGCGCTTCCTGCTTTAAAGGGGCGCTGCTCTTTGGCACCCTTCGCTGACGCTGCAGCGTGTTCGCCGCCAAAACCCCCGAGGATAATGTTGAAGATCGACCGGTTCATCCCCTTGCACATGATATAGCTCAGAATCGCTCCCGAAGCGCCGACAAGAGCCCCTGTAATGATGAGGAGACTATTCCCGAGCGTAAACCCGATGCCTGCTGCTGCCCATCCTGAATAGGAATTGAGCATGGAGATGACAACGGGCATATCGGCACCGCCAATGGGCAAGATCAGGAGGAAGCCGAGGAGAAAGGCTATTCCTGTTAACGCCCAGAAAAGGGTGTGGGACTCACTGCTTGCAAAGAAAAAGATGAGGACTACAAGGCTGATCCCTAAAATGGCATTCAGGAGGTGCTGACCTTTAAACGTGAGGGGATTTCCTGACACGAGTCCTTGAAGCTTGGCAAAGGCCACGAGAGATCCTGTAAAGGTCAATGCGCCGATTGCTACCCCAAGACCCATCTCAATGAGGGATCCCATGGCGATGGAACCGATACTGCCAATATCAAAGGCAGCTGGTTCTTGGAGAGCGGCTGCAGCCACGAAGACAGCCGCAAGGCCGACCAAGCTGTGAAAAGCTGCTACCAATTGGGGCAGGGCTGTCATCTGAATCTTCTTCGCAATGGCGGAGCCAATGATACCTCCCCCCACAATACCGGCAAAGATCCAGCTATAGCTTGTGACAATCGGCGAAGACAGGGTGGTGAGAACAGCGAGTCCCATCCCCCACATGCCATAGTCCAAGCCTTTCATGGATGTTTTCGCAGAAGAGAGCCCTTGGAGAGCTAAGATAAAAAGCGTGCCCGCTGTAAGATAAAGAAGCGCGGAGAGATTGGGGCTATTAATTCCTCTGAGTAAGAAAAGGCTGACCGCACTGAGAAGGATCAATAAGCCGTAGAGAGCGAGCGGTGATCCTGACGACAGAGGGCATCCGCCTGAGGCGTCTTTGCTTGCTTTCGAAAAACAGGTTTTGATTGAGGTTATGAAATCTTTCATCAGAAGGTTCCTATTTCTTTGGGGTGAACATGTCGAGCATCCGGCGGGTCACCATAAATCCGCCAAAGATGTTAATCGCAGCCATAAAGACGGCAAAGAACCCAAAGAGCTGGGTCGTAAAGTCTTGAGCGGATCCTGCGGCCAATACAGCTCCTACAATGATCACACTCGAGATCGCATTGGTGACGGCCATGAGGGGCGAATGAAGAGCTGGCGTCACTTTCCACACCACATAATACCCCACAAAAACAGCCAGAACAAAGACCGTGAGGCCGAGAATAAAGGGCGAAATCATGCTCATTTTGTATCTCCTTTTTTAGCTTTTCCCTTATGGGTTATCATGATGGCTTGAATAATCTCATCTTCCTCATTGAGGGCCAGCGCTTGCTTGTCTTTATCCACACACAAGGTGAGAAGGTTTAGAAGGTTGCGGGCATAAAGGGCGCTGGCATCGTGCGGAATCCGTCCAGGCATGTTGGCATAGCCAATAATGCTGACACCGTCTTGTTCCACCACTTTTCCGAGGACGCTGCCTTCACAGTTTCCGCCTGCCTCAACGGCCAGGTCCACAATGACAGAGCCCGGTTTCATGCCTGCGATCATATCGGCCGTTATCAACCGAGGGGCAGGTCGTCCGGGGATGAGGGCTGTTGAAATGGCAATGTCGGATTTTTGGAGGACCTCTTTAATTTTAGCGGCTTGTTGCGCTTTATAGGCGTCACTCATTTCCTTGGCGTAACCGCCTGTGCCTTCGCCCGATTCCTTGGACTCCACCTCAACAAACGTGCCGCCCAAGCTTTCAACTTGCTCCTTCGCGGCAGCCCGTACATCAAAGACAGACACAATGGCGCCGAGGCGCTTCGCTGTAGCCAGGGCCTGCAACCCTGCAACACCGGCACCTAGGATGAGAACACGTGCAGGCGGGACGGTGCCTGCGGCTGTCATCATCATTGGAAATGCGCGCGTAAAGACGTTAGCGGCCTCAATCACGGCCCGGTATCCGGCCAAGTTGCTTTGGGAAGAGAGGACATCCATGGCTTGGGCACGGGTAATGCGCGGAGCGAGTTCGAGGGAAAGGGCGGTAATTTTCCGCTTTTCGTAGGCCTTAACCAAGGTAGGGTTTCCATGAGGATTCAGCATGCCGATGAGGAGGGCTCCTTCTGGCACCATCTCAATTTCATCTTCTGTGGGAGCTTGGACCTTGAGTACGACTTGTGCGTTCTCTAAGGCTTTTTTAGCCGTTGCAGCAATTGTGGCACCTGCTGTTTTATAAGCGGTGTCTGGAAAACAGGAGGCCTCGCCTGCGTCTTTTTCAACCGTCACTGTAAATCCCAGGGCCATGAGCTTTTTCACCGTTTCCGGCGTGACGGCCACACGGGTCTCGTTGGGTTTACGTTCTTTAAGGACTGTGAGCTTCATTTTTCCCCTCTCTCTTTTATGCTAGGTGGCACCCTAGCACATCCTTTTTCCTTTGGGGAGGGGTCGTTATTGTGAGAGAATTTTCTATCCTCGTAGTCTGAAGAGCATATCTCGCAGAGGATCGTAAGCTTTTATGGAAGCCCCAAATCCATCCATTCCTGATCCTTCCCGGTCTCTGGCGTATTCAAGGACGAGGGGTTTGCCGTCTAACACGCCCATAATCATGGAGACATGTCCGGCTGTGCCGAGGCCTGTTTCAGGATGTTTATCTATGTCGTCGCCTGTACGGCTTGCCAACCAATCGCCAGGTTGGGCAGAGCTCATGTCTTTTTGGATAGGCACCTCTTCTAATACCCCGTCCAGATAAGTGACAAGAGGCGCATCCGCACTTAAGGCGATCTCTGGGTGTTTTTTGAGAAGGGCTAATCGACGCAAATGGATTGTCTCAATGACGAAGTCAGGAGGCGGGAAGTGTCCTGTATAAGAGGTGATCGCCTCCTGCACCCATGAGCAACAGTCATGCTGTCCATCAGGTTTACCATCGGCATAGAAAGGGTTGCGCCCGAGGCCGTCCCACGCGTACACGCCCGGAATTTCCACGGCCTCGTCTCTCAGATAAGGTGTGCCTTCCAGTACCTTTTTATGGGCTGGATGTATTGGTACTCTGTAAACTTGGGCAGAAGTCGTATGATCATAAACGGTTAAGTGAGGATCAATGGCATAGGCAATGTGGGACAGTCCTGCCACATACACAGAGGATCGCATGTGTCCGTTCATAAAGGGGGTTGGGTCTGTTCCCAATTCTGCCACATTATTCACATCCCATATGTACCCTTTAAGGGGGGTGCCTGCGATGAGTTCATGAAAATGGTCTTTTAGGAGTGTGTGGACGGGTTCGACGAGAAACTCTAATTTTGTGCGGTTATAGGTATGCGTCCACCCTTTGAAAGAATCTGCAGCTGACTTGTTGGCTTGTGCGCAAAAGTTGCGGACCGCTGATAGGGCGGCTTTGCTTTGGGTGAGAACTTTTTCCTTAAGTTTGTCTTTGTCTGAGGCGCTGAGATGAGATTGAAGGGTTGCTAATGCCTGTTGATTTTCTTGGGCCATCTTAACTCTCACCCGTTGTTCTCTTTGAGCGCCCCGTTTCGCCAAGGAATCTTCTGTTGAGTCCAGGATATGCTGGAATGTTTCGGTGATCGTCATTTTTCCTCTTTTCTCACCCACTTCACAGCTGTGAGAAGAGGGGCGTACAAGTCCTCCTCGAGGGAAATCCTCACATTTTCTTCTTCCTCAAGGGTGGGAGGACGGGTGAGAAATGTCAGCTTTGGGGCGTTATGGATGAGGGCCAAAGGGGTTTGTTCATTGCCTTCGCCCATCACGAGCACGGCGGTTGTGGCGAGAGCATCCAAAAGGTTCATTTGGGTGACCCGTAAGGGGTGGTCATAAAGGTCAGGTTGGCCGACATAAGAATGGAGAGGAGCAAACCCACACCACCCTAACGCAATGCCTGTCACGCCACGTCTCAAGGGGGTTGTGGTGCTATCGGTGATCAGAACGCCAAGCTCCATCAGGCCTTGTTTTTGACGTACAGAGGTCCAGAGAGCTGCCGCTGTTTCTTGGATGTGCTCCGGATACAAAATATAGGTGTCATTGCCGTTGGATTCATCAATGCCTGCTGAAGGAATGAGGATGTTGTTTTTAAGGGTGAGACTTATGTCATAGGGATTGCTATCTCCTTCAATAATCGCATCCGCCTCCTGGCGAATCAGGGCCTCTTTCGCCATGGTATGCTTCGGGAGGATGCGTCCTTGGCACAGGCTAATAATTTTTGAGGTAATCACGAGAACGGTTTTCTCTGGAAGAGGAGGGATGTAGCGATCGAGGATTGTTTCCAGGGTCTCATGGGGTTCGATGCGATGGGTGCGCAGGGCTTCAACCTGCATGGGGATTCTTCAAATGAACAATGGTGTAGTTTCCGGTTGTGACCAGTATGGTTTCCTCCCACGCATCCAGATATTCGAGCTTAAGGTAAGCTGTGCCTTCATAGGATTTATGGATCTTGGTGAGGATAAAATCGGTTAATAGGTTATGTTTGAGGAACAAGTGGGCAATGTCAGCGCCTCCGACGACGAAGATTTTCCGATCTTGCCACTCTTCCTGATGGGCCAGGAAACCTTCGATCGACGACACAACCGTACAGACAGGAATATCGAGGGCGTGGCGGGAAAACACGACAGGGGTGCGCTCTTGGAAAAAGAGCATAGGCACGGTTTCAAAGGTTTTTCGTCCCATGACCACCACATGCCCTCGGGTTTTCTCACGAAAGTGAGCGAGCTCTTCCGGGTAATGCCAAGGAATTTCCCCTCCCTTTCCAATCATCCCTCGCGGGTCCGCGGCCATAATGCCTGTGATGGAAGGGAGGGGCATGGGTTATAACTGTGTTGCGGGTTTAAAAAATAAGTTGCGATGGTGAAACATTTCTCTCTCCTATAAAAACACGCACATGTCCTACAATGTGGGGCTGAAATTTACAGATGTCAACTGGGATTCAGATAAAAATTGCCATCTAATAAATTTGACGGTCCGGTCTAATGGGGCTAAAATTAAACCATAAGGGACGCCTTCGTAACGCTTTCTTTACCATACCCATTCTATAATAACTAAAAATGAAAGGGACGATCTACATGAATATCATCATTACGGGTAAAAAATTTGAGGTTGGAGAGAGCCTCAGAGCAGAAACAGAAAATAAAATTCGCGAGCTTTCTGAGAAATATGATTTGCATCCTGTGGAGACGAAGGTTTTCTTTGCAAAAGATAATAGTTATTTGATTCGATGTGATATCGAGATGCATTTGGGTCGCGGGCTTTATGTGCGGGCCCATAAGGACGCCGATGAGGCGCGGGCAAGTTTGGATGAGGCTTTTGATACTTTTGAGCAACGCTTAAAGCGGCATAAAAGTAAGCTCATTGACCAGAAGAGGCACGAGCCGACTCATAAAGAGAGGCAAGAGCTTCATTATTCTGTTATCAACCCCCAACATGATGAACCAGAGGTGGTTGAGGATAATCCGCTTGTGATTGCGGAGATGAAGCGACACCTGCCTTTGCTCACGGTGAGTGAAGCGGTGATGCATCTTGATTTGTCGAATGAACGGGCTGTTCTTTTTCATAATGCGGCCGATAACCAACTCAATGTTGTGTATTGGCGTGCAGATGGGAATGTGGGCTGGATGGCGCCTTCCCAGAATGAGCAATAGATGGAGGGGGGCGTCGTGGGACTCATCGTTTTCCTGATTTGGCTGTTTGGATATGAGCGGCCACGGCGAAAGGCGACCCTGGAGAAACTTGAAGCCTTGCAGAAAACGGTGGAAGTGCTTAATCGCAAAATCCAAAAGTTGGAAAAGGCGGCGCATACCCCAGGGAAAGGATCATAATATGATGAGGGTTCTTTTTTGCACGCTTTTGATTGCTTCCTCGATGGCGAGCGCGCAATCTGAGGATGTGACGTGGATTCACACGGATGAGCCTGCACAAAATAAGGATCTCCATCCTTTTTTTACAGAATCGAAGTCGGTTCAATTGCTTGACATCATCAATAAATTGACGCGGCGTGTCGATGTTCTTGAAAAACGTGTTGCAGTCCTTGAAAAAGAGGCTACAGGGCGGTAAGATGTTAGTTTGTCATCCTCGGTTCTAAGAAGTACTCAGCCCCTTCCAGGGGCAAGCACTTCTAAGCCCGCGGATGACAAGGAAAAGTGCCCGCCGTTTTTTAATGAGATACACATGACCCTCCCCGAAGCTTTTTGTCGCAAACATGGTTTGAAGGTTGTTATTGTTGGACGCCCGAATGTGGGAAAATCAACACTCTTCAATCGATTGTGCGGGCGGCGTCTCGCGATTGTTCACGATATGCCAGGTGTGACCCGCGATTCCAAGGAGGCCTTTGGCCAACTTGGAGACATCCCCTTGCGGCTTGTGGATACGGCGGGACTTGAGGAAAAGAGTGATGATCCCCTCATGGGGGGTATGAAAAGTCAAGTTACAGAAGCCCTTGAGGGGGCTGATGTCATTTTGTTTGTGATTGATGGGCGCGCTGGTGTTGTCCCTGCCGATGAATTTTTTGCAAAGCTTCTTCGCAAGGTTTCCCCCCCCGTTCTTTTGCTGGCCAATAAATGTGAAGGACGCGGAGGCGACCAAGCGCTCGCGGAGGCGTGGGGGTTTGGTTTTGGAGAGCCGATTGCCCTTTCTGCTGAACATGGCTTAGGTCTTGAAACGCTTTATGCGGCTTTGGCGGCTCTCTATAAGGGGCCTCTCTACAGGGAAGAAGAGGTGGCGGAAGATGAAGAGACGCCCCCCCTGCATCTTGCGATTGTGGGACGGCCGAATGTGGGAAAGTCGACCCTTTTTAATCAATTGATAGGCCATGAGCGCGTCCTTACAGGACCGATTGCGGGTTTGACGCGAGATGCGATTGGGGTAGAGTGGCTTTATGAAGGTCACCCCATTCGCCTCATCGATACAGCGGGCATGCGGCGGCGGGCGAATGTGTCGGAAAAGCTTGAAAAGCTTGCCGTGAATGAAAGCCTTTCTGCGATTCAATATGCCCAAGTGGTTGTGTTGGTTGTGGATGCTACTCAACCTCTTGAAAAACAGGATCTTCATATTGCGTCGCAAGTGATTGAAGAGGGGCGCTGTCTTATTTTAGGACTCAATAAGTGGGATTTGGTGTCGAATCGGGATGAGCTTCTGACCCACTTGAAGGCTCTTTTGACGACCGTCTTGCCGCAAGTGCGGGGGATTCCTCTTGTGCCTCTTTCGGCTTTGACAGGGCGTAATAAGGACAAGTTAATGGAGGCCGTTCTGGAAATGTATGCTCTGTGGAACCAGCGGGTTCCCACGGCAAAGCTCAATCAATGGCTTGAAGAGTTGGTATCTCATCACCCCCCTCCTTTGGTGGCGGGGCGACGTCTCAAGGTCAAGTATATGACTCAGATTAAGACACGGCCACCCACTTTTGTGCTCTTCTCGAGTAAGGCGAGTGAGTTGCCCGATTCTTACGGGCGGTATGTGGTGAATGGATTACGAGAAGCTTTTGGATTTAAGGGCGTCCCCCTTCGGCTTTCGGTGCGTTCGACAAAAAATCCTTATGCGGAGAGTTAGGCTTTTGTGTCCGAAAGGTGTGGTCAAGCCTCAGAATCCTTAAATAAAGCAAGCGACTTTCTTTGAGCAACTCTCTTAAGCGGAGGGGCAGAGCTGGATCCCTTTCAGAGGCGGTATTGAGGCAGGCGAGTTTTCGAAAGACCTCATACTCTTTTGAGAGGGCTTCCTCCCTTGAGATGGCTTGGGTGTGTACCGCCTTTTGCACCATGAGCCATGCAGAGATTTGGCTGAGCCGGATGGCAACGCGCATCGCTTCGTGGGTAATGCGATTCCGTTCTTGAAGGGTAAGCTTTTTAACATCTAAAGGGGCTTGCCATTTTAAGTAATCTCGTGAGGTACGTAATAAATCATCGGTTTCTGTATAAGTTTTGTCTAAAAATACATTGGAAAACTTCATAAAAAATCACCCTTGTTCACTGTTTTAATATATTTATTGTACACCACAACATATTAATATTTTACTGATGGACGTGTAAAATTTTTGAAAATGGGAAGGCGTTTATGAGCCGGGAACCCTTGTTTTTAAGGGGAGGGACGTGCTAAAAGGCCATTATATGTCAATTTATTTTAAGAAGCGCTGCGCGCTATTTTCATGAAGGAGTAAGGTTGGTATGCCAAAAATGACTTTTATTAAGCCTGATGGGGAACGCATTGACGTTGATGCTCCCAATGGGTTGTCTGTTCTCGAAATCGCCCATGAAAATAGTGATAAGATCTTTTTAGAGGGAGCATGTGAAGGATCTTTGGCCTGTTCCACCTGTCATGTTGTTGTGGAGCCGGAGTGGTTTGAGCTTTTGGCAACGCCCACAGAAGATGAAGAGGATATGTTGGATCTAGCCTTTGGTCTCACCCAGACCTCCCGGTTGGGATGTCAAATCATTATGTGTCCTGAATTTGATGGCCTTGTGGTGCGATTGCCTGCAGCAACGCGCAATATGCTGGGGTAGAGGGGCCTCGCCTGTCATCCCCGGCTACGCCGGGCTGAGTCGGCGGCAAGCACTACTAACTCGGGGATGACAAGCATTTATTATTCACGGAGACTCACATGAATACCTGCAACCTTACCATTTCTGATCTCAGGCTGTGGGTACACTTGGGATGCTCAGAGGAAGAAAAATATCATCCCCAGCTTGTCCGTGTTGATCTCACCCTTTCTTTTCCAACCCCTCCTCTAGCCATGACCACCGACCGTTTAGAAGAGACGGTGTGTTATGCCCAAATTGTTCATCATCTTCAGGAAGCTGTGGAGGAAAAGCGGTTCAACCTGATCGAACATTTGACCCATACCCTTTACGACGTTGTTCGTGATTACTTAGGGGAGCACGATGTTAGTCTGAAGATATGTGTCAATAAGATGGCGCCGCCTGTGCCAGGTGTCCATGGGGGCGTGTCCTTTTCTTACGGTCAAGGGTGAAGGGATGTCCCTCTACTCTATTGCCCTTGGATCCAATATGGGGAATCGACTTGCCAATCTCGGGCGGGCGGTGGCGCTCCTTGAGGAACGGTATTTTTCGCGATTAAAGTTATCTCCTGTTCTTGAAACACCTGCTCTTTTACCCGCAAATGCGCCTGCAGACTGGGACATTCCTTATCTGAATATGGTGGTGCGGGGGACAAGCGATCTTTCGCCTGAGGCATTGTTAGCAGGGCTTAAGGACATTGAAAAAACCGTGGGACGGGAGGAAACCCATGAGCGGTGGGGGCCCCGTCTGATTGATTTAGATATCGTGTTGTGGGACGGTCCTTCCTTTATATCCCCTACACTGACCATTCCTCATGTGGAGCTTTTGAATCGGCCGTTTTTGATTCATCTCCTCGCGTTGCTGGATCCGCAGTGTCGTTATCCGGGTGGTAAAACGTTTGGGGAGATGGCTCATCTTTTGCCCGATATTGACACCTGTTATACGCAGAGCTTTGTGCTGAATCCAAAGTTGGTGGGGATTGTGAATCTTACCCCTGACTCTTTTTCCGATGGGGGCCAGTATGTTGATCCGGAGAAAGCCATTTCTCATGCGAAGCAGCTGGTGGCTGAGGGAGCAACGGTTGTTGAGTTGGGTCCGCAATCGACACGGCCGCAGGCGGTCCTGGTTGATGCGGAGACAGAATATGCACGGCTGCATCCGATCCTTGAGGGGCTCTCTGATGATATCAAACAGAATGATATTACGATTAGTCTCGATTCCTTTTTGCCCGAGACGATTTTAAAGGTTTTAGAAAATTACCCGATCTCCTGGATTAATGATGTGACGGGAAATTTGGAGGATCGGACTTTAAGGACCATTGCGGAGCGGGGGCTTAAAATTGTAGTGATGCATTCTCTCTCGATACCCCCCCCACAGAGATCAATGCTTGGATTTTGACCGGTCGGCCGTTGAGAGTCTTAACCAATGGAGTGAGCTTAAAATCCGTCATCTGGAGTCTTGTGGGTTCCAAAGAGAGCATATTATTCTTGATTCAGGTATTGGGTTTGGGAAGTCAGCTTATCAAAATCTTTTCCTCCTGCAGCACGTGGAGCAGTTGAAACAATTTGGATGTGAGGTGATGGTCGGGCATTCTCGGAAGCGTTTTATTTCTTCTTTTTCTCACGCAGAGGCGCGAGACCGCGATCTTGAGACGGTGGCAGTTTCCTTGGCGCTTGCAGAGCAGGGCGTGGATTATCTGCGTGTGCATCATGTGCGGAATCATCAGCGGGCATTGGTTGCCTATCAGTTATCAGTTAATCGGTAACTTACCCGCGCAAGCGCGGGAATTATACCTGGGTCCCCGCCTGCGCGGGGATGACAAGTGGGGTGCCTGTCACGCTGTTCGCAAAGGCCTTCGTAATTGTTATATCCACACATCTTCCTAACAATTCAGCGGGGGCTGTGATGTAGGTGGATTGGAAGTGAGGGGTTTTGCCGAGCAGTTGGCCCTCCTGCTTTCCGACGCGATCAAAAAGAACGGATTGGGTGGTGCCAATGGACTTCTCATTAAACGCTAGTTGTTGGGCGTTGAGGAGATCTTGAAGGCGGCCAAGGCGCTCTGCCATGATGTCCTCTGGGACTTGATCATTCATCAGCGCCCCTGGTGTGCCTGGCCGTGGGCTGTATTTAAAGGAGTAGGCTTGGGCATAGCCCACAGCCTCGATAAGGGCCAATGTCGCTTGAAAATCCTGTTCGGTTTCGCCTGGAAAGCCGACGATAAAGTCAGAGGAGAAGGCCATGTCGGGACGAAAGGCGCGCATTTTCTCAATGAGTTTCAGGTAGTGAGCGGCGGTGTGCTTCCGGTTCATGGCTTCCAAAATGCGGTCTGATCCGGACTGGATGGGAAGATGGAGGAACGGCATCACCTGAGGGATGTCGCGGTGAGCCACCATGAGTTCCTCATCCATGTCTCTGGGGTGGGACGTTGTATAGCGTAAACGCAGCAGCCCTGGCAGGCACGCGAGCGCTTCCATCAAACGTCCGAGCCCCCATGTATTTCCATCGGGTCCATCGCCATGATAAGCATTCACATTTTGTCCCAGAAGTGTGATTTCCTTGGCACCTTTCTCTACAAGTCGTTTGCATTCGTCGATGATCGCCGTTACAGGACGGGAGTATTCAGCTCCCCGGGTATAGGGGACGACGCAAAAGGTGCAGAACTTATCACAGCCTTCTTGAATGGCCACAAAGGCTGTCGCTTCTACAGTGCTGTGCTCTTGGGGAAGAAAGTCGAATTTGGATTCGGCGGGAAAGTCTACATCCAGTACCCCTCGGCCAGGACCTTGTGCTTTGCCTTGTTTGTTTTCTTGAGACCGGTGGGCACGGGCAATCATTTCGGGGAGGCGGTGATAGGTTTGGGGACCTAAGACAATGTCCACATAAGGGGCCCGCCGCATGATTTCACCGCCTTCGGCTTGCCCCACACACCCGGCAACCGCCACAATCATTTTATCATCTTTATGGGCGCGAATGCGGCCTAAGTCAGAGTAGACTTTTTCCTCTGCCTTTTCCCGAATATGACATGTATTGAGGATGACCAAATCCGCACCTTCCGGATTTTCGATCACAGCGTAGCCGAGAGGTTTCAAGATGTCGGTCATGCGCTGCGCATCATAAAAATTCATTTGGCAGCCATAGCTTTTGATGTAAAGCTTCTTGGTGGTCATGCGGCTGCCTCTTTTGGATGCTTAAAAGCGTTTACGAGTCCCTCTTGAACAACCTGAAAGGCGGCATGAGCCAGTTCCTTGCGAGAGTTATAGTTCTGGGGGGCGAGGGAGGGGTGAAACTCCACAATGACCTGAATGGTTCCCCATTGGCTCAGATCCCATAGGTGCGGTCCCAGGTCCATATCCAGACTAAACCAACCGCAGCGTTTGCGCATAAAGCGGGGCATGGGGAGGCCGTCCCATCCCGCATAGGTGATGGTGATGGGTTGAACCGTCATGTTTTTGATGATGGCAACATCAAAGAAAGAACTTCCAAAGGGGAGGACGCGGCAGCCATCTGTTGTTGTCCCTTCTGGGAAGAGAATGAGACTATCCCCCTCCTCAACACAGGCGAGGAGTTTTTCCATGCCATCAGCGATGGCTGTTCGATTTCTTTCAATGTAGATGGTCCCTTGATTTGTTGCGCAAAGACCCATAAAAGGCCATTTTGCGACTTCTTGTTTTGCGACAAATCGGGCGGGAATGATTCCCCCTAAAACAAGGATATCGATGTAACTGGAATGATTCGCCACAAAGAGGGTCGGCCTTTTTGTCGTCATCTTGCCTCTGATGGTGATCTGATATCCTACCGCTCGACACCATGCGGATAAAATAAATCTTCCATAAGGGTAGCAGAGAGGACTCTTCATCTTCGCCAAGAGCCAGTGGAAAGGAATGAAAAGCAGGGTTATGCCGGCAAAGCAGCACAGGCGCCAGATGGCACGTCCATAGGCACGTGGCATTATATCTTTTCTCCAAACGCGGAGGGGTGAGAGTATCTTTGGGAATAACGTCCGGTGACCTTCTCTCTTGGGACAATGATGCAGATGTCAATTGAGTTAAAGGGGTGATCAACATAGGCCCCCTCTCCAACATACCCTCCTGCTCGCAAATAGGCTTTTATGAGAGGAGGTAATTGGCGGAGGGCTTTTTTGGGTTGGACTTCTTCGGCGGGCAGGAGGTTCATTTCCTGGTAATGACTGGGGAGCGCGCGGGCTCTGAGTTCTGGAGGGGCTAAATGGTTGTGGTAGAGGTAGGATAAAGCCTGTTTGTACTGGGATACATCCGTCCCTATGAAGCTGGCGCATCCAAAGCAAAGGTTTACCCGATTTTGTTGAATATAGGCGCCGATTCCTCTCCAGAGCAACTGCATGGTGGGTCGTGTTCGGTAGGCTTTTTGAACACATGATCTTCCGAGTTCCATGATCTGACCGGGGACTGTTATCAGTTTGCTGATGTCAAATTCGCTTGCTGTAAAATAACTGCCATACTCAAGGGCTGCTTCTCGTAGCATGAAGCGGTAGGTTCCGACTGTTTTATTGGTGGCAATATCGATCACCAGCAGAACATCGCAAAAATCGTCAACGGGTGAGACATCTTGCTTGAGAGAGGCCATTGTGGGGTCAGATTGGGCCCCACACTCTTCATAAAAAACCTCATAACGTAGGCGTTGAGCCGCTTTGATGTCATCCTCTGAGCGCGCCAAACGTACCTCAAGTGTTCCCGATTTAAGAGGAGGGAGGGTTTTCTCAAAACGATTGAAAGCGATCAAGGGTTCTGCCATTTTCTCTAGAAGTTCTCCATATCTCAGGTGTTAGGGGTCAGAAAACAGGCGTCCGGAAAGAAAATCTGATTCTTATTTTCTAATTCCTGCTTCCCGCTTACGCGGCGATAACAATGGAGTATATGTCCTTCTTCATCTGGGTGCAAGAAGACCGATACCCTCGTTGAGGGATATCGGCCTTTGAGAGGGGACGTTACGCAGCGACTTCAGATTGGCGTCCACGACGTGTGCCAAGACCAATGTCCTTGGCCAGGTTGCTGCGGCGCTTAGCATAGTTTGGTGCTACCATGGGGTAGTCTTTTGCCAAGTTCCAACGCTCCCGGTATTGATCAGGTGTCATATTGTAGGCTGTTTTGAGGTGGCGCTTGAGCATTTTCAAACGACGGCCGTCTTCAAGGCATACGATGTAATCAGGTTGGATAGAATCTTCAATCGTAACTGCTGGGTCGGGACGGTCATGCAGTAAAACTGAATGTCCTGATGCAATATTGCAGAGGCTGCGGTGGATTTGTAAAATGAAAGCAGGAAGGTTGTCGGCTTCCATTTCATTATTAGAGACATAAGCTGCAACAACGTCCGCCACTAATGGCATGATGTCTAGGGATTCATTTCGTTCTGTCATGATGTTACCTTTCGTTTAATTGACTTGTATGCTTTTTATTTCATTATGAAAGGATCGTCAACATCTTTTTTGTTTTTAATAAATCCTTTCTGTTTTGGGAGGTATTCGTGTAATTTTTTTTGAAAAGTCATCGCGCAAATATATGTATTGTTTTCTCGAGCGTAATAATTTTTTCTTTTCCCTAAAAGTGTAAAGGCATGCTTTTGGTAAAAGGAAAGGGCAGGGATATTATCCTCAGCCACCTCAATGAAAAGGCTCTGGATCTCTTTTCTTTTTAAACGGGCACATAAAGCGTTTAAAAGGGCACTACCGCGCCCTTTCTGGCGGGCATGGGTAGCAATTACAAAGGTCAATATTTCTGCTTCGTCCTCTATTTCTCTCCAGAGGATATATCCGAGCAAATTCTCTTTTTCTCGCATTTGTATCCCAAAGGTGTGGGGAGTTTGGAGCAATTCTTGAAAAGATGTGTCACTCCATCCTGTGAAGAAAGCCTCTTGATGCAAGGTGGAGGCTTCCCGGTAATCCCTTAAGGTAAGGGGAGAAAGTGTCATCTCAGGGGACCTTAACGATTGTATTCCCCGGTTGCTTAACTGTAATCATGCCTGCCCACGTGCACATAAGCATTGCGGATTTATCAAGAGCGGGCACTCCTTGTACGAGGACAGTTGTTGCTCCAGAAATCCAGGGAGCCGTCGTGACAGGAACACAGGGCATGGGGGTCAGCACACCATTTGCGGCTGCGGTCGCGGCCGCGACTGTCGGATTTGCAAGTGAGGTGCACATGGCGAAGGGCGTAATATTCGCCATGGGGGCGATATCCGAGATGTTTCCCATTAACATACTTGAGACCATGACTTTTCGTGTGGGGAGGACGACAAAGGGTGTTGGAGCTGTACCATGTGAGCAGGCTAAAATTCCTGCTCCTCCAACGACGGCGAAGCTCACACGGCCTCCTGGGGAAAGATGAGGTATCCTTGAGGATCATAGAGTTCCGGGGCACGTACAAGACGACCCTGCTCAAAGGTGAGGATTTGTCGTACGGTCCCGTTTTCATCGTAAGTGATAAAATCGCCGTGGCGTTTGCCTTGAACGTATGCGCCTGATTCGAGGAGGGCGCCGCTCGGATAATACCTGAGGCTTTGTCCTTCCAGGATATCCTTCACATAGTGGACGACCTGTTGGAGGGAACCATAGGCATCATAAGTGAGGGAAGCCCCCTGCTTGAGCCCATGTTCATGATGGATGCGGGCGTGTATATTGCCGTCTTCGTCATAGTAAATTGCCTCCCCGTGTTGTTTGCCTTCATGAAAATGGGTGGAAAGTTGCGGGATATTATGGTTGTAAAAAGTTGCTGGGCCATGAGGGAGTCCTTTCTCGTACGTCATCTTGTATTCGAGACGTCCCTCATCGTCATAGTGAACGGATTCTCCGTGAAGCTGTCCCTCTTCAAAGGGTTGAGAGGGAGCCGTTTCGTTGTGAATGGGGTCATTATCCATTGAGATTTACCAGGGCTCCCTTGATGGTTGTTGTGGCACCTTGCAATGTAAGGGGGCCGCTAGCTTTAACAGTGGTTGGTCCTTTGGTTGTGAGTTCAGCACTTGAGTCCGATGTGAGCGTAATGGTTTTAGCCTTAACGCTAAAATTTTGGGTGCACGTAATGGACATGTTTCCTGTAACTGTAAAAGTGGCGTTGCCTTTTTTACATGTGACCGTCATATTTCCTTCTTTAATTTCAATCAGATGATTGCCCTTTGTAATTTTTAAAGAACTATTGGCTTCGACAGCGATATTGAGGTCTTTTTGGGCATGCCAATAAATTTCTTCCTTTCCTTTTTTATCCTCAATCCAAAATTCATTGTTACCTGCTCCCTTGAACGTCTTGCTTTTGAGTGTTGATTTTGTATCGTTCTTGGGCAAGTAAGGGGGAAGGTGGTCCCCGTTATAGACAGATCCAATAACGAGGGGGTTGTCAGGATCCCCGTCAATGAAGGAAACGACAACTTCCATGCCAACACGCGGTGTAAAGACGGTTCCCCATCCTTGACCGGCCACTGTTGTGGCGACCCGGATCCAACAGGAGGTAGGCTTTTCCTCTTTTGAGGGATCCCAGTGAAAACGTACTTTTATGCGTCCGTATTTATCTGTCTCGATTTCTTCTCCCATCTTCCCGGTCACTTTTGCTGTTTGTGTTCCGTAAATACGCGGTTTAGGCGTGAGGGCGGCGGGTCGAAAAGGCGTGTGTGCGGGAAAAGCTTCAAAATGGTTTGTGTAAAGAGACTCGGGCTCCTCAGGGGAGAGGTGCGCTTCGTGAATGATCTCATAGAGTGTGTATTCGATGTTTGCGTCGTGACGAGGGTGATCCTTGAGCTTAAACTTATATCCTGCAAGAAAGAAAGGATTTGTTGATGTTCCTTTGACGATTGTCTTCGGACACTCGAGCTCTTCCAATTGAATCTTGGCGAGAGCTTCTCCTTCGCTTTTTGTTTTATAGATTTCTTTGTAGGTTGTAAGCGTGCCATGCATGGGTTTTTCAGCTGCATGGGCTTTCAGAGGCGTCTTCGGGGTTAAGTAGTTGAAGCTTAATCGGTTTACAGCGCTTGTTCCGAGTTGTTTTTTAATAAAACACGAGGTGACCGTTAGGAGGAACGGATCTTGACCCTGTCTGTCATCGAAACTCGCAGAGGGTTCATGGGGGCACGCTTTATGGGCTGAAGGGGCATCTCCAAGAACGAGTCTATGTCCTTCTGGCGTTTGGTCGAAAAAATAAAAGATTCCTTCTTCTTCCATGAGGCGCGACACAAAATCAAAGTCGGTTTCATTGTACTGCACACAAAAATCACGCACGCGTTTTCCATGTTTGTGGACCTTGTCCTCATGGGGGAGTTTATGGTCCTTGAACACTTTTTTGATAATGGTATGGGCAGATTGATGTTGAAAAGAGCGGCATTGGCCTGAAAACTTTAGAAGCCAGAAAGCGGGATAGAGGGTCGCTCGATACACTGTTTCCAGATCATAAGATGGATGTGCTTTCGGAAGATTAAACGGCGTCCCCTCTTGTTCGAAGTGTCCGATCATTCCGGTGAAAGTTCGCGTTTTATCCCCTGCTGTTATGGAAACGGTGGCAAGTTTTCCCAATATTTTTTCAAAAGGAGCGGTGCGACTGGGTGAGAGAAGTGTTAGCTGGTATTCGAACAGAGAGGATAAACGCTCAATGCCATGAAACTGGATGAGTGTGAACGCGGGTCCCCCGTGTATTTTCACACTCATAAACACTTTTTTGTTTTTATTGGGCACGAATGACCTTTGTTTATGTCTTTAGATATGCCTGTCAACTTTATGCATTTATCACGCTTCTGTCATCCCCTAAGGAGGGGCCAATTTTTGAAATGAGCCGTGTTGTACTTTGTCCTTCGACAAGGTCAACAAGGTAGACCTGTCCCCCGTAGCTTTGGATAAAGGGAGCTCCTGCCAGTTGGCTGATGGTATAGTCGGCGCCCTTCACAAGGGCATCAGGCCTGAGGTGTTGGATCAATTCAAGAGGGGTTTCTGAGTCGAATAAAACAATCATGTCCACATGCTCAAGAGCGGCAAGGACAAGAGCGCGCGCTCTCTCTTGTTGTACAGGACGGGTGGGACCTTTGAGGCGTTGGACGGAGGTATCCGTATTGAGGCCAACAATGAGTTTGTCTCCCTTTTTCTTGGCTTGACTTAAAAGGGAGATATGACCCGGATGGAGGAGATCAAAACACCCATTCGTAAAGACAAGGCGCTGTCCTTGTTGTTTCCATTTCTGCGTGGTCTCTTGCGCCTCTTCCCAGGAAACAATTTTTTGCTCATGGGCTTGCGCTTCGAGATGGAGGGCTGTTTGAAGTTCCGTTTGCCTTACGATGGATGTGCCCACTTTAGCGACAACAAGACCTGCGGTAACATTGGCGAGATGCATTGTTTTGGCAATGGGAAGACCTGATGCAATCCCCATTGCAAGGGTCGCAATGACGGTGTCGCCTGCACCGGAGACGCTACAAATTTCCCGTGCTTGGGTAGGACTATGTTCAACGTGTCCTGAGGCTTCAATGAGGGTCATCCCCTCTGCATCCCGTGTGACAATCATGGTTGAAATCGCGTGTTGTTTCAGGATGGTTTGAGCAGCTGCGATGATTTCGTCATCGGTTTGGACGGGCATATGAGTTGTTTCTGCAAGCTCCTTGCGGTTAGGTGTGAGGAGCGTTGCTCCTTCATACAGGCTATAATCCCGTCCCTTTGGATCCACGACTATAGGCTTTCCTTGACGATTTGCTTCTTGGATAAGCGCTCGCAATCCTTTCCGGGAGAACATTCCCTTGGCATAATCAGAAAGAATGACAAGATCATGATTGGGAAGGGTGGTCTTGAAGAGGTTGAAAAGATCGGATTCGAGTTCGTCCGTTAAAGATAAAACCTGTTCCTGATCTGTCCGTAGGATCTGTTGGTTGGATGCAATAAAGCGTGTCTTTACCGTTGTGGTGCGACGCTCATCAACCAGGAGATAGGATTTTACGTTCGAAAGGGCGTCGAGCCTCTTTTGCAGTTGCTCGCCGTCTCTATCGTTGCCAATCACGGAAATGAAGGTGACGCTTGCGCCGAGGGCCTCCAAATTGCGGACAACGTTTGCGGCGCCCCCGACTGTGGTGGTTTCGTCTTCGATATGGAGGACGGGAATGGGAGCTTCAGGGGAAATTCTTGAGGTTTTCCCTCTGACAAATCGATCGATCATCGCGTCCCCGATGCAGAGAATGCGGGTCTTGGAAAATGCGTTTAAAAAATCATGGGGCATGTTGCTCTCTTTTCCTTATGTTACCAAGCCTAAGCTATGTTCGATTGCTCCGCAGAGCATTTGTCCCAATGTAATGTGCATTTCTTGGATACGTGATGTTGTTGCTGAGGGGACTTTTATCAGAATATCTGCATACTGGGGAAGGAGCCCTCCCGTGCCGCCTGTAAGGCCTACTGTTGTGAGGCCCTTGGATCGAGCAGTCTCAAACGCCTTGAGGACATTGGGGCTTTTTCCAGAGGTTGAGATCCCAATAGCCACATCTCCCTCCTGGCCTAAGGCCTCAATTTGACGGGAAAAGAGGTATTCAAAGCCAAAATCATTGCCAATGGCTGTAAGCGTTGAAGAATCTGTTGTCAAAGCAATCGCGGCAAGGGCGCGGCGATCCTTTATATACCGAACCGTGAGCTCTGTGGCGAGGTGCTGCGCATCGGCAGCACTTCCCCCATTCCCAAAAAATAAAAGTTTTTTGCCATTTTTGAGGGCATGCACGGAAGCGTCTACCCACTGGGCAAAGGGGTCCCTCAGTTGCTCAAAGGTTGCTTTTGCGACATGAAGATGCTCTTCTCCTTCCGCGCTATAGAAGGTGTGCAGGTTGAATGATGATTGTGTCATTCTGAATACTTCCCATCGTTATTTCTGATTTCTTATAAAGTGTTTAGAGTTCAAGTGCAAGGAATGGATGCTTACCCATTAACGGATATGTAACCTCGAGGTGATAGCATCGAATATGACGCTGTAACATTATATGACTAACATACACGGCTTTAGCGTCATAACAGGAGAATGAAAATGACTGTAACAAAAAACCTTATACTTAATGCCGCCATCATCATCGGGATGACCTTAACCTTTTCTGGAGCCGTAGTCGCCGAAAACGTTACCGAACAATGTTCTGAGAGTTGTAAATTGTATCATGGTGACTATCAGTACTGCATGAAGGAATGTGCAACAGAGAATCAATGACATAGTGCACAAAGATCCTTTATCCTTTGCTCTCGCCTTGGCAATCTAGACTATGCCGTGGCGAGCTCTCCGAAATTTTTGACCCGATAAAAAGTATGTGATAGTTTTGCACGATGAAACTTGTCCTCCTTGACCGTGATGGCGTGATTAACAAAGATCTTCCAACCTCTGTGAGAAAGCGGGAGGAATTTACCCTTCTGCCGCGGGTTGGGGAGGCGATTCGGCGTCTCAATGAGGCGGGGATTCCGGTTGCGATTGTGACGAACCAGGCGGTTGTGGGGCGTGGGGACATCACAGACGCGGATCTTGAGGATATCCATCTCCATATGGCGGCTCTTTTGAAAGAAAAGGGAGCTTTTATTGATCTCATTTTTACCTGTACGTCGGCAGATAAAGATGATCCTCGGCGCAAGCCGAATCCAGGCCTTGTATGGGAAGCTTTGGAGACATTTGAGGTTCAGCCTCAAGAAGCGGTTCTTATTGGGGATGCGTTGCGCGATCTTGAGGCGGCCCATAAAGCGGGATGTCCCTCTATCCTCGTGCGGACGGGGAAGGGAGCTGAAACTGAGCAAGAGCTGCCGGGGGCAGTGGTTCCGCTGGCGATTGTGGACGATTTGTTTGATGCGGTGGGGTGGTTGCTGAGTACGTAGTTAGAGGTGTCATCCCCGGCTTAGTTCCTCTTACCCCCAACTTGTTGGGGGTGTAGAGGAACTTGACCGGGGACCCAGAGGCCAAGGTATGAAAGAATTTTTGCGCTCTGGGTCCCCGACTCGCCACGGCGAAGCCTCTTGGCGTAGCCGGGTCAAGACCTTCTAGGCCCCCGCAAAGCGGGGACTGAA
>Ga0207091_1003_pt1 | contig 57892 bp, 48 predicted proteins | sample Alteio_BWMinHeat_47_FD_153534 | JGI IMG/M metagenome (GOLD analysis project Ga0207091, IMG submission 153534) | Enriched cells from forest soil in Barre Woods Harvard Forest LTER site, Petersham, Massachusetts, United States -... | ecosystem: Environmental > Terrestrial > Soil > Temperate forest >... | reverse complement strand
AGTAGATGAAACGGACGAAACTGCTACAGGAGATTAGACAAATGAGATTCGAAGAAGCTTATCAAGGTTGGAATCAAAATCGTTTTACACAGGAAGAAGCCGCACGGATTTTAGGAGTTACCGATAGAACTTTTAGACGATACCTCGCTAAATATAAAGAGCATGGTACACAAGGTCTAATAGATAAACGCTTAGAGCAAATATCTCATAGGCGTGCGCCTGTTGACGAGGTATTAGCTTTAACAACGCTTTATAAAGGTCGCTATTTTGGCTGGAACGTAAAACACTTTTTTAGTTTTTACAAAAAGACCCATTCAGGCTTTCGCAGTTATACCTGGGTAAAAACCACATTACAAAAAGAAGGGTTAGTTCCTAAATCAAAAAAACGTGGCGCACATCGTAAAAAACGAGAACGTGCACCCATTGAAGGAATGATGATACATCAAGATAGAAGTGATCACGAGTGGGTACCAGAAATACGATGGGATTTGATTGTCACCATGGATGATGCAAGCAGTGAACACTATTCTATGTTTTTTGTTGAAGAAGAAGGAACAACTAGTAGTTTTCGTGGGGTGAAAGAAACTATCGAGAAAAAAGGGCTTTTTTGTTCGATTTATACGGATAGAGGGAGTCATTATTGGACGACACCAGAAGCAGGAGGTGAGATTGATAAAAATAATCTGACTCAATTTGGACGAGCGTTAAAGCATTTAGGAATTGAAATGATCGCAGCATACTCGTCAGAGGCTCGAGGTCGAAGTGAACGTGCTTTTAGAACACACCAAGAACGTCTTCCAAAAGAACTTGCTTTGCATAACATAACGACCATCGATGCAGCGAATAAATATCTTGCTGAAATTTATATGCCAGCTTACAACGCTGAATTCTCGGTACCTGCTGTTGAAGAAGGTTCTGCATTCGTGCCGTGGATTCATGGGTCGTTGGATGATGTGTTATGCGAACAATACGCGAGGATTGTTGGAAAAGATAATTGCGTGAGTTTCGAGGGCCTTAAATTGCAGATCCCGAAAGATCAATACCGTTGTCATTACAACAAAGTAAAAGTCCGTGTACACCGATATGTCGACGGACAATTAGCAATATTCCACGGCCCACGAAAACTCGCTGGTTATAATAACAAGGGAGAATTAAAAGTTCATTTAATTAAAGAAGTTGCGTAAATCCGCTTCGTAACTTCGGAGAGCACTTTAAGAAAAGTTGTTCAAAAATCTTAAGGTGCTCTTAATCAAAAAAGCGGACAATTGATTAGTTACAGATCCGGACAAGTTTATGAATCACTAACAGTCTGGTTAGAGATAGTTGAGTCATACAAAGACCCATTGTCTTCCAACCCTGAAATGCAGCAGCTGATTAAGAGCGACTCATTTAAATCTTTACTGGAAGAGTTAAAAATACTAATTGGAAAAATTATTCAAATAATTCGACCTTATCATTTGATGAAATAAGAAATCAAATCCAACAACCAAGAATATAATTTATCCATCAATCAAATTATGCAGATGGCCCCTTTAACACCTGCCATCATAAAGCTAACCCATTGATTCCACTCTGCCGACGCCCGGCGTTGTTTTCCAACCTAAAAATAATACAAAATTTCACTAAATGATGTTAACCTTTCTTACTTTGTTTGAAGGGAAAATAAAAATATAAGCACCTTTGAAAACGAAAACCAGATTATCCGATATAAATATATTCCATCAACTAATAACAGCTTTAGACCGTTCGACCCAACTATGATGATCTGGCCTCTACTTCAGACCACCTCCCTTAGGGGTTATATAGTCGCAAATTATACCAAGTAGGTCTTTTGGCAATATAGGATTTACCTCTTGGGCTTTTTTATCAGGTGCTTTAGAAAATAAATTTTGAAAATCTACCCAGCGGGAGGTTGTACTTTTTTCTTGACCTAAAACGGATCTGACTTCTTTGACTGCTTTTTCTTTTTGTTCTTTATTCTTATTATATGCTTTCTGAATGAGTTTACCGATTGCTCTACTTTCATCGAGACCTCTACCTTTACCAACTTCTTTACTTGCAGCGATAGCTTTTTGCAGCATGTTAGGTGGATTATTGCCATCATATTCTTCAACTTCTGCCCCTTTTTCTAATAATTTGGATACGATTGCTGTACTGTTTTGTGCAATAGCAGCCTCTAGCGCAGTAGCCCGGCCGCTTTTTTCTTCCATATAGTTATTAACATCAGCCTTTTTGTCCAATAAAAAGCTTACGATTTCTACCTTGTTCTGACAGATAGCATAATTAAGCGCTGTCACATTGAAATGTGTTGCATTAATATCGACCGCTTTTTCCTGTAATAGTATTTTTATAGCTTCCTGATCGTTCTGCTCAATTGCTGCAAAATATATATCCACCGGCTTAACACTCCCTGGATCTGGGCGCAAACATCCTCTCTCATCATAAGCAGGGAGGTCGTCACAACAATGTTTATTGCTTTTGGCTACTGAGTTGGCGAAAATGCCGTCTATGTCTTTGTATTTAGAACGGTTTAACCGTCCATTTCTATAGATAGACAGCAAATATTTTAGCTTAAGCTTATATAACTCTCTGGATGTTGACATAAATACCTCGTTTATCAATAAGTTAGTGATAAAAAGTGTAAGCATATGGTTTTGACGTAGGGTAGAAGCCAGTAATCGTCAGTAGTAAAGATTACTGGCTCCTACCCTATGTCAAAACCGAATATTTACAACCAAGTCAGTGATGAAATATTGGAGTAAGGTACTTTCCATCAATGATTTAATCTAAATAGAACATTTTATTTGGAAAAGCACAAAAAGCAAGCAAAAATAATCTAAATGTAAAAATTATGAATTATATTATGTAGTTAGCAGGGGCAGCGCTCTAGACGATGCTGTTTTAATTCTTGTGATTGATTGTGTTGCATTAACGATATTATATCTGCGAGAATATAGAGCATGACTGATCCTTTAAATGTTGTTGTCTTCGTAAACACAATATTAAAGTTAATCAGTCATTTTTTTAAGTAACATTTATCTCGATTTATTTGGGGTTGATGGATTAGGAAAAGACTTAAATAATGCGGGACAAAAAGGCTGAGTGTGGGTTATTTAATTTAAGACGCTACAGGACGGGAAGCAACTATATACCTCCCGCAGAGACCCATTATCACTAACGTCTTGATCGAATGAAATGATACACCAACATCCCTAGACAAAAAACGCCAGTCATCAAAGGAACAGGAGGTGTATGAAAAAATGAAAAACGCCCGGGAGATAATACTTTTTCATTTTTTTGCAAGGAAGTTTGAAATGCTGCATGATTTTCTTGAATTAATGAAATCGCATTTTCACCTGCGGTATTTTTTATCGTTAAATCGGGTTTTTTATCGGCAAGCGCCCTAATAGACAAAGCATCTTTTTGCTTAATCGCAATCATTAAGGGTGTTTCACCAAATTTATCCAGTGCATTCACATCCGCATGATGGCGAAGTAATGCATTTACAAAAAGATGTTTTTTCAAATAAACTGCATTATGCAATAGAGAATTTCCAAAATCATCTTTAATATTGGGATTCGCACCTGCTTTTAACAATAATTCAAAGCTTACAAAATCCTCTAATAAAAAAGCTTTTTCTAAATAATTGTCATCCTCTAAATCTGGAAATTGCTGTAATAAAATTTCTAAACATGCGTATCGTTTGAGTTGAATAGAAATTTTTATGGGAAAGTTATAATGTGTCAGAGGAAATTTCTGAAGAAATTGATTTAACACATTTGGCTCATTTAATAAAATAGGCGTAATAAGCGGACCATCACCAAAATCCATCTCATAAATAGTCTCATCATTTAAATTTTTAAGTGTAAGATCAGCGCATGCATTTAATAAAATATTTATCATGGCATAATTTCGCTGAAAACGCGCTTGCATCAACGGTGTCCAACCATAATCATTTTGAATATCAGGATCCGCACCTGCTTTAAGGAGCAAAATCGCAAGTTCATTTCTACCGTAAAACACCGCGAGAAATAAAGCAGTTTTGCCTTCTGCATTTCGATGATCCAAAGCGGGTTTTGTAACGGCTGCGAGTAAAAATTCGAGGGCAGGTTTATTATTGTGAATAACCGCTTCCATTATGAGTGATTCGATTTCTCTTGTTTCCATTGCCTAACATCCTTATCAATAAGAAATGAATTATAAATTAATTTTTTATGAAATGAAGATAATTTTGATCTATAGGATTTCGCACCAGATAAATCTTTTGGTAAAAAACGACCAAAAGACTTATCTGAAATTTAATTCTCAAATTCTTCTACTTCTATATTTCATGTTCAAAAAAACACTAGAAAATGATTTCAACTAATTTAGATCAACGGGACCGTTTTATATTTTGTCCTTAAGTTTAACTAGCATGTCTTTAGATAAGCCAGTAAATCTACTGATTTTATCTAGTGGTTCATTATCTTTCAGCATGTTAATAGCTATTATTTCGATGCCTGCAACTCTTCCTTCAGCTCTGCCTTCAGCTCTTCCTTCAACTCTTCCTTCAGCTCTGCCTTCAGCATACTTATCAATCATAAGTGTTTTTTCTCGTCTGACACTATCCCAATAGGATTCATACACTTCTAATTCTCCGCATGTATAAGCTGATTCTTCTGCAAGCTGAATAGCCTCCGCTATTTCAGGTACACCAAGCAGTTCCTTCGAGACAGTTGTAGTTTTTTCATCGATTTCACGCAAAAACCGCAGCCACAATAGTCGTAGTTTTTTTTCATCCGGTGAGTGAACTGGGAACTTAGGTAACTCAATAAAAACTAATTGCAAATGCTCAATGACATCACTCTCCAAATGTCCTTTTTTAACTAATCGATAATGGTGATACCAATCAGGACTTCTTTTTTCATAAATTTCTGCAACTATTCCCAAACCATAAACAGGTTGGAGAAAGCGGTAGTCTACCCCTTTTTCCAGTTGTTTTACGAAAGCTTGACTTGTCCCAAATAACAAACGTTGCCTGAAACTGTCAGTCCAATTCATTTGCATTTCAACAATAAAAACTCGTCCTTCCGCGTCTTTACATTTTACATCAGCAATCGTTCGTTTAAATTCAGGTATGAGTGGAACTTGCTCATTGGGTAGATAAGATAATTCTACAATAGAACCATTGGGTGCTAATGGAAGTACTGCATTTAAAAAACTCATTAATAAGACGGGATGCTCACCAAATATTTTCTTAAATACGACATCCGCTTTTGGATCAAGATATTTTGACATAGTTTTATTTTCTTCCTGCCAGTGTGTCATGAAAAAGTATATTTTTTCATTGGGTTATTTTACCAAAAAATCATCTTTTTTGCTAATTCGCTGGCGCTAAATTCGAGTAATAAATATTCACATTATTAAGAGAAAAAACAAAAGCCTATCTATAAAACAATCACATTTTTTTGTAATTCATGAATCAAATCCCGCAAACGTGCCGCTTCTTCAAACTCCAATTGATGCGCATGCTCATACATTTCTTTCTCGAGTTCAGCGATTTTTGCTTTTAAAGCATCCGGATTGAGCGTTGAATAATCCGATTTTTTTTCAGCGACTTTCTTAAATAATCGACCGCGCACCGATTGAGACCCATATGCGCCTTCCATGATGTCTTTGACAGCTTTTTCGACCCCTTTTGGGGTGATTCCATACGCTTCATTATAGGCATGTTGTTTTTTTCGACGACGGTCCGTTTCAGAAATCGCGCGCTCCATGGAGCCCGTCATTTGATCAGCGTAAAGTATCGCTTTTCCATGAATATTGCGTGCCACACGGCCAATGGTTTGGATAAGAGACGTTTCAGATCGCAAAAATCCTTCTTTATCTGCATCTAAAATAGCAACCAAGGACACTTCTGGCATATCTAAGCCTTCACGCAATAGATTAATACCCACCAACACATCAAAATTTCCCAGGCGTAAGCCACGGATAATTTCCACACGTTCTACCGTATCAATATCGGAATGCAAATATCGTACACGCACATCATGCTCTTCTAAATATTCAGTTAAATCTTCTGCTAACCTTTTGGTAAGTGTTGTGACTAAAACACGTTCCTTTATTTTTGCACGTTTGTGGATTTCAGAGAGTAAATCATCCACTTGTGTTTTAGCGGGGCGAACTTCAACGATGGGATCCAATAATCCGGTAGGACGCACAACTTGTTCTGCAATCACACCTGACAAACTTAATTCATATTCGGTGGGCGTTGCAGACACATATATTGTTTGCGGTGCACGTGCGACGAATTCATCAAATCGCAAAGGACGATTGTCTAACGCCGAAGGCAAACGAAATCCATAATGCACTAACGTTTCTTTACGCGATCGATCGCCGCGATACATACCGCGTAATTGCGGCACCGTAACATGTGATTCATCAATGATTAGAAGTGCATTTTTCGGCAGATAATCAAATAAAGTCGGCGGCGGCTCGCCTGCTTTTCTGCCAGATAAAAATCGTGAATAATTTTCAATGCCTGGACAATACCCCAACTCATTCATGAGCTCTACATCATACAATGTTCTCTGTTCTAAACGCTGCGCTTCTACCAATTTATTTAATTGATGTAATTCTTGTAAACGTTCTTTCAATTCTGCTTTTATTTCATCAATCGCATGCGTCACTTTTTCACGTGGTGTTACATAATGACTTTTGGGATAAATCGTTAATCGTGGGACGCGACGGATGATTTCTCCCGTTAAAGGATCAAAATAAGATAAATTTTCGATTTCATCTTCAAATAATTCAATACGCACCGCATCTTTATCTGAGTCCGCGGGATACACATCAATCACATCTCCTCGCACACGATAGGTCGTACGATATAAATCTACATCGTTACGTGTATATTGTAATTCTGCCAAGCGTCTTAATAATTTTCGATGATCGATTTTATCGCCTCGATCCAAATGCATCACCATACTCAAATAAGAGCGAGGATCACCCAATCCATAAATCGCAGAAACTGTGGCAACGACAATCGCATCTTCTCGTTCAAGTAGTGCTTTCGTCGCAGATAAACGCATTTGTTCGATATGATCATTGATGGAAGCATCTTTTGCGATATAAGTATCGGATGAGGGAACATACGCTTCCGGTTGATAATAATCATAATACGATACAAAGTATTCCACGGCATTTTTCGGGAAAAAATCCCGCATTTCACCATAGAGTTGCGCGGCGAGCGTTTTATTAGGGGCTAAAATTAACGTCGGCCGATTGACGGCTTGTATCACATTTGCCATGGTATAGGTTTTACCGGATCCTGTGACACCTAAAAGCGTGAGACTTGCTATGCCATTCTTTACACCGTCTGTTAATGCTTGAATAGCTTGAGGCTGATCTCCAGAGGGCTTGAAATGCGCGTGCAGTTCGAAATGACTTGGCATAAAAATCTTATCCATTTTTTTTCTTTCTATAGATGTAACTACCTATCTCTGCGGGTATGATGGTAAGAAGTGTGATAATGACAATGAAAAAAATTCCGATTACCCAAAATGCATTATTGTACATACTGTCTTCTGCACATAAGTAAACCAATTGACCGAGGAGCAAGCCCAGAGGAATAATCCCTACGTAAGGGGAAAAAAATAAACCCATTAAAAAAGCACAAAGATAAATGATTAAAATGCTGTATAAGGCGAGTTTTTCACTTTGTGTCCACATTACCCCACATATGAGACCTATAAGAATAGAAATAATGAACGCTATGAGGGATCGAATAAATAATTCTTTGATTTTCAACATGTTCCTCTAACCATTCGTGTCTCACTGGTTTTTATTTTGACTCATCTTGGATCTATCGTCAATTTAAAAGCATAGCCTTCTTATCATTTATTGATTATAATCCGTGTCCGCTGCATTTTCTTTGCGATTTCAAAAAACTCAATTTGGAGTAAAACATGATCAGTATCAAAGATTTAGCTGCTCGGGTACAACGCATTAAACCATCTCCTACGCTTGCTGTTTCTCAGCGTGTCGATGAATTAATCGCGCGGGGCGAAGATATCATCAATCTTGGGGTTGGTGAACCGGATTTTGATACCCCGGATCATATCAAAAAGGCGGCGATCATTGCGATCAAAGAAGGATTCACGAAATACACCGCTGTCGATGGGACACCTGGTTTAAAACAAGCGGTAATCCAAAAATTTGCGCGTGACAATCAATTAAATTACAAGCCAGATCAAATTTTAGTTTCATGTGGGGCAAAACACAGTTTTTATAATTTATTTTCGGCTTTGTTAAATGCCGGCGATGAAGTGATTATTCCCGCACCCTATTGGGTTTCTTATCCCGATATCGCAAAAATTGCCGATGCGGTTCCTGTCATCATTAAGGCAGATATCGATCAACATTTTAAAATTACACCAGCACAACTAGAAGCCGCAATTACTCCGGAATCACGAATTTTTGTCATCAGTACACCCTCCAATCCCACAGGCATCGCTTATACCGCCAAAGAATTGAAAGCATTAGCAGATGTGTTATTGCACTACCCCAATATTGTGATTGCAACCGATGACATTTATGAACATACACTTTTTAATCCAGGCACTTTTGTGAATATCTTAATGGCATGCCCTGAGTTATATGAAAGAACTGTTGTCATCAATGGTGCTTCTAAAGTGTATGCCATGACAGGCTGGCGCATTGGTTATGCTGCGGGACCCAGTAAAATGATTTCAGCCATGAAAAAAATTCAATCACAAAGTACCTCTAACCCCTGCAGTATTTCTCAAGTGGCAACAGAAGCGGCATTAAATGGTGATCAAAGCTGCATCACGGTGATGACCAAAGCATACAAAGAAAGACATGATTATATTTTAAATGTGTTGAAACAAATACCGGGCATTGAATGTTTGCCCTCGGATGGCACATTTTATGCTTTTCCTAACATGGAAGCGATTATTAAAAAAGCATCCAACATCAATAATGATATCGAATTAACAGAATATCTTTTGATGAAGGCCAAAATCGCGGTTGTCCCAGGCTCTGCATTTGGCATGCCAGGCTATATTCGCATTTCTTATGCAACGAGTATGCCTAAAGTTCAAGAAGCCATGAAACGAATGAAAGACGCGCTCGCAGTACTATATACTTGATGCGTTCATATTTTGAGGTTTTTAGCATCTCATATGCAGTCCATCTTGAGTCGTTCAAAACACTTACATATGAACTGCCTCTGAGCGCTAAAAACCTCAAAATATGACCGCATCAAGTATAATTTTTTTCGAGAACTATTGACGTTTAGCGAAACCAATATTAGTATGCAGGTCCATCGATAAGAATAATTCCCCGGTAGCTCAGTCGGTAGAGCAATTGACTGTTAATCAATGGGTCACTGGTTCGAGTCCAGTCCGGGGAGCCAGAATTAGCGCAGGATTCCGAAAAATCATTTGAAGCTTAGAAATTTGATGTAGAAGCAATGTAGAATGTTGCTTGAGAAAAAAGCATAAAAATCGCTGCAGAGATGGAATTAAAAACACCTCTGCAGGCTTTCTATTTAAAAAAACTTTTTATTCAATTGAATAAAAAGTTTCAACAAACTTTCAAGATTCCTATCAACTACCCATAATGCATTATAAAGTGTAATGATATCTTCTTGAATGAATTCTATAGAAAACATGATACAGGTGATGACTGCTTTAGTTTGGTTAATATTTTTTTGAATAGCGTCTTGGATTTCATGACAAGTGTTAGCAGAATTAAAACTATCCATAAAAAAAATCTCCTACTTAAGATATTTAATTTTTCCAATCTATGATTGGAGGCCAGGAGCACTTCCCTTCGATAATAAGCAATAGAAAATAAATCATCTCCAAAAGATCGACTGTAGGGCAAAATGGTTTTATAAAGCTTTTCCGACAAATCTTCAAGTAAATGTAAAACAATATTGAATGTATCATCGAGCGTTTTTGGGTCGATTAAATAAACCAGTAATTCGACTAAAAAAGGTTTAGCCGCCTCCATCCATTCTAGCGCTTTAAGCGTCGGAATAATATCACATACTTCATAAGGGAGTTTTTTTTCAATACGTTTATAATAAAAATCCAGTTCTGCCCGCAAAGGCGCCATTTGTCTTTTTAATTGTTGTATATCCTGTGAAAAAGTCACAGGATAATGTGAATTTTCAATATTAAATGCGTAATAGATGAAAGAACGTTCTAACATGATATTTTCTATATTAATTTTTTGTATCTATTCACCCCCCTTTTTCAAAAAATTTCCCCTAAAGCATCCACTTTTGCTGCACAAATGAAATCATTTTTTGATAATCCATCGATTGCGTGTGTCGTATAGAGTATTTCACAATAATTATAACCTAACCGCATATCTGGATGATGGTTTTCTTGATTTGCGATCCATGCGGCGGCATTCACAAACGCCATCGTTTTATAAAAATTTTTGAATGAAAATTTTTTATGTATGGATTTTCCATCTTGACTCACCTCCCAGTTTTTAAGTTGTGATAAAAATTGAGAAGTTTCTTCTTTCGAGAGCGGTGGAACTCCACCCTCACACGCAACACAACGTATCGTGGTTAAATCACTCATATTTTCCTCTTAATAAAGCGGTGGCTGCAAACCTAAATGGCGTGCTTCATGGATAAGATTGATAAGATCCTTATCCTTCAGCTCGAATAATACATCAAAATCACGAATGATAAAATAAACGGGCTGCACAATATCAATACGGTATGGTGTGCGCAAAACATCCATCACATCAAAAGGTTTTCGAATGGGTTTGTCACTTTCCAAACAATAAACCGTTTCATTGGAGGATGAAAGAATACCACCGCCATACGCTCGCAAGCCGTTGGCAGTTTCAATCAAACCAAACTCAACCGTGAACCAATAGAGTCTTGCCAACATCACGCGGTCATCCGGTGTCGCTTCTAACCCCAGTTTTCCATAACACTCTGTAAAATGCGCAACGTCAGGATTCGTCAATAATGGACAATGACCAAATACTTCATGAAAAATATCCGGTTCTTGTAAATAATCTAATTCTTCACGATGTCGGATAAAAGTTGCAGCCGGAAATTTTCGATTGGCTAATAAATAAAAAAAACGATCGAAAGGGATAAGTGCAGGCACAGGTTCTAATGTCCAACCGGTTGCATCATTCAGTACTTGAGAAATTTCACCGCATTGTGGAATTCTATCTTTGGGAAGATTTAATAATTCGATTCCCTTAAGATATTCATCACACGCACGAGTTTTGACGATGGGTATTTGTCGTGTGATAAGGTCATGCCAGACTTGATTTTCATCCCTGGTGTAAGCTGCACTGCCGTCTTTATCGACAGGTTTTGCAACATAGGTTGATGTTTTTTTGTCAGCCATTCCATGCTCCTTTATCAACACTTTTGTTTATTATAACATGTCTTTCATGTGTGCTATACTCAATGAATTTATTTTTAAGGATGAAAATATGCGTTTCTTATGGTTGTTTTTAGGAGTTTTTTTTATGACAAATGCAATCGCTTCCAATTTTGCAATCGTTTCAAATGCATTTAAAGAAGGAGAAAAAATCCCCACACAATATAGCTGCAAAGGTGAAGATATCTCGCCGAAATTTGAGTGGTCAAATGCACCCGCCAATACCCAATCTTTTGCCTTAATTTGTGCTGATCCCGATGCACCCATGGGAACTTGGTACCATTGGGTTCTTTATAATATTCCTAAAAATACAACAAAGATTGAGGAAAACACAACACCAACCAATAGTATTCTAGGAAAAAACAGTTGGGGAAAAAATACTTATAATGGTCCCTGCCCACCACCCGGTCAAACACATCATTATGTTTTTACTTTGTATGCATTGGATACGCAGCTTAATTTACCCAATGATGCAGATGCTAAGCAAGTAGAGAGTGCCATAAAAAATCATGTGATAGGAAGTGCGAAAATGACGGGGTTGTTTAGGGTCTATTGACAATTCTACTAATGCGAACTCCGGATAAGACAATTTGTCATGCCAGCATGCTTTAAGCTGGCATGATAGGGGCGCTTCAATTATCTAACAAATCATTCAATACCTTTGCCAAACGATACCCTGCAAGCGCCACGCGTTCCTCACACATGCGATGTGCATCAATGAGATAATATTCATTTGGCACAGCTTTTTCTGGTGTGGCATAGACTAACGTTGTTGAAATGGTAAACCCTTCTTGACCCCAATGATTAGGATCAACATCATTAATTTTTGTTCCAAAATAACTTTCAGGAAAATGTGTCGTAATACTTTGTGCAAGTGTATTGATATTTTCATCCGATGTATCACCAGTAAAAAGATCCATCCCTTGATCCCATAATGTATGTAATGAAATGGTTTTGGGATCATTGGCAGGATATTTCAAATAAAATAAATTTCCACCTTGATCACCATTCGGATATTTTGCGGAAATACGAGACGTTGTGTGAAGCGGTTGATGAATATCTCCAATAAAATGTGTTAAAAAAGCTAAGAAGCGTGCACGCTCGTAAGGGTTTGCTTTTACATTTGCAAGCGGCGTTTCAATCAACGGCAACGCCCAGATAATATTATCAGTATCTGCAATGTTTTTTAATTCTGTCCCATCCTCACTAAAAGGAAAATCAATATAATGCCAATGGGTAAATGATTCGATTTTTTGTTCACGCAATTTATCAGGCCAAATAGCCAGTTGATTAAAAGTTGTAAAAGTCGGATATTCTTTTGAAAATTGACTGACCAGTTGATCGACGGTTTCTCGCGCTTTAGGATTTAAATGGTCGTACGCAATATTGGCTATCACTTCATGACCTAAGGCGTTCCATGCAAAACTTTGAAATGATAAACACACTCCTAACACTACACATAAAAAATGTAATTTAGTACAAACTCTGTCATCCCCGCGAAAGCGGGGATCCATCTGGATGAATCCCCGCTTTCGCGGGGATGACAGAGAAGACAAGGATGATAAAAACCTATAACATATTTCTAATAACATGCTGCAAAATCCCACCATTTTTGTAATACTCCATTTCTGTCACCGTATCAATCCTCGATACTAATGTGACTTTTGAGGTTGCTCCATCCGGCTGATGAATCACTGCTTCAATTTCTGCACGCGGTTTAATAGTATTTTTTAAATCTAAAATATCAATGGTTTCTTCACCCGTAATTTTTAATGTCAGTCTTCCCTCCCCATCTTTAAATTCTAAAGGTAAAATCCCCATACCAATTAAATTCGAGCGATGAATACGCTCAAAACTTTCTGCAATCACCGCAACGACACCCAATAATTTAGGTCCTTTAGCCGCCCAATCACGGGAAGATCCTGAACCATATTCTTTGCCCGCCACCACAATCAAAGGCACTTTTTCTTTTCTGTAACGCATGGCTGCATCAAAAATACTTAAAACTTCTCTACTCGGAAAATGTTTTGTGAAACCGCCCTCCTTTGGCGTGACCATTTCATTTTTCAATCGAATATTGGCAAACGTACCACGCATCATCACTTCATGATTACCGCGTCTTGCGCCATACGAATTAAAGTCTTTTGCGTCAACTCCCTTCTCTAATAAATATTTACCTGCAGGACTATCGGCTTTAAAAGAACCTGCGGGTGAGATATGATCGGTGGTGATGCTATCGCCTAAAACCGCTAAAATTCTTGCAGATTGAATATCTTGTACGCTTTCTGGCTTCAATTCCATATCTTCAAAAAAAGGTGGCGCCTGAATATAAGTAGAATCCAATTGCCATTGATACGTTTCAGATTCTGGAATTTTCATGTTACGCCATTCATCGGTGCCATGAAATATTTCTGCATATGTTTCATGAAACATATTTCCCGTAATCGTTGCCACTTCTCTCGCAATTTCTGCATTGGATGGCCATACATCTTTTAAATAAATTTCCTTTCCTTCTTGGTCGAGACCGATAGCATCTTTCGTTAAATCAATATCAACTGTTCCTGTGATGGCAAAAATTACGACTAAAGGGGGTGACGCTAACCAATTCGCTTTAACTTGCGGATGAATGCGTCCTTCAAAATTTCGATTGCCTGATAAAACCGCTGAGATAATTAAATCGTTTTCATTAATGGTTTGTGACACCGGATCCGGCAGTGGTCCTGAATTACCAATACAGGTCGTACATCCATAACCAACTAACGTAAAACCTAATTCATCCAGATATTTTTGCAAACCGGTTTTTTCTAAATAACGCGTGACAACTTGCGAACCGGGTGCGAATGAAGTTTTAACCCAAGGTTTACGCTTTAAGCCTTTTTCAAGCGCTTTTTTTGCAACTAACCCTGCCGCAATGAGTACATCAGGATTAGAGGTATTCGTGCAACTCGTGATCGCAGAAATGACCACATCACCATGATGCAAAGAAAAATTATCGGAGGTCGGAAAAGCAGTGGTTTTTTCATTGTCGCGTTTACCATCTTTTAAAAGTTGACTAAAGGTTTCTTTGAGTTTTTCCAACGGGACTTTATCTTGCGGACGTTTAGGTCCTGCCATGCAGGGCATCACATCAGACAAATTTAATTCGAGTACTTCGGTAAAAAGTGGATCTTTTTCTTTAGGATCATGCCAAAGACCTTGTACTTTTGCATACGCTTCAACTAATGCAATCGTTTCTTTATCGCGACCGCTTAAATCAAGATACTCGAGAGTTGCTTCATCAATGGGAAAAAACCCGCAGGTCGCACCATATTCTGGAGACATATTGCCAATCGTTGCGCGGTCCGCAATCGATAAATCTTTTAGCCCGGGTCCAAAAAACTCGACGAATTTACCGACCACACCTTTTTTGCGCAGCATATTGGTGATCACTAGCACAAGATCGGTTGCTGTTACCCCTTCCCGTAATTTTCCTGTTAATTTGACACCAATCACTTCAGGAATAAGCATAGAAATAGGCTGACCTAACATCGCCGCTTCCGCTTCAATACCACCCACCCCCCAGCCTAACACACCTAAACCATTTATCATGGTGGTATGGCTATCAGTACCGACTAAGGTATCAGGATAGGCGAATTTTTTTCCGTGTGTTTCATGCGACCAAATGGTTTTTGCTAAATATTCTAAATTTACTTGATGACAAATCCCTGTATCTGGCGGCACAACACGAAAATTCTGAAAAGCTTTTTGTCCCCAACGCAAAAATTCGTAACGTTCGTAATTACGTTCCATTTCCATTTTCGCATTGATTTCAAAAGCATCTTTCGTAATAAATTGATCGACTTGAATCGAATGATCGATAATGAGATCGCAGGGGGAATGGGGATTAATTTTTTTGGGATCGCCTTTTAATTTTTTAACCGCATCACGCATGGCAGCTAAATCGACGACGGCAGGAACACCCGTAAAATCCTGCATTAATACACGTGCCGGACGATAAGCAATTTCACGATGTGAGCATTTTTCTTTTAACCATTCTTGAATCGCTTCAATGTCTTTATAAGTCACAGAAACATCATCTTCGTGACGTAATAAATTTTCTAATAGAATTTTTAATGTAAAGGGTAATCTATGAATGTCTTTTAGACCATTTTTTTCAGCCAATGGCAAACTGAAATAGTGATATTCGATATCACCGACTTTTAATGTATGTTCGGTTTTTTTGGCAAACCCAACAACCGCTGTTTCATCATCTATAGGAAGTGAATGGTTACATCCCGCACCTGTCCAACTGGGGGGGTCACTCGCTGGAAAAGATTCAATGGAAGCTTCATCGACATCTTGCGGGTTTTTTGACTTTGCCATGTTTAAATTCCTTGTTAAACAGTATTAAAGTTTCATGTTAACGGATTATATCATTAAGAAACAACGCAGCACATATCTGTTGGCATCCACGTGCTGTCTATTTTACAAACAGTTTTTATATGCTATAAATAATTGATACTGGTGTCACACGTAAAGATAATATTATTACTACTCACGACTCTATCATTTATTCATGCATTACAAGAGCTGCCAGAATTATTAAAAAAAACAACGGAGTATGAAATGACAAACCGAGTATGATATGATACTCATACATTATCTCAAAAGGATTTTAGATATGTGTTTTCAAAAAAAATTCTTTTCTATTGTTTCAATATTAATTCTGATACCCCTATCATCCCCTCTTTTCGCCTTACCTACTAAAATAATTCCTAATGTCAATGGACGCTTTAATCAAAGTAGTTGTACAGATGAAATTTGCATTGCAGCGGGTTTTGTTATTACACAAAACAATGCGATACATCCTATGTTGGTACAAAGCAACATTGGTGGAAATCAATTTACATCCGTAGGAACAGTTACAAATTATCCCGAAAATGGCAGCTTATTATCCGTAGATTGTGCTGGGTCTGGGCAAAACGCCCTTTGTGTAGCGGCCGGGTATACAGGCAATGCGGCATCCGAAGCTAAACCGCTTTTATTCCAAAGCCAAGATGGTGGGCAAAATTGGAATACGATTTTGGTTCCTAATATTTCTAACACGGGTTTATTTAGAAAAGTGAGTTGTACCGGGAGTGGATCCACTGCTATATGTGTTGCTGTTGGAACAACCGCATCAGGCTCCCCTTCAACTTCTCCATTACTCGCACTCAGTAATGATGGAGGAAACACTTGGCATACGGCATCTATCAATGATCTTCCTAATAATTACGGCGATTTAACAGGAGTTAGCTGCACCAAAGGTGTCTGCGTTGCCATCGGTAAAAATGATACAAATATCCCTATCATTGTTCAAACTTCCGATCGCGGAAATACATGGATCAATAAAAACTATTTGTTTATGCAAACGCTGAATATGCTTTTTTCTGATGTGAATTGCGCTTTCGGAAATGGCGCAACATTATGCACTATTGTCGGGAAGATTGGCACAGATAATCACTTTAACCCCGTTATTTATCAAACAAAGTTTGATAGCAAAGATTGGGAAAGAAATACTAATATTCAATTTCCGACAAGTTGGTCTGGTGCTCTATCCACCATAAATTGTGCTGGAAACACGACAGGAATTTCTTGCATAGCCGCCGGCCAAGCAGGACCTGATATTACTCAATTATCGCCTTTGGTACTAAAAAGTCAGAATAGCAGTAATAGTTGGTCAATGGAAACTATCAACAATCCAGCACCCGATTGGAATACTTTATTAGCAACAAAATGTGTAGCAAACCAAACCAATTTTTGTTTTGCGGTGGGATACGGCGGTGGAAATGTCATGTACCCCATACTCGCAGTCAGCGAGAATGGATTCGATAACTGGTATGCAAAAAATATTCCCAATATGCCAGAACAGGGTCTGTTAAGAACAGCGAGCTGTACGCCCAATGGTTCAATGTGTATTGCAACTGGCTATAGTCAAGTTGGCAACATCAACAATGCTTTGATCGTTGCAAGTTATGATAATGGTAATACTTGGAATATAAAAAATATCACATCGATATCACCACCACCCGCGCCAGCAAATACACTGATGACTTGCAACACAGATCAAACTCGATGTATTGCAGTCCAACAAAAAGGGACTGGTGCATATGCTACCTACTATTGGTCAATCTATTATATCACTTGGCAAACGGGTACTGTGAGCGGCTGTATGCCTACTCCTCTCGATTGGGCATTTTCAGGTCTGGCCTGCGGACAAAACATAGATCATTGTGTAGCCGTTGGAGTTCAAGAGACATTCCCTGGTTTCACGGACTCGAATGTTATCACCACTGCGGATGGAATCAATTGGACAAATATGGACGTTCCTCTGCCACCCGATGGTTGTGGATCACCCTATATACAATTGGATTCGGTGACGTCTGATTCAGCTGGCATGAAATTTGTCGCTCAAGGAAGCTGTTTTCTTTATATGGACGGTGCGCCGGGAGGTGGTAAATTAATGAATATGATATCTACATCTCTTGATGGCGGTTGGAATTGGTCGAGTACAGATTATTGAGCTATTGTCATATACGAATTTGCTAATACTTTAAATTCATTGGTGGCATTATCGATGGCAGATTTGTCATCTTGATTTTGCACTTTATCAGGATGTTTCTTTTAAGAATGCGCCTAAAAAAATATAGAGCCACTGCATTACGAGAGGGAGAATTTATTCGATTGCTTGCTTTGCATGTTGATCATGATATACCTAAGGATAGCTTGAGTTTTTTCAAGCTGGGATCCTCTTCCTTCCAAGTGGGTGATAAAATAGGGAGTACCGCGTTGTAATCCAAAATTTCTTGAGGATTGAGCGATTGAAAAGATTTTTCTGTAACAATTAAATCTGCCATTTCCAAATGTTTTTTTACTGTTGAAACAAATTCTTTTTTATCTGATAATCCATTATGAATGATTAATACAGTTCGACTTTTACATTCACGAAAAGAACCTGCTGTTTTGAGTGACTGAAGCATCATTTCAAAGTATTCTAAGGGTTTTTTATAATGCTCCAGTTTTTAATAACTCAAATTATCATAATCTTGAGTATCTTTAAATTTTTAGTATTTTAAAGCATTTTTTTTAATATTTTGAATCCTTGGGGATTATGTTCTTTAGCAACAAAATCCAGAATCTCTTTTGCACAATCAAATGAAGAACTGTGAGTGGTATCAACCTCAATATCATATTTTCGAGTTGAACTATGGCATCGATTCATTTGATCTCGACCTGATCCAATAAATCGGTCACCTCTTAAAATTTCTCGTTCTTCTAATATTTTTTTATCACAATGTACGCCGACAAAATAAACGGAGCTCTCTGCTAATTTTTCAACATAATTTCGGAGTGACTCATCACCAAAGAGTACGTCATCAATGATGATATTAAATCCTTTTTTATCTAACAAACAAGCGACGTCACTCACCGAATTCGAAATTGCCCGGCCGAACTCACCTACTTTTAATGACATGAGAGGGCCATATTGATCTTGATCCATAATGAAATTGAATCCTTCTTCTGCTTTTTCGCCACGAAATCGATATTTATTCGGTAACATATTAATAATAGTATCAATACCAAAAATTAACCAAGGAATATCGCTTAAATGCTGTATTGATTTAGCAATAGATGTTTTTCCACTGCTGGTCGCGCCATTCAAAAATATAATCATAAATACTCTCACTAATTATTTTTTATTCCAGAAATTAGATACATCATGGTTCCACCAGATGAAATGATGGTTGAAGTAAATGATTTGGTTTCGCTACTTATCTGGTTTAATTAATTCTTCTGTGGTTGTGCCACTTACAAAATTTCGAGGAGAGCTTTCCCCTGGGCAACTGATGCTAACTTGTATCCCAGGTATTCTATATTTTATACGATCTTCATCGATAATTTTTTGAATCCCTTCATTTAGATTTTGTCCACACTCAGCATAAGAGAATTGTGTGTGAAAAATTATGGCTATTAAAATCAAAAAAGTAAGCAATGCATTCACGTTTAACTTTCTCGACATTTTTTATTCCTCAAAATTAAGCATAAATAAACCTTATTGTTTATGTATTAATGATTAGTTATGGCACTGATTATGCCCATTAATGGGTGTTAGTGATAGCTTGACTTATGGCCAAATATTTGGTATATTTTATATACTTTTATTAAAATTAAGATTTAAATATGGCCACTGCTAGACTTAAAACATCACCAGGTGATGGAGAATATAAGGTATCAATAAAAAGGGATGATCAGGCTCAGGAAGAGAAACGCACCTCCTCACAACCCAAAAATATTTTTAAATATTTATGGGTTTGTCTATTATTACTATTGGCTGGCACCCTTACTGGCATAGCAAAGTTAGTTTTATATCTTGATGACCTGTCCCAAAAAAGAACTTGTGATGCAGACTCTACGCAAATCCATAATGAACCTGTCACTGATATAATGCCAAATGCTTCTTGCCGATTTAAACTGACTGGCATAACGAGTGGTAAAATCTGTCGTTTCGGACAAGAAACATATTATTTAAAAGTGCTTCCCTGTTTACATCAAGAAAATACTTCTCAACTTATTAGTTATGAAGCCTATAATCGGCAATTTAGTTCTAAGAATATAAATGTCAGCGCTCCTATAACACGTTTCTTTAAGGATTCAAAAAATTTTTATATTGGATCTAAAAAAATTGAAAATTTTCTTGAAGTAGTTCCCAAGCAAATTCAAACAAAATTAACCACAACAGAAATAGCTAAATTAATTGTCGCTGGCACTTTTATTAGAGATTTAGTTTCTCATACAGGTAATTGGGGTTATGGTAAAGAGGGGTTAGTTTTAATTGATGTAGACTCATATCATAATATTCCTAAAACAACAAACGATTACCTTGACCTCTCCATTGAGTCATTAAAAAATTTAAACTTTCATATTTTATCTTTTGATGTTTTAAAAGAAATGAAACAACTTTACACTCAAATGCAAGATAAGATTTTACCTGAATTTTATCAAGATTTCGGGCAAAATCGAGAAACCTACTTAGAAGTATTAAATATATATATAGATTGTTGCGAAAAAACCATTAAGAAAATTGAACAACCATCACAAAAAATCACATCATTAAAATTTCATAAACCTAGGCCATATACTAATCGAGAAATTCAAGGAAGTTTACGCGGTGAACTCGTGTCAGCTCGGGCTTTAAGAAATACACACTCTTTGAGCCGATAAATCATTATGTTGAAACCGCACAACACATCGCGCAAGCATCCCAACCACCGCCCAGTGCTTTAATTAATAATACCGCAGAAACAAATTCTTGACCGACGATATCCGCAGCCGTCTTCTCTGCCGTATACGTATTCGTTTCTGCAATGGTTACGCTATTGTAATCCGTCGTGCCTGCATTATATTGATTAATAACAATATCCAACGCTTTTTTGGCACTGAGATACGCTTTATTTTCCGCTACCCATTCTTTTTTCAAGATGCGAAGTGACGCAAGACTATCTTCCACATTTTGAAATGCGGTCAGCACCGTTTCTCGGTAAGCCGCAACATCGGAAGCAAATGCTGCTTGATTCGCTTGCACCGTTGCCAAACGTAATCCACCGTCTAAAATCGTATCCGCCACTTCTCCTGCAATCGACCAACTGGCATTTTTGAACGACAGCCAATGTTTCCATCCTTGATGTGTATAACTACCATCGCCAGAAAGCGTTAATGTGGGGAAAAAAGCCGCAATCGCAACGCCAATTTGTGCATTGGCTGACGCCATGAGACGTTCAGCTGCTGCAATATCTGGACGGCGTTCCAAAAGTGCGGTCGGCACTTCCAAAGGTATTTCTGGCGGCCTTCCCTCTAAAGGTAAAAAGGGAATAGAAAAATCAGCCGGCGGAATGCCGATTAAAACGGCAATCGCATGTTCTGTTTGTGCACGGGCAATGCCATTGGCAATGGCTGCGGCGATCGCCGATTCCAACTCCCCTTCGGCTGATACAATATCACTCTCACTATCGACGCCCGATTTATAACGATTACGGGTATATTGCAGTATTTTTCGATACTCTTTGACCGTCTCATCTAAAATTTTTTGATCGCGATCTAATGCACGTAATTGAAAATACTCCTGCGCAAGCGTGGCTGCAGCGGACAATCTGGCCACTTCAATATTGGCATAACTGGATTCAGCTGTTGCAACGGCAGATTCAATATTGCGTTGTACGGCACCCCATATATCAATTTCCCACGCCGCATTCAATGATACCGTATGAAAAGTGGTAATTTTCCCTGACCCATTTCCACTTGCGCCAGTCGTCACTTGTCCTGATGAAACGGAAGTACCCGAAGTACTCACAAATGAGGTGGAGCCCGCACCTTGTTTTTGACGTGTGATATCGACAAGCGCAGACAATGTCGGATAAAAAGCAGCCTTGGCCTCAGTCACCAGTGCCAACGATTGTTGATAATTCGCTGCCGCTTGGGCGATATTTTGGTTCGTGATATTTAGTTGGGCTTCCATTTGATTTAATCTTTCGTCATGGAAAATCTTCCACCATTGACCTCGATCACAATTGTCTCTCGGTTCTGCGAGTTTCCAACCCTTAGGTGCTTCTTTATATTTTTGAGGCACGATCACCTTTGGCCGCACATAATTCGGACCCACAGCACACGCCGAAAGTAATAAAAACGCCATGGTGAAGATGACTAACTTTTTCATATATGTTTCTCTTTCCAGCGAGAATACCCCCGTGTCCAATCAGAAAGTCTTTCAAAAGCTAAATAAATCACAGGTGTCGTATAGACAGTGAATATTTGACTGATCAAGAGCCCCCCAATAATGACAACACCCAACGGTCTTCGAAGCTCCGATCCAATGCCAAGCCCAAATGCCAATGGAAATGCACCGAACATCGCAGCGAAGGTCGTCATCATAATCGGACGAAATCGCAAAACAGCCGCTTCATAAATCGCATCTCTGGATGATTTATTTTCTTTTCTTTTCGCGGTCAATGCAAAATCGATCATCATGATGGCATTTTTCTTTACAATGCCAATTAACAAAATCAATCCAATCAATGCAATGATACTAAAATCCGTACGTGTGATAAGCAGCGCAAGTAATGCGCCCACACCTGCGGTGGGTAATGTGGAAAGAATGGTAAAAGGATGAATAGTACTTTCATATAATATGCCTAACACAATATAAACCGCTAATAATGCCATCAAAATGAGGTACCCTTCATTCGCAAGCGACTCTTGAAATGCGGCCGCCGTTCCTTGAAAAGAACTTTGAACCGTCACAGGTAAATTCATCTCTTTCATACGATTCGTAATCGCATTCACAGCGTCACCGAGTGCCACATGCGGCTTTAAATTAAAAGAAATAGTTGAAGCAGGCAATTGCCCTTGATGATTCACAGACAATAAGGTATTCGAATTTTGATATTTTGAAAAAACAGACAATGGCACGAGTATGCCATTCACACCTGGCACATACATTGTATTTAATGTTTCTGGATATTGCCAAAAGCGCGGTGCGACCTCCATCACCACATGATATTGATTTAAAGGCGTATACATCACAGACACTTGATCTTGACCAAAAGCATTGTAAAGAATGTTATCGATGGTTTCTGGTGTAATACCGAAACGCGCAGCGGTATCACGATCAATGGTGATATAGGATTGCAATCCATGATTTAACTGATCACTATTCACATCGACAATTTCGGGTACTTGCTGAAGGGCGACGAGAACACGCGGCCCCCAAACATTTAATTCATTTAAATTATCCGCTGTCATCGTAAATTGATATTGCGCATTCCCCAAACGTCCGCCCACCAAAAGATCTTGTGCAGCTTGCATATAAAGTGTTGCACCTGTCACAACGGATAATTCTTTCCGTAATCGATTAACCACACCGTCCACCGATAAATTGCGTTCATTTAAAGGTTTCAGTGAAATAAAAACAGAACCCGAATTCGTCGTGCTACTTCCGCCGGCGCCAATAAACCCTACCACATTTTGCACGGCATGATCTTTTGTCACGATATCCACAAACATTTGTAATTTTTTTACCATGGCTTGAAATGAAATATTTTGATCCGCTTGAATTTGTGCCACAATCCTGCCTGTATCTTGTTGCGGAAAAAATCCTTTTGGCACAATAATAAATAAAAATATATTTAAAAATATCGCAACAATCGTGATAAATAACATTAATTTCGTATGATCCAATACCACGCGTAAACTTTTTTCATAAAATTGATGTAAACGATCAAACGTACGGGTTAAAAAATGTTTTTTAACTGCTGACACTTGTTCTTTTTTCAATAAATACGCACACATCATCGGCGTCACAGTGAGCGAAACCATCAGTGACATTACGATCGCTGTCGATAACGTAATCGCAAATTCACGAAATAATCGTCCCACAATCCCGCCCATCAAAAGAATAGGAATAAAAACAGCAATAAGAGAAGTACTCATAGAAAGCACGGTAAAACCGACTTCTTTTGCACCGAGCAATGCCGCTTCCAAGGGTTTCATCCCTTGCTCAATATGACGCGTAATATTTTCTAAAACCACCACCGCATCATCCACTACAAACCCTGTTGAAATCGTGAGTGCCATTAAAGATAAATTATCTAAGGTGTATCCCATTAATTTCATCACACCAAAGGTGGCTAAAAGAGAAAGCGGCACTGCAACACTTGGAATCAACATGGAACGCATATTGCCTAAAAAAACATACACCACAAGCACGACTAAAATAATAGCGACCAGCAATGTCAATTCCACATCATGTAATGAAGCGCGTATGGTGATCGTGCGATCCATCGCAACGGAAATATCAATCGCATCCGGAATGGTTGCTTTCAAAAAGGGTAAAGAAGCATAGACATGATCGACGGTCTCAACCACATTTGCCCCAGGCTGCTTAAACACGACCAACATTACCGCAGGTTTACCATTGGATAATCCCGCATTCCGCACATTTTCGACGGAATCCGTGACTGTTGCGATATCTTTCAACTGCACCGTATTACCATTTTTATAACGTACCACCAATGGCTCATATTCGAAGGCTTTATGTAATTGATCATTCGTCACAATTTGTGATGTAGTCCCATCAAAGGATAATTGGCCTTTTGGGCGATTGGAATTCGCATTGGATAATGTATTTTGGACATCACTTAAAGCAATACCATAACTACTTAATGCATTCGGGTCGAGCTCTACGCGTACCGCAGGCAAAGAACTCCCGCCTACGATCACTTGACCTACCCCACTCACTTCCGACAACGATTGCGCCAAAATCGTCGATGCATAATCATACAGTTGCCCCCGTGTATAAATAGACGAGGTGAGTGCAAGAATAAGAATGGGTGCATCTGCCGGATTAAATTTACGATAAGTGGGATTATTTGGCAGATTGATCGGTAATTGACTGCGCGCTGCATTGATTGCTGCTTGAATATCGGATGCAGCGCCATTAATATCGCGATTCAAGTCAAATTGCACCGTAATACCCGTCGTACCTAAAGTACTGGTTGAAGTTAATTGCGTCACCCCCGCGATTCGACCAATCTGACGTTCTAGCGGTGTTGCAACAGAGGTTGCCATGGTTTCAGGACTTCCACCCGGTAATGAGGCTCCAACCGAAATCGTTGGAAAGTCAATTTCAGGTAGAGCAGAAACCGGTAATAAATTAAATGCTGCAATACCTGCAATGGCCACACCCAAGGCGAGTAGCGTCGTTGCAATCGGCCGATAAATAAAAAGTGAGAATAAACTCATTCTCTCACCTCGGATCGAGTCAGTCTGAAACGTGCCAGTTTATCAAATGCTAAATAAATCACCGGCGTCGTATAAAGCGTCAACAATTGACTGACCACCAATCCACTGATAATCACAATGCCCAAAGGCCGTCTCAATTCCGCACCCATACCGGTACCGAAAGCCAATGGAAAAGCCCCTAACATGGAGGCACACGTTGTCATGACAATGGGACGAAAACGCAAAATACCCGCTTCAAAAATAGCATCTTTAGGCGATTTCCCATACACACGCTCTTGTTCGAGTGCAAAATCAATCATCATGATCGCATTTTTCATGACAATACCAATCAATAAAATAATACCAATGAGTGCAATCACGCTTAAAGGATTATTCGTCAACCATAACGTCAATAATGCACCCATACAGGCAGAAGGAAGCGTCGATAAAATCGTAACAGGATGAATATAACTTTCATATAACACCCCCAACACAATATAAACCACAAGAATAGCTGCTAATACTAGCCATGCTTCATTATTCAATGAACCATTAAAAATTTTCGCAGCCCCTTCATAACTGGTATTAATACTTTTCGGTATACGAATATCATTTTTTGCTTGATCGATTGCATTCATGGCATCTCCCAATGCCGCATTCGGTGCAAGATTAAAAGATACCGTGGCAACGGGAAACTGATTTTGACGATTCAAAACAAGCGGCCCCGTACCTTGAGATACTTTTGTAAATGCACTCAAGGGAACAGCACCGCCCAATGTCGATTGAATATAAATATTTTTTAAAGCATCGGGCCCTTTTGATAAAGAAGGAAAAGCATCCATCACCGCATAATATTGATTACTTTGTGTATACAGCGTTGAAATTAAACGCTGTCCAAATGCATCATAAAGGGTATCATCAATCAATTGTGTTGAAATGCCAAAACGTGATGCGGTCTCCCGATCAATGGTAATATTCGTTTGCAATCCCTCATTTTGAATATCGGATGTGACATCTTGTAAAAGTGGGATGTGACGCAATTTTGCGACAAATGTATTTGTCCATTTGATAACGGCGTCGAAATTGGGTGAACCCAAGCTGTATTGAAATTGTGTACGGCTGACCCGAGCATCAATCGTTAAATCTTGCACGGATTGCATAAAAAGTTTAGTACCCGGAATTTTTTCTAATTGTGGCATGAGACGCCGTATCACGTCCGTAGCTCCCGCATCGCGTTGATTTAAAGGCTTTAACGTAATTAAAAAACGCCCACTATTTAACGTGGTATTAATACCATCCACGCCAATAAACGAGGATAAATTTAAAACGGCGGGATCTTGTAATATTATTTTCGCGAGTTTTTCTTGTTCTTTTACCATTGCATCAAATGAAATAGATTGCGGCGCCTCTGAAATACCTTGAATAACACCTGTATCTTGTATGGGAAAAAAGCCTTTGGGAATCATGTAAAATAAAAATAAAGAAATCAATAATGTGAGGATTGCAATGATTAATATAATCGGCTGATGATCGAGCACCATTTGCAAAGATTTTTTATAACGCTCAATCATACGATCTAAAACTTCCCGGGATTTACGTTCAAAACGACTGTATTCCGTGATTTCACGATGACGCAATATGCGGGAACAAAGCATTGGCGTCAAAGTCAATGATACAAAAGCGGAAAGCAATATTGTCACCGATAACGTCATCGCAAATTCACGAAATAAACGTCCAATGACATCACTCATAAAAAGCAATGGAATTAAAACGGCAATCAATGACACTGTCAAAGATAGGATAGTGAAACCGATTTGCTTTGCACCTTTTAACGCGGCATCAATAGATTTTTCACCGCTTTCCACATAGCGCGAAATATTTTCAATCATGACAATCGCATCATCGACCACAAATCCTGCTGCAATGGTAAGCGCCATTAACGTCAGATTATTCACACTGAATCCTAAAAGATACATCGCACCAAAGGTACCGATTAAAGAAAGCGGTACAGAAATACTTGGAATCAGGGTTGCTTTGAGATTACTTAAAAATAAAAATATTACGATGACAACCAGTATCACGGATAATATTAAATCCAGTCGCACTTCACTGATGGAGGCACGAATCGTATTCGTACGATCTGAAAGGATGTCAATATGAATAGCACCGGGGAGTGCCGCTTGTATGGTCGGCAATAATTGTTTGATGCGATCGGCAACCGCAATCACATTTGCACCGGGTTGCCGTTGAATATTCATAATGACCGCAGGGATTAAATTCATCCAAGCGGCTTGATTGACATCTTGCGCGCCATCTTTAACGGTTGCCACATCCGAAAGACGAATGGGCGCATTATTTCGGTAGGCAATAATCAAAGGTTTGTAGCCTGCGCTTGTCAATAATTGATCGTTGGCATTAATGATATAAGAAAGTCTCGGCCCGTCAAAACTTCCTTTGGCAGCATTCACATTTTGATTATTAATCGCAGTACGCACATCCTCAAGATTCAATTGATAAGCCGCAAGCGCGGTAGGATTGACATTGATACGCACCGCGGGACGCTGACCTCCTGCAATCGTCACTAAACCGACACCTGACAATTGTGAAATTTTTTGTGAGAGCCTCGTATCCGCAAAATCTTCAACGGTGGGCAAAGGTAATGTATTTGATGTCAAAGCGAGTGTCATCACGGGGGTATCTGCCGGATTCACTTTACTGTAAATGGGTGGATTTGGAAGATTCTGTGGTAAATAAGTGGAAGCCGTATTAATGGCGGCTTGTACTTCTTGTTCGGCCACATCTAAACTTAAACTGAGATCAAATTGTAAAATGATAAGAGACGCCGTACTTGAACTTGTCGACGTCATCTGACTTAATCCAGGCATTTGGCCAAATTGACGCTCCAAAGGGGCGGTCACGGCTGTTTCCATCACCATGGGACTAGCACCCGGATAAAACGTCAACACTTGAATGGTGGGATAATCCACTTCCGGCAATGAGGCAACTGGTAATAATCTAAAGCTAAGCAATCCAGATAATAATAATGCAATCATCAACAGCGACGTTGCAATCGGCCGCAAAATAAAAATGCGCGATGGATTCATGCGGTCGCGGGCCTCTTCGAGGCAATTGTATTTGGCGCAACTGCCACTTTCGCGCCATCGGTCAGCTTATCGACGCCTTCAACCACCACCTGTTGTCCTTGTTTCAAACCCGCTAAGATGGTCGTAATATCCCCGTTCACAGGCCCTGTGACGACAGTCTGTAAATGAACCGTTGCATCCGGATGGATGACATAGACATAGTTACCCTTGCTACCATGCTGAATCGCAGCCGTCGGCACAACAACGGCATTTTTCAGCATATCGAGAAGCAGTTTCACATTGACAAATTGATTGGGATATAAGTGATTTTGTGCATTTTTAAATTCAGATTTTAATTTCACCGTACCGGTTGATGTATCAACTTCGCTATCCATCGCTAATAAAACGCCTTCGTCAAGTAATGCATGTTGGGTACGATCATAGACAAATGTAGGGAGGGTTTTTCCTGCACGCGTTTTTTCTAATACACTCGGGATATTATCTTCCGGCAACGTAAAAACAACCGTGATCGGTTGTGTCATCGTAATCACCACCAGTCCTCCCGTATCACTGACTTGTACATAATTACCCGGATCCACCAAACGTAAGCCAATGATGCCATTCATAGGAGAGGTAATGCGACAATAGATTAAATTTAATTTTGTACTTGCGATCAACCCTTCATCGATTTTCACAGTACCTTCATCTTGTTGAACCAGTGAAACTTGTGTGTCGAGCGTTTGTTTTGATACTGAGTTTTGACGCCATAAGGTTTGATAGCGTTTCAAATCTAATTTTGCATTGACAAGTAGCGCTTGATCGCGTTGTAACTGACCTTGATATTGAATAATGGCTGCTTCATAAGGACGCGGATCAATTTGTGCGATATGTTCACCTTTTTTAACAAACTGCCCTTCTTTAAAAAATACATCCATTAATAAGCCATTGATTTGTGTTTTAACGGTCACTGAATAATATGAAGTGACAGTTCCTAATCCTTCGAGATAGATGGGCATATCTTTGGTGGTAACATTCGCAGAAACAACGGAAACGGGAGGGGATTCGGGTTTTTTATTCGCCCAATTTTGATAATACCATCGTATTAAACATATCGCGATGACGATTAAAAAAATGATTATCCAAAAACGCAATTTCCGATTTAATGGTCGATGTTTTTCCTTATTGGCATTCGACATCATCGAATTTTTCATAAAATCCTACGCCTCTACTGTCATTCCCGCGAACGCGGAATCCATCCGGATGGATTCCCGCGTTCGCGGGAATGACAACAGTGTTATCATTTTGTTTATATTAGGCAATTGTTGAAAAAATTTCTATTTTTATTACACACAAACTTTACAATAAAAAAACTAATATCTATTTTTAGTTTATAAAATATACAAAAAAAATAATTAAAAACCCCAGTCAAATGAAATCAGTTATAATAATAGTTATAACAAGGAGGGAGATGACATGAGCAAATCATCGATAAAAAAACAACAAAATGCAATCAAGCATGATATTCAACAACTAAAACGCATGCTTTCTGATACAGCACACGATATGCGCGGACAAGCACAAAATATGTTTTCCGAATCGTTTGAAAATGCAAAAGATAAAACAGCTAATGCACAGGAAAATGTCAAAGAATATGTACATGAAAAACCGCTTAAGGCTTTGGGAATTGCAATGTTATCGGGATTGATAATTGGACTTGCGATGCGCAGAAAAAGAAAAAAATATTAAGGGTCAAGGATAGTTTGGCATGGCAAAAAAAAAATCTCATCTTAGTAAGATATTCATAAGCTTACTTGTGGCTATCCCTTCGTTTATGAATGTCGTTCGACATACTTTCTCGTTAATTAGCAAGGAAGCACACGTTGCTGGCAAAAGCTTGATTTGCCTCACCATCCTTGTCGTTTTGTTAGCGGTTGTTTGTGTTTCCATTTGGACGTGCATGCTTTTCCTGTTATTTTTTTATTTTTTAATGTTACATTGGAGTGTTGAATCCTCTGTATTTATAATCCTTTTGTTAAATGTCATTTTCTTGATCTTCATTCTTTTTTCCATGAAAAAATATAAAAAAAATCTCACCTTTCCAAAAACCCGCAAGCGGTTTCGGGATTTGTCGGACTAACATCCTAGGAACCTAAGACTTCAAAACCTAAAGCACGCATATTATAGTCATTTATGGCCATATTGTAAGCGAGTGAAAATTCTCAAGAACCGACCGATTGAACCGTCGGTCCGGTGCCTTCTGAGAATCTGATATTGTCACATTCACCTGGACCCACAGAATTCGAGACCCACGTAGAAGAAACCGTTCCGTTATTCCCAACCGGCATACCCCAAGTCACTCGACTTAATTTTAAATCATTACACGCTTGAAAATCGCCACCATAATATTCCGTAAAAGTGACAATATTCCCTTGAAGTAAATATTTTGAAGTCGGAAGCGTTATCGTACCTAAATACACTTCGTTACCCGACGTTAAATCTTTAACAAATGCTGCCCAAGAATTAGAAGTGATTTCCCACACCCGTAAACGATAGGTTGTGCCTTGCGACCATGGATAAGCCATGCGACAACTAAATCCTGTCCCTTCCCCTCCAAAGGTTTTGCACCAAGAACCCGCGCTTCCCGGTGTTGCAGCTGTCGCATTCCAAATAGAAAAAATCGCGCCTTTTTGAATGGTACCATCCTGCTGAAGCATGTCGGTTTGTAATCCAATATAAGCTGTATAAGGACCAATAGCCATTTGTTCTGAAAAATATCTCGAACTTCCCACACCGGGATCTACATTGATGGTCAGTGGCATATCAATATTGTATAAGGCATTCGATCGAAGGTGAAAATAACTGTATGCCGTTTGATAAGACCCGCTGATTGCCGCATAAGTGGCATGGAATATCCCTAACCCAACCAAGATAAAGCACCATATAAGTGCTTTCTTCCCAAATAATCGTTCTAACATAGATACTCCTTTTTTAATTACTATCCCTTCATACATAATATATTGACAAATCCATTGATACTCCAGACAATCTTCGCAAATTGAAAGGAAAAATCGCATGCATAGTCCCGGGAAAAAATTCCGTGTAGCGTTAACCGAAGAAAAACCGTTACAAATTGTGGGCGCGATTAATGCAATAACCGCATTATTAGCCCAAAAAGCAAACTTTCGTGCCATTTATTTATCTGGTGCAGGGGTTGCTAATGCCTCTTTTGGAATACCTGATCTCGGCATCACGACTTTAAATGACGTCTTAGAAGATGCGCGCCGTATTACAAGTCGTGTAGACTTACCCTTACTGGTTGATATTGACACAGGATTCGGCAGTGCTTTTAATATCGCGCGCACCATACGGGAAATGATCAAAGCACAGGTGGCCGCGGTCCATATAGAAGATCAAATCGCCGCGAAACGCTGTGGTCATCGCCCTAAGAAATCATTGGTTCCCAGTGATGAAATGGTTGATCGCATTAAAGCCGCCATGGATGCCAAAAGTGATCCTGATTTTATTATCATGGCACGCACCGATGCGCTGACCATTGAAGGCTTAAATCCAACGTTGGAGCGTGTGCATCAATATATCGAAGCAGGCTGTGATATGATTTTTTTTGAAGGGGTAAAGCACATTGCCGAATTTGAAGCGCTACGAAAAATATGCAAACTTCCTATTCTCGCCAATATCACAGAATTTGGCGTGACACCGCTTTTCACAAAAGAAGAATTGAAAAATGCGGGCGTCAATATGATACTTTATCCGTTAAGTGCTTTTCGCGTTATGAATAAAGCAGCTTTAGAACTTTATCAAACGATACGCACCGATGGCACACAAAAAAAATTACTTTCAAAAATGCAAACGCGAGAAGAACTGTACCAACTTTTAAATTATTATTCGTATGAAGCAAAGTTAGATGAATTATTTGCAAAGGGGAATATCCATGAATAAAAAATCCGGTGGTCTTGCAGGCCTCACTGTGGGTGACACAGCAATTTGTACAGTCGGAAAAGAAGGTTTGGGATTAACGTATCGAGGATATGATATCCATGATTTAACAGCAAAAGCCTCATTCGAAGAAGTGGCTTATTTACTCATTTATGGAAAATTACCGAATGAAAAAGAATTGAGGGCATACCAATCTAAATTATTAAAACACCGCTCTATACCCAATGCGCTTAAAGTAGTACTTGAAAATATTCCTGCAAACACACACCCCATGGATGTGTTGCGTACTGGTATTTCAATGCTTGGCACGCTCGAACCTGAGTCCGAAAACAATACACAAGAAAATATTGCAGACCGATTGATTGCATGTACACCGGGTATATTACTTTACTGGTATCATTTTCATAAAGATAAAAAACGCATCGATCTTGAAACGGATGAAAAAACACTCGCGAGTCATTTTCTTCGATTATTACATGGAAAAAAAGCCGATGACTTACACATCAAAACCATCGATGTCTCACTCATTCTGTACGCTGAACATGAATTTAATGCTTCCACTTTTGCGGCCCGCGTAACCACTTCTACGTTAGCGGATTTTTATTCTGCGATAGTGAGTGCTATCGGAACATTACGCGGACCACTCCATGGCGGCGCGAATGAAGCAGCCATGGAACTCATTCAAAAATTTGAAAATCCGGATGAGGCCGAAACAGCACTTCGCAAAATGCTTAGCAACAAAGAAAAAATCATGGGATTTGGACATCGCGTGTATAAAAAATCGGATCCGCGATCTGATATTATTAAAAAATATTCTGAAAAATTATCTCATGTATCATCGGAAAGTTATTTGTATCCCGTATCAGAACGCATTGAAAAAATTATGTGGGATGAAAAAAAATTATTTCCAAATCTCGATTTTTATAGTGCTTCTGCCTATCATTTTTGTGGGATACCAACAGAAATGTTTACACCGATATTTGTGATGTCACGTTTATCCGGATGGAGTGCGCATATTATCGAACAGCGAAAAGATAATCGCCTCATTCGTCCCGATGCCAATTATACCGGTCCCCTGCCGCAATCCTTTATCTCGCTTTCTGAAAGAGGTTAACTATGTCCGTTGAAACTGCTGAAGCGAATGTGCGAGCAAACCCCGATAAAGAATTTGTTACCATCGCCGACTATGTCGCTGATTTTCACATTAAGAGCCCTGTTGCTTACCAAACGGCTCGCTATTGTTTAATGGATTCTATTGGATGCGCGCTTTTAGCATTGCAATATCCTGCTTGTCGTAAATTACTAGGCCCTATTGTTCCTAATACTGTCGTTCCCAATGGGGCACGCGTGATAGGCACACCTTATGAATTAGATCCTATTTTAGCAGCATTTAATAATGGCGCATTAATTCGTTGGCTGGATTTTAATGATGCATGGCTTGCTGCTGAATGGCGGCATCCTTCAGATAACTTAGGCGCTATTTTAGGATTGTCAGATTATCTTTCACGGGTTGCAGTTTCCCAAAATAAAGAACCGCTATACATACGAGATGTCTTAACTGCAATGATCAAAGCACATGAAATCCAGGGCATACTCGCGCTCAAAAATAGTTTTAATCGTGTTGGCTTAGATCATGTGGTATTAGTAAAAGTGGCATCCAGTGCTGTTGCAATGTCGTTATGGGGCGGTTCAAAAGAAGATATTATCAATGTATTGTCTCACGCATTTATCGATGGTCAATCTTTAAGAACATATCGTCACTCACCGAATACCGGTCCCAGAAAATCTTGGGCAGCGGGGGATGCTACTTCTCGCGGTGTGCGCCTTGCATGGTTTGTTAAACAAGGTGAAATTGGATATCCGAGTACCCTTTCTGTCAAAAAATGGGGTTTTTATGATAATGTGCTCAAAGGTGAAAAACTCATTTTTGAACGCCCCTTTGGCTCTTATGTCATGGAAAATATTTTATTTAAAGTATCTTTCCCCGCAGAATTTCATGCGCAAACAGCCGTTGAATGCGCGGTCGAATTGCACGCATCAGTGAAAGACCGTTTAGATGACATTAAAAAAATTGTATTAACGACACAAGAATCTGCAATTCGTATCATCAGTAAAAAAGGAGAATTGCATAATCCTGCCGATCGTGATCATTGCATTCAATATATGGTGGCGGTAGGATTAATTTTTGGGGATTTAAAAGCGGAATATTATGAAGATAATGTGGCCGCAGATCCGCGCATTGATAAATTACGCGATAAAATGGAAATCGAAGAAGATAAGCAATTCAGCAAAGATTATTTGGATCCTGAAAAACGTTCCATTGGAAATTCCGTACAAGTCTATTTTAAAGATGGTACGCATACCGATAAAGTTGTGGTGGAATATCCCATTGGACATGTCCGGAGACGAAAAGAAGGCATTCCATTATTAATTGAAAAATTCAAAAAAAACTGCGGTACGCATTTTATTCCGAATAAAGTCGAAGAATTAGTGAATCTTTTTGAAGATCAAACGCGCTTAGAAAAAATGCCTGTGCATGAGTTAATGGATTTGTTGTGTCATTGAACACCCTCACTTAAGAAGAGATTCTCTAAAACAAAAGAAGTTCTCTTCTTAAGTCCTCTCCCACCCTCGTTTTATTGAAGAACCGTGAGCCATTAGTGGGAGAGGGTTGGGTGAGGGTGAGAGCTTTACTGATTTTATATTGAATTTATAAGATAACTTTCCCCTTCATTCCACGCACTTCGCACTTTATTTACTAAATTCTGATATTGCGGATAAACATAATCACCTACCTGCATCACATAAGGTTGAAAAGCTGGAATGAGCTTAGATTGTTGCCATCCGGAGGATTGACTAAATGAAGTTAATCCGATAAGAAAAATCAATATGAGATTAATTAAAAATCCCCGTAGAACACCAAACAAGCCGCCCAGTAATCGATTAAAAAAACCTGCTCCACTACTTTCAAACGTGCCAAGAATTAACAAATTCAAAAATAAACCTAAAATAAAGGTGATCACAAATAACATCAAAAAACTCAAGCAAAGCGTAAGTGGAGAAATAGTATCTCCCCCAGAAAATATACCTGCAACAGAAGAAGAAAACATACTTGCTACGAGAAAAGACACGACCCAAAGAAGAATCGCAAGCACTTCTCGTAAAAAACCACGCGCTAATCCCCCAAAAATGGATAACAATAAAATCGCTAAAATAATAAAATCTACCCAATTGTAAGCTGCCATTTTGACTACCTTTAATAATAAAAAAATTAGTACCCATTCCCCATCCTTTTGACTCTTTCTCATTGCGAGGAGCGTAAGCGACGTGGCAATCTTAATCTTTCTAGATTGCCACGTCGCTTACGCTCCTCGCAATGACAAAGAGTCAAAAGGGGTGAATAGAGATGAAAATTATTATATTATAAATAATATACCAATAGGAAACGCGAATGCAGGAAGAATTACTTCATCTTCTGAAATCAAATAAGATATTTTCTGGTATCCCCGAAGCCAAACTGAACAGTTTAAACTCAAAATTCACAGAACTTGTCCTTGAAAAAAACGAAATTCTCTTTCAACAAGGTGACTCGCCCGATTTTGTTTATTTATTAGCCTCTGGTCGATTACTTTTATATTTACAGCTGGCAGAAAATAAAACAAAAATCGTTGATTATGTTGAAGCCGGTCAAATCCTAGGCGAGTTAAGTGCCTTAGGAGGTAATCCTCGCCCTCTCTCAACCAAAGCATTAACCCGCAGTGTCTTATATCGTATTTCGAACAAAGATTTTATACATCTTTGTTATCGATACCCACAAGTCATGTTTGCTTCCGTCCATCCATTGATGACACGGGTTGAACAAATTGTTCACACGCTTTCTGATAAGAAAATACAAGATATCGCGATTTTTCCGGCAAATATAAAAACTAACCTTGAAAAATTTTCAACGGAACTCATTGCACTTATAAAGGATTCCCCCCATCTATTGTTGATTTCTGATTTTTCACCAGAATTTGATGAAACACAATACTCGATCGATACATTAAAAGAAAAAATTCGTGCATTAAAAAGAAATAAAAAACCGTCACAACAAGTCATTTATTTATTAAAATCACATGACAATACACTCACTAAAATTGCACTAGAAAAAGCACAAGTATTTTATATTGTTGCAAACGCAGAACATACTCCGCATATTGATAAAAGATTTTTAGAGTTACTCTCTCACAAAAAAAAATCATCCCGTAACTTCCAACATCTTGTATTAATTCATCCAGAAGAAACTGTCATGCCCCAAAATACCGCACCCTGGTTGAACATACATCATTTTAATATGCATCATCATATTAAGATAAATGAATTACGTCATTATAAGCGTTTATTGCGATTTATACGCGGACGTGCCTATGGTTTAGTATTAGGTGGTGGCGGTACTCGTGGTTTTGCACATCTCGGCGCCCTCAAAGCTATTCGTGAATCTAAAATACCTATTGATTTTATAGGCGGTACGAGTGTGGGCGCTATGATTGGTGCTTGTTATGCCATGAAAGAATCGCTTCAAGAAACGACGGAGCTCTTTCACAAAATCGTGGACGCCTCCCGCAAAACTGTTTCCTGGGTAAGCATAACCTTGCCTATTGTTTCACTTTTTGATGGGAAATTATTTACAAATGCGTTACAAGATACATTTAAAGATATTCGAATTGAAAATCTCTGGCTACCCTTTTTCTGTGTCTCTACCAATTTAGCGAATTATAGTGAAGAAATTCATTGCTTTGGGTCAGCGTTTGAAAAAACGCGGGCAAGTGCCTCGCTCCCCGGTATCGTTCCTCCCATGCTGATTGATGGAGAAATTCATTATGATGGCGGGTTATTAAATAATTTACCCGTAGATATCATGCGTCAATATCTCGGTGAAAAAGCGAAAATTATCGCGATAGAACTCACTTCCTCCATGCATGATTTTCGGAAATACGAATTTCCACCTATATTAACCTTTAAAAAAACACTTTTATTAAAATTAGGATTTTCACGGGAAAATTACATTTTTCCGCGATTTGTCGATTCATTCATCCGTGGTCTTTTGGTCGGATCATCCGTCCGCGCCACACAAAATGGTGCGCTCGCCACATTACTGATCGATTTAAGTTTACGTAAATTTCCTTTGTTACGCGCGAATAAAAAACAGGCTGCAAAAATGCTTGAGATTGGGTATTTGGAAACATTAAAAAAAATATATCAATATAAAAATAAAAATGTTTAAGATAGTAACTGTTACTAAACTCCAAAACCGTCGCCCCGGGCCAACCGTCGTCCGTAATGCCTTTTATACGGGACCTCTTGCAAGCGTTCGAGATGGAAAGGAACGTGATCTATTCGAACATTTTTTCAAGCATTCACTATTGTGCCCCATTGATTTTGTCATTGCTCAAAAAGGTGGTTTATATCGCCGGGATTTTAATGGCGTCGGATTAAGAGATGCGCTCATTGCAGCTTCAGCTGAACATGCTGATGCAACATTAGTTACGTTGAATAAAAAGCATTTTCCAATGATTAAAAATGTTTTAGTACCCTATGCTAAACATATGACTTAATATTCTGCCATCTTTACTTAATTTTGATTTAAACTCTCAAATAATTCACCCCGCATGGGACTATTCTGTATATGCATGGGATTAGTCATGCCAAGCAGATAGGCTGCAAGACCCACATCGTAAAAATATAATTTAGAAGATTTTGTTAAACGTTTTCTGAAGTTTTCAAAATGTATCAACTCACATTATTTGCCCATTCAACCACGCTAAAAACACTTCTACATTCTTATTTTTCAAATGCGCCTCAGGATAAGCCACATAGTATCCCCCGCAACATTCTTTAATACCAAAATCAAATATCCGAATGAGTTGTCCTGACTGAATCGTTTTTTCAAAAAATGCGCCACGTTCGAGCGCAATGCCTTGCCCATACATTAATGCTTGAATCAATAAAATGCCATTTTCAAAAAATAATCCACTGTTAGCATCAACTTCCATTGCATTCGCCGCTTTCGTCCATGTTTTCCAAGTGGGATATTTCATTTTATAATTGTGAACCATGCGCTCATGCAACAAAGTATAATGTTTTAAATCATTCGGCGTTTGAATAGGAAATTCAGGCTTTAAAACCGAAGGGTGACAAATTGGAAAAACTTCATTTTGAAATAAGAGTTCCGAACGGAGTCCTGGATATTGTCCTTTTCCCCAGCGAATCGCAACATCCATATCAGAAGATTTAAAATCAATGAGATCATAACTTGCAGAAATCCGTAAGTCGATATGCGGGTGGTTGTTTCTAAAATCTGGAATGCGCGGAATCAACCAATGTAAAGCAAAAGCGGGTTCTACACTGACAGTAATATACGATTTCGTTTTTTTTGTCACTTTATTTGTTTCATCGACTAATGTTTTGAATAACTCTTGCAAAAAAATAGAATATCGTTGCCCTTCTTCCGTCAATATTAAACGACGATTTCGGCGAACAAATAATTTTATCTCTAAATGCTCTTCTAATTGTTTAATTTGATGACTCACAGCCGCTGGCGTGACATGTAATTCTTCGGCTGCGTCTTTCGCTGAAAGTAATCGAGCTGTCGCTTCAAAAACCCGTAAAGTATTTAAAGGGGGAAGTCGTTGTTTCATAAAGGTTTCCTCGTTTTCGATTAAATTAAACTAAATAATTATTCAAATTTATTTCAATTGTTTCAATTTTTTCAATGGTTTATAAATAATTATCTAAGATTATTATTTAATTTAAATCATTACGAGGACTATTTTATGTCAGATAAATTTATTAAACAAGTTCCCAACGTTGCAGGCGCCGCTGAATCTGCCAATCTCTCAGGGATTTTTATTCAACTTTTACTCGATATCTTGAGCGAAACAGCAAAACAAATCATGTTTCCTTTTGCGGCTTTCACCAGCATTCTTCAAGCCATGCTCACGTATCGACAACTGTATCTTGAAAAAGGAAAAGAGCGAGGAGCAATTTTTAGAGCGGTCGTACAAACTATTTCTGCCATTGCAATCACTGTCGCGGTCGTTGGCGGTTTAGCCTTTGCTGCAGTGTTCGGTCTTGCCGCTCCTATTATTTTTACCGTCGTACTAGGTATCAATACGTTAATTAATTTTGGATCGGCTTGTTTTTACTATGGAAAATATCTCGCAACAAAAGATCCTGAAGACTATACGAAAGCAAAAAACAATGCTATTGCAGCTTTTGCAGGCTTACTTGCAACGGTCGGCGTCGGACTTGTTTTACTCGGTGGAATTAAAGTATGTGCCGTATTTGGTATCGTCGCGGGCGCCGTTGGCATGATGCATTCCATCGTGAATGCTTATAAAACGTATAAAAAATCAAAAATAGAAGAAGTGGAAAATCCGATAAGGGATGAAAAACCGGTGAATAATGAAGAAAATGAACCACTCATAACAAATGATCCAAGCATGACATTGCTTCATAGGACATTTCCACCCACAAAAACACACAATCAACAAAATGAAGTAAGTGATGAAAAATATCAAACAAAGAAAGTTGTATCCATCGTGAGACCCACCGTGACCCTTGAGCATAATAACTTAATACGTTCGAAGAGTTCTCCTAATTTTAGCAGGTAATCTGGATTATTTGTTGGTGTGCTAAACTCGAAAATTGTCATGCCGGCATGCTTTTTTTTAGCTGGTATGACAAAATTATTTAGGTTTTTCTAGACGTCCAGAATTTTATTTTAGGATGTACGCCATCAGGTATGTCTCTGTCACGATCATTTTCATGAGATTTATAAAATTTCGGATCATAAGATATGCTTCCATTTTCTAATTTATTTTGTTCTTTTTCACTAGTCGGCTTATTTAATCCATTTTCATTAGTGTTTGTTTTTGGTTCTTTGACTGATTTATTTTCTTCGACTGATGCTGTTTTATTATCTGTTTCTGGTTTTTGTTCCCAAAAAGGAAATTTAGCCTCTTTGTTACTAAGAAATTTATATGAATAATAACAACATACGAGAAACACTGGTACTGCAAGTCCAACCCCCCAAGTAGAAACACCAAGCAAAATTATTGGTAAGGCACTTCCAGCCATTGCGAAGACAGAGTAAACTGCATGCGCTATTTGACTATTGGCATTTTTCATCATTACGCTTTTTCTTAAAGCTCTAGCCGTTTTGTAATATTCATCAACAGCGTTTTTGTTAGTCTGGAAAGATTTAAAATTCTTTGAATATTTTCTTGTTTGGTCAAGAAATGTTGTAGCAAGCGGTAAATCTTCTTGGCTAATCGTCTCATTTTCAAATGCTAAAACAACAAAATCACAGATATCTTTAGGGATACTCCCTTCATCGGATATATTTTTTAATTTTTCCAAGGCGATATCAAACCGAAGTTTCTGGAAAAAAGTGAAATGTTTTTTAAAAAATTCTTTCGACTGTAATTCTTCCAAAATTGCATCATATTCTTTAAGATCATTTTCAGTATTTTCATTAGTATGAGATAGTTGATTGTAAATGTTATTTATTAATTGAACCAATCTAATAACTTTTTGACGATCCTCATGGCACATGTCTCTCCATTTTAATTTTTCAAATTCTTGCACAATGTTTTTTTGAATTTTCTGATTTTCATTAAGCTTTTCAATTGATATTCTTAATTGATTGCAGACAATAGCGGTTGACATATTGTACGGAGTAGATGAGGAGTCTGTTCCCAAGAGTGTTACATATAAATATACATATGGCTCGTCTCTTGGCAGTTGACAAAAATCTCGAATAGTCTCTTCGCAATAAGTGTCTTTAATACCTGTACCTTGTATAGTAGTTATCCCAACATCTTTTTTAAAATTTACCGCTAGACCTTTTGGAATTAAATAATGATTTTTTTGAAAAAAAAGAAGTAACTCATCTGGAATGCAATAAGAATCTTCTTCTCGATAATAAATGAATTGATCGGTGTCAGGAGATGATTTTTTTTCAAAAGTTCGTATTATTGTACTATCATAAGATAATGAATCCCTGTGGTGGGATTCGTGCATATCTAGATATATTTTGATAAAAGCTTCAAGCAGCTTCTCCGGATCTAATCCTGGAGTTAACTTTTTGTAATATTCAAGATCCTCAGCTATTAAAATTGGCACACATCGATTCATCTAATATAACCCCTCGTTATATTTAAACAAATATTTATATTTTGATTTATAATTATACAGAAAGATGAAGAATAAATATAGGAGTTACCATTGAAATTAATAAGTCTTTGATTTTAATGACAAAAGAAGGGATGCGATCTGTTTTATGTTTATTCCACCACGGCAAATAAACTCTTATTCGACGTACTGTCTCTCGCAGCAGAAGAATCGATAATCTTTTTCCCGACCAATAATTGTAAATATTGATCCAGCGTACACATACCAAATGCACTACCCATTTGAATGGTAGAATACATTTGTGCAATTTTATCTTCTCGAATTAAATTACGAATCGCAATGGTACCAATCATGATTTCAAATGCGGCGATACGTCCCCCACCAATTTTTTTAATCAAGGTTTGGCAGATGACCGCTTGCAACGATTCAGAAAGCATATTGCGGATAATATTTTTTTCGCCTGCGGGGAATACATCGATAATACGGCTAATGGCACGGGGCGCAGAACCCGTATGCAAGGTTGCCATCACTAAGTGTCCTGTTTCTGCTGCTGTTAACGCTAATCGTATTGTTTCTAAATCTCGCATTTCTCCGACGAGTATCACATCCGGATCTTCACGTAGTGCCGAACGTAATGCGTTGGCAAAATCTAAAGTATCGCGTGCCACTTCGCGTTGATTGATGAGACTTTTTTTACTTTCGTGTACAAATTCGACGGGATCTTCAATGGTCACAATATGACATGCTTGATGTATATTAATATAATCAATCATGGCAGCAAGGGTTGTACTCTTACCAGAACCCGTGGGTCCTGTGAGAAGAATTAACCCATTCGGTAAGTCTAGTAATTGTTTAAAAACATCTGGCATCATTAAATCATCTAACGTAGGAACTGTTTGCGGAATCACGCGAAACACGGCTGCAATCCCACGGATTTGATGAAAAGCATTGATCCTGAATCGTCCTTCATCACGCAGTGAATATGCAAAATCAATTTCTAAACTTTTTTCAAATTCATTTTTTTGATGCGGTGTGAATATGGAATATACGAGCGCTTTTGTGGTTTCAGGATCTAGTACCTGAGAATCTTTCACAGGCATCAATTCTCCATCGATACGAATCATAAGCGGCTGTCCAGGTGAAATATGTAAATCCGAAGCATTTTGTTTTAATGTCATTAACATGAGTTCTTCGATATTTAACATAGTCCGTTACCTCTTAGATTCGTACATCATCATTCACAGGAGAAACTGCTAGTTTATTTAAGAAATCTTGCCCACAATTACTGAATACGGCGTCCACACCGTAAGAAAATAATTCTTTCGCTCGAAGCGGGTCATCGATTGTATATGCCAATAATAGACGTTTTGTATGCTTAATTTTTTTAACTTTTTGATGATCGAGAATTTCATGATTCACATTGACCGCAACCGCTTTGATATCGTGACAATACTTTTCCCAATCAGAATCCCATTGATCCATTAAAAATGCGAGTGGCATGCTAGGATTTTCATCATGAATGAGTTTTAAAACGGTATATGAAAAACTGGATATGAATAAAGGTATCTTATACGATTCAATCAAAGTCATCACATGCTTTGATAATAATTCTTCATAACCCGGTAATGATTTAATTTCAATATTCGCAGATAATTTTAACGCCTTCAAAAGTTCTAAGACATCTTTCAGCAAAGGCACTTTTTCTTCATGATAGATAGGATTAAACCAACTGCCTGCGTCTAACGTTTTAATATAACGATACGGGCGAGAAATGACTTTTCCCGTCCCATTGGTTGTGCGATTTAATTCCTCATCATGCAACACAATCACATCCCCAGATTCAGCAAGCATGACATCAAACTCCACCCATGTGAGGCCTAATGCTTTGGCTTTTGTGAAAGCCGCAAGTGTATTTTCAGGGGCAATAGCACTTGCGCCGCGATGTGCGATGATAGGAGGCAATATTTTTAAATGTGATTGTTTCAATTGTGCACCACTTTTGTCACATCGGCATTGGGTGCCGAGGCAAAAATCACGGTTGCTGAAATTTTTAATTTATTACCCACTGCGATATTGACATTTCTTGGCGCACCGCTGACTGTAACCATTGCCATGGCATTTTGCGGTAATGGAGCTATTTCACCTAAAAAATTCACATTGTGTATATAAAATTTTTGATCTGGATAAAGCTTATTTAAATTATCCATTTCAGCTTTCACTTGGTCGTAAATATTATTGCGAAGTGTGGTATTCGCATTACGCAATTCTTCTTCACTCGGCGTAAATTCCACATTGTCTATTGTAAATGTTTCACCCGGGATACTAATCGCTTTAGCACTATCGCGTAAACCGCTTAAATCACCCGAAGGTATTCGCGCTTCTGCTACCATCTGCACACGCTCCAAACCGGATTGATCTAAACTTCGATTGAAAGAAATAATATGCCATTCACCTTTGTTAGAAATTTTATTTAATTTCCCCAGAATTTCGTTTTGCAGTGTTGCCAAACTCGCGTCACTGACAGAAGCGTTGACGCCAATGCTTACCACCACTCCCTTCGTTTGAACCCATTGCTCTGCATTGAACTGCATCGTGACGGTATTTAAAAGAGGCTCAAAAGAATTATCCGCAAAAAGAGGGAAGGAAAGTATGAAACTCAAGAATAGCAATAATAATCGGCGCATGTCCTGCTCCTTATACTTATACTGTATCTGCTCGCCCCATCGGCAGATCCCGTGTAAAAGCATCACGGGACGACGGTGAAACACCTTATACTTATATTTTATTGCAGTTTAACTAGCATATCTACCTGGATTTATGTTAAAGTCGCCATTGCCTAAAAAAGACCCATTTTGTGACTTATGAATACGAAAACTTCATCTTGGGAACTGAATGACATCGATTTACGATTGATTGATCTCGCATTTGTCGAAGATCTTGGTTACCCTTACCAAGACATTACCACAGAACAGTTGTTTTTAAATACAAAAAATTCATCAAAGGCGAAAATTATATCTAAGCATTCAGATGAAATAATTATTTGTGGATTGCCTATTTTAAAGTCAATTATTGAAAAAATAGATAAAGATATAACACTACAGTCGAATTACAGAGATGGAATGACATTAGCACAAGGTCAAACCTTATTAACCTTGCAAGGGTCACCGCACCATTTATTGATGATTGAACGCATCTTATTGAACTTTTTACAACGCTTATGTGCGATTGCAACCTTAACCGGTAAATTCGTTAAAAAAATTGCTTTTTCAAAAGCGAAAATTTTAGATACTCGAAAAACCATTCCAGGATTTCGTCATTTAGAAAAATATGCTGTTTTTTGCGGTGGTGGTGTGAATCATCGATTCGGTTTATATGATGCCATCATGATTAAAGATACGCACAGTGATTTTTTAGGCGGAATGACAAATGCCTTAAATCAATTACCAGATAATATTTTAGAAAAATATCCGGTGATCGTTGAAGTGAGAAATATCGATGAACTAGACATCGCTTTAAAACATAAATATAAAATTACGAGAGTGTTACTCGATAATATGAAACCTGATAGGATAAAAACATGTTTAACACATTTGAGAGGACAACTCCCTACAGAAAGTTCAGGAAATGTTGATTTAGAAAATATTCAAGCGATCGCAGAAACGGGTGTTAATTTTATTTCTGTTGGAAAAATTACACATTCTGCCGGAAATGTCGATTTATCCATGAAATGCGAGTAATCCCATGCAAAAATCCATTTCGCAATGCGGTCAATCTTTCTCCTTCGATGTGTTAGTCATTGGCAGCGGCATTGCAGGATTGTGTTATATTTTAGAATTACTGAAAATGCATCCGAAAACACGCATTGCACTCATTACGAAAGGTAAATTGATACAATCCAATAGTTATTTTGCGCAAGGCGGAATCGCAGCCTCTCTCAATATTAAAAATCATATTGCGGATACCATCAAAGCAGGGGATGGTTTATGCGACAAAGAAAATGTATCAGCCATTTTAAAACAAGGTTACGAAAGCATTCAGTATTTATTAGATCAAGGGGTCCCTTTTGATCGTGATTGCCAAAACAATCTTTCATGCGCAAAGGAAGCAGGACATTCTGAACGACGGATTTATCATGTCGGCGATCAAACAGGAGCCGCGATTATTGATGCGCTTTTACAGCAATTAAAAAAACATTCTCTTGTCACTATTTTTGAAAATCATATCGCCATCAATCTCATGACGCAGACGATGCCACATCAAGTGGGGTGTTTTCCTGAAGTCATAGGTGCTTATGTCTTGGATGAAGCGATAGCTAAAATCCACACGTTTACCGCGAATGCCACCATTCTTGCGACAGGTGGTGCGGGAAAAGTCTTTCGCTACACAACAAATCCTGAGTTTGCAACAGGAGACGGCGTTGCCATGGCATATCGCGCAGGTGCACGCGTAGGCGGATTGGAATTTTATCAATTTCATCCCACCCTTCTCTATCATTCCAAAATCAATAATTTTTTAATCAGTGAAGCGATTCGAGGAGAAGGCGCTTATTTACGATCGGGAGAAACGGGAGAGCGTTTCATGCAACATTATGCACCAGACAAAATGGAACTTGCGACAAGAGATGTGGTTGCACGCGCGATTTTTTCGGAAATTGAAAAAAGCAATTTTGATTTTGTGTATCTCGATGTACGTCACAAAGATAAAACATTTTTGCAAGAGCGTTTTCCTGGCATTTATCGCACATTAAAAAGTATTGATCTTGATTTAAGTCAAGATTTAATTCCTGTCGTACCAGCTGCGCATTACATGGGCGGCGGTATTTTAACGGATATTCATGGAAAAACCGACTTAAAACGATTATACGCGATTGGTGAAACCGCTTTCACGGGACTGCATGGCGCAAATCGTTTAGCGAGTAATTCTTTACTTGAGAGTATTGTGATGGGACGAAATGCAGCGATTCAAAGCACGGAAGATATTGATAATCCGCTTCATCTCATTCAGAAAATTCCGCTTTGGGATTCGACCTGCGTCATCGACTCAAGACGCGCGAGCCAAATCAACGTACATTGGCGTGGATTACGCGGTGAAATGAGTTCTTATGCAGGCATCATTCGTACAGAAAAAGGATTAAACGATCAGCTCAAATTAATTTTAACGCGTCGTGAAATGATTGAAGAATATTATTGGCACTATGCGATCACGCGGGATCTTATTGAGCTTAGAAATATTATTTTAGTCGCCGAATTAATTGTACGTTTTGCATTAAAACGTCGTGAAAGTCGCGGCGGGCATTTTCGTGAAGATTGCATGACAGAGGAGAAAAATACCAAATGAACAAGAACTTATTACTCAAACCCGACATGCAGGTTTGCCAAGACGACTATCCGCTGGATTGGTATCAAAATGAATTTGTTCCTTACGCCGAAGAATATCAAGCCCTACCCGATCGTGACACCTCAACCATTCTTTTCTGGATGGAACCCTACCTTGAAAAAGCGCAGAAATATTTTGGTGATCAATTATTATTATTGGCGCATTATTACATGGGTGGTGAAATAGTCAAAATCATTCAATATTTTGGCGGTACCATAGGGGATTCTTATCAACTTGCATTAGAAGCTTTTCAGCATCCAGAGAAAAAAATCATCGTAGAATCGGCTGTCCATTTCATGGCAGAATCCATCAGTATTTTGTCACACGATGATCAAGAAGTGTATATCACCAATCCTAAATCTGGCTGCACGATGGAAATGTTAGCGAAAGATTTTATGGTGGAACCTGCTTTCCGCCAATTAAATGCGCGATATGGGGTGGATGCGATCATGCCGATTTGTTACATGAATACGGGGGGACGCGTCAAAGCCTTAACCGGCGCACAGGGAGGCGCTGTGTGCACAAGTTCCAATGTCAAAAAAATTTTTCAATGGGCTTTACAAAAAAACAAAAAGATTTTATTTATCCCGGATCGTCACATGGGAGAAAATGTCGCTTCCTGGTTGAACATTCCCTCGAATAAAATTGCTTATTGGCCCGCAGGCCAAGCGGCGTTAAATTTTTCGTTAGAAGACAAATCACAAAAATTCGATGAGGCACAACTTATTTTATTTGCGAGTGAATGTGGGGTACATAGTTATTATACACCCGAAATGGTATCTTATTGGAAATCACAAGGATTTTATGTGTTAGTACATCCCGAATGTCGACATGTCGTTCTCTCTATCGCAGATGGTTATGGTTCAACTGCGTTCATATGGGATTTTGTGATGGAAGATCGTGCAAAAACAAAAAAATATGCGATTGGCACAGAAAATCACATGATTAAAAATTTAAAAGAAGAAGCTTTGAAAAAAAATATTGAAGTCGTCAATGTAAGCGACATTCCCGGAAGCACCTTTAAAAAACGCGGCTGCGGCTGTGCCACGATGTCACGAAATGATCCCCCACATTTAGTGGCGGTTTTAGATCTCCTCCGAAAAGGCAAAGTGCCAGCGTTTAATCTTGTGAAACCCGGCGACATGGTCCATGAATTTATGGGAACACGAGAACGATTAGATGAAAAAGGACAAGCGTGGATTAAACAAAATGCAAGCGCAGCATTGGAACAAATGATTCGAATCACTGAAGGCAAACGATGACAAACGTATTGAAACCGCCTTATCCTAAAAATATCCATGAACGATTACTTTTTGGAAATCTTTATGGTGCAAGTATCGGGCTTACTTTAAGCGCCATTGCCAAAGAATCCAATCGTCCTTTATTGATCATTACCCAAGATTCTCTCACGGCTTTTACGTTACAAGAAGAATTACGTTTCTTTCTTTCAGAAATTCCTTCCCCCCGCTTTGCTAAGGGGGAAGGAATTTTAACTTTCCCCGATTGGGAAACCCTTCCCTATGATCAATTTTCTCCGCACCAAGATATTGTTTCTGACCGCATCAAAGCATTGCATGAGATGCGGGATGTAAAACAAGGCATCATTCTGACATCGATTAGCACACTCATGCATCGGTTGATTCCGCGCGAATTTATTGAAGGCAATGTTTTTCTACTCAAGATTGGCGATAAAATTCACATGGATTCCACCAGACGCCAGTTAGAAAAAGCCGGTTACAGAGCAACCCATGAAGTACGTGAACACGGTGAGTTTGCCGTGAGAGGCTCTATTCTCGATCTTTTTCCCGCAGGAAGTGATACACCTTTTCGTATCGATTTACTGGATGATGAAATTGACACCCTTCGTACATTTTCACCTGAAACGCAGCGATCGCTTGAAAAAATCGACCACATTGCCTTATTACCTGCGAAAGAATTTCCATTAACCGAAAACAGCATTGAACATTTTCGAGAAAAATTTCGGAGCAACTTTGCAGGAAATCCATTAAATTCGCCCATTTATCAAGATATGAGTGAAGGTATCGCTTTTCCTGGTGTCGAATATTATTTACCGCTTTTTTTCGATAAAATGGCGACCTTATTTGATTATCTTCCCGAAAACATTTTAATTGCACAAATTGAAAATACACATGAAAAAGCCGAAGATTTTTGGAAGGAAATATTGACGCGCTATGAACAACGTGCACATGATATGACACATCCCGTTTTGAAACCGGAACAATTGTTTATTCCCGTGAACGAAGTATTTCATCACTTGAAAAATTTTTCCAACATTCAATGCCAAAATAGAGCGCTTTCTGAACACAAAAATCACTTTAATTTTAAAACGCGGCCACCCGAAACACTCAATGTCGATTATAAAGCAGCGAATCCGTTGAATGCACTGCAAAATTTCTTATCGACATTTAAAGGACGTGTATTATTTTCGGCAGAAACGAACGGTCGGCGTGAAGTGTTATTATCTTTATTTCAAAGAATTAATTTACATCCCACATCTTACCCTTCATGGCATGCTTTTTTAGAGGATGATGCATCTTACGGTATCACGGTTGCGTCACTTGATCATGGACTACAGCTTGAAGAACCTTCCATTGCCCTCATTGCGGAAACCGAACTTTTCGGCAAACGCATCCTGCAAAGACGTCGCCGCAAGGATATACGCGAAGATATCGATGCGGTTATCAAAGATTTAACCGAATTACAAATCGGCGCACCCATTGTGCATATCGATCATGGTGTCGGACGCTATTTAGGATTACAAACTTTAAAAGTCGGCGATCAAATTGCGGAATTTTTACAACTTGAATACGCCGATGGCGATAAATTATATGTACCCGTCACATCGCTGCATTTAATCGGCAGATATTCAGGGCAAGATCCCGAACATGCGCCGCTTCATAAATTAGGGACATCGCATTGGGCTCGCGCAAAAAGAAAAGCGTGCCTCGATGTGACAGATGTCGCGGCTGAATTATTAGATCTTTACGCAAAACGTGAAGCACAGAAAGGATTTGCTTTTAAAAATCTCAATGATCAATATGCCGTGTTTGCAGCAAGTTTTCCTTTTGAAGAAACGCCGGATCAATTACAAGCGATTGATGCGATTTTAAAAGATATGTCCGATGACAAACCCATGGATCGTCTCATCTGTGGTGATGTCGGTTTTGGAAAAACGGAAGTCGCCATGCGTGCGGCTTTTATTGCTGTTCAAAATGGAAAACAAGTCGCGGTCCTCGTACCTACTACATTGTTAGCCGAACAACATTGTCGAACCTTTCAAGATCGTTTTGCCGATTGGCCCGTCAACATTGACATGATTTCTCGATTTAAAACTTCTAAAGAACAAACAAATATTATCGAAAAATTAGAACAAGGAAAAATTGATATCATCATTGGCACGCACAAATTATTACAACAGCATATTTTATTTAAATCATTAGGTTTACTCGTCATTGATGAAGAACATCGATTTGGTGTTAAACAAAAAGAAAAAATCAAAGAATTGCGATTTAACGTAGATATTTTAACATTGACCGCAACGCCAATCCCTCGCACATTAAATATGGCATTTGCAGGCATTCGTGATTTATCGTTAATTGCAACACCCCCAAGACAACGATTATCGATTAAAACCTTTGTGCATGAACATCAATCCTCCCTCATTCAAGAAGCGATACAGCGTGAAATCATGCGCGGCGGACAAGTGTATTATCTTTATAATGAAGTAGCAGGTATTGAAAAAGCCGCACGAGAAATAGCAGCATTAGTTCCTGAGGCACGTGTCGGTATTGCACATGGACAAATGCATGAACGTGAATTAGAACATGTGATGGCAGATTTTTATCATCGACGTTTTAATGTGCTCGTCTGCACGACGATTATCGAAAGTGGTATCGATATTCCCTCTGCAAATACTATTATTATGCATCGCGCCGATAAATTAGGGTTAGCACAATTACATCAATTACGCGGACGTGTGGGACGATCACATCATCAAGCGTATGCTTATTTATTGATTCCTTCACGCAAATTATTAACATCCGATGCAGAAAAACGACTGGACGCCATATCTACTTACGAAGATTTAGGGATTGGTTTTACCCTTGCAACCCACGATTTAGAAATTCGTGGGGCAGGAGAATTATTAGGAAAACATCAAAGCGGTAATATGCAAGAAATTGGTTTTACCATGTATATGGATTTATTGGCTCGCGCTGTTCTAAGCTTAAAATCTGGTAAGAAAATCGAGTTGGAAATCAAAAAAGGCCCTGAGATTGATTTACAAATTCCTGCGTTGATTCCAGAAAAATATTTAGGCGATGTCCATTTACGATTACAATTTTATAAACGCATCGCAAGTACCAAAACCGCTCGAGATTTAGATGATATTCAAGTGGAAATGATAGATCGCTTTGGTTTATTGCCAGATGTTTTAAAAAATCTTTTTGCATTGCAAATTTTAAAACAAGAAATGGATACACTGGGTATCACCAAAATTGAGGCAAATCATAAGAGCGGTAAAATGGAATTTAATGAAAAGCCCTCTATCGATCCTATGAAAATTATTCAACTCATCCAAAAAGAATCGTCGCTATATCGTCTGGATGGCCCGACGAAGTTGCGATTTATATTGCCGGAACATGAGGTAAAAGCACGCGTGGTGTTGGTGGAAAAAATATTAGAAAAACTGAAGTAATATGCCTGTGCGAGGTATACAAAGGCTTATTAACGCGATTCCGGTTAAGTAACTCCTCGCCTTTGTCATGCCAGCATGTTTTTATGCCACCTAGAAGCATGCTGGCATGACAGGACGAGGCGCTTAACCGGAATCGCGTTATAAGGCTTTGTGTGTGATTGAAAGTTATTATTTGTTACCTGGTTTTACAATATATTCTCCTATAATTCCCACAACATCTTTTGGTATATCGGAGGTTGAGTAATTTTTGAAAAAACCGTAGCTAAAAGCGAATTCCATTTCTTTTTTTACTGCTATTCTGTTATTCAACAAATCAGCAGTCTCTTTATAGCCACGTTTTCCAGCAAGATCCATCACCTGATGTAAGTCATTTTCATTAGCTCCATAATCCATTAACAAACTTACAATTTCTTTTACATCACCTTCATCTTTTTTTTTCTTCTTTTTGGTAAGGCTAGTTACCCTTCTTGAAAGCCTTTGGAAGAAGCCCTTTTCTTGAGAACATGTAAATGCCGCAACAATTTCGGAGGCATTCAAGATAGCCTGAGAAAGGGCTATATTTTTTCCCTTACCCTCAAGTTTAATACCTACATCTTTAATCAGAGTCCCTTTCTCAAGTTCGTTTTCAATGTTAACATCGGCTCCCTTTTCTAATAGTGCTCGTACAATTTTGACATTTCTGTGATAACAAGCCATCATGAGTGGAGTATCACCCTCCTTATTTGTTCCATTAATGCTCTCTTTGATGGTATGTGAATCTGTCTTTTCCAATAAGTCTTGTACGTCTTTCACATCGTTAACAGAAATGGCGCTAAAAAGACGATCAGTGAATGTTTTTTGACTACTACTTTGCATAACTAAGATCCTCATTAAGTGGGAATAAAAATTATACACTAAAAAAGATAAAAAAATAAACATTTAATTTTAAATGACTCATAGTTTGTACATTTGGGCAGCACCCGCGCACAGGCGGGGCTGCGAAAGGAGGGGATTTTACAGCATCACGGAATGAAACTTAAGGAAGCCTTCTCTTATATTCCGCTTCATAGGGCATGTTATTGGGGTCAAAAGAATTTTCCTTTTCTTCTTTAACCCCTAAGTGAAGTAACTTTTCTTCCACATTTTTTATTTGCATAATAAGGGGTTGAATATCCTCTATAATATACCTTGCCTCTTCGAACTTAGTATTGTCCTTAACATTCTCACATAATAATCGAAGAGATGACACCAAACAATAACCCCCCCCAAATGCACCAGCACAACCTGCGGCTACGTGTCCCGTGGTCGTAAGACTTGCCTGAAAAAGACAAGTTATAAGACTGCCACATGCAGCAGATTCTGCTCCCAAAAAGGTGCTTACAAAACAGTTCTTTAAGTTTTCCGACAAGCAATGTTCAACATATGGATTGATGAAACAATTTAAATATCCGAATAAATCATTTCGTTCGTCCTGATCCATTTCATTGAGTGATTGATGTAGATGGATATCTCTTGGAAGTACATGTTTGATATGAGAAAGTCTTACTGACATTGTTTCAAGTAATTTTGATTTTTCACTGCATAATTCCTTAATCTTTTTAGTATGAGATTCTTGTAATTTCTTGGCTTCACCTAATTGAATTTCACTAAATTCTGCCTGTTTTTTAAAATCTTGAGAAACACATTGTAATTTTGCTATGCTTTTTGCATCGAGAAATAACGTGATGGAATTTAGCATATCCTTTATTTCAAAAACTTTTTTTGATACTTCTTTTTTTCTCTTAAAAAACACAAGGACTCCTCTTTTACAAATAATTTTTATGTAGCGCGCATTTTACAGTCTTTTCTCTTAAAAAACACTCCGAAGGAAGAAAATACTGTGGTATAATTTCTGCCATGTACACAAAACCGACTCGCGCATTCACTTTATTACTCATACTCGGTTTCATCTGGGGGACCGGTTATTCTATCGCAAGATTCGCAACTACACACGGCGTCCCACCACTAGGCTACAGCTTTTGGCAAGCCTTAGGACCTGCTCTTTTTCTTTGTTTTTTAACAAAATCACCTCTATTTTCTTATAAAATCAGTATTGCCAAACTGAAGTATTATCTCATTTTAGGTTTAACCGGGATCGTTATTCCGAACACCAATATGTACTTTGCAGCCGCCCATTTGCCCGCAGGGATTCTCGCCGTCATCGTGAATACCGTACCTATATTTGCTTATATTTTAGCAATCATTGCACGAATCGAAACCTTTAATCCAACACGATTTTTAGGGATACTCACAGCCATCCTGGGATTAATGTTCATCCTTTTCCCCAGTGCAAGTCTTCCTTCAGAAAAAATGGTGCCTTGGGTGTTAAGTGCGCTCATTACACCGCTTTCTTTTGCATTTTTTGCCGTTTTCATTTCTCGATTCGGCCCTAAAGAAGAGGATTCGCAAACATTAGCGAGAGGTATGCTCATTTCTGCCAGTGTATTACTCGCACCCTTAGTATTATTCACACAAAATTTTTACATGTTTCATTTTCCCTTACAAATCCAAGATGGCATCATTTTGCTTGAAATCATTCTCTCAAGCATCGGATATATTCTATTTTTTCAATTAATTAAAACCGCGGGACCTGTATATTACAGTTTGGTGGATACCATCGTCGCACTCACGGGATTATTTTGGGGTTATGTGATTTTTCATGAAAAACTCAACGTCTGGACGACACCAGCTGTCATTTTAATTTTATTCGCATTGATTTTAGTGACAAAAGAGCAACGCCACTTACTGACTGCGAGGGAAACCACATGTTAAAACGTTTTTTACCTCAACAAGAAGGTTTTTTTAAACTTTTTCAAAAAAATGCGGATTTATTGGTGGATTCAACCACGCAATTTCACACCATGCTGCATAATTTGAATGATACGCAGCCCTATGTGGATCGTATCGCAACGAATGAAGAAGAAGGCGATAAAATTGCAAATCAAACCTTTGCACTTTTACATAAAACATTTATCACCCCTTTTGATCGTCATGATATCCATCAATTAACGAGTGGTATAGATGATATTTTGGATCTCGTGAATCGTTCCGCACAGCGGTTTCCTTTTTATGAATTAACGATAGTCCCCAGTGAATTAATTAAACTTGCTGAAATCAGTATGCAATGCAGTCTTCATCTCAACAAAGCCATTTATCATTTGCATACATTAAAAAAAGCCGATGAAATTTTACAATTTTGTCAAAACATTGATGATTCTGAATCTAATGCCCATCAAATTGTTTTAATAGGCGAAAAAAAATTATTTTTAGAAGAAACTGATTTCAAACATTTCATTAAATTAAAAGAAATTTACACACAAACGAAATCCGTTATTAACCGCTGCCAAGACGTAGGGAATATGATCAAAGGCATTATTCTTGAGTACACTTAATATGGATATGTTATTACTGTTAGTCATTTTTGCTGTTTTTCTAGCCCTCGCCTTTGATTTTCTGAACGGGTTTCATGATGCTGCCAATTCTATTGCAACCATTGTTTCAACCCGTGTATTAAAACCGCATTGGGCTGTTTTATGGGCAGCTTGTTTTAATTTTTTGGCGTATTTCTTTTTCCATCTCAAAGTCGCGAATACCATCGGCACAGGATTAGTGGATCCACATATTATTGATATCCACTTCATTTTGGCGGCACTGATAGGCGCCATCGTTTGGAATATTTTTACATGGTATTTTGGATTACCTTCGAGCTCTTCACATGCATTAATTGGTGGTTTATTAGGGGCCGCGATTATTAAAGCAGGATTTGCGCCATTACAATGGGCAGGCATTATTAAAGTCTTGGTCGCGATCGTCTTATCGCCTCTGTTAGGTATGTGCCTTGGATTAGTTCTTATGTTTTTAACTTCATACGTTTTTTTTAATATGACCCCAAAAAGAAATGATTTTTGGTTTCGTAAACTACAACTTGTTTCATCTGCGTTAATCAGTTTAGGACATGGTGGAAATGACGCGCAAAAAACCATGGGTATTATTGCCGTACTTTTATTTTCATCAGGATTATTAGGTAATACTTTTTATGTGCCCTTCTGGGTGGTGGTTTCTTGCTATTTCGTCATTGCACTCGGTACTCTTTTTGGCGGCTGGCGTATTGTCAGAACGATGGGAATGAAAATCACGAAATTAAAGCCTATCAGTGGGTTTTGTGCAGAAACCGCTAGCGCCATCACAATTTTTATCGCAAGCGCTTTCGGTATCCCTGTTTCAACCACCCATACCATCACAGGTGCGGTCATTGGCGTCGGCGCATTACATGGCCATAGAGCCGTTCGATGGGGGGTTGCTGAACGGATCGTATGGGCTTGGATTTTAACGATTCCTGCGGCGGGATTGGTGTCTGCTGCAACCTGGTGGGTGTTAACCTTTTTGCTCGCCTGAGCTATATATTTACTGTCACTTTCTGAAGAACCGTAAACTATCAGTGGGAGAGGGTTGGGTGAGGGCGTAAGTGATTCATGTATCTTCATCCCATGCTTTCAACTTCGCCAATTTCTCCGCAATTTTCGCCTCCAACCCTCTCGGTGTCGGAAAATAATATTGTCGATTTTTTATTTCATCCGGAAAATAATTTTCACCCGCCGCATACGCATTCGGTTCATCGTGTGCATAACGATATGCTTTTCCATAATCTAATGCTTTCATCAATTTTGTTGGCGCATTGCGAAGATGTAAGGGTACCTCACAAGAACCAAAGTTTTTTGCATCTTGCATCGCTGCATTAAATGCGAGGTATACTGCATTACTTTTTGCTGCAACGGCTAAATACACAATTGCTCCTGCAATCGCCAACTCTCCTTCAGGACTGCCTAAACGCTCATACACTTCACACGCATTCACTGCCAATTGCAATGCACGTGGATCTGCAATGCCGATATCTTCGACGGCCATCCGAATCGTACGTCTTGCTATATACAAAGGATCGCAACCACCATCGATCATACGGCAAAACCAATAAAGTGCCGCATCGGGTGAGGAACCTCGCACGGATTTATGTAATGCTGAAATTTGATCGTAAAAGGCTTCCCCATTTTTATCAAATCGTCTTAAACTTACTTGCAGCACTTCTGTCAATAAACTTTCTGTCACACGTCCATCTTGATCGACAAAATCACTGATAATTTCTAATAAATTTAAGACTTGTCGCGCATCGCCATCGGAGGCTTTCACTAAAATGTACTGTAATTCTAACGGAAAATTTAAATTTATATTTTCCCGAAACATCGCCTGTTGAATCACTTGCAATAATTCTTCCTCTGTTAAACGCTTCAACACATACACACGTGTGCGAGAAAGTAATGCATTATTTAATTCAAATGAGGGATTTTCTGTCGTTGCACCAATGAAAATAAAGGTACCGTCCTCTACAAATGGCAAAAATGCATCTTGTTGTGATTTATTAAAACGATGCACTTCATCGACAAATAAAATGGTGCGCATATCTCTTTTTTTCGCCGCATCGACAATCATACGGATGTCTTTAACCCCTGAAAAAATCGCAGATATTTTTTCGAAATGGGCATGCATATGCGAACTCATCAGTTTTGCAAGGGTTGTTTTCCCCGTACCGGGCGGTCCCCATAAAATCATAGAATGTAAAATACGTTGTTCGATTGCTTTACGTAAAGGTTTGCCGGGTCCCAATAAATGAGACTGACCGACAAAATCCTTTAATGATTGAGGACGAACTTTTGCAGCTAATGGTTCAAGCACTTCTTTTTTAATGATGGTTTCTTGTTTCATCAATCACATCAACATGACGCGGAATTTTAAAAGCAAATAACGCGCTAGAAAGCGTCGGATTTAATTGAATATTATAAAATTCAATGGAAGTGGTATGTCCTAATTGATCTTGTAAAACCATTTCACGAATTTGATTATTGTTAAAGCCTAAACGAATCATGGCAAATACGCTGTTTTTACTTTTGGGTATTAGCGAAAACCAATCGAGTGAGGATTTATTTTCCTCTTTTGTCACCGCATAATCGTTTTCGAGTGCCAAATTGGTATTACTTAAAAGCATCGCGGGACTTTGGCCGACTTCTTTTGTTAATGCCCGAATCGTCACTTGCTCTAAATCAGGATCATAAATCCATACTTTTGCGCCATTGGTTACAATAATTTGTGCGACTGGTTTTTTGACTTCCCAGCGAAATTTCCCGGGTCGCTGTAAAGACATGACACCAGAAGACTGTTGCAGTTGTTTTGCTTTTTTATCCATGATCGACTGCTTAAAGGAGGCTTGCATGGTTTGAATGTTTTTTAATAATTGAGAAAGTGCATCGGCGTCAGTGGTGTTAGCGAAAGTGGTTGTTTGGAGGAAAAAAATCAAAAAA
>Ga0207091_1002_pt1 | contig 70727 bp, 77 predicted proteins | sample Alteio_BWMinHeat_47_FD_153534 | JGI IMG/M metagenome (GOLD analysis project Ga0207091, IMG submission 153534) | Enriched cells from forest soil in Barre Woods Harvard Forest LTER site, Petersham, Massachusetts, United States -... | ecosystem: Environmental > Terrestrial > Soil > Temperate forest >... | reverse complement strand
AATGAAGGCTGGATCGCTTCCAAGATTCCCACAGGTATCCAAATAATTGGCCATCGCGATCTCGTTTCCTGCTGCTCCACTTCCCACATAGCCTGCCCAGGATTGGTCCGCGTTTACGTTGACGCTAACGCTTGTTGGGAGATTATAAGCCACGGAATAGACAAGAAGAGAAGAGGAGGTTAGCGGCCCATAGTTACCCGTGATGCTGTTCCCATGTGCTGAATCTGCACTCATAATCATGAAAGACCGCCCTGCCAAGACACTCGCAGAAGAGGTGCTGGTCACATTAAGCGTTGCTCCCCCCAGGGTGGCGGTGGAAGGGGAAGTGGAACCTGGCACATTGAGTATTTGAACTGGATGGGAATCACCTCCTCCTGTTGCTGTTCCTATGGCCGCCTGGTAGGTGGCACCTGATGAAAGTATGAGGTTGGCAGAGGTGACCCAGCCACTAGGCAGCGTTCCCCCCAGCTGCGCCCCATTCACGCCCGAAGAAAATGTTCCCCCACTTGATACAATGAGGCTCGCCACTGTACCCAGTCCACTTATCGCATCATTCCCATAATAACTACCATCCATGAAGAGGGTTCCGCCAGATGCAACATTGATTGTCGTCTGGCCATATGCATTACTATTCAAAAAATAACTGCCATCGGTCAACGACAGAGATCCATAGATATTTGTGATCATGTTGCCAGTGTTCGCATTCTGAAAGTAACTAGTATTTGTCAATGACAGCGATCCATAGACATTTGTCGTCATATCTCCAGTACCATCATTATAAAAACAACTGCCATCGGCCAACGACAACGATCCATATACAGCTGTTGTCATATTTCCTACAGTATTGCTAGGATCGCTAATCATATTCTGAAAGAAGCTGCCATTGGTCAATGACACCGATCCGTGCACAGTTGTTGTCATATTGCCTACAGTGGTGCCAACACCGTCACTCGCATTCTGAAAGGAGCTGTTATCCAATGACACAGATCCATACACAGTTGTTGTCATGTTTCCTGCATCGCCGCCGGTGCCATTGCGAAACTGACTGCTATTTGAGAGAATGAGGGACCCGGACACAGATGTGTTCATATCCCCTGCGGTCGGACCATTTGAAAAGAAACTGTTATTTGAGAGAATGAGGGACCCGGACACAGATGTGTTCATATCTCCCGTTGTGGCCTGATTTTGAAATTGACAGTTTGTTCCTCCTGAAAGGGTAAGAGAGGCTCCCTGATTAATGGTGGTTATCATCTTTCCACTACTGTTCCCAGCATTTGAAAAAGTGCTCCCAGCTCCTGAGAGAGTAATTGAAGACCCTGAATAGAGGGTGGTCGTCATATCGCCTGAACCCAAATTAAGAAAGCTGTTTCCTGCCAAAAGGGTAATCGAAGAGCCCTGATTAAGTGTTGTTGTCAGTTTTAACCCTCCTCCAGATTGATTTTGAACCACACTCCCTCCAGAAAGAGTGAGGGAAGATCCCTGATTAAGGGTTAGGGCCATATCCCCGATGCTTGAAAGAAAGTGACAACTACCCGAAGATCCTGAAAAGAAAACAGAGGCACCTTGATTGAGGATTAAAGGACCACCATTCTCAAAGAAACTATCGTTTGAAAAGTAAAATATTCCTGGCCCTGTGAAGGTCAGGCTATTCGCTTGGGACAATGCTCCATCGATCCCAGCGGTACTAATCGTAAACCCTCCTGGTACATTTGTGAGGTTAATCGTAGCGGCATTAAAAATGCTTAAACCTGCAGAAAGAATTGTCGATAGACCACTCATCGTTGGGTTGAAATTGACGGTGTTACCAGCACCCCCACCCGCAGCACTGAGCTGAGTTTGAAATCCTGTTGGATCGGTAGCCGTTGTGCTATCGACCGTATAAGTCGTCGCCCATCCAGACGCCCCGACGACCATTCCCCCGATAAGACAGAGGATCGTTCTCAGAAATCTACGACACCCCTTTGATGGCTCTTTCCGACCCATGAAGACTTCTCCGTTCTTTTTAAGGCTTAGCTTTGTTGTGCACACCATCGCTTATTTATGAAAAATATGTCAAGAATTTTAGGCAACAGCAGGAAAACTGTCCTGCCCCCTGACTCCCGTCTCCTGACTTACACCATCACCATGCCGCCATTAATATGCAGCGTCTGCCCTGTCACATAGGATGCTTCATCGCTGGCCAAATACACCACGCCCGCAGCGATATCTTTTGGCGATCCTATCGCCCGTTGCGGAATGGAAGCCAAAATCCCCTCCCGCTGCTTCTCATTCAACACGTCCGTCATGGGGGATTCAATGAATCCAGGAGCAATACAGTTGACTGTAATGCCGCGCGTGGCGACCTCGAGAGCTAAAGACTTTGAGAGGCCAATCAGGCCGGCTTTTGCGGCAGAATAGTTCACCTGACCTGCATTTCCTGTCACACCGACGATCGAGGTCATATTCACAATGCGCCCGCTGCGCTGTTTCATCATACCCTTGATGGCATCCCGCATGATGCGAAAACACGCCGTGAGATTCACCTCAATCACTTTGGCCCATTGCTCATCACTCATGCGCATCATGAGGCCATCTTGAGTGAGACCTGCATTATTCACAAGAATATCAAGCCCGCCAAGAGCCGCCTCTGCATCCGGAATCAACCGAGCGGTGGCCTCCGGATTAGATAAATCACAAGGCAGGGTTGTGACACGATCTTTGAACTCACTCGCAAAAGCACTCAATTTTTCTTGGCGTGTGCCAGAGATGGCCACATGGGCCCCTTGGCCATGAAGGGCGCGGACAATTTCTGCACCTAAGCCTCCGGTAGCGCCTGTGACAAGTGCTTTTTTTCCAGATAAATCGAACATGGGTTTCTCCTTTAAATTGATTTCAAAAAGGCTTCAATATCAGCGGGCGTGTTCAAGGTCACCGTTTCAAAGGTCGGAACCGTCCGCTTTGCAAGACCCGTGAGAACTTTGCCCGCCCCCACCTCAACGGCGGTGGTGACACCGAGATCTGCTAAGGCCATCAGACTCTCCCGCCACCGAATGCGCCCTGTCATTTGCTGCACGAGAAGATCCCGCAACGCATCCCCACTTGTCACCACCGTTGCCGTAACGTTATCCATCACGGGAACACGAGGGTCAGAAATAACGGCTTCACCAAGAGCTTCCGCCATGCGCGCTTGCGCTGGCATCATCAAGGAACAATGAAAAGGGGCACTCACGTTAAGCAAAAGACTCCGCTTCGCGCCTCGCTCTTTGGAAAGCTCAATCGCACGGTCGATGGCGTGGGCGTGACCACTGATGACCACCTGACCGGGGCTATTGTCATTGGCAACGTCGCACACTTCCCCCATGCCCGCTTGTTTCACAATGTCCTCAACCACCTCGAGCTCCAACCCAAGGACAGCCGCCATCGCCCCTTCCCCGAGCGGCACAGCCTGCTGCATCGCCTGGCCCCGCAGCTTCAAAAGACGCGCCGTCTCAGACAATGTCAAAGACTGGGCGGCACACAGAGCCGCATACTGGCCCAAGGAATGACCAGCCACATAAGACGCCATCTGAGGAAGCGTATGTCCTCCTTCCTTTTCAAGCACCCGCATCACGGCCATGCTCACAGTCATGAGTGCGGGCTGCGCATTTTCGGTGCGGACAAGTTCGTCGTCGGGTCCTTCAAACATCACCTGTGTGAGATTTTGGCTCAAAGCCTCATCCACTTCTTGAAATACCTCCCGCGCACACGCGAAGGTGTCATAGAGCTCACGCCCCATCCCGATGTGCTGAGATCCCTGTCCTGGAAAAAGAAACGCTTTCATGAATTCACCCTTATCCCCTATACTGATTTTATCGAGGAACCATGGAGGGAAGGGGGGAAGATGTCAAGTCTGTCAGGAGTCAGGAGTCAAGGATCAGGGGTCGGGAGGCAGCATCTCAAACTATCTCGTGGAGTGCAGGCCATACGTAAATTGTCATCTCCGCACCCCCACTTGTCATCCCCGCGAAGGCGGGGACCCAGACTTAAATTCTTTTTGTCTCTGATTTCAAAAAATTTTTTTGTTAGGAACTTTTTAAAAAATGCTCAAGTCTGGGTCCCCGCCTTCGCGGGGATGACAAGTTGGAACTCCCCCCTCTCCGCAAACCCAAGCATCCTCCCAGGCCACACCTTGGAGCTCACCTGGGTCATCCCCTTTCTCGGCATGCTTCTGTCTCTTGCGTTCCTCCCCCTGATCTCCATGCGGTTTTGGGAAAAACACTACGGGAAAGTGGCAATGGCCTGGGCCATGATCACTGTTCTCAGTCTCAGCACAGAATTTGGATGGTCCCTGACTCATCAGGCGATTTTAGGAATGCTCCTCCACCATTATCTCCCCTTCATCATCATGATGAGCACACTCTACACCATTGCCAGCGGCATCCAAATTTCCGTAAGGTCCCCAGCAACCCCCTTTATGAACACATGCTTTTTAGCGGTCGGCACTTTGCTAGCCGGATGGGTAGGCACCACAGGTGCCGCCATGCTCCTCGTCCGCCCCTTTCTCAAGATGAACGCGACGCGCAAACATCAAGCCTACCACATGATCTTCTTCATTTTTATGGTGGGAAATGTGGGAGGCGCCCTCACGCCTCTGGGCGACCCTCCCCTCTTCCTCGGATTTCTAAATGGCGTCGATTTCTTGTGGACAATGCAATCCTTGGCCCTCCCCATGCTCTGCACCGCCGCGGCCATTCTCCTCATTTTTTATGGCGTGGATCGCTTTGTGATGCGTGAGGTGGAGAAAATTTCACCGTTACGCTCCACCCCTCTCGTGACGATGAAGGGAGGCGATAACGCGCTTCTCTTCCTCGGTGTCATGGGACTTGTGATTCTCAGTGGCGTGTGGGAACCTGAGATTACCTTTACGATTAGCGGAACCTCCCTTGATCTTCAGAATCTTGTGAGGGATGGCGGCCTCATTCTCTTGAGCTTCATTTCCTACCACTTTACCGCCCCCCATATTCGGCAAGTGAATCACTTTTCTTGGGAACCACTTCAGGAGGTCGTCAAACTCTTCTTTGGCATTTTTATGACCGTGCTCCCCGTCACAGCCATTTTAGATGCAGGAAAGAATGGCGCCCTCTCCTCCCTCATTGCCCTTGTAAGCGCCAATGGACAGCCTCAAAATAGCATGTACTTTTGGCTCTCCGGGACCCTGTCTTCCTTCCTGGATAATGCACCGACCTACCTTGTGTTTTTCCACATGGCGGGGGGAGACGCAAACATCTTGATGTCGACCCTCTCTCAGACACTGGTGGCGATTTCCTTAGGATCCGTCTTTATGGGCGCCATGACTTATATCGGCAATGCCCCGAACTTCATGGTCAAAACCGTAGCTGAAAGCTATGGCGTCAAAATGCCCAGCTTCTTTGGATACATGGCCTGGTCCTTGGCCGTCCTCTTACCGTTGTTTGTGCTGCTGTCCTGGGGGATGTTTGGGAGATAAGGAACGGAAATATCTCCTCTACTTAGTCTTCGCAATAGCAACTAAATGGGTTTATCCTATTGTTCCGACACTCTCTGCCCCACTCCGCATAGGCACGAGCGCCTGAAGAACAAATGCATTCGGATGGAAACTCTCTACACCCTATAAAGTCAGCACTGACTTGTTCACCTGTGCAGGCAAAAAAAGTAAGGGCGAGCGCCACTATTTTAAGAGATGGTTTAGACATATGTTCTCTCCATTATTCCTATTGATGAGAATGAGTCTAGAGAAAATGGTTTAACAAACTCTTAGCATATGAGAATTTGATAACGACTCAGCCAAAAGATCTGATCACTGACCACTCGTTACTGAATACTGCGTTGGATCCGCAAAAAGAGCCTGAAGGAGCTTATAATGCAGACCATGGCCTGCACGCACACCGTGGAACTTACCAAGGATGAGCCCTCCAGCCAGGTGAAGGTCTCCCATGGCATCGAGGATCTTGTGGCGGGCACATTCATCCGTGTAGCGCAAACCTTCTTCATTCAAAACCTTGGACCCATCATAGACCACCGTATTCTCAAGGGAGGCTCCCTTTGCTAAGCCTACGGCACGCAATTTTTCCGCATCCGCCAGCAACCCAAAGGTACGCGCAGGTGCAATGAGATTAAGGAAGTTGTCTCGTGAAGGGCGAAAAGTGAGATGCTGTGTTTCAATCGACGCCCGCTCCCCAAAGTCAAACTCAACAGAGAGTTCGTAAAAAGGAGAGGGAGAGAGGGTCGCCGTTCGGCTGCCCTCTGCAACGGAAACCGTTTTCAACACCCGGAGGATCCGGCGCGGCGCTTGCTGATCCCGGGTACCTGCTTGCTCGAGAAGAGTCGAGAAGAAATGAGAGCACCCATCCATAATGGGAAGCTCTGGGCCATCAAGCTCCACGCGAATATTGTCAATACCATTGGCTGCCAGAGCCGCGAGAAGATGTTCAACCGTCGAAACAGTGACACCCTTGTGATCACCAATGGTCGTACAAAACTGTGTATCAACGACTGTTTTCCAGGAGGCTTTAAGAGCAATATTTCCAAGATCTGTGCGAACAAACGTCATCCCACTTCCTGCAGGCGCAGGCGAAAGCGTCATGGTCACCGTATTGCCTGAATGTACGCCAACGCCTTGGCAACGCACAGAGGTCGCAAGGGTTTTTTGAAGGTGCTGCACCGCAGGACGCGACAAAGGGGCGACAGGGAACTTGGGTTTTCTCACAGAAGCTGAATAAGGAGGCGTCATGGATACATTTGCCTTTAAAGGTTCTTTTATGAAGCACAGCATACTACAAATTCCGTGTATCTCCCTCTCACTGATCATGACGATTTATTACAACACGGTATAGCAGTTTAGCGGTGGAGCAGTTAGTCAGAAAAGTAAGAAATAAGAGGAGAAAAGAATTGACATGTTTTTTCGTATTCTTTTTCCTTCCGCTACACCGCTACACCGCTACACCGCTACACCGCTACACCGCTACACCGCTACACCGCTACACCGCTACACCGCTACACCGAAATGGCCATCCGCCTTTCTTGACAAAAAAAAGGGGACGCGCTATATATTTGGCACTCTCGTACAAAGAGTGCTAGATCAACTACTTATTAGGATCCACCATCGGAGGAGGAAAAGATGAAATTTAGACCCCTACATGATCGCGTTCTTGTCTGTCGCATCGAACAAGAAGAAAAGACGGCCGGAGGAATTATTATCCCAGATACGGCGAAAGAAAAGCCGATGGAAGGGGAAGTGATCGCAATCGGATCAGGCACACGCTCAGAGGATGGCAAAGTGACCCCTCTGGATGTCAAAGCAGGCGATCGGATCTTGTTCGGCAAATGGTCCGGCACGGAAATCAAACTGGATGGCAAAGACTACCTCGTCATGAAAGAGTCAGACATCATGGGAATCATCGCATAAAAGAAGGAGATTAAATTATGGCGAAAGACGTAAAATTCGGAGCAGACGCTCGCGAGAAAATGCTGCGTGGTATTGAAGTCCTGGCAGATGCTGTACGGGTCACTTTAGGCCCAAAGGGACGTAACGTAATCCTGGATAAATCCTACGGCGCACCACGCATCACAAAAGACGGTGTATCGGTTGCAAAAGAAATCGACCTCCCTTGTAAATTTGAAAACATGGGCGCGCAGATGGTGCGGGAAGTCGCATCCAAAACGTCTGATATCGCAGGCGATGGCACAACAACTGCAACGGTTTTGGCCCACGCGATCGTGAAAGAAGGTTTGAAACTCGTTGCCGCTGGCATGAATCCCATGGACATCAAGCGTGGCATCGACATGGCTGTCCAAGCCGTTATTGCGGACGTGAAGAAGCGCTCTCGCTCTGTGGCCACGAACGCAGAAATTGCGCAAGTGGGAACCATCTCAGCCAATGGCGAAAAAGAGATCGGTGAAATGATTGCAAAAGCCATGGAAAAAGTAGGCAACGAAGGCGTCATTACAATTGAAGAAGCAAAGTCTTTCGAGACCGAGCTCGACGTCGTCGAGGGTATGCAGTTTGATCGGGGATACCTCTCTCCTTACTTCATCACAAATCCAGAGAAGATGGTTTGTGAGATGGAGAACCCCTATATCCTCCTTCACGAAAAGAAACTGGGCGGGCTTCAACCTCTCCTTCCTGTTTTGGAACAGGTTGTGCAATCTGGTCGTCCGCTCCTCATCATTTCAGAAGATGTGGAAGGCGAAGCTTTGGCAACCCTCGTGGTGAACAAAATCCGCGGTGGCTTGAAAGTAGCTGCTGTTAAAGCCCCAGGCTTTGGCGATCGCCGCAAAGCGATGCTTGAGGATATTGCAACCCTCACAGGCGGTCAGTTAATTTCGGAGGACATTGGTCTAAAGCTCGAAAACATTACGATCGACATGCTCGGATCTGCGAAGAAAGTGGTCATTACAAAAGACAACACCACTGTCATTAACGGATCTGGCGCGAAGCAAGAGATTGAAGCACGCTGCGGTCAAATCCGCGCTCAAATCGAAGAGAGCACCTCAGATTATGACAAGGAAAAACTGCAAGAACGTCTCGCAAAACTCGCAGGCGGCGTTGCAGTGATCCGCGTTGGCGGCGCAACGGAGATCGAAGTGAAGGAGCGTAAAGACCGTGTCGAAGACGCCATGTACGCAACCCGTGCGGCCGTTGAAGAAGGCATTGTTGCTGGAGGTGGCGTGACGCTTCTCTACTCCATCAAAACCCTCGACGCTCTCAAGCCTGTGAATGACGAACAACGGGTGGGCATTGACATCATCCGGAAAGCCCTCCAAGCTCCTGCCCGCCAAATTGCGGTGAACGCCGGCGTGGATGGGTCTATCGTTATCGGGAAGCTTCTTGAAAGCAACGACACCAACTTTGGATTTGATGCCCAAACCGGGACCTACACCGATATGGTGAAGGCCGGTATCATCGATCCAACGAAAGTGGTTCGGATTGCTCTCCAAGACGCAGCCTCCGTTGCGGGTCTCTTGATCACAACAGAAGCGATGGTCGCCGAGCGCCCTGAGAAGAAAGACGCACCAATGCCAGGCGGAATGGATGGCATGGGCGGCATGGGAGGAATGGGCTTCTAGGCCAGAAATCAGAAGACAGGAGTCAGGGGTCAGGAAATTTTTCCTGTCCTCCTGATTCCTGGTTTCTGACTCCTGATAATTTACTTTTTCTTAAGACCCCTCTGCTATCTTTCTCAAAACAAAGATAGAAAGAGAGACCCTATGCGCACACTTATCTCCTTTATGATTTCCGTTCTGATATCTCACCAAGCGGTAGCGATTGCTCCAGAATGCCCAGGCTTTCCCACCAAAGAAGCGTGTCTTGCATCCGTTGAACAGAACCTTCGTGACTCTTTAAATCTAGATCAGAATGTCTTTGTGGTTGACGGCAACCCGGAACGTGAAACCCTTCTCATGGTGTCCACTAGGGAAGCACAAGCGTGCCTCAAAACCTGCGCGTTTTAGATTAGCGCGCTTACTTCCGTTTCTTCCTGCCTCCTCCCGGACTTAGAAGCCCGAGGGTGGACTTTTTATGTGAGAATACGTTAGTATCTATTATCCCACTCAAGTTGATTTTTTTGATCAACTTAAACTTTTGTAAAAAATAAGAAGTGGGAATTGGATAGATAATAAATGAAAAAAAACACCGTCTCTGACATCTACTATCACAACATTCACGATACCTATGCCACGCGCACAGGGCTTCATATGTGCTGCTTTTCGAATGAACCTGCCTTTTCCTTACAAACAGACCAAGAGTTTGTCTTGTCGGAGGTAAAAGAGGGTCACAAAATAATTTATATTGCGTCCGAAGAAAAAAAGGGGAAAGTGATACGCTTTTTGCAAAAAGAGCACATCGACCCCGCCGTATGGACCAAAAATAGGCAACTTTCTTTTTTTTCAGCCTCAGAGGTCTACACACACAAAGGCGTTTTTTCTTTAGAAGCTGTACGAAGATTTTGGCAACAACAACTTGAGGATTCTCAATCCACAGCACTCCGGGCGATTATTGATATGGATTGGTCCTTAGACACCTTCGTAACGCTTGAAGATGTCATTCAATACGAAGCGACAATTGCTGAAAATATCAGTCAAAACCCTCAAGTCATGTTTGTGTGCCTCTATGATGCCTCCCTTCTACCCCAGGGTTTTCTTAATAAAGCAATTGAGTCCCACCCCTTCTGTAAATATGAAAACAATATTTACCCGAATCCCTATTTTATCTCCCCCAAAGAATACCTTGCTCCCGATAAAGAAGAAAAGCTGTTTAAACAGAGATCGCATGAGATAAAAGAAAGAAGAAAAATTGATGAAGAATTTGTTAGGCTCTATAAAAAAATAGAAGAACTCGATCAATTCAGTCATATGATTGCCCATGATATTAAAGAACCTGTCAGACTTGCAAACATGCTTAATGATATCATCTTACTTGAACACCAAAAAGAACTCCCTGAAGCCACGCAAGATCTCGTCACGAGAGTCTCGAAAGCATTGCAAGAAGCGCACAGCCGCGTAGAAGGGTTGAAAGAACTGAATACCCAGTCTAAAAACGCGCATAATACACTGCTGGCGTTAGACAAAGCGATCTTACAAAATGTGAAAGAGTATGAAAAACAGCTCAAAGAAGTGAAGGGAAAAATCGTTTATAACCCAGCGCTTGAGGCCCATGCACAGGTAAACGAGGTTTACTTTTCCCAACTGTTCTCAAACATCATTGGAAACAGCATAAAATATAGAAAAAAAGATGTCCCCTTGGTGATAACAATAGAAACAGCAATGACCCATCCAGATAAAATCGATGTTAAAATTACGGATAATGGCCAAGGTTTTAATGCGCGTTATAATACACAAATTTTCCGTCCCTTTCGGCGGTTGCATTCTTCTTTAGAGTACGAAGGAAACGGAATCGGTTTAACAATCTGCCAAAGAATTATGCAAGAATCAGGGGGTGAAATCTTGGCAGAAGGACAAGAAGGGGTCGGGGCCACCGTAACATTAAGGTTTCCTTTAGTAGACACAAAAGAAAACAATACCCCTTATACCAAATACCAAGAACGCCCCTTCCCCTTAACACCAAGAAAGCTACGATCCATAGATAAGAATACCCAAGACGACACAAAAAGCACCAATGACGCCTGTGATATTCGCAATGATGATGGGCCTGTCTTTAACAATTAATCCATAGGCTAACCAGCAGCTCAACGATGTGAGCGCAATAGCGAATCCTGGCAGAGAAACTTCGCCTGCGTTTTTATTCATAAATATCCTAAAAGCTTGAAAGAAAAACAGAAGCTGCCCAAAGGAACCGATGATTCCCATATTTTTTACAAACCATTTCTTAAACATGTCCTATACCTCCTTTTTATAATTTTATGTGACCCCTGAAACCTTCTAGCAAAATATCTTTTGCAGAGGGCTCCAAGGGAAGACATGATACCTACATTAGCTCCATTTATTGCGCGCGATAAAGGCATTTATTTCTTTATCAGCTCTGGCTTTCTCCCAACCGTACTTTTCTTGTAATTTTCCAGAGAGCTCCTCGAAGTTACCCTCCATGCGAGTAATGTCGTTATGCGTGAGCTTACCCCATTGCGCTTTTAACTTTCCTTTCACACTATGCCACTTTCCTTTGATAATCTCTGCATTTGAGGATACGTGGCAAGATTGATGGTGTTTCATAAAAGCTTTTATTTCTTTATCAGCCCTAGCCTTGTTCCAGCCATACTTTTTCTGTAATTTTCCAGAGAGTTTTTCAAGGTCACCCTCCGTTTGGGTAATTTCATCATGGGTAAGCTCACCCCACTTAGATTTTATTTCTCCTTTAATAATGTGCCATTGGCCTTTGATAACATCCGCATTTGGGATGGTTTTCTTCGCAACATCAGCCTTAAGGGCCGAGAACGGACTCATAAGACAGGCTGTCACAACCATGAGCGTTATTTTCTTCATTTTAATCTCCTTTGTTAATGTTTTTTTTAGAAATCAATTTCTTTTCTTTTCTTTCGGATTTCATTTTAAAACCCTGTTCTGCCATTTGCTTCGCTCGCGCCAATCCACCGAGCTTCCCCATCTGAGAATAGGCAGCTTTCATCTTCTCGATGAGAAGGTCTTCGTAAATTTTAAAGTCCTTCTCCTCTTTATCTTTGGTATTTTTAGTCATGCTTTCCTCCTGTCTCCTTGTTTTTCTCCTCTATTTCATGAAGATTTTACAAATATCTAACAGCTTAGAGGCTTTATTCACCTGTGAGAGCGCAAGGCCTGCCACAAGAGCGGTGAGGGCGAGAGGAACAGCATTTTCCTTAAGCGTGCTTTCCACATCCAGGCCTCTAAAAAAGCTGAGAGCCTGATGCGGAAGATCCGCCTGAGGGAGGGGCTGTCTTTCCCTTGCCATGAACAGTAAACTGCCGCCGATAAGACCGAGAAGTAAAGACACAAGAGTCCCACTTTCAGCATATCCGAGGAGGGGAACAAGCTCCTGAAAAAGGAAGTATGTCCCCCCTAAGGCGGCAGCGGACAAGAAACCGTAGCCTAAAACCTTGGTTCCTAAAGCCTCCCTTCTTTTGGGGGCTAATAAATCATAAAGGATCATGGCGAGCCTCCTCATTTGGAACGCGCAAAGAGCGTTCCAACAATAAAACCCAGGCTCAAGGCTCCAGCAGCGATCGTGAGAGGATGATGCTTAATCACATCCTGGGCTTCATCCAGAGTTTGATTCCCTAACTGCATCAGCTCCTTCTTCGTACGAGAGAATTGATCAAGGGTAAGGTAGTGAGAGAAATCGTAGAAAGCGTCTTTAATGCCCTCAAAGATATTGACCGCCCCTTCTTTCATGTTTTCATATTCTTTTTCAGAAGCACTTTGAATTTGTTTAAGCATATTTTTTCCTTCCTCGTATTTTTCTTGCAATACGTCTTTTTGATCTAATAAATCTCTTTTATTATTCCCCTTATAACTCTCTAAAAGATCCTCGATTTTCGAAATTTTATTTTTATAGTTCTCAAGATTTTTTTGCGCTTGATTGATATAAGTATCTCGTTTTGACATGGCTATTCTCCTTTTTTAAATTTAACAATACGTTCTTAATAAGTCTGTGTTCGCGTTTGAACACGCGTCGTTTGAACATGCGTTCGGTTCATAACAGGCGGGCAAGGCTCAGTAGGCGTACAGGGCTGTCGGGCATCTTCCGACGCATGCTCAAGAGCGTGACCTGCATGACTAATATCCGTGCCCACCCCTTCGACGGTGTGGCATCCCCAGAGCACAAGAGGGAGCCCAACCACGACGCCCATTAATTTTGCTTTTGGTTGATTGAATTTCTTCATTTTATGTTCCTTTATATTTTTGTTATTAATAAATTTTAGATCTCTCTGTACTTGCATCCTATACCTTTACATGTATCAAAAAACACCACTTCATAATCTTTAGAAGTACTGAGATTAGAACAGGTTCCATTGAACAAAAGACCACCTTCCGTTCCCACAAGCGTAAAGGTACTGGCGCCTATATTTTCAGCCAGAATGCGAAGCACTTTACTTCGGCATCCAGGATTTCCCGACGCAGGGGAGAAGCAGGTCTTGCAATAGGTGGTGTTGACATCAGCAGCTCCCGGCACAACGCGAACGAAAAGTCCACTTTCAGCCGTGCTTATGATTTTAACGCTGCCTGCCTCAACCGGTGTGGCTCCCAGAATCAGCGCCAGCCCAATGCCAGACAGGGTCATTCTCTTTTCTCGTTTCATCGTCATTCTCCTTTATTTTAATTTCCTAAGCTGCCTGTCTCAGTGGCTGCTTACGGTTCCACTGTACGTTGAATAAGCTTCCTCCCCCAGTTGAAAAAAGGCGACAATTGCACGTTGACCCCTGTCCACTGAATTCCTAGCATGATGAAAATTTAGGCATTTAGGTAAAGGAGACATCATGCCCTACGACACAATCAAGCTTCTTCCAGACGCCGTGAGACATGTGCTGCCTATTGGCGCGCAAAAGATATATCTCGCTACTTTTAATCATGCGTGGGAAGAGTACAAAGACCCGCAAAAAAGACGAGGCGGCGGCTCAGAGACTCAGGAAGAAGTAGCCCACAAAGTCGCCTGGGCAGCGGTTAAGAAAAAATATGTTAAGAAGGGGGATATGTGGGAAGAGAAGTGAGCTTCCTTCTCTAGAGGGTTTTCTGTTTAAGTTCGTATACTTTGTCATCCCAGGCTTAGTGCCTCTTCCCCCCCGACGAGTCGGGGGCTAGAGGCACTTGACCTGGGACCCAGGAGCCAAGGTATGAAAGAATTTTTCTGCAACTCTGGGGCCCCGACTCGCCGCGGCGTAGCCTCTGGCGTAGCCGGGTCAAGACCTTCTAACCTCCCGCACAAGGCGGGAGCTAAGAAGGTCTAAGTCGGGGATGACACTTTAATTTATGTCCCCACTTAAATCAAACACACCCTAACAAACGGCAAGCGCGCTTAACCGATCCCTAACCTCAGGGGTAAGCCCGTAGGTGGGCTGGAGAATCACCGTTCCTTTTCCTTCGTTCGTATCGACTTGCACCATCACCCTCCCCGTCCCCCGCGGTGCTTTTTCAAGAAGGCGGATGAGAGTCGCTGCTTGCGCCTGGGTATGAATCGAAACAGTCAAGGGCTCTCCTTCGATGAGGGCATTCAGACTTTCAAGGCTTTGGCATGTCAGCCGCAAGTTCTCATGAGAAAGCTGAGCCGTGAGGGTAAGAATAAGGGCAGTGCCCGGTTCGAGAAGGTCCCGATGGTGATTCAGGGTTTCGGAAAAAAGGGTCACTTCAAAAACTCCTGAAGAATCAGAGAGCGTCATAAAGGCATAGCGTTGGCCACTTTTCGCAATTTTCTCCTGCTTAGCAAGGACAATCCCCGCCAATCGGAATGTGCGCGACTCCCCCTCCTCCACCTTATGAAGATCAGAAGATGGTTGCACATAAAGGCCAGACAAGCTATCCGCATAGGCATCCAGAGGATGAGCCGTCAGGTAAAAACCCACCGCTGAAAATTCATGACGGAGCTTCTCAAGCGACCCCCAATCCTCAACAGATGTAAGTTTGGGACGAATAACCTCAGCACCAAAGAGGCCGGGGGCGCGCCTATCCTCATTCCCATATCGCAGCAACATTTCCAGATTGTCCATCAACTGCCTGCGGTTTGGGGAAAGGCTGTCAAAAGCGCCCGCCATAATCATGTGCTCCATTTGACGCTTGTTAATGACTCGCCCATCCAAGCGTTCCACAAAGTCAAAGATATCTTTAAACGGACCCTTTTGCGTGCGCTCATTCACAAGAGATTCCATCGCCGCAACACCCACATTTTTCAACGCCGCAAGGGCGTAGCGAATCTTTCCCCCTTCTACTTTAAAGAGGGCGTCAGATTGATTCACATCGGGCGGGAGAAGCTCAATACCCAACCGAGTTGTTTCCCGAGCAAACAACGTCAACTTATCCGTATTGGTAAGGGCATGGGTCATGAGGGCTGCCATGTACTCCACGGGATGATGCGCCTTCAAGTAGGCCGTTTGATAGGTAATGAGGGCATAGGCCGCCGCGTGAGCCCGCGGGAAGGCGTAACTTGCAAACTTTTCAGCTTGGGCGAAGAGCTCTTTTGCAAGGGCAGGTGTACCCCCTGTATGGGTTAGGAGCCCCTCAATAAATTGCTTCCGCTGCGCCTCCATTTCGGATTTTACCTTCTTTCCCATGGCTCTTCGAAGGAGATCCGCTCCTCCCATCGAGTAGCCAGCCAGGCTTCGGGCAATCTGCATAACCTGCTCTTGATACACCATGATGCCATAGGTGTTCCCTAAAATCGCTTCGAGCTCGGGATAAAGGTAGAGGGGTTTTTCCTCCCCATTCCGGCAGGCCAAAAAGCGCGGAATATTATCCATCGGCCCCGGACGATAGATCGCACTGATGGTAATAAGATCTTCAATCTGATTTGGCTTGAGTTTGCGCGTGAGGTCGGTCATCCCCCCACTTTCAATTTGGAAAATACCAATGGTTTCAGCCCGCCGAAGAAGCTCATAGGTCTTCTCATCATCCAAAGGAAGACTGGAGATATCCAAATCAATCCCTTGGTCTTTGAGGTAGGCAACCGCTGTTTGGATGACCGTCAGGTTGTTCAGACCCAGAAAGTCAAATTTCACCAACCCCGCACTTTCCACAAACTTCATATTGTATTGGGTAGCAGGAAGGGCGGATCCTGGATCACGATAGAGAGGCACCATTTCATCAAGTGGTTTATTCCCAATCACAACACCCGCCGCATGGGTTGACGCATGACGATAGAGTCCCTCCAACTGCTGGGCAAGGGCCATGAGATGTTTCACTTCCGCCTCTTTCTCCACCATTTCCTTGAGCTGAGGTTCCATCTCGAGGGCTTCTTCGAGGGTGACAGGGTGTGCCGGATTGTTCGGAATCAATTTGCAAATTTTATCCACTTGCATGTAAGGCATTTGAAGAACACGCCCTACATCGCGCAGTACCGCACGCGCCTGAAGCTTTCCAAAAGTGATAATATGGGCCACCCGATCAGCCCCATATTTTTGCTGCACATAATGAATAACCTCGTCCCGACGCTCCTGGCAAAAGTCGATATCAAAGTCCGGCATGCTGACACGCTCTGGGTTCAAGAAGCGCTCAAACACCAGGTCAAACTTGATAGGATCAAGATCAGTAATGGTAAGGGACCACGCCACAACGGACCCCGCTCCAGATCCTCGCCCTGGCCCCACAGGGATGCCGTTGGCCTTTGCCCATTTGATGAAGTCAGCCACAATGAGGAAGTAGCCTGAGAACTTCATGCCCTGAATCACGCCTAACTCATAGTCGAGTTTTTCAGTGTATTTTTCACGGGTTTCTTGCTTTTCCTCCTCCGATAGAGAGGGCGTGAACACATAGCGTGTGAGCCTGTCTTCAAGACCTAAGTGAGCCTGTTTGCGCAGCTCTTCATCCTCCCCCCCTTCACAAGGAAAAGAAGGAAGGATGGGATCAATCGGCTCCAGCAAAAAGCTGCACCTTTGAGCAATCACCTGGGTATTGAGGATCGCTTCAGGAAGATCTGCAAAGAGAGAGGCCATCTCCTCCGGCGACTTAAAGCAGTGGTCGGGGGTGACCCGCCGCCTGTCATCTGTCGAAACGTAGGTGCCCCCTGCAATACAGAGCAGCGCATCGTGGGCTTCATAAAAAGAGGGATCGGGGAAAAAGGCCTCATTGGTCGCGACAAGCGGAACGTTGTGAGCGTAGGCCAGATCGATGAGACCTTCCTCTACCCGCAGCTCCTGAGCCGTCTGAGACCCTTGACGGGAGATCTCTATGTAAAGACGATCTTCAAAAAGCATCTGAAGGGTTTTGAGCGTGGCCTCCCCATCAAGTCCCTTGGCAAGCTGACGCGCAAGCGCCCCTTGAGATCCGCCTGTCAGAGCAATGAGACCTTTTGTCAACGGCGCCAGAACCTCAAAAGTCAGCTCTCCTTGTAGGTAAGGATAAGACACAATTTTAAGAAGATTTTCGTACCCCTGCTGATTTTGGACCAGAAGAATAAGGACATCTTTCTCAGGACCAACATGTACTTGGCATCCTAAGAGAGGCTGAATCCCTGCACTTTTGGCTTCCTTCGAAAACTCAAACGCCCCAAACAGATTGTTCGTATCCGTCATCGCAACGGCCGGCATATTGAACTTCTTGGCAAGCCCTATGAGCTTTTTAACCGGAATCGCCCCTTCCAGGAGAGAGTAGGCGGTGTGAACGCGGAGGGGAATGAAAGAAGACAGTGGAGCGGTGGAGCGGTGGAGCGGTGGAGCAGATGTCGAACTGTTCTTTTTCATCATTTCATTTTCATCTTTTTAACATATTTTGTATTGACACTCATTTTTACAAGCGGCCCCCTCCTGCTACACTGCTACACTGCTACACTGCTACACTGCTACACTGCTGGCCATCTTCGGCAACGTCACCCCTCGCTGCCCCATGTATTTTCCCGCGCGATCTTTGTAGGACGTCTCACACGCCTGGTCCCCTTTGAGAAACAGGAACTGGCAAGCGCCTTCATTCGCATAGAGCTTTGCCGGCAAAGGCGTTGTATTCGAAAATTCCAAGGTCACATGCCCCTCCCACTCGGGCTCGAGAGGTGTCACATTGACGATGATCCCACACCGGGCATACGTAGATTTTCCGAGGCAAATCACGAGCACATCTCGGGGAATCCGAAAATATTCAACCGTCCGCCCGAGCACGAAACTATTGGGGGGAATGATGCAAATCGGCCCCGTCCGATCGACAAAACTTGAGGGCGAGAAATCCTTTGGATCCACCAAGGCGTTATCCACATTGGTAAAAATCTTAAAATCCTCAGCGACGCGCGCATCATACCCATAGGAAGATAGACCATAGGAAATGACCCCCTCCTTATGCTGACGCTCCACAAAGGGCTCAATCATGCCCTTCTGGGCCTGCTCACGAATCCAAATATCTGACAAAATTGACATGGGCGATACATCCAAAAAAGAGAGAAACGATGGTTTACTCTAAGCTATCAGCGTTCCCCTCACAAGGGGAGGAAACTTGTTCTTTATCTTCCTTTTTTTTCCAGATCTCTAGATTGTCACTTCTCTTCCACCCAAGTCGCTCCATCTTTGTTCGGAAAATATCCCAAACCATATTATTTGTTACACGTGTCTTGCCTAGGTCAAAATATTTCAAAGACGGAATTACATTTACTGTTTCATGTAGTAACATTAGGCCTTTACCCAATATATTTCCGCCATAAAACGTAAACTCTTCAAGAAATGAGGGTTTGCTTAACTCTAAAGCTTTCCCTATAGCCTGTGCTCCTGCAAATTCTATCTTGTCCCCTCCATCGTCTATTTCTCCCAGGGATAAACATATTAGAGCTTGAAGTTTTTTTAATGTAAATACGTGCGCCAGATCCATTGCCCCTTTATTTCCCATGTGTGTTTCCCTCAAATCCAAAATTTGAAGAAAAGAGAGATTCCCAGATCTCATCGTCTTACACAAAGCCGCAATCGTTCCTTCTTGCTTCTCAAACATACTCAATGACAAACTGGTGAGAGTTGAAGGGGACTTTCCTCTTTCTACACCTTCCCATATGGACACCATCCCTTTTTCGCTTATGCCCGAGTACTCTAAATCCAAATTTTTAACCGGAAGGATGCCTGAGCCCAAGATCAATCCGAGTTGTTTTGCTTCTTCATCGTTCAAAGATTCTGAATCGAGTGAAAAACTCAGTTCAGAAATATTTTTTATATTTTCTTCGTTTGCTTCCTTATCAACATGCGTTTGCAAGAATTCCAACACCACTGATTTTTCTTCGAAAGAATCAGCTCCTGGAGGGGCTACGACACGTCTGTCTTCTTCCGAGGAAGGCCCCCTGTCCCCTTCCCCCTGTAGGACATCTTCTTTTTTTATGGCAATAGACTTTTGAGGGATGGAGGAGGCATCTGAATCCGCTGCCTTAACGGATGCAGAAAATATCAGGGCCAGAGATGCAGTTATTAAAAAGGTTTTCCAGGTGACGGTCATTTTCTTTCTCCTTAAAAATTCTGCATAACACTCAGGGTGAAATCCATCTCTGTCAAGATGAAGTTCAAAGATGAGAAGGCTTCAACACCGCCAAAAACACAATGAGAATCGCCAATAAAAAAGGGATCTCATTCAGAATCACAAGGGCCTTCCGAGAGAGAGAGGGCCGCTTCCCTGCGAGATACCCTTTGTAAATACGAGAGAGATATCCATGAAAGGCGGCCAGCAACAAAACGAGAAAAAGCTTCCCATGAAACCACGGTGACACCCAGGCGTGGGTCGCAAACGCAAGGAGACCACCAAAGAGAAAGGTGAGAAGGATCGCTGGCAACATGATGATTTTTAGCAAACGCCGCTCCATGGTGCAAAAGACTTGGTAGGCCTTTTCCCCTGGCTCAAATTCCAGATGATAAATAAAGAGGCGCGGCAAGTACAAAAGCCCCGCCATCCACGCAATGACAGCCAAGAGATGAAGAGCGAGGAGATGGGGGATGTAGGAGGAGAGCATCATAAGGCCTTTATAGAGGTGACAACAAGAGAAGCCAACCCCTTGATAAACAAGGGGTGGGTCTGAACAGTCGAAATCCGGATATAGGAAGGGCACCCGTGGCTTAAGGCGAGATCCCGCATCATCACATCAAGCTCCACCAACGTTTCCGAATGCTCAGAAACAAAAGAAATCGGAACAACCACAAGGGGGCGTTTTTCGGCAGCGGTCTTTAAAATTTCTTCCTCCAGAGAGGGGCCGATCCACTTGAGAGGACCCACACGGCTTTGGTAACAAATAGTCATCAGGAATTGATGACCGGTTACCAAAGCATCAGTGTCATCCCCGCGCAGGCGGGGACCCAGACCTGACAGTTTTTCTTTACTCTCAACACATTCTTTTTGTGTTGCACAAAAAGAATTCAAGTCTGGGTCCCCGCCTGCGCGGGGATGACACCCTGTTTGATTCCAGTTGTTTAGAAGCTTCCTCTCCAGCGCCCTCGCCGTCTCCTCCACCTGTGCCTGATAAGGATCTCCCCTTTTAATTGTTTTCTCTGGTAATCCATGGGCCACAAAAAGGATGCTGGGATTTTCCACCTGCTCACCAATCAGCTCCTTCATGGCCTCTAGGAACCCCTCCTGGGCGGGGTAGGACTCGATCACGTGTGTTGGCACCTCCCACCCCTTCGCGGCCTCCTTCCATGCTCGCAAAGACGATTCTGTGGTGGTGGTCGAATACTGAGGATAGAGAGGAAGGAGGACAACTTGATCTGGGTTATACGCCCTCACCTTCGCAACTGTTTCACGTGAAACAGGCGGGGCATGACGCATGGCCACAAAGACACGATATCCCGTCCCCAACTCCTTTTCCAAAGCCATTGCCTGGGCTTGCGTGTTTTCAAGAAGAGGAGACGCCCCCCCCAACACAGCATAAATCGCTCGCGCTTTGGGAAGGCGCACGCGCGCAATAAGCTTTGCGAGCAGATACCGAAAAGGATTCGGAAGCGTGAGAATCAACGGATCGTAAAAGAGGCTAAAGAGAAAAGGATAGACACCTTCGGGGGAAAGAGGACCTCCTAAGTTGAGGAGAACAACAGCAGTCTTTTTCACGCCAAAGCCCGCACCCATTTCACACAGTCCTCAATGTTCTGAAGAGGGGTTTGGGGAAGGACCCCATGGCCCAGATTGAAAATGTAAGGCCTGCCCTCCATGTCTTCATGAATCATTTGAATCGCCTGTTTGAGGGAATCTCCTCCTGCAACCAGAAGAAGAGGATCCAGATTTCCCTGAAAGATCAATTTCTTGGGAAATTCGACCACCCAAGGAAGCGGCACCCCCGCATCAAGGCTTAAAGCTGACACACCAACTTCATGAGCATAGATGACAAGGTTCGCTCCGATCCCTTTGGGGAAACCAATGATAGGAAGATCAGGAAATTCTCTTCGCAACACGCGCACAATGGCCCTGTGAGGCTCCACGATCCACCTCTCAAAGTGAGTGGCAGGACAGAGTCCGGCCCAAGTATCAAAAAGCTGAACAACATCAGCACCAGCCTTGACTTGCTCAATGAGATGCAATGCAGAAGCAAAGACAAGAACCTCTAAGAGGTCCTCAAACCTTTCTTCATTCTGAAATGCTTGGGTTTTGGCGTTGGCGAAATCTCGGCTCCCTTGCCCCTCCAGCATATAAAGGGCCAGGGTCCAGGGTGCTCCTGCGAACCCGATAAGGGGAAGAAAGGGGCGCTTTTCCTTTATTAACCGAATGGCTTCGTAAATAGGCGCCAGCGTTTCTGAAAAACCATCGTCGGAAACCGCACCATCCAACGAAGAGAGGAAAAGAGGAGAGAGCTTCGGTCCCGCTCCCTCTTCAAAAGACAGCTCCAGCCCAAGCGCTTGCGGAACAACAAGGATATCTGAGAAAAGGATGGCCGCATCTAAGCCAAACCGTTCAACAGGCTGCAGGGTCACCTGAGCGGTAAGCTCTGGGGTATAACAAAGATCTAAGAAATTGGGATATTGCTTTCGAACCTCGCGATACTCTGGGAGAGATCGACCGGCTTGTCGCATGAACCAGATGGGCGGAGAAGACGACTGTCTTCCCTGAAAAAGATCTAAAAACTTGGACATATCCCGAAGGTCCCTTTCTTATCTTATATATTTATATAATTTTGTAGTTGTCGTTGGCCCAGTGCATTATGGGGATAAGTGTTTATCTCTGAATTATCCACAAGGTTATACATTTTCTGATCCTTAGGTATAGCAGAATAATCTCTTACTCATCCACAGAGGAGCTAAAACTTTATTTCCCGTGGGATGAATTGTCTGATATCTTACGTTTATCCACAGAAGGAGGCGCGCTATTGGTTTATTCCCATTTTATCCACAAGATACGCTTATCTTATCCACATCCTTATGAAGGAATATTTGGGAATGACATAGAAGTGAGTCCCGCCTTCTGCTTTCCTACCTCCTGACCCCTGAAATGTGGATCATCGGACTCACAGGCGCTCTTGGAGCCGGAAAAACGACCCTCTCAAGACATTGTCAGGGTTTGGGGATTCCCGTCCATTGCGCGGACAAAGCCATCCATGCGCTTCTTGCAACCGATAAAGATGTTTTCAAAAAGATTCAAGAGTTCTGGCCTGAGTCTATTGTTCACGGGAAAATAGAGCGTGCTTTGTTAGGGGAGGTGATGTTTTCTTCACCCGGAGCCCTTTCCACCCTTGAAGGCATCCTCTATCCGAAGCTCGCACCTCTTCAGAAGCAGTTTTTAGAGGATCAAAATAAGCAAAGGGCTTCCCTTGTGGTTCTAGACGTTCCTTTATTGTTCGAGGTTGGATTGGCTCCCTACTGTCATTCGGTTATTCTTGCAACAGCCCCTCGATCTTTACGAGAAGAGAGGGTTCTTAGCCGTCCAGGAATGAGTAAAGAAAAATTTGAGTTCTTTGAAACCCATCGCATGCTTGATGAGGCGCGACTTCCTCTGGCGCATACGGTGATTTCAACTGGACCCAATTCCTTAAGAGAGCTAGAAAAGGTTTTTGAAACCTTTTCGAAAGAAAAATCCCCTGCCTGGTCGGGGGAGTGGCCCCAGACATTAGCGAGACATATGTGATGAGAGAAATCGTTTTAGATACGGAAACAACAGGCTTTGATCCCTCAACGGGGGACCGCCTTGTTGAAATTGGATGCCTTGAACTGATCAACCAAGTCCCCACAGGCCGCGTGTTTCACACCTACATCAACCCAGAACGGGAGGTTCCCGAAGGGGCCTACAACGTCCATGGGCTTTCCTATGATTTTTTAAAAGCTCATCCTACTTTTCCCGAAGTGAGTTCTCTTTTCCTGGAATTTATTCAGGAAGAGCCTCTGGTCATTCACAACGCAAAATTTGACATGAAGTTTCTTAACGCAGAGCTCAAAAAAGATGGCCGCCTAGAGATCCCCTTCCACAGAGCCATTGACACCCTTGCCATTGCGCGGAAAAAATTCCCCGGATCTCCAGCGAGCTTAGATGCTTTGTGCAAACGCTTTGGCATTGACAATAAGGCGCGTGACAAGCATGGCGCCCTTATTGATGCTGAGTTACTCGCGCAGGTTTATATCGAGCTTTTAGGGGGCAAACAAAGAGAACTCGTTTTAAATTTTGCGTCTCTTAACAAAGGAGAGGATGCCCTTCAGCGAAAAGTAAGGGAGCCCCGGTCCTTTGCCCCAACCGATGAAGAAATCGCCCTTCACCAGGCGCTTCTCGCAAGATTAACTGTGTGACGGCCGAGAAGGTTTCACAAAGAGGAGAACCACGCCAGAAAGAGCCGCAAAGGCAGCGCTTTCATAGAATAAAAAGGCAGATCCCAAATTCTCCCAGATCCAACCTGCCAACCAGTTCGTCAGAAAAAGGCAGATTCCATTGACGAAGTGAAAGAGTCCGAACCCTGTCCCGCGTAAGCGGCCAGGGCACGCATCTGCAAGTAAGACAGAAAGGATGCTGATCGTGATGCCGATCTCAACTCCCCACAGAAGGATGCCAAAGAAAAAGAGAGCGATAGACCCATCAAGGGACAAAAGGATATTGGAGGCAATCACACATAGAATGCCAAGACCCAAGAGAGAGCGTCTTCCGATCCGATCCGAGAGATACCCAATGGGGTAGGCGCTGGCTACGGTTCCAATATTTTGAATAACCATGACAAGGGGAGACAAGTGGGCGGAGACCCCCATTTGTTCAGCTCTGTAAAATAAAAAAGCGCCAGAAAAACTGGAAAACATAAAAACACCGCTTAAAAAGACAATCAGCCAAAAGGCGGAGGGAAGGTGCAGAATTTCTGTGCATATCTTTTGAATGCGTTCCTTTTTTGTATACGGAACGACAGTTTCTGGCGCTTTTTGAGAACTCTTTGTCGGATCTTTAACAAACATCACAAGAGTCAACAAGGCAAGAGCTGTGGGAACCGCTGCAATCCAGAAAACAAGCGCGTAATTGAGGGCTGTGACCCACAAAAGGTACATGGCGACGAGAGATCCAAGAAAAGCGCCCGCTCTGGACAAGGATTCCCTGAGACCATAGCTGGCCCCCTTGATTTCAGGAGGGGAAAGGTCGCCAATAAGGGCATCGCGCGGGGGAGCAATAAGTCCGTTTCCGACTCGGTCAAAACATCTTGCAATGAGGACACTGCCTATGGTTGTTGCCATAGCGAGAAGAGGACGCGACAAAAAGCAGAGGCCATACCCAAACGCAATAATCCCTTTCCTTTTTTTCAGGAAATCGCTCAACGTACCTGAAAAAATGCGGGTGAAGAAGGAGAGGAATTCAATCGACCCCTCCAGTATTCCGACAATGGCGACACTGATTCCAAGTACGTTCTTGGCGAATAAGGGGCTGAGGCTGAACACAATAACAGAGGAGGAATTCAGCAGAAGAGAGGCGGCGCCAAGGGCCCAAATGCTGTAAGGAATCGAATGTTTTTTAGATGTCATATACGTTATGAAATTTAGGAAGCTAAGAATTGTATGTCCCACAAATAGGGCGGGGCTGTCTAGGGTTTAATCAGAAAAAATGGACACTCATGATTAAACCTCCTGAAATTTCCGAATTTCTTCCACTGGGAGATTGGTCACACGCGCAATTTCCTCAGGATTCATACCTCTTGCAAGTAGATTGTGAGCAATTTCTTTTTTTTCTTCCACTCTTCCTTCTGCCCTTCCTTTCTCCTCAGACCTCTCGATCTCATGCTGGTCAGCTTCTATGGCGAGGCGCATTCTGAAGTAGGCATCATATTGCCCCGGGGTCCAATTAAATTGTTCCATGGTCTCGTAAGCGCTTAAAACGAGCGGGTCTTTGAGATCCTCGGGCGGGGCTTTCAGATGTTCCCAATTGGCAAAGAAATAGAGCCATTCGTCCCGAATATCCTGGAGTTCTGCTTCTGTCTTTTTAAATTTGGGAAGCTCCACAAAAATATAGGAAATCGCCATCAAAAGGCGCTTCTTCGTCGTTTGTTCCACATCCCAATGGTAACTCACGCATGGGACATCGTCCTCAAAAAGTTTGTCGGAGGTAAGGGAGAGCACGATCACCGGCATGAGGTTCCTATGATCCCCTCCCTTAACGGCTTGAGCAACATAGGCATGAGACGCATAACATTGGATGCGATTTAAAAAGGCATCTTGGGAGCGATTTTGCATTTCAACAATGTAGACTTTCCCCGTCTCATCCGTACATCTGAGATCAAAAACACTCCGGCGCCCCAAAAAAACGGCAGGCATTTCTTCAAGGGGAATAAAGTCAAGATCAGCAATCGGCGCCCAGTCTGCAGGAAAAATCGCATTCAGAAAATCTTTGAGACGCGGTTTATCGCTAAAGAGCCGCTTAAAAGCAACATCATTTGTTGGATCTAAATAACGGGTACCCATAGGTTCAATTTTTTCCAAGATACAATCCTCCCCTTGTTTGCTGCCCCCATTATACGGAAATTTTTTGGGGAGTCAAATTTTCAGAATAGTTATTTGATAGCACGTCTACCCAATCTGCTTCACGACATCCCGAAAAGTCTGAATGATGAAATCTTGAGTTTCTGGTTCTAAATACGGATGCATGGGAAGGCTCAACACGGTCTGGGAAAGGGCCTCACTCACAGGAAGGGAGTCGGTCGCACAAGGGTAAGCGCAGTAGGCTTCTTGGCGATGGAGAGGAAGGGGGTAGTAAATAACGGAGGGAACTCCTTTTTCCTTCAGCCCTTCCATAATGGCCACCCTCTTCAACGGATCCACTTTAAGGGTATAGATCGCCCAGGTCGATTGGCAGTCCTTTCGGACAAAAGGAACGGTCGCAACGTCCTGAAGCCCTTTCGTATAACGATCTGCAATGGACTGTCGCATGATAATCTCACCAGGAAAAATCTCCAGTTTTTCAATTAAAATGGCTGCTTGCAAGGTATCCAAACGCCCATTCATCCCAATGCGGATATTTTTGTATTTATCCCCATCTGCACATTGTCCGTGGACACGAAGGGATTTGAGGACTTCAAAAAGATCGTTGCTTTCTGTGAAAACAGCGCCCCCATCTCCATAACATCCCAAAGGTTTTGCAGGAAAAAAACTTGTTGTTGTCGATTCAGCGAGGGTGCCCACTTTTCGTCCCTTGTAAGTTCCACCAAAGCTTTGGGCGGCATCAGCCATCACCCAGAGGCCGTGGGCTTGAGCCAGAGACGCAATTGCATCATAATCAGCCGGTTGTCCAAACAAATCCACCGGGATGACGCCAGAGGGACGCAAACCTAATTTTTTCGCTTTCTGGACCCCTGCCTCAAGACTGGCTGGATCCATATTGAACGTATCGGGGAGAACGTCAATAAAGACAACAGTTGCCCCCATCCAGGCGACAACTTCAGCGGTGGCTGCAAAAGTAAAGGAGGGCACAAAAACAGCATCCCCCGGTCCTACCTGTTTCGCCATAAGGATCAGGGCAAGGGCATCTGTCCCATTTGCACAACTCAAGGTATGGGGGGCCCCACAAAAAGCAGAGAGCTGATCCTCAAGAGCCTGCACCTCAGGCCCCATAATATAGCCCCCATGGTCAAGAACGCGCAGCATGGCGGCCTCAATTTGGGGACGAATCCGCTTTTGCTGTGCGGCAAGGTCGATAAAGGGGATCATGAGGCCCTCCTCAAACATAAGGCTTTTTCGGCTCTTTCGAGAACATCTGTAACCCCTAACCCTTCCTCACCGGAGGTCAAAGGCGTCTCCCCATTTTCAATACAAGCGAGGAAATGGAGGCACTCATTTTTGAGAGGCTCACCGGCGTCAAGCACAATCGCACGGGTTTGGAAATCATCATTGGCGTGCGGGAGGTCCCCTTTCCACGTCAAGCATTGGGTTGAAATATGGAGCTTTTCTGCCCAAGGCTTACAATCATCAAAGACAGCAATGCCATAGTCTCCGATCACAACAAATTTTTGTTCCTTAAAAGGAGAAAGCCACGATGCGTGAAGGTGCGCTGTAAGATGATTCGAAAAAGTAAGTGTCATCAACGCGCTCGCAGGTTTATCGGTGGCGATATAGGCTTGGCCCTGAGCTTCGACAGAGAGAGGCCTCTCTTTTGTCAGAGAAAGAATGAGGGAAATATCATGACTGGACAGATCCCAAAACACGTTTTCGTGGTGACGAAACCGTCCAAGTCCAAGGCGGTTGGCATAAATATGTTTGAGAGGGCCAAGCGCAGGGAGATGCTCTTTAAGCGCAATAAAAGCAGGATGATAGTGGAGAATATGGCCCACCATCAGGATCCGTTCCTGGGCTTTTGCGAGGGCACAAAGGTTTTCAGCATCTGCTACAGAAAGCACCATCGGTTTCTCAAGATAGACGTGCTTGCCGGCTTTCAGAGCTCGCTCGGCTTGAGGAGCATGAGCCGGCGCATGGGTCGCAAAGACAACCGCATCAATCGCGGGGTCATGAATAATCTGATCCTCTGAGAGAGCGGACACGCCGAATTGAGACGCAAGTGCAACGGCCCTTGCCCCATCCTCATCGCACACAGCCGCAAGCGCACCGAGTTCTGAAAAATTGCGAATGAGGTTGCGTCCCCAGGCGCCACACCCAATAACGGCAACCCTTGGGATGCCTTCTTTTTTTAAATCTATCATGAGGCGGATTCTAGAAAGAGAGAAGAAGGAGGTCAATTGGGCAGGCTGTCACGAAATATGACAAAAAGTAGCAACCCTGCATAATTTTGTCACAAGTCTTTTCTAGTCCGAGGACAAGAGGACGATCGGGGATGACACGTTTATTTCCTGATTACTGTTCCCTGTTTCCTGGTAACAGCATCCCCAAAATATCGATGAGTTTTTGACGAAGCTCTGAACGGGGTGTGACCATATCCACCATCCCATGGGAGAACTGAAACTCCGCTTCTTGAAACCCAGCAGGCAGCGCTTGGCGGATCGTTTCTTGAAGAACACGAGCCCCCGTAAAACCAATGAGTGCCCCAGGCTCCGCAATGGCAATATCCCCGAGCATGGCAAAAGAAGCAGCCACCCCGCCCATGGTGGGATTGGTGAGAAGCGTAATGTAGGGAAGCCCTGCTTCTTTGACTTGCTCAATCGCGATCACAGAACGGGGCATTTGCATGAGGGAAAAAATACCTTCCTGCATGCGGGCCCCCCCTGACGCAGGAAGAACGATGTAAGCAGCTTTCAATTCGCACGCCCGCTGGGCACCCCGCACAAGACCCTCCCCAACCGCAGCCCCCATGGATCCTCCAATAAAGGCAAAGTCGAAAGCAGCAATGACAACGGGATGGCCTCCCATATGCCCCTCCACAACAACAAGCGCGTCATCTTCTCCTGTCGCCGCACGGGCAGCCTTGAGCCGGTCCGTATATTTTTTTGAATCTTTGAAATGAAGCGGATCAACAGGAACAGGCGGTACGGGAACTCGGAGAAAGCGCCCGTCGTCAAAAAGCGTCTCAAAGCGAAGCGTCAAAGGAATACGCATATGATGGCCGCAATGGTGGCACACATGCTGATGGGCCACCAGATCCCTGTGGAAAATCATTTGCTCACAGTGGGTACATTGATCCCAAAGATTATCGGGGATCTCCCGCTTATGCATCAACGCATTGATTTTCGGACGGACGAAAGTGGTAAGCCAGCTCATATATATATTTCCATAACGGTTAATCTCAATGCCGGCATCATAGAGGGAAAGAGGGGCCAGGTGAAACATTTTCTTGCCCATGGAGAGCCCTCCCTTTCCGAGGCCGCTCATATTTCGCACATAAACAAATTTTTTGTTGCTTTTTAAATTTTTCTCATTATATATATCTGTAATGATCTGAGTGATACATATATTGTGTATGAATAGATTGAAAGTTGAGGTATTTTTATGATTAATTTTAAGAAAATTGTTCTTGTTTCTGCGCTTGTCTCCCTGCTCCCCAGTGGCGTGTTAGCAGCTCAGGATAATGAAGCAAATGCACCTAAAAGTGTTCCTGCTAAAGCCTCCAAAACTTGCTTTGAATGGGCAAAAGAGAAGGCGTATGGTGCAAAAACAGTTGTGTGGGAAGACTCTGCTTTAACGAACCTTCAAGACAGCGCAGGGGATCTTAAAAAAGCTTTTGTTCACTTTGGTAAGTCGGTTCTTTATGGCGGATGTGCTGGGGGTAATCGCATTGCAGCCAAAATAGCCAAAATAGCTAATGATGCTGACACTGAAAAGACGTACATGAAGGCTTATTCTCAGAGCGGAGACAATTTACTGCGGGAAAGTGCCTACACTTTTGGGCGTTTGACAACAACCGCCAGCAAATTCGCGCTAGGTGTAGCCCTTAAACCAACTGTATATCTTGCTCAAGCAAGCGCTTCATGGATTAAATCTACATGGACTTCATTGCGTAAGCGCGTTCCAGAGATTGAAGGTGGCATCGAACTTATTAATCTCGGCGCAATTTAAAGTTTAAATTTAAAGCCGTCATGAGGATGCAAGGCTAAACCCCCTGCATCCTCTTTTTTTGTGTTATCTTTTCCTTTCTTTTGGCATCGCTCTCATACGAGCCCCAAATGGCCTATCATTTTTCTTGACATATTTCCTCCCCCTCAGGCACACTCAAGCCAGTCATTGGGACAAACAAAGGAGGACGCCATGATCAATCGTATCATTTATGCTGATGTATATCCTGTATCCTCCTATTGGCGTTGGCGGAAACTGAACCCTTTTTCTCTTTCCCCTTCATTTTTGCGAACGCGAGGACACCATGACACAGAAACACACAGTTCGACTTTCTCTTAAAGCACTTGGGCTTTTCCTAGCTCTTTTTTCACCCTTTTCGCTTCAAGCGCACACGATTGGGATCACCCAAATTGTTGATCACCCTTCTTTGAATGCCATTCGCGAAGGGATCCTGGCTCAATTAACAGCCGAGGGGTTTGAGGAAGGAAAAAACCTTGAGATCATTTTTGAAAATGCCCAAGGGAATCCCAGCATCGCCACTCAAATTGCCCAGAAATTTGCAGGCCTGCCCTTAGATGTGGTCGTCCCCATTACGACCCCCTCCGCTCAAAGCGTGGTCCAGCATATCAAGAAAACACCTATTGTGTTTGCAGCGATTAGTGACCCCGCGGGGGCAAAGCTTGTAGGAGAGAATATTACGGGCGTTGCCGATACCCCGCCTATCGCAAAGCAGCTTGATTTTATTCAAAAACATCTACCCCACCTCAAGACGCTTGGGACGGTCTATAATCCTGGGGAAGCCAATAGTGAATCTTTCCTCAAAGAATTGCACATCCTCGCACGCGCCCGGAAGATTAAGATCATAGAAGCGCCTGCCCCTAAATCTGCGGATGTACAAACCGCTGCCCGCTACTTGATGGGGCAGGTCGATGCCATCTTTATTAGCAATGATAATACGGTTGTGTCTGGGCTTGAACCCCTTGTGAAGACGTGCCTTGAGGCGAAGACGCCCCTCTTTGTAAGCGACCCCGATTCCGTTGACAGAGGGGCACTGGCAGCTTATGCCTATGATCAACGGGAGATGGGGCATCAGGTGGGGAAAATCGTTGCCAAGGTGTTGAGGGGGGAAACCCCAAAAAGCATGCCCGTTGAAACCCCCACAGGGCATAAGATTTACGTGAACGATAAAACAGCCAAAACACTCAACTTTCATATTGCGAGGGAGAATTAACATGAGACACTTTTTCCGAGGCCTCCTCTTCTTAAGCTGGTGTACATCCGTGAATGCTCACGAGGCCATGCCTCTTGTAGCTGTCGGCCAGATCGTGGAGCACCCTGCTCTGGATACGCTGCGCCTTGGTCTCAAAGAAGGCCTCGAGAAGCAAGGGTACACAGAAGGGAAAACCCTGAACTGGGTCTACGAAAACGCACAAGGGAACCCCTCAACGGCGGTTCAAATTGGCCATAAGCTTGTGAGCCTTGAGCCGGCTGTGATTGTGACCTTGTCAACGCCCATGACCCAAGCGGTGGCGGCATCAACCTCGACCACCCCCCTTGTCTTCGGCGCCGTCACGGATCCGAGTGCCGCAAAACTAACAACCTGCCCGAATGTGACGGGCCTAACAGACTTTGTGCCCCCTCAGAAACAGATTGCCCTCATCAAAATGTTTCTGCCCCACCTCAAGTCCCTTGGTCTTATTTTTAATACAGGGGAAGCGAATTCTCGTAAGCAAGTTGAGGAAATAAAGGCCCTCTGTGCCCTAGAAGGGATCACAGTGCATGAAGCCCCTGTCACAAAAACAAGTGATGTGCTCATGGTCGCAAAGGCGAGCGTGGGGAAGGTAGATGCCTTTTTGTTGCCGACGGATAATACGGTGATCTCAGGGCTTGAGGCGATTCTCAAAGTGGCCAACCAGTACAAGGTGCCCGTCTTTGGTAGTGACGTTGATATTGTTCGCAGAGGCGCACTGGCCGCCTATGGGGTGGATTGGCATCAATCGGGCTTGGCCCTTGGCGATATGGTTGGCAAACTTTTGAAGGGAAAGACGATCAAGGACGTTCCCATCCAACACCCCACAACCCTTCATCTGCACGTAAATGAAGGAACGGCCCAGAAAGTGGGCGTGTCGATTCCAGACGCCGTGAGGAAAACAGCGGATAAGGTGTTTCCTGACTCCTGACTCCTGACTCCTGTTACGCCTGTAACCGCCGATACCCCAAAGCCTCAGCAATATGAGAACTGAGAACAGCCTCTGATCCTGCCATGTCTGCCAGAGTTCGGGCAACGCGCAAGACGCGCCGGTACCCGCGGGCAGAGAGTTTGAAAGAAGCCGCCGCCTTCTTCAAAAGCGCAAGCCCTGCCTCATCCGGGGCGGCGATTTGATCGAGGAGTTCACCATCCGCGTGGGCATTCAGGCGAATCGTCACGCCTAAGTGTTGGTAACGCACCTCTTGCAATAGACGCACCTTCTGAACGCGCTCCGAAACAACCGCACTTGCGTCTCCGCTTGCAGGGAGTGTCAACGCTTCGGCGGGGACTTCCTGAACCTCCACATGCATATCAATGCGATCAAAGAGGGGCCCTGAGATTTTCGACTGGTAATCTTGGGCGCAGCGGGGCGCGCGGGAGCAGGCGCGACTGGGATCTGCTACATACCCACAGCGGCAAGGGTTCATGGCGGCGATGAGCTGAACCTGCGAGGGATAGGTCACATGGGCATTGGCGCGCGCCACAGTTGTTTTACCCGACTCAAGCGGTTGTCGCAAAGCTTCAAGGGCGGGGCGTGAAAACTCTGGAAGTTCATCGAGGAAGAGAACGCCATGATGGGCAATGGAAATTTCTCCGGGGTGAGCCCGCAATCCTCCGCCCACGAGAGCCGGCATGGAGGCCGAATGATGAGGATCCCGAAAAGGGCGGGTGCGGATCAGCTTTCCGTCAGTGAGCTTACCCGCCAAGCTGTGAATCATGGTCACCTCAAGGGATTCCGCGGGCGTTAAGGGAGGGAGGATGCCGGGAAGACGCGCCGCCAACATGGATTTCCCCGCTCCTGGAGGTCCCAGCATCAAGAGATTGTGCCCTCCTGAGGCTGCCACCTCGAGAGCGCGTTTGGCTGTTTCCTGGCCTTTAACATCCCGTAAGTCTGGAATGCGGTGGGTCTCAGAGTCCTCTATGAGGGGGAGAGGCGGCGACAGAACCTGCACCCCTTTGAAGTGATTGATCAGCGCAAGGAGCGTATCGGGGGCGAGGATCCGAATATCCCCCGCCCATGCTGCTTCGCTCCCGCAAGCTTTTGGGCAGATGATCCCCAGATCAAGGGAGGCCGCATGAAGCGCTGCGGGTAAGACACCTGAAACACTCGCCACCCGCCCATCAAGGGCAAGCTCCCCCAGCGCAATATAGCTGGAAAGCTCTTCAGGGGGAACAAGGCCCAAAGCTGCGAGCAGGCCGAGGGCAATGGGCAAATCATAATGACTTCCCTCTTTTTGCACATCCGCAGGGGCTAAGTTGATCGTGATCCTTTGATAAGGAAAGGCAAGACCAAGGGCATGAAAGGCCGCCTGCACCCGTTCCCGAGATTCAGCAACCGCCTTGTCAGGAAGGCCTACGATCATAAAGCGATTCTGCCCTGAGGAAAGCTGCGCCTGGACATCGATGGTAATGACATCAACGCCCTGAAAGGAAACCGTATTGAGACGTGAAAACATAGATCCTCCCTGTTTTTCAACTGCTCTAGTTTGTCATCCCCGCGACCCGGCTACGCCAAAGGCTTCGCCGTGGCGAGAGGCGGGGACCCAGACTTGATAGTTTTTCTTCTACAACTCAATACACATATTTTTGTGTTACGCAAAATAAAAAAGGTTTTAAGGCTGGGTCCCCGCCTCTCGCCACGGCGAAGCCTTTGGCGTAGCCGGGTCGCGGGGATGACATTTTTTATATTCTAACTCGGGGATGACATTTTTGGAGGCATTCCCGGCCCCCCACTCACCGGCGGTGCCCCACAGAGTTCAATCAACGGAAGAACCCGTTTCACACCGCTAATCTCCGACGCATGGCCAATGACTTTTTGGATCTCCTGCTGATTTTGGGCCGTTCCAAAAATATAAACCGTCCCCCCAAAAGTGCGAATGATATAGTCTGGCGCTCTCACATCTTCATCCGCAAAGAGAATCGTCTTCAGCTTTGTCGTAATCCATCCATCTCGTGAATAATCAGCGAGGTTGTATTCCCCATGCGTATCCATCCCATTGATGATATCTCGCACACCCTCTACCTTACCGGCAATACAAACAGCTTGTTGTTTGACCTGTTCATTCGCAACAATACCGGCAAGAAGGACGCGGCCTTTAAAGACAGTCAGCTCAAGACCGCTCGCATCTGCCAAACCACCATCCAAAGCTTGATTGAGTTGATAGCGAAGGACTTGATCGCTCACAGAGCCGCTGAGTCCCCGCTCCTGTGCCGCATGGGTCGTCAACAGCGCTCCTGCGCCCCCCACAACAAGAGGAGCCACGCATCCCGAAAGCAGAAAGGGTAAAAAGAGAGCAGATTTCTTGAGCATCATTGTTCTATCCTTAAAAATGTATCGAGTGGCCAAAGGCATTCAGTACGGATTCGTGCATCATCTCAGAAAGCGTGGGATGAGGGAAAATCGTTTTGATAATGTCTTGCTCGGTGGCTTCAAGGGTCTTGGCAAGGCAAAATCCTTGGATGAGCTCCGTCACTTCTGCCCCAATCATATGAGCCCCTAAAAGCTCCCCCGTTTTCCCATCAAAGATGGTTTTGACAAGTCCCTCCGGTTCCCCCATGGCCAAGGCTTTGCCATTCGCGAGGAAGGGGAATTTGCCCACCTTCACGTCATACTTGCCCGCAGCCCTTGCCGCGTCCTCTGTGAGGCCGACACTTGCAATTTGGGGGGTGCTATAGGTGCACCCGGGAATATCTGTCTTTTTGAGAGGATGGGCTGAAGACAGCCCCTTCATATGTTCAACACACAAGACCCCCTCATGGCTTGCCTTATGGGCGAGCCAGGGGGCCCCCGCCACGTCGCCAATGGCATAAATCCCGGGCTCATTTGTTTGACACATCTCGTTCGTTTTGATGTGGCCTTTTTCAACAACGATCTTTGTATTTTCCAATCCTAAGTTTTCCGTATTGCCCACAATGCCAACGGCTAAGATCACACGATCCACCGTCACTTCCTGGGATGTCCCTTCCACATCAAGACTCACCGTCACCGAATCCGCGTTGCGCTTTAAAGCTGTGACCGTTGAACGCGTATGAATTGTGATGCCCTGCTTCTCAAAGGATTTACGCGCGAGGGCTGAAATTTCTTTATCCTCAACGGGTAAGATTTGATCCTGCATTTCGATAACTGTGACCGATGACCCCATCATGGAATAGAAGCTCGCAAACTCAATGCCAATGGCACCTGATCCAAGGACGAGAATAGATTTAGGCAATGCTTCGGGTGTCATGGCTTCCTTATAGGTCCACACCAATTTCCCATCCGCTTCAAGGTTCGGGAGAGGGCGCGCCCGGGCCCCGGTGGCGAGGATCACATGGGAGGCGGTCACCTCTTGTTGCCCGTTAACCGTAATTTGAATATCTTTTCCCTGACGACCTTTGAGTTGGGCTTCCCCTTCAATCACCGTCACCTTATTGGTACGCATGAGATGGGCCACACCCTTCGCAAGCCGGTCCGCGACACCGCGGGAACGCTCAATAATTTTCTTAAAATCAAAAGAAATATTGTCCGCCTTAAAGCCGTAAGCCTCAAGAGAATGGAGGAGGTGGTTAATTTCCGCTGTGCGCAATAAAGATTTTGTCGGGATACATCCCCAATTCAGACAAATCCCTCCCAAATGCGCCTTCTCAATCACGGCTGTCTTCAGCCCCAGTTGACTTGCACGAATCGCCGCAACATACCCTCCAGGGCCTCCGCCAACAACAATGAGATCATAGTCTGCCATGGTGTTTCCTTTTCTATCTATAGATGAGGAAACCATAGGATATTTTCCAAGAGAGGGGCAAGGGGAAAGTGTGTGTAAATTCGAGCGCCCTCCGTGTCATACTCATTTCCCCCTGTCATCCCCGCCTGCGCGAGGATGACAAAATGGGGGAAACTAGGGAATGGTAAGTCCCAGCCCTTGGGTCTGCGGAGGAGCTTCTTCTTCAAGAAGTTCTTCTTCTATGGCTTGTAATTCATCTATGGCTCGTTCTAAGGCTGCTTCTGCTTCGTCTTCTTCTGCTAAGGCTGCTTCTGCTGCTTTCAGTGCTTTTTCTGTAAAGTTTCTCGTTACTGCCCGTTCGTATAGGGTCACCGCTCTTTCTGCGCGCTCTGCACTTTCTGCTCGAAATTCTTCTGCTTTTTTCAATGCTTCTTCGGCTCGCTCTAGTCTTATGTGATGGGGTACTTTTTCTGTATATGCAGCTTCTGCGATCAGCAGTTTGTCTTCTGCTTCGTCTTCTTTGTTTTCTGCGTCTGTTAGTATGTTTATTGCGTCTTCGTACATTTGCAATCTGCTGGCCACAAGTCGCCATGGTAAATTTGCGTAAGCTCCGAACGCAGCTGATTTATGGGCTCTTTCTACTTCATGTGTTGCCCAGACTCGGAAGTTTTTTGCTCCTCGAAGTGCAGCTGTCTTTGCCTCTCGCTCTTGCACAAAACGCGCAAACACGGCCTTCCCCTCTCCCTCATGCTCCATAGCATCTGCAGGGGAAATCAGGAGTACACATAAAACCAGCAAGGACCTGGCTAGAAGGGCAAAATTATTTTTCATACCCTCTGCCTACAACACCTTTGAGTTCATTTCAATGTCTTGCGGGGACACGCGTTACTCATCGACCTCAATCGCATGGCTTGCGGCTTCAGCATTGAATGAATTTAGAAAAGTTTTGTTGAGGTGAGAAGATGCGTCCCTGTATTTTTGCCAATTTTGAGTGATAGTTTCCATTGCTTCTTTTATGTTTTCTTGTGAAGGATCCTTTGAATCCAAAACGTATCCAAGCCCCAGCTTTCTCACTTTATGAGCATTAAAACGTTGTTCTTCCATTTGGGGAATCATGATCATGGGCACAGACCAGTTGATGGCTTCATACACGCTATTCATGCCAGCGTGTGTAATAAATAATGACGCTTTGGATAAAACATCTTTTTGATCGACCCACTTATGTATATGTATATTTTTGGGTGCATTCTTCTTTAATAAAATATTGTAGACGTCTTCGTTTCCTCCTGTGGAGATGATGACCTGATGAGGCGTATTTTTAAAAAAATCGATTAACGTACCTAGCGTGGCCACATCACAATTGTATTCCGTCCCAAACGAGATATAAACGAGAGCATTTTGATCGAACATCTGAGGAGAGGACGCCGTTTTTTTATTCAATCGATTGCCAAAAAAGACGATATTATTACGTTCTTTAATTTCTGGTTGAAAGTCTGCAGAAGTGTACGCTAAGACCTTATCAGCCTCTAAACATGAAAAACAATTCAGCATTTCCTGATAAGAAAAACAGTTAAACATTTCCTGGTACGAAAAATGGCTCGGAATTTTTGTGGCGAGCATGCCCCACTCTTCTGGCGTACGGAGCAGCATAGAGCTGGAACACACGGAAGGTATGTTGTGTTGACGCGCAAGCAATTTTCCCCATACCGCAAATTGATCGTAGACGATCACGTCAATATGATTATATTTCTGGAATTCCAAGAGAGTCGGCCATAACTCCCTCATAACAGTGTTCAATCCCTGGTACGTCCACAATAGGTCCATGCTCTTCGCATTCACGGGTTGAGGATTTCTGAAAGAGATCGTGTTGTAATCAACAAATGTAGCGCCCGCTTCTTCAATTTTGTTTTTGAATTTGGGGACGTTGAAGTAAGTAACGCGATGGCCGCGTTTCGTCAATGCGTCGACAATTTCAAGCGTGGGCTTGATATGGCCATAACAAGGAACACCCATAAAAACATAATGGAGAGACCTCTGGGCAGGAGGAGGCTTTTGAGCTGCCACTCCTGAAGACGCAGCATCCGCAGGGGCAATCAGGAAAAAACTTAAAACCAGCAAGAAATTGGCAAAGAGGATGAAATTTCTTTTCATGCTCTCTGCCTACAGCAATGTTGGGTTGATTTCAACATCTGCAGTGACACTAAATTCATTGACACTCTTCCCTAAAAATGTTTCACGTGAAACTGACTTTGATCATCAAAAGGAAGCCTTTATGACACCCATCGCCATCCCCCTTGTCCGGTACCCTCATGGGGAGGGCCTCCCCCTTCCCCACCATGCAACTTCCCAGAGTGCAGGCGTGGACCTGATGGCCGCTGTAGAGGAATCTGTTATTTTGCGACCCTTGACCCGTGCCCTGATCCCCACGGGCATTTCTCTGTCCATCCCCCCAGGCTATGAGGCGCAAATCCGTCCGCGTTCTGGCCTTGCGCTTAAAAATGGGATAACAGTTCTCAATAGTCCGGGAACCATTGATGCGGATTATCGGGGAGAAATCTTGGTGATCCTCATTAACCTCGGCCAAGAGGATTTTATCATTGAACGTGGATTACGGATCGCCCAGCTTGTTGTGGCTCCCTTTACACAACTTCAGTGGATAGAGATTGATCAACACGAAGATTTCGAGCACAATGAGCGCAAGGGAGGCTTTGGCTCAACAGGACTGAAATAATGCTTCTCAGAGGGATCTGCTTTTTCGTGATATTGCTTATGGCGTCACTGCCAAGTGTAGCCAAAGACAAGAATCCGATTCCACGATTCGCTTCTTTTCGACCCGACAAAGTCAATGTGAGGGTAGGCCCCGGCCGCCAATATCCCATTGAATGGACCTATGTGAAAGCAAAGCTGCCGATCGAAGTCATTGCTGAATTTGATACCTGGCGTAAGATCCGCGATGTCCACGGAACAACGGGGTGGGTTCACCAAACCATGCTTAGCCCCAAACGAGGGGCCGTTATCCTTGAGCCTATCGTGCTGCTCTATACGGACAAGAGTGCGGACGCCCCTCCTCTGGCACGCCTTGAGAAGGGTGTCATTGTGGAAATTCTCCGCTGCCAGGACGAATGGTGCCAAGTGCGTCTTCGCGAATTTAAGGGTTGGATCAAACGCCTCGCCCTGTGGGGCGTTTACCCCCATGAGAGTATAAAATAATAAACTGACAAAAAGTTGTCCTTGGCTAGAAGGCCTAAAGCGCTACGATGTAGCGCAAGTACTTCTAGCCATGGCTGACAAGATAGTAATCACGCTTCATTAAGCTTATCCCGAAGTGCCTTGGCGGCTTTAAAGTAGGGAACATATTTATCGACCACATCAACCCGCTCTCCCGTACGAGGATTGCGCCCCACCCGTTGAGCGCGATAGCGAAGAGAGAACATCCCAAATCCTCGTAATTCGACGCGCCCTCCCGCCTCAAGAGCACCACTTATTTTTGAAAAGATAATATTAACACCTCGCTCTGCATCTCGTTTAGTGAGTGTACCAACCTTTTTTCCTAATTCATTAATCAGTTCTGATTTTGTCATAAATCCCCAAGTGAGAGTTTCCGTCCCTTCATGATATACCTCTATTTTTTACTGCACAAGGATAAGTTTTTTTCTTGCATGTTTAAACTAAGAACGTTAGCTTGTAGAAATGAACTCACAAACGCGCCATTTTCGCCGGCTTGCCCAACAGGCCATGGCTCCTGTCATTATCTTTACCATCGTTGGCTATTTCATCTATCACTCTGTGCAGGGGGACCGAGGGATCCTCGCTTTGCTCCAGCTTCAAACACAGCTTGTCCGAACAGAAAATCACCTTGCCCAGGTCCTCAAACAACGACAAGAGCTGGAGGAAAAAGTGGCCCTATTGCGCCCCGCAAATATTGATCGGGACCTTTTGGACCAACAGGTGCGCCTCGTTTTGGGGTATGCCCATCCCGATGATATCGTGATCTTGACACTTGATAAATCATCCGCCCTGGGTAAAGAGTAGATTACGTGAACAAAGCCCTGTGTCATCCCCGACTAGAAACTCTCGCCCCCGATCAAGTCGGGGGAAAAGAGGCACTAAGCCTGGGATGACACGTGTTTTTGAATTTTGTTTGCGGAGCCTCAAGTAACCCCGTCCACAACCGGTCATAGTGTATGTCAGTTCCTTCTCCCACGCCCATGATGGTCCAGTATTTGGACATAAAACGCCAATACCCATCGTGCCTCCTGTTTTACCGCATGGGGGATTTTTATGAGCTTTTTTTCGACGATGCGGTGATCGCCTCCAAAGCCCTTGATATTGCGCTCACCCGCCGGGGAAAGGGTCCCCAAGGGGAGGATATCCCTATGTGTGGTGTGCCGGCCCATGCGGGCGAGCAATACCTGGCGCGCCTCATTCGCCAAGGCCATCGGGTGGCCATTTGCGAACAAACGGAAGCAGCTGCGGGCCGAAAAACAAAAGGACCTCTCGCGCGGGATGTGATCCGTGTTGTCACGCCAGGAACCTTGACGGAAGAACAACTGTTAGAAGCGGGGCAGAATAATTTCCTCACGGCTCTCGTTCCCACCAAGGAAGGACTCATTGGTCTCGCCTCCATTGATATTTCCACAGGGGATTGCTTTGCCGAATCAACCTCGCTGGCCCTTCTCGAGACCGTCCTGGCCCGCTTGCGGCCAGGGGAAATTTTGTTGCCCGAAGGGTTTTTACAAACCCCTGTGCTGTATGAGCTTTTTCAAGACCTCAAAAAACGCCTCACTCCGTTGCCGTCCAGTCGGTTCGATGCCCAAAATGGGCTCGAGCGATTGAAGGAAGTTTATGGTGTTGAAAGCTTAGAAGCGTTTGGGGACTTTAAGACGGCTGAAATTGCAGCCTGTGGGGCGCTCGTCGACTACGTGCGTCTGACACAAAAACGGGATCTTCCGTCCCTCAAACCGCCCGTACGACTCAAGGAAAGAGGCCGTCTGGAACTGGATGCGGCCACCCGTCGTAATCTGGAGCTCCACGCCTCTCTCAGCGGTGAGAAGCGGGGCAGTTTGCTCAGCGTCATTGACCACACAAAAACGCCCATGGGTGCCCGTCTCCTGTCCCATCATTTGGCAGCCCCCCTGAACGATCTTGAGGAACTTCAAAAGCGTCTTGACGGTGTGACCTTTCTTTACGACAACCTTGCGCTCACAAAAGCGCTGCAGGCGGTCCTGGCGTGTTGCCCGGATCTGGAACGTCCGCTCTCCCGGCTCAGTTGGGGACGGGGGGGACCGCGAGATCTGGCGGCGCTTCATCGCGGATTGGCCCTCCTTCCCGACATTCACAAGATCTTTCAGAACCCGACATCTTTGGCAGCCTATCTTTCTCAGTTGGGAGAATATCCAGACCTAACAACCACTCTTACCCAAGCTCTAAAAGACGAGTTGCCGCCCACCATCAACGACGGGGGTTTTATCCGTGCGGGTTATCACCCCCCCTTGGATGAACTCCTCGCCTTAAGGGAAGATAGTAAGGGAGCCCTCCAGGCCCTCCAACAACAATATGTGACAGAAACAGGTGTGACGAGTCTTAAGATCAAACACAACAACATCGTGGGCTACCACATTGAAATCACGAGCCTCCACAAAGATAAACTCGGACCTGGGTTTATCCACCGTCAAACCATGGCCAATGCCATGCGGTTTACAACGCCGGCCCTGATTGAGCTTGAGAAAAAGATTGTGGGAGCGGTGGAGCAAGCGCTTTCCCTTGAGATCAGCCTCTTTCAAGATCTGGTTGAAAAGGTTTTGGTCCACACGTCAGCGATTATCGAAACCTCCCAAGCCCTTGCGGCTTTGGATGTGAGTGCAAGTCACGCCCACCTTGCCCATGAACGTCACTACACGAAACCTCTCTTGGATGAGAGCCTGGCCTTTGAGATCGAAGGCGGCCGTCATCCCGTTGTGGAAGCGCTTCTGCCCCAAGGAACGCCCTTCATTCCCAACACCTGTGCCCTCACAGGGTTATGGCTTCTCACCGGGCCTAATATGGCGGGAAAGAGCACCTTCCTGCGTCAAAATGCCCTCATCGCCCTTATGGCCCATATGGGCATGTACGTGCCCGCAACCCGCGCCCATATCGGTCTCATTGACCGTATTTTTAGCCGCGTGGGGGCCTCCGATGACTTGGCCCGGGGGCGGTCAACTTTTATGGTGGAGATGACGGAAACAGCTGTCATTCTGAATCAAGCCACCCCTCGGAGTTTCGTGATTCTCGACGAAATTGGCCGAGGAACCGCAACCTTTGATGGCCTCTCCATTGCTTGGGCGTGCGTTGAGTATCTGGTCCATGCCGTCCAAGCCCGTGCCCTTTTTGCGACCCATTACCATGAGCTCACAACTTTAGAAAAAAGTTTGCCGCAGGTTCATTGCTACACGGTGAAGGTGCGGGAGTGGGAGGATAAAATCATCTTCCTCCACGAAATCGCGAAGGGTACGGCGGATAAATCCTATGGGATTCACGTCGGAAAACTGGCGGGCCTCCCCCCAACCGTTGTCAAACGCGCAGAGGAGGTTCTGGCGACCCTTGAGACGACCGCCGCTAAACCAAAGCTATCAGCCCATCCGTTACCTCTCTTCACCGAGTCCTACCGCGTCCCCTCGCCGTTAGAGAAAATGCTCTCTGACCTTGATCCAGATACCCTCACGCCTAAGGAGGCGCTTGAAACACTTTATGCGCTTAAGAAGGTGGGGGGGTAATAAGGTAAGCAGAAGAGGGTGTCATCCCCGGCTTACAAGTCCTTCGTCCCCAATTTATTGGGGATGTTAGGACTTGTTGACCGGGGACCCAGGGCAACACAAAAATTCTTTCATACTTTGGCTTTCTGGGTCCCCGATCAAGTCTTTCTAACTCCCCGACTTGCCCAGCTACGCCAAAGGCTACGCCGTGGCGAGTCGGGGGTAAGAAAGTCTAAGTCGGGGATGACACCTTTCAGACGCCCCCTACCTAATCAAACACTCCGCAATCTGAATGGCGTTCAACGCCGCCCCTTTACGCAAATTATCGCTGACGACCCAAAAAAGAAGGCCGTTCTCAACGGATCGATCGCGGCGAATGCGACTGAGGAAAACATTATCTTCTCCTGCCACTTCAACAGGCGTCACAAACCCTTCATCTTGGCGATGATCGATAATGGAAAGCCCCGGAAATTCACGCCACAAGGCGCGGGCTTCCCCCACGGAAAGGGGATTATGAAGCTCAACAGCAACGGCGATGGAGTGCCCAATAAACACAGGCACGCGAACGCAAGTGACAGCAACCCCCGCATTCGTGCCGAGGATCTTTTGCGTCTCAAGCGCTACCTTTTCTTCTTCGCCCGTGTCGCCACTATCGAGAAAAGGCCCAATATGAGGCACAACGTTAAAGGCAATTTGCTTGGACATTTCTTGTTTCACGAGGGGTTGGTTCATGTAGATCGCTCGCGTTTGGTTGAAGAGCTCATCCATCGTTGCTTGCCCTGCGCCTGAGACGGATTGGTAGGTGGCAACAACAACACGTTTCAAGCCCGCTTCATCGAGTAACGGCTTCAAAACCATCGTTAGCGGCAAGGCCACGCAATTGGGATTGGCAATAATGTTGCGGTCTTTGTAGGCCGCGAGAGCCTCCGGATTAACCTCCGGCACGACGAGGGGAATATTTGGATCTGTCCGAAACTGGGACGAATTATCAATGACCGTGCATCCAGCAGCGGCTGCGCGTGGCGCATACTCTGCTGACACCCGGCTGCCTGCTGAGAAAAAAGCAAAATCAATGCCTGTAAAATCGAAGCCTTTTAAGGCCTGCACATCCAGGACATCTTCCTCCCCAAAAGAAATCTGTCGGCCGACCGACTCTTGAGACGCAAGGGCATAAACCTTATCAATGGGAAACTTGCGCTCTGCCAACACAGAGATCATCTCCCGTCCCACACCTCCCGTCGCACCCACAACAGCAACCCGATAACCCATGCTAACCTCCTGAAAAAATGATTGTTTTTGTAGACTGCGTGAACAAAAACCTGTGTCATCCCCGACTTAGGCCTTCTTAGCCCCCGCCCTGCGGGGGGTTAGAAGGTCTTGATCGGGGACCCAGAAACCAAGGTAAGAAAGAATTTTTGTGTGGCCCTGGGTCCCCGCTCAAGAAACTCTATGCCCCCGATTAAGTCGGGGGCGAGAGTTTCTAAGTCGGGGATGACACGTGTTGTTGAATCTTGTTCACAGGGCCTAGTCTACAGGATTTTAGAAAAGAGTCAAAGTTTCCGAATGGCCGTCGCCTGCTATAGTCCGCTACCGCCAAAGGCTATAGCGGCCGAAAGCGGGCTATGGCGTGACTCTACAATCGCCCCGTCAGAAGCAAGATCACAAGGATGAGAAGAACAAGGCCCACCCCGCCGCTGGGAAAATAGCCCCAGTTCGCACTATGGGACCAGGTCGGCAAGGCGCCTACCAACATCATGATGAGAATAACGAGTAAGATAAGTCGCATGAGAAGTCTCCTAAAAGTTAAAGGGAGATACCGCCCTAATTATAGCACACCCTTTTGAGGGGCGCAGGGGAAAAAAGAAGTCCGTTTCTACAGGAACAGAGAAATCCTATTTCCTGAATCCCGTTTCCTGACTTCTGACCCCTGATATTTACATCCGAATGAGCGTCGATCCCCAGGCATAGCCGGCCGCGAAGGCCTCACACAAGATAAGGTCGCCTTGTTTGATGCGTCCGTCTTTCACCGCGGCATCCAACGCAAGCGGGATGGAGGCCGCCGATGTGTTTGCTTGGACAGCCCCTGTATGAATGACTTTAGATTCGGGAAGTCCAAGACGTTTCGCTGTGGCATCAATGATGCGTTTGTTAGCTTGATGGGGCACGAGCCAATCAATTTGGTCTTGGGTTACGTTGCAGCGTTCCAGAATCTCCCCCACCGCTTCATCGAGCCGATGCACTGCATTCCGAAAGATCTCCCGTCCATTCATGTGGATCCCGGGTGTGTCCTTCCGGACATACATTTGCTCGTATCCCACCCCATCTGTCCTGAGGAGATTGCCGAGGATGCCGCGATCTGTCTGGGATTGAGCCTGCAAAACAACGGCTCCTGCGCCATCCCCAAAAAGAACCGCCGTTGAGCGATCGGTCCAATCCACAAGGCGGCTCATGGTTTCTGCCCCAATGACAAGGGCCGTTTTTGCCATGCCTTGTTTCAAGTACATATCCGCTGTCGCCAACGCAAAAATAAAGCCGCTGCACACCGCCGATTGATCAAAGGCAAACCCATGGGTCATGCCGAGCTTCGCTTGCACCCGCACAGCGGTTGCCGGGAAAACGTGATCAGGGGTTGCGGTCGCAAGGACGATCATATCCACATCTTGCGGCGTGAGACCTGCAGCAATTAAAGCGCGCTGGGCCGCTTTGACCGCGATGTCGGACGTATGCTCATCGGGAGCTGCGATATGCCGGGCACAAATGCCTGTGCGCTCCACAATCCAGTCATGAGAGGTCTCAAGGCTTTCAGAGAGGTCGTTGTTTGTGACAACTTTGGTCGGAAGGTAACTGCCCGTGCCGAGGATAACGGAGCGCACCGTCATGAATTTACAGCTGCCTTGGAAGGCGCTTCCGAAGAAAATTCACGGACGAAATGGGTGTTGATTTGACCCGTCACCATATCGACGGCAAGATCAATGGCATGGGCAAACCCAAGGGCATCCGTTCCCCCATGGCTCTTCACAGCAACGCCATTCAGACCCAACCAAAGGCCCCCATTATAACGCCGATAGTCAAGACGCATGGAGAGCTTCTTAAGCATAGGCTTTGCCAGCAAATACCCTAGGGAGGCCATCCACGAGCTCTTAAAGGCTGTCTTAAAGGAGTGAAGGGCCATGTGCATCACGCCTTCCCCTGCCTTGAGGACGACGTTCCCAGTAAATCCATCCATGACAACAACATCAACCGTGCCACGCGTAATGTCATCCCCTTCAATAAAGCCATAAAAATTGTCACGAATCGAAGACGCGCGAATGAGCTCTGCTGCCTCTTTCACCACAGGGTTTCCCTTGATGTCTTCAGATCCAACGTTAATAAGCCCGACCGTCGGTTTGGGGAGGTGGAGAACATGACGGGCAAAGAGCTCACCCATAATCGCAAATTGGGTCAGATTTTTAGCGGTGCATTCCATGTTCGCTCCCAGATCCAAGAACACGACGTCCCCTTTCAGGGTGGGCGCAAGACTTGCTAGAGCGGGACGATCAATGCCTGGAATCGTGCGGAGAATGATTTTCGCGAGCGCCATGTAAGCGCCGGTATTGCCAGCAGAGACCACACCTTGTGCACGCCCCTCTGCAACGGCTTTGACGGCTTGACGCATACTGGAATCCAAAAACCCACGAATGGCTGCACTGGGTTTTGTCTCAGAGGTAATAATTTCTTTGCAATGGGTAAAGGTGACTTTATCAGCGAGGATCTTCTCTTGCGCAAGCAAAGGCTCAACGACCCGGCTGTCTCCAAAAAGAAGAAAATGGACAAAAGGGTACCGCTCCGCCGCAATTGCAAGGCCTTGGATGACAACACCCGGGGCCTTGTCCCCTCCCATTGCATCAACAGCTAAGGTGACGTTCACTTAAATAATCCGTAAACTAAGCAGGAGACTCATCGGTCGTCTGTCCTAAGACTTGGCGGCCCTTATAATGACCACAAGAAGGACAGAGATGGTGAGAGAGTTTTCTTGCACCACATGCAGGACATTCCACGCTCTGTACAGGCTTAAGAGCATGGTGAGCGCGTCGCATACCCTGACGGGAAGGGGATGTTTTTTTCTTAGGAACTGCCATTTAACTACCTATCGTTTTAATGAATATGTCTATCTTATCACCCAAATACTGAAGGTATACAACCTTAAAAATGGGACCATGTGATGAAAGTAGGCAAAAATGCCTCTTCAAAGCCTCTTTGTCCATGGGGCTCAATCATATAGCGCATAAAATTGAGAAGATCAAGTATTCCCTTCATCCATATAAAGGAGTATGCTTCTTGGCAGAGGATTATGAAAAAAATTCAACCCTTCAAGAGGAAACCATGACCCCCTTTATTTTTCTCATCTTATTTGCTCTTGCTCCTCAAGAAGCCCATGCTAAGCTAGAGAAAAACGTCATAGAACCCTCAGCCTCTTTCAGTTCCGCAGTCCCCCTTTCTCTCCTCACCCCCCTTGGTATTGGGAAGGATAGAAGATTTACCTGCGCTGTTGCGGCCAACCAAAATTTTGTACCCAGCAACGCGCAAGACAACTCCCTCTTCTACAATACACAGGTGGCTTGTATACGTTGGGCGCTTGTAAAACACGGCCCCGACAGTCGTGCTCGTCGGTTCATTTTTGCGGAGACAGAGGCTTACCTGCTCGCGTGCGCCCTGATCATATCGACCGGCGAAAATTCCGCGCTCCTCGAGACCGTGGGGTATGGAACGACAGAGACCACAGGGAAAGCCGCAACTCTCGTTACCTCAGATCCAGTAACGCAAAAAGAAAAGATCCTCAAGCATAAGCGGCATAAAAAAGACATAGACGAAGAAGAGGCAGACGAAGAAGAAGAGGAAACAGATGAAGGTGCGATATCAGCGCCTCGTGAACAATGAACCCCTTTATCCTCCTCATCTTATTTTCTCTTGTTTCTGCCGGAGCTCACGCTAAGTCAGAGATCGACCCTGCGGCCTCTTTTGGCTCAGAAGTTAATATTTCCTCACTTGTCCCTCTTGGTGTAGGGAAGGATAGGAAATTTACGTGCCGTATCATTGGGGACAACCAAAACTTTATCCTCAACAATTCGCAGGCCTACGCCGTATGCTGGCCCGCACAGGTGGCGTGTGCACGATGGGGACTTATGAAAAATACTCCTGAGAGTCACGCTCGTCAGTTCATTTTTGATGGGACGGAAGCCTACCTCCTAACATGCGCATTGATGATCATTGCCGCTGACGGAGGGGCCTCAATCCTCGAGACCGTTGGCTACGCGAAGGGAAATGTAGAAGGAGAGGAAGCCGTCCTTACTACCTCAGATCCAGTAACGCAAAATGCGAAAAATGCAAGGTCAGGAAAGAAGACGTCCCCTGAAACAGACGAACCACCGCCTATCAATGACCCTGCAGAACAAGCGTTGAAAGAGATCCCCATTTAGAGGAGAGAGAGGGTTTCTTACGGCCCTCCCGGCCCTCCGCGATCCATATCCGGATCTTGACCGTTAAATTTGCCCACATTGCTGAAGATTTGATCGACAGCGCCAAATTCATAGCCCGCTGTAGGTGTGCGACGATTCACGTGGGAAATAATCCGCTCATCCGCCTCTGTTAAAGAGGTAAGGCCCTGCACAACACTTTTTTTATCAAATTCGATCCGTGTCACACTACTCCTGAGAACAGAAGGTGTCAGAAACGCCCGCCGAGACGTGGTTTTTGACATGTAAAGCCATGTCCCATTCCCAAAGGGAGAAACGGCCGAAGGCGTCCCAAAACGTTTTCCGACCTGGTCACGCGTTGTCTTCCCCACCTGAATGACCTTCAGATCTTCAGGCGTAAGCTCATGACCATGGTGATCAATAACAGCGCAACCGCTTAAGAGACCTGCAAAAAGCAGAAAAGAAAGCTTTAAATTTTTTGAACCGAGCATATCTATGAGCACATTAAATATAAAAGAGGGTGAAAATCAAAAACACCATGCCTTTCCTACCCTCAATCTGTCAATGGCCTCCTTTTTTTATAAATCTTTTCTAAATCATCAATTGACAGAGCCCCAAGGAGACCGTTAGACATGAGGAACTCTATGAGGAGGGGTGGCCGAGAGGCTGAAGGCGGCGGTTTGCTAAACCGTTATATGGAGAAATCCGTATCGTGGGTTCGAATCCCATCCCCTCCGCCATCCGCCGAAGTCGCTATGGCGTGATGTCACGCCGAAGCTTTTAGCGAAGGCGGACATTTTTCAGGGATTCTCTACAAGCAATTTTTCTCTTAAAATGGCTCCATGGGACACTCATGGGACACGAGAGAATAACAAAAGGTACGCGATGAGAACCCTGCGAGTCGAATTCCCTTGTCTAAATTCCAAGGTTTGTTGCCTTAAATAAATTCCGTCCCACCACTGTCCCAAAAACTTTCTACATTTTCCTGCAGTAGAGTGGAAATCGATAACGGTTTACCGTCTATCGTCTGTCCTCTCTTGTGATGAGGATGATATGGCAACACTCGAAAAACGCCTCAATGCGGATGGGACGACAGGCTATCGGGCAAAAGTCCGCCTGAAGGGCTTTCCTTCTGAATCTGCGTCGGAAGGGCATATCTGTTCTTTTTGTGCATCACGCAGGCAAGGGAGGGAGGGCCATGCCCTCAAACTCCGTTTCATAAAGGCCTCTCATATCGAGGCGATGGGGGTTGATGAGCTCAGAAATGGGGCGATTGTTGCTGATGAGGTAGATAATGAAACTTTTTCGTAAAGTCTCATCCACATGATCTTTTTCAAGAAACAAATGGATATCAAAAAGATCGCGAGGATGTTGTCGATCCAAGGCGGCACACATTTTGCCTGCATAGAGGTCTTCCCGGCTTAAGCATTGCGCTCTCACAAAGACGCCAAAGGTTTACTGGGCCTGGGGGCAGAGGTCTCGCATTTGGCATTCACGCACCACCCCTCTGAGGACGTGATTAATCTCCACTTTAATGGCAGCGCTGGGGTCTCTGAAAATCATCTGCTTGATGTTGCCGTCACTGGTTTTGACGGGTTGAAACCCGTAAAGTGGGAAAGCGTGCGCTGAGATCCTGAACAATTGTCTCAAAAGACATGTTGATGTTGGCAAAAGAGTCTTCCCTGGTTTCAATCGGCAGATAGGTGAGGTCAATATCAACGGAAAGGCGCGGCATGTCTTGGTAGAACAGGTTAATCGCCGTTCCGCCCTTAAGGGCGAATCGGGGATCCCGCATAAAGTAGGGCAAGATGCGTAAGAGGAGCCTGACTTGATGATGATAGGTCTCCCTAATCATTCGCCAAATCTCCGGGAACAGTGATGAGGTATGTCTTATCGAGCACCCCCTTTTCAACAATCTTTCTTTTGCCAGATCCGAGAGAAATCCGGCTTCTATCGAGTTGATCGAGCCAAGGGTGGTTCAATTTATCGGCAAGAAACAGGAACAGTCGTTTCACTTTTATCGATGTGGTCTGCTCCAGGAGTTCTTGTAAGACGGAAGGACGTAAATCGATCAGGTTTTCTAAAATGTAATAACACTCCTGCAAATCCTGGTCTTTTGGAACCAAATACAGCATCTCGAGAAAAGCCCTCTCTGGGCCAGAAATTTGGATCGCAAAGTCCTTCTCTGGATGGGAGCGCAGGCCGAGAGAGGGGGGAAGAAAGTTTGTTGTGTGAATGGACATTGTTTGTCCCCAGGGATGATTCGTAAACCACAGGGGCAGTTTTTTGCTCTGCTGAAGATACAAATGAATCCCAGATTGGCTCAATTTGATGAAGTGGGCGTACCCCTGGAGTTCAAGGGCCGTCTTTCCTCCAACGTGGACGTCGATATGGAGCTGGGTTTGGAGGGCAAAAAGGCCCCCCTGGCCACCCGACGGTGTCTCCCTTCCGGATGACGGCACCATGCCCTATGGGCTCGATCCAAAGGCTCTCTTGGTATCTTCTTTTAAGAAACGTACTCACTCCCTGTTTCTTTAACCAAGGCGAGGTCGCAACGGTCCCTTGCGGCCAACGTTGCAAGAGGCGGTTTATAATTGTTTCGTTAAATGTACTCATAGTGCATTTCTATGACTTTTTTCAAACCACGTCAAGAAGGTCGGTCGCAAATCCCACAAAAGCTTCTGCAAGCCTGCGAAGACTCCCCCGCCCCTCGTTTGTGATCCTCAGATACCTAATTGCGTAAGGTATCCTAACACGGACGTGTCCATGCGATACTTCTGCACAAGTTCAAGTGCTTTTTCTAGGCTTTTTTCTTGTGTGCTTTGATGATTAAGTCTGCCATGAAACCACCCATAAATTTGTCGTTGTTGAGCAGAACGAATCCCAAGTTCGGCCATCTTATCCGTATAACTTTTCAAAAGTACAGGGTTTCCCAAAGGTCTACTGCAACCCCATAGGAAATTGTCGATCAAGTCCAATACTTTCAACTTATAACCTATCTTCCTCTCGCCCCACGGAGTATTGCTTTCGAGAAAGAAAGCCTGAGAAATTCGCATAAATTCATTTTCACTAGGGGGAGAATAGTTCGCTTCACTGTGTAAATCATGCAACCGATCGTAGATGACCTCTTCATCGCCTCGCTCAATCAATAGATTTGTGAGTCTTGCATATTCATCTGGATGCGTATGTCTTGCGTAGCTTCTTTTTTTATAAATTTCGATTGTATCTCCCAGAGCCTCCTGATATGTGGCTGCTTTGCGCTTAAACTCTTCAAAAAGTGCTGGATCGACATCGCCTGGGGACCTTAAGAACATGTCGAGTTGGTTTGACGCGTACATTTTTTCCTCTGCGCTATACCACGGGATAGACCTTTCTAAGATGAAGGTCGTGGCAAGTCGCATAAATTCATTTCCATCAGGAAGGTAACCATTCCCCCCCGATGTCGAAATCAAACCGCTCAGCCGAGCGGCTAAAGCGCTTTGATGGCCTATCTCAGACAACACAGTGGTAAGCCTTGCACATTCCTGCGGGTCGTCATCAACGAAAAGAGGGGATTTCAAGTGAGGGACTTGCATGTGTATTCTTATATTAGGGACTTGCAAGTACATTTGTGTATTTTTTTCTTCAGTTATTCTATTAAGGAAAACAGTTTCATATGTTGTGCGATAAAAATCTCTGAATAGGTTTCTACTTCGTGAATAAATCGCATTTCCAAGGCACAAGCCATGTGCCTTTACCTCGATAGCTTCTTTATCGCCAGCAGCAATTCTTGCCTCAACAAATGCTTGAGCTTCCTCCTGCGTCGCGTCGTAGATGACCTTATCACTATCATTATACAATAGGAGATCAGCAAGTTTAAAGTGTAGGGCGCTCTTAGAATTTCTTTGAATAAGGTCTTCGACCACATCTCGTGCGTGCTCCTTGCCTTCCTTTTCACCCAAAGCTTCTATCCACAGACGAAAAGAGGTGTTGTCTCCCAGCAATCCTGCCCTTTTGACAAGAGTCATACCAACTTCATCATTCTGGAGGAGGGGGGGAACGGGGGGCAGAGGACGATCCCAAGCAGGACCTGCGGGTGGCCGAATGTGAGGGGCCAGAAGATGCATCAGTCGACTTGTTGCCGCAACCGAAGCCTCTAGGGCCCTTAGGCGATTGGCAGGGTTAAGGGTAGGGTCAAAATTTCCTCTCTTTTTCACCCCTAGTTCTTCCAATTTTCTCAAAGCCCTTTGCTGCGTGTATTGATAGGTTGCTCGAGAAAGCCGCGAAAATATTGGATCATTAAAGAGAAAGCCACCCAACATGCCATCTTCATACGCGTCCTGTGTCTCCAAAACTCTGCTGGCAGCATTCCTATTTTCTGCTTCAGCCACCCCTTGTCCTTCTGAGAGATGTCCCATGGATAGAGGAGGTGTAGAATGGGTAGGCATATCGCTTTCTTTTCGCTCTTCATCATCATAAAGCTTATCCGCTGCTGAGAGAGGTGAAGGAGCACACATTTGCAAAGTTAAGGCAAACGCTGAAACGGTCGCTAAAAGAGTCTTTTTGGCTGTAAACATTCTAATCTACCTATCTATAAAGTGTGCGTGTATATAAGAAAAAAATCTGCACAATGACTAACAAATATGAATATAAGCAGCCTTCTTGTGATTGCAAGAAGAAAGTGGACTCTCTCCCATGGGACACTCATGGGACAGTTGGGGGTAAAAAAGGGTAACAAACATGCACAAACAACAACGAAGACGCCGCCGCAATCCCTTGATCTCATTGATATCTTGTGTTAACGTTCGATGTCAGTTAAACATTTGAAGCGTTGGCTAAACCGTTATATGGAGAAATCCGTATCGTGGGTTCGAATCCCATCCCCTCCGCCGTCGCAACGAAGTTGCTTTGGCGTGATGTCACGCCGAAGCCTTGGCGAAGGCGGACTCTGTAACCTGCGCTTCAGCTGGCAGATCCGATACAGTACTAGCGAAAGCGGACTATAAAAACGAGTGAGCTATGGTATAAACTTTATGGAGTCGTAAAATGACAAAACATCTATTAAGTTTAGATCAAACAACTAAATCTAAAGTTCCTGTAGCGCACAAAGAGGTTCAACGAACACTTTGGGGAACAAAAAAATCTCCCTATGTGCGAAAGGTACTTATTGCTCTGGAAGAAAAAAAGGGCCCCTATAAACTGGAGGAAATTTTACCTGCAAACCTTTTGAAGGCAACAAACCAGAAAATTCCGGAAGTTTTCTTAAAAATCAGTCCTTTTGGAAAAATTCCTGCCTATCAAGAAATAAGTAGGGCGGATCCTAAGGAGTTTAGCATAACTGAATCATCCGTTATTATGGACTATCTGAACGAAACAATAGAAGAGACACCTCTCCGCCCCCACGATTCAAAAGAAAACGCACGCGTCTCATGGTTTATGACATATGGAGATAATGTGGTTGCGGCAGCAACTTATAAAATTTTTTTTGAGACGCTTGTAAAACCAAATTTTTTAAAAGAGAAAACAGACACCTCCCTTGTTGACACCGTATTCAAAGAAGAACTTCCTGTTGTTCTTGATTTTCTTGAGAGAACGCTCGCAGATCACAGAGCGTGGATAGCAGACACAAAAAACTTCTCTCTTGCAGACATCACAATTGCGACTCACTTGATAACACTTTCAACAACCGGACTTAATCTTGATGAAACAATAGGGGAAAAACGACCCAACCTTCTGAAATACATGAGAAAAATTTTAAAACGACCCTCGGTTAGGAAAGCCTTAGGCTAGATAACAGAGAGAAAAAGAGGGCAGGCCATACGCGAAAGAATCATACGTAGTCACAAAAAATGAAGCAACGATTAGCATCTCTCTTCTTCTTCATTACACTCACATTTGGAGCGCTCGCGGGCTATGCCTCCACATGGGTGATCAATCCCGATAAAATTGCGTCTTTTGATGAAACTCATCAAGACCAGCTTGTGGAATCCTTATCCCGCTACAAGATAGGAGTGATTTTTGACAAAGCCTTAAAGGCAGACCCATCTGACCTCGTCCCCATCCGTTCTCAAACCCTAATTCCACTCGTTTCTGGAAAATATGTCAGTGTGTATCTGGTAACGCCAAGTCTAGAGGAACTCCATATTGGGCTCGTGGTCAATGACTTCTCCACCCTCCAAGGAGAGGCGCTCCAGGAATTCAGAAAAATGCTTCGAGAAGTTGTGCAGACTTTCCAAGACATGGGGTATGGCGACTATCTGGCATTCTGTGACTTCGGAAAGACATATCATTCGACGACAGGAGGCCTCATTAAAGGAAACTGCTGGGAAATGATTCCTTTAGGAAAGGGGTATGTGACGAACAAGGAGGGTATGTATCAGTTAGCCCCGAAAATTTGGCGGAAGCATTACGTATTATTCGATAAAACGCCTCATTTTAAAAAGGAGAATAAGGAGAGCGTCAGTCGTTTTAGGAGGATGCTACAGTCACGTTTAACCCATAATATGTCTCATTCCCCTTCCTTTTGTAAGCCAACACTTCCTTGGACGATTCAGATTTCTGATTTAAAAGAAGCACAACAGGCGAGCCGTGAGTGCGCGCTTGCTGAGTTGCAAAAAGCAGGGGCCCTTTATTCTTCTGCACCAGCGGATAAGGGGCAAGGTCACTCAAAATGTCCAATGGGAACCTGTCTATTAGACAGAGAAAGTTGCGTGTTCTGTAAGAAAGAAGTGATCACAAGCGAAGAAATGCTGAGAACGAAAAAGATGACGGTTCTCTATAATGATGACCCCTACACGAAGAATGCTCATTTTATGGTCATCCCCTTAAAACATGAAGAAAGCCTCCATTGTTTACCCCCTGACCAATTTGATGAAATGATCCAGGGGGCCCAAAAACTTAATCTTGCTTTAAGCGACATAAAGAACCTTGTGTGGTTTTATCAAAACGGTCCCCGCGCGGGTCAATCCGTGCCCCATATGCATCTCCATGTGTTGCATAGGCCCGACCCGGTGACCCTTTCGATTAAAGTCCTCAATGAACTTGCAGGAAATAAGGATAAGCCCGAGGGACCCAAAGACTATCACATGACGCAACGATGGCTCCTCGAACGCTTTAAAACGTTGGGGTTGGATCAACCCTGATCCCTGGCTCCTGTTTTCTGATTCTTGGAAATCCCCGTGGATACTTTTGCGGCTCCTTCCGTCTTTGTAGTAGAGGAGGCCCTCTTGTGTGTCTCAAAATTCAAGCCAATCCTTTCTTTTCGAGACCCTCCTGTAAGATATCCCCCTTCTAGCCATCCTGTGGATAAGGGTGTGCAAGACTTTCCCAGACAAGCCCATTGAATCCCATAAAAACCCATGATATAGAAAAAGAAGATCCCCACTCTCTGATCGGACCCCGGAAAATGGCCATCTATACGCAAAAAGGTAAAAGGCGCCGAGGATGACTTTGTTTTTATCCACATTCATCAACAAACTCGACAAAAAAGGGCGCGTGTCTGTTCCCGCTTCTTTTCGTCAATGTGTGGTGAAGCATTCCTTTCAAGGGATTGTGGTCTTTGGTTCTTATAAATTGCCGACGGTTGAGGGCATGAGCTTTGAGCGCATGGAGCGGCTCAGCCAAAATGTAGATACCCTGGATATCTTCTCAGAGGCCCAGGAAAATCTTACCGCAGCCCTCTTCTCAGACACCCATATGCTCCCCTTTGATGGCGATGGACGGGTTTTGCTCCCCAAGTTGCTCCTGGATCATGCCCAGATTACCGATACGGTGGCCTTTGTGGGGCGTGGGGCGACATTTCGCATCTGGAATCCCACTCTTTTTGAAACCTACCAAGCCAAAGCGCGCCAACTGATTCAAGATCGGGAGGCAAGCCAAAATGCATAAGCCGGTCATGCTGAACGAAGTGTTGCAAGCGCTCAATCCTCAAGATCAAGAGACCTACATTGATGCGACCTTTGGCGCCGGCGGCTATTCCCAAGCGATTCTCGAAAAAGCAGACTGTTCTGTTGTTGCCATTGATCGGGATCCGGAAGCAGCATCGCGCGCAGACCTTTTGAAACAGAATTACCCCAAAAGGTTCTCCTTTGTTGAAGGGCGATTTGGAGAGATGGTAAATCTCGTTCCTCCTCAAGGATATGATGGCATTGTGTTCGACCTCGGCGTTTCGTCACCTCAGCTGGATGATGGCGCGCGGGGCTTTTCTTTTAAGCAGGACGGCCCCCTTGATATGCGTATGGACAAGCAAGGTCTCACAGCAGCGGACGTTGTGAATACGTTTGAAGAGAAAGAAATTGCGCGCATTTTATGGGTCTATGGGGAGGAAAAACGCTCCCGCAGCGTCGCCCGCGTTATTATTGAAAAACGCAAAATCACACCCTTTACAACCACGACCCAGCTCGCGGATGTCATCAGATCCGTTGTCGGATTTGAACGGGTTGGCTTCGATCCTGCGACCCGCTCTTTTCAAGCTTTACGCCTTTACGTCAATAATGAGCTGGGGGAACTGGAAGAAGGTCTGAACGCTTCAGAAGCGCTCCTGAAAAAAGGGGGACGGCTTGTAGTGGTGAGCTTTCATTCTTTGGAAGATCGTCTTGTAAAGACATTCCTCAAAGAGAAAAGTGGCAACACACCTCGCCCTTCGCGCCATGCCCCAAATCCCCTTCAAAAACCCCCGACGTTTATTCTGAAAGAGAAAAAGTCAGTGGTTCCCTCAGAGGCTGAATTGAGACAAAATCCCCGTGCGCGGTCTGCACGATTAAGATGGGCTGTGAAAGGAGAAGCTGCATGAAACGCTCGACTTTTTGCCTCATCTTTCTTGCCCTCATCGTAGGCACGGCCCTCTTTAAAGTCAAATATCAGGTTGTTGATATTGAACAACGACTCTTCGAAGCACGTACTCTCATTCGCCAAGAACAGGAAAACATCCATATGCTACAGGCCGAATGGAGTCACCTGAATGACCCTAAACGCCTCCAAACCCTGGCAAAACAATTGGACATTGGCCCCGTTGCCACAACGCAAGTGATGGCCCTGCTCCCTTTTGAAGGGGGGGTCCCCACATCCATCCCCCGTACCCAGCTCGCCTCCATGCACGAGGGTCCATGAAGCAACATGCTTTTTATGTGCCTCAAGATAGCCTGCGCCTCCCCCGCTGGAACAAGGTTCATCGCCCTCATCAGGCCCTCGCCGTTGCTCATTCCCGTTTGTTGGTTGTGGGGTGTGCCTTCATTCTTGTCTTTCTTATTATTGCAGGACGATTAATCGACGTTGGCCTCCTCCAAGGGAGATGTGCAGGCAACACCTGCAGGGGGCACGCCATGGGCATGACCGCCCGCGCCAATATCACAGATCGGAATGGGGAAATTATCGCAACCAGCCTGCAAACTTTTTCCCTCTATGCCAATGCCCGTGTTGTCTTGGATGCGAAGGAAGCAGCCCTGAAACTTAGCCAAACCTTGCCCGAGCTTAAGTATGAGGATATCCTCCGCCGCCTCCTCTCAGGCAAGGGGTTTATCTGGCTTGCCCGTCACCTGACCCCCCAAAAACAAGAGGCGATTATGCGCCTCGGCATTCCCGGTCTGTCCTTTCAACAGGATGAGAGGCGTGTGTATCCTCACGGGGAACTTTTTGCCCATGTGCTAGGATACACCAACATCGACAACAAAGGCTTGGGCGGCATTGAGCAGAAATTCGATGAGCTTTTAAGAGCCCAAGGCGGCGCCCTTGCCTTAAGTCTCGATACCCGTGTTCAACATGTGCTGCGGGATGAACTTGTCGCAGGCATCGAAAAATTTAAAGCCCAAGGCGGTGCCGGGGTGGTGATGAACGTAACGACAGGGGAGGTCTTGGCCCTCGTCTCTTTGCCCGACTTTGACCCCAATCAAGTGGGCAAAATAGATTCGCAAGCAGAAGCTCTGTTTAATCGCATCACCCTTGGTGTTTACGAATTAGGGTCGAATTTTAAGATTTTCACAACCGCCCTCTATTTGGACAGGGGGGGAGACGTAAGGAATACCTTTGATGTCACCCCCCCGCTACGCATCGGGCGCTTTCGGATCACAGATATTCACCCGGCCTATGGGCCCATGCCCATTTCCACCATTTTCACAGAATCTTCCAACATTGGGATGGCCAAGATGGCGTTGCAATTTGGGGGAACCGCTCAGAAAAACTTCTTTGAGAAACTGGGGTTTTTTAAGCCCCTTACGTTTCAACTGCCAGAACTTGGATATCCCCTCTATCCCAAAGAGTGGACCGAATCCACAACCATTACGGCCTCTTATGGCTACGGCGTTGCCGTGAGCCCTCTCCATCTTGTGAGCGCCATCGGGGGCATCGTGAATAAAGGCATTATGATGCCCCCTACCCTCTGCAAGGTGGATCCCACCAAGGGACTCAAGGGAAAGCGCATTGTCTCTGAACAAACATCCCAAATTATGCGAGAGCTTCTCTACAAAGTGGTCTCAGAAGGCACAGGGAAAAAGGCGCGCGTGCTCGGTTATGAGGTGGGCGGCAAGACAGGAACAGCTAATACCCTCGCAGGGCGCACTTATAAAAAGGGCACGAACATTACGTCATTTGTGGCAACCTTTCCCGTCAGCAATCCGCAATTTCTCGTGATGATCTTCGTCGATCGTCCCCAGGGGATCAAAGAAACCTATGGCTTTAATGCCGGCGGGTGGAATGCAGCCCCCATTGCAGGGACAGTCATTTCGCGCATAGCACCCTTGCTTCAGGTCGCCCCCCGCCATGAGGCTCCCTTTGGAGAAAATGCACCCCAGTTTATTCCGGCTTCGTTTCGTCATTAGGGTTGAGTTTTCAAAAGTATTGATTTTTTTTGCGTGTTTTATTGTAGGATTGATTTATAAAATACGGAGATGGATCATGATTACGCTTTCCCTTTCTGAGAAAAGGGATAAGTGCTTAAGCGCTCTTGCAGTCAGAGCCCATCTTTCAAAAAAAACGTATGCTTTAAAGTTGCTAGAGCAGTCTCTCGAGGATGAGGAAGACGCTCTCATTGCGTCTGCTCGGCTAGATCGCATTGATAAAGGAATGGATGTACCTGTTGATCTAGAAGAAATTGTACAAAAATACAGGGATAAACATGGGTCTGCCGACTTGGAATTTTAAGTTTTCCCCAGAATGCGAGAAAGACTGGAATCGGCTGGATGCCGCTATTCAGGCACGTATCCTTAATTTTATCCACAAACGTGTGATTGTTGCGGATAAAACCCCCGCATTCTTGCAAAGCCTCTTGCGGCAAACCTGAAAGATTTCTGGCGCTTTCGTATTGGGGATTATCGATTGATCTGTGCCATAAAAGATCATGAATTTTTGATTCTGGCTGTTCACGTAGGACACCGTGATAAAGTATACAAAGTTGCTAGATCTTCTGTGTAAGCTTAGCTCCCAGTTGGCGTGTTCCACTGTTCCATTGCCTAGGGGTGAAACAAGAACACGCTCTCTAAAAAATGGCTGATTTGCTGGTTTTTTGGAAGGAGAGTCTCCCTGGAGAAAAAAGGTTTTGTTTCATCGAGAGGGGGCCACTCTCACTCGGAAGGGGGGTCGCCCAAATATGTCGCACAAGAAAGGATACGTACATCCCTAAAAGGATCAAGAACAAGAAGATCATTGTCCCCTGTCAAAAGAAAGGTTGCTTGACCGCAAACAGCGAGGCTTAGGAATTTATCATCTTTTGGATCCCGACACGCCTTTAAGGGCGTGATATTGTGTACAACTTCGCCAATTAAAGAAAGGTAACGGAAAAATTCTTGCCGTTCTTCAAGAGAAAGGTAATGGTCAAATTTCTTTCTTCCTAAAACGTCAGCGAGTTCGTGAAGGATGTCTTCTGAAAATAAAAGGATTCCGCAAGAGAGGGCTTTCCGAAATGCTTTTCCTGGGAGTGAAGAGGGTAAGAGAAGTTGGCTAATGAAGATATTTGTATCAACAACAAATCTACTCTTCCGCGCCATCTTCTAACAACGCCTCCAATTTTTTTTCAGTGAGACCCCTTTCTTTGGCTTTTTGAGCCATCTGCTCACAAAAAACAGTGAAGGCTTCAATTTGCCCCCCTTTTAATTGTTCATAGTCATGCATAGAGAGGAGAACGGCAATATCCCTCTGTTGACGTTGTATGACAACAGGCTCCCTCTGGGAGATGTCAATCATCATCCCTAAAGACTGTTTTGCTTCTGTCGCAGAAATTGTACGCATAACTCTCTCCAACCATTGAGTATGACTCATTATAGACAAATTGGACAAAAAAGTCAAATGATTCTGTAAACAAAAATATCTTGTGGGCTCAGGGATCATAAGGAGGCATTGTGTTTCACTGTTTCATTCCCTAGGGGTGAAACAGAACCTCTCTTTTAAAAATGGCTGATTTGTTAGTTTATTGAGGAGGCGACAGGACCCTTTCCTGCGCCCCGCCTCACAAACGACTACACTGTTGTCTGCGACACTGCTACACTGGATCTATGAAGCATCCCTTTCACCTTGTCTCTCCCAGTCCGTGGCCCTTTGTGGGATCCATTGGTGCGCTGGTGTCGGCGATCGGCCTCGTTCTTTTGATGCACAATCACGGTGCATATGTGCTTCTCATGGGCTTAGGGTTAATCCTCTTTACCATGGGGGGATGGTGGTATGATGTCTTAAAGGAAGCAGCTCACAAAGGAACCTATACCTCCCCTGTACAGACAGGACTTCGCTTAGGGATGGTGTGCTTCATCATCTCAGAAGTCATGTTTTTCGTCGCTTTTTTTGCGGCCTTTTTTGATGTGAGCTTGTTTCCTGCCGGAGGACAGTGGCCGCCCAAAGGGATTCATCCCATAGATCCTTTTGATTACCCTTACTTTAACACCCTCCTCCTCTTGCTTTCAGGAACAACGATAACCTGGGCTCACCATGCCTTGTTGCAGGGCCAACAAAAGCTCGTTTCGAAGGGAATTGGCATCACCATTTGCTTGGGGCTTCTGTTTACCGCCATTCAAGCTTTTGAATACGCCCATGCGTCATTTGGATTTAAGGAAGGCATCTATGCCTCGACCTTTTACATGGCCACAGGCTTCCATGGGATTCATGTGATCATTGGCACCCTTTTCCTCATCCTGTGTTGGGTCCGTGCGCGTTTGGGGCAATTCACCCCTGAAGGGCATATTGGCTTTGAGGCCGCCGCATGGTATTGGCATTTTGTGGACGTCGTGTGGCTCTTTCTTTTTGTCAGCATTTACTGGTGGGGGTCGGGGGTGTAGATCAAGGATGTCGCCCCCGCGAAGGCGGGGATGACAACGAAGAGTACGGGGATGACAATGAAGCGTGAACATTTAAACAGGAAGTACTCTAAATGACGCAAAATAAGCCGCAAATCTACCTCGTAGACGGATCAGGATACATCTTTAGGGCTTTCCATGCCTTGCCCCCCCTTACCCGCGCTGATGGCGTTCCTGTGGGCGCGGTGATGGGCTTTACCACCATGCTGATGAAGCTCCTCCGCGAGAAATCTCCTGATTACCTGGTGGTGGTCTTTGATGCCAGCCGGGAAACCTACCGCCACGCCATCTACCCTCAGTACAAGGCCAACCGGAAGGAAACCCCGCCGGAGCTCATTCCCCAATTTTCCCTCGTGCGGGAGGCCTGCACCGCCTTTAGTGTGCCCTTCGTGGAAAAAGAAGGTTTCGAGGCCGATGATCTGATTGCAACCTATGCGCGTTCTTTGGAAGGCGACATTACGATTGTATCTTCTGATAAAGATCTCATGCAGCTTGTGGGTGGCGCCATCCGCATGTTTGACCCCATGAAAAATCGGGCCATTGGGGTTGAGGAGGTGCAAGAAAAATTTGGCGTCCCGCCTGCGCAAGTTGTGGATGTACAAGCCCTGGCAGGAGATAGCTCAGACAACATCCCCGGGGTGCCAGGGATTGGCGTTAAGACGGCGGCTGAGCTCATCCAAACCTATGGAACATTAGAGAATCTCCTGGACCACGCAGAGGACATCAAGCAGCCCAAACGTCGTGAGGCCCTCCTCACGCACAAGGAAGATGCCCGCATCGCAAAACAGCTCGTCTCTCTTGATGCGCAAGTCCCTATGCTGGAGTTGCTTCAAGATTTTGTGGTCCAACCTTTAGATTTCGAAAAAGTCAGCACTTTCCTCAAGGCTCAATCTTTTCACACCCTGCTCGGTCGCCTTGAAAAAGCCACTCCCGGGGCTCAGAGGCCCGCGGCGGTTCAGTATGAATTGGTTCAAGAGGCAGATGCCTTAAAGAAATGGGCCCAAGCTATTACAGAGACAGGGCAGGTGGCCTTTGAACTCGAGCTGACCTCTCAAGACGCCATGACGGCAGAGATCATTGGCCTGTCCCTCAGTGTCACGCCCTCAAAGGCTTGCTACATCCCCATCGGTCATAAGGGAGAAGTGCAGGATCTCTTGACGCCAGGACATACACCTCCTCAAATCTCCCTGGCCCACGTTCTCGCTTTTTTTAAGCCACTGGCAGAAGACCCCGGGATTTTAAAAATTAGCCACTACACCAAACGTGATGGGCTGCTTCTCAAAAGACAAGGCGTGAACCTCACCGCCATCGATGATACGATGGTGCTCTCTTATGTGTTGGAGGGCACGAAGCACGGCCATGCCCTTGAAGAAGCGGCCAAGGTTTATCTCAACCAAGAGATCCTCACCTACCAAGATCTGGTGGGGGCAGGACGGAGCAAAGTGTCTTTTGAGACCCTACCCCCCGAAAAAGTTCTGCCCTTTGCGGCACAGAATGCCGACATCACCCTGCAACTCCACACCTTTCTGAAGGCTCGACTGTTCCAAGAGCATCAATGTACGGTCTATGAAACCCTGGAACGCCCCCTGATCCCGATCCTCCTCGAGATGGAATATAAGGGCATCAAAGTCGATCCGCTTATCCTCAAAAAACTAAGCGCAAGCCTTGAGAAAAGGCTGAGCGAACTTGAGCAGCAGATTCAGCAAGAAGCGGGTCAAACGTTCAACGTCGCTTCCCCCAAACAACTCGGGGAGATCCTCTTTGATGTCCTCAAATTACCGGGGGGCAAGAAAGGCAAGACGGGCGCTTACGGCACGGCCGCCGATGTTTTAGATACCCTCGCGGAAGCGGGATTTCCCATTGCGGAGAGGATCCTCGAGTGGCGCCAATTAGCAAAACTCAAGAGCACCTATACGGATAGCCTTCCCCTTCAAATCAACCCGTACACCCATCGCGTGCATACGACTTATGGGATGACGGTGACCTCAACGGGGCGGTTGGCTTCCTCTGACCCCAATCTCCAGAATATCCCCATTCGAACCGAAACGGGACGGGAGATTCGCTCGGCTTTTGTCGCACCTCCCGGGATGGTTTTGTTATCTGCCGACTATTCCCAAATCGAGCTTCGTCTGTTGGCCCATGTGGCGAACATTCCAGAGCTCCAGCAAGCTTTTGTGGAAGGGCGGGACATTCATGCGCAAACCGCGTCCCAAGTCTTTGGTGTGCCTCTTGCGGAGGTCACACCTGAGCTACGCCACCGGGCAAAAGCGATTAACTTTGGCATCATCTATGGACTCAGTGCCTTTGGACTCGCCCGTCAGTTGGGGATTTCAAGAGAGAGTGCGGCAAGCTACATCCAAGCCTATTTCACTCACCACCCGGGCGTTCACGCCTATATGGAGCGGATGAAGACAGAGGCACGAGAGCACGGCTACGTTACGACCCTTTTGGGGCGTCGGTGTTTTATTACGGATATCCATAGCCGGGATCCCAACCGTCGCAACTTTGCGGAACGCCAGGCTATCAACGCGCCCCTCCAAGGCGGTAATGCAGACATCGTGACGAAAGCCATGGTGAAACTCGACCGGTTGCTCAAAGAGAAAAACCTGAAAGCGGCCCTTCTCCTCCAAGTGCATGACGAGCTCATCCTAGAGGTTCCCGAAGGAGAGATCGAAATCGTTAAACCCCTTGTGGTGAACACCATGCAGACAATTGTAACCCTGTCCGTGCCCCTTGTCGTGGAAGCAGATGTGGGCAAAAATTGGGCGGAGATTTAGGGGGGTGTCCCTGGTTGCTTCAATTTGTCATCCCCGCGACCCAGGCGAAGCCTGGGTTGTAGGGGTGACATTGGAGCACTCAGAGACGCTCATTTTTAAGCATCTTTTTTCCCGTGCGCCTTTGCGGGGATGGCAAGTTTTTTGATCTTGCCTTAACTCGAAAATGGTCTCGTTATTCATCCTTATCAAATCGATATTCTTCGTTGGGATTCCCTGCCATGTTTGTTGACTCCAGAATTTTATACAGCTCCCTCACCCGATCTTTCACGACATTCGCTTGCATCTCTGCCCCGACAATGACCCACACGGTTCCTTGACGCTCATAGTAGTGGGCTATGAAAAGAGATTCCTTCTTATGAAAGGCCTCCCAAGCCTGTTGAGATTCTTTTAAGGCCGCCTTCGTTTCTGGATTTTCAGCTGTACCTGTCAGTTTTTTGTACACGCTATTGAGCTCTTTATGCCAGTCCTTTTGCGCGTCCGTGTGGCATCGTGCGATTTCTACGGTTGTTTTGCTGACCTGGACACATTTCTCCGTTTTCAGAAGAATGGGGTGGATAGGTCTTGCGATGCACGGGGCTGTGAGGGTGAGGATGAGGAAAGAGAGTGTTTTGGAAAGGGCGCTCATTGTGGGACTCCTAAGTTGTCAGGACATAGTGTAGCAGTATAGAAGTGTAGAAAAATATTTTTTATCAAAAATGCTTAAGTCTGGGTCCCCGCTACAGCAGAGGATGACACCCTTTTCTTCCTAACAACGCCCTCTAAACGTTCTCACAGGATTTCTCATAAAACCACCTCTTCAGGCGTCGTGGCACGAAACACTACTGCCCTAATAGGGCAGCTATTCATTGTACATCGTCTTTATCTTGTTTTAATGCTGCGCATCGTGCAGCAAGCATGTCCTTTCTTGCTTCTTCTTTTAATTCTTCACATTGTGCCCTAAGTTGGAAGTAAAACACATCCCTTGATGCTTGTACGGATGCTAACCATGCGTCATCTGTTGCGCCTTGTGCTTGTCTCGTGGACTTATAAAATGCGCTGGCGGGGATATTGTGATCTCGTGCTGATTGTTCTGCTGCTACGAAGGCCCCATTTGTCGTTACAAACTTTACTCTTGCAGTCTGCTGTCTTGTTCTTGCCATTTTTAACATTCTTTGAGCGTCTGTAAGTTCACTTGCACGAGTGGCCGCCGCAGAACTAGATGCTGCTGCAGTTTGTGAGTTGCTATCAGTATGACTGGCCAAAAGAAAAGAAGGAATGCAAACGAATACACTTAAGACAAAAGCCGAAACTGTGGATAAAAAAGTTTTTTGTGTCATATATTCATTCCTTTTAAAATAACGCGTTCTCTTTAAGAAGGAGAACTGCTGATTGAGATAGAATTATAAAAAATTCATATTTGGCCACCAATCTATTTGATGACACCCCCTAAACGTTCTCACACGTCTCCTCATAAAACCCCTCAATCAACCCCCGCACCTCACCAGGTGTCGTCGCCCGATTGATCGCAACCCGAAACTCAGCCGAATTGAAGAGGCCGCGGCTATACCATCCAATATGCTTGCGTCCCATCATAAGCCCTGTGTATTCCCCATGATGCACGAGCATATCCTCGAGGTGATTCAGAATGAGGGTCTTTTTTTCTTCCAAAGAGGGATCGGGGAGTTTCTCGCCCGTTTTCAAATAATGGCTCACTTGGTTCAGGAACCAAGGGCGCCCATAACACCCGCGTCCCACCATCACCCCATCGGCGCTTGAAGCGTCGAGAAGGGTTTTCGCATCCTCAACGGTGACCACATCCCCATTTCCAATCACGGGCAGAGAAACCGCGTCCTTGACCTGGCGAATGAAGGACCAATCAGCCCTGCCATTATAAAGCTGACAGCGGGTCCGTCCGTGGATGGTGATCATCTGAATGCCCATATCCTCAGCAATCTTGGCAAGGCGAGGCGCGTTGCGTGTGTTGTCGTCCCATCCCGTGCGCATCTTAAGGGTGACCGGAATATTCACAGCTTTGACGGTGGCTTCCATAATTTTTGCCGCATGAACCTCGTCGCGCATCAAAGCCGAGCCTGCGTGTCCGCCCACAACTTTTTTCACAGGACACCCCATGTTGATGTCGATGATGGCAGCTCCCAGATCAACGTTCAGCTTCGCAGCCTCCGCCATCACCTCCGGGTCACAACCCGCAAGCTGAACCGCCATCGGTTGCTCTTCGGCAACGTGGGCAGCTTTGAGGAGGGATTGACGCGTGTTGCGAATCATGGCTTGGCTTGCGATCATTTCAGAGATCACAAGGGTTGCCCCATGTTGCTTCACAAGGCGACGAAAGGGCATATCCGTCACCCCCGACATGGGCGCCAGGATCACGTTGCCTTCGAGAGTGAGAGGGCCAATACGGAGTGTCATCTTTATTCCTCTATTCGCTACTTCGGTGTCATCCTCGCGCAGGCGGGGACCCAGACTTGACAGTTTTTGTTTCCTCTCAATACACATATTTTTGTAACATACAAAGTAAAAAAGGTTTTAGGTCTGGGTCCCCGCTTGCGCGGGGATGACAAGAGGAAATGCATCACATTAACCAAAAATTAAGTCTATTCCTGTATTATCGACCCATAGAGCCATTTTTTCAAAAGGGACCTTCCCATGCGCGCCAAAGCCAAAGCAATCGTTTATCAACCTGATAAAACCTATCAATTTATTCTTTTCTATGTGGTTCCTCTCGCTTTGGGACTCCTCATCACCTGCCAGTCGATCGCAAAGGCGGATTGGGACGCCCAAGATCCGCGTTTGGTTGAAACTCCCCTGAATCAAGGGTGGCGCGCAATCGACTAAAGCTCTGTAATTGGCCTTGCAAAATATCAAACCTCTCCTTACACTCAAGCCAGAACATTGAATTGATTTAATGACGGCACAAATATGATAAAGCCAGAAATAAGGAATATATCCTTTTTCTCCTCTCTTTTAGAGAGGGCGAGCTCTGCTGTTGTTTTAACGCAAACGTCTGTTGTCGTCGTGAATGTGGCCCCCGCGGCCCGATAATCCCCCTCCCCAAAGTCTTATTGCTATTTTTTAAACACACACAGTTGGAGTGATGACGATGCAGCAGCATAAATTTATTTTTGTTTACGGGTTTGCCCTTTTTGCCATGTTCTTTGGTTCAGGCAATCTCGTCTTTCCTCTTCAAGTGGGTCAAGCCACGGGCCAGAGCTGGATGCTTGGATACCTTGGCCTTTTCATAACCGGCATTATTTTGCCCTTTTTAGGGTTGATGGTTATCAAGCTTTATAAGGGAAGTTACCTGGCTTTCTTTGGCGAAGCCGGGAGTCTTATGAAATATGTTTTGCCCCTCTTTACCCTCTCGCTCCTGGGATCCTTCGGGGTTGTGCCCCGCTGTATCACGGTGGCTCATGGAAGTCTTTACGATCTGTGTCCAAATTTCTCTCTGTTTTCGTTTAGCTTGCTGTTTTCAGCGCTCACCTTTTTCTTATCCTTAAGAGAGGGAAGAATGCTGCGGATTATCGGGAAATGGCTGAGTCCTGTGAAGCTAGGGGCTTTGCTTATTTTAATAGGGGTTGCATTCCTCATTGCACCCGACAGCACAACACAGGCCGTACCGCACACGGCCCTGACAAATGGGTTTCTAGCGGGCTATCAGACCATGGATCTCTTTGCGGCCTTCTTTTTCTCAGCTCTGATATTCGGTCAAATCGAGAAATCCTTGCCGGAGACCATGAGCCACAAGGAAGTCATGAAAGCGGCCATCAAACCCAGCATTGTGGGGGCAAGCCTGATTGCCCTTGTTTATTTTGGGTTTGTGTATCTGGGAGCCCATTATGCGGATCTGATTGCGGGTGTATCGCCAGCCCTCTATCTGCCCATCCTTGCGAAGCAGACAATGGGAAGTGTCGGCACGTGGTTTGTGGCGTTCGTGATGCCCTTATCATGCCTGACGACAGCGGTGGCTTTGAACAACATCTACGCCCGCTACCTTTGTTCTCTTATGAAAATGGGAGAGAATAAATTCCCCCTCATTTTACTAGGAACCACAAGCATTTCATTCGTAATGTCCTTACTGGATTTCAAAGGGATCGCCGCATTCCTGGCTCCTGCCCTCGAAGTCTCTTATCCGGGGATTATTGCCTTAACGGTGATGTGTCTTATGACCCAGAAGCATAAAGGTCTTAAAATAGGTCTATTTTATGCGATATCATTGGCGATGGGGGTGTGGTTGTTTTTGTAGATGAAGTGCATATGAAGAAATTGTCATCCTTGGCTAGAAGGCCTTGACCTCGTCTCGTCCCGGCGCAGCCGGGTGGAGTCGAGGGCTTTAGGCCCTTCTTGACCGAGGATCCCCTCAAAGCAGCCAGGTTGTTGAAATAAGATCCCCGGTCAAGAAGTGCTAAAGCGCTACGATGTAGCGCAAGCACTTCTAGCCAGGGATGACAAGTGTTTTTAGTTATTTATCTGAGCCGCTGCGGCCACTTCGGCCGCAAAGTCTGTCTCAATCTTTTCAATGCCTTCCCCAAGGGCAAAGCGTAAAAATGCGACAAGCTTAATGGGCTGGCCAAGCTCTTTGGCTTGTCCTTCGACAACGTCCTTAATGCGGGTTTTGCCATCAATGATGAACTGCTGTTCCTCAAGGACAACTTCTTCATAGAATTTCCGCAAGCGACCATCGATCATCTTGTCAACGAATTCTGGGGGCTTGCCAGAAGCCAGCGCTTGTTCTTTAAAAATCGCGCGTTCCCGTTCAATCGCTTCCGGATCCATATCTGCAACCGTCAAGGAAGCAGGATTCGTTGCAGCTACGTGCATCGCGATTTGCTTGCCAAGGGCTTCCAGCTTTTCCGGTGCTGCAGCGGATTCCAAAGCAACCAAAACGCCAATCCGTCCCAAACCAGGGGCCGTTGCGCTATGCATATAAGGCACAACAACGCCTTGAGAAACCTGCAGGCCTCCCGTCCGGCGCATGGTCATGTTTTCACCAATGGTGGCGATAAGATGGGTCAGTTGCTCTCCCACCGTGCGATTCGTGCCCGGATAAGCGCTCTTTTGGAGGGCGTCAAGATCTCCCTCTACAGGAATCGCAAGCTTTGCCGTTTCGCGCACGAAGGCTTGAAATTGATCATTGCGACCCACAAAGTCTGTTTCCGCATTAATTTCAACAAGGGCCCCTTTTGTGCCTTCACAGGCAATACCAATAAGTCCTTCTGCGGCTTGACGCCCTGATTTTTTTGCAGCAGCCGAAAGCCCTTTTGTGCGCAGCCAATCAATGGCGGCTTCCAGGTCTGCTTTCGTTTCAAGCAGAGCCTTTTTGCAATCCATCATGCCTGCGCCTGTTTTCTCCCGGAGCTCTTTAACGAGTGAAGCTGAAATATCTGTCATGGTTAAATCTCCTTGTCTTCGGTAACGACTGCTTCTTCCACAGCAAAAGGCGCATCCTCGACCGCAACAACAACGTCTTCTGCAGCGCCGATATCAATACCAGAGGACTTCATTTCCGCCTTCAAGCCCCCCAAAACAGCGGCAGAAACGAGAGAGCAATAGAGATCGATGGCGCGCTGTGAGTCGTCGTTACCGGGGATAGGATACTCAATGCCGTCAGGGGTTGAGTTGCTATCAATAATGGCAACAACCGGAATACCAAGCTTCTGGGCTTCTTTAATCGCCGTCTCTTCTTTGTTGGTATCAATGATAAAAAGGATATCCGGAACGCCTCCCATTTCCTTAATACCCCCTAAGGAAAGTTCAAGCTTGGTGCGTTCCCGCTCAAGAGAAAGAAGCTCCTTCTTCGTGAAACCATGGGCGCCTTCCGCAAATTTTTCCTCTAATTCCCGCAACCGCTTAATAGACTGGGAAATGGTCTTCCAGTTGGTGAGCATGCCTCCAAGCCAACGATGGTTGACGTAGAACTGACCGCACATGGTGGCCGCCTCTTTGATTTTTTGAGACGCTTGCCGCTTCGTGCCCACAAAAAGAACACGTCCCCCTCCAGAAACCACATTTTGAATCGCTTCAAGCGCATGATGAAGCATCGGAACAGTTTGTTGAAGGTCGATGATATGGATGCCGCCGCGTGCGCCAAATAAATAAGGAGCCATTTTAGGGTTCCACCGGCGCGTTTGATGGCCGAAGTGGGCGCCAGCTTCAAGCAGTTGACGCATTGTAAACGTTGGTGTCATGGGAATTTATCCTTTCTCCAGTTAAACCGCCGTAGAGGAAGAGGGGCCAAAAGCCACCGGAGATTTCTCTCTACGTGTGTATTATGAGCCGGGACCATCCCAAGCTCTCTCAAATATCGTCGTTGCCAACCATTTTTCAATGGTCGGGGCGAGAGGATTCGAACCTCCGACCTCCTGGACCCAAACCAGGCGCGCTACCAGGCTACGCTACGCCCCGACGATATAGACGTGTATATGCTCAAACCTCTTGTTTTTCAAGCCTTAATGTACACTTATCTGTAATCTTGTGCCGCTTAACTGTCCCACCGGGGATCTCAAGAGCATGGCTTACACCTTCCACAGGCCCAAGAGACTTAAGGGAATGAGGGGTGGCGTTCTCATAAATGGCCAAAATGGCCCCAGACCCATCCATATAAATAATATCGAGGGGAATATAGGTG
>Ga0207091_1001_pt2 | contig 86564 bp, 87 predicted proteins | sample Alteio_BWMinHeat_47_FD_153534 | JGI IMG/M metagenome (GOLD analysis project Ga0207091, IMG submission 153534) | Enriched cells from forest soil in Barre Woods Harvard Forest LTER site, Petersham, Massachusetts, United States -... | ecosystem: Environmental > Terrestrial > Soil > Temperate forest >... | reverse complement strand
CGATGAAGTGCACGCCGGATACTTACAGTAAATTAGAGTAATTTATTGATTTTATTTAGTTTTTTTTCGGGGTAGCCAGACAGCTATTTTATTGAAAAACTTTTAAAATACTGTATATTTCATTTAGCTTAAAAAAATCGCAATTAGGAGTAAAAAAAATGAAAATGATCAAAAAATTAGTTGTTTTAGCATCATTATTATCCATCAGTACAATCACGAATGCAGGAGTCGCGTATATGATTGTTCAATGTAATATGAATCCTGCAGCTACGGTTTCAGCAAGTTATTCGGATCCAAATACAGGATTACCCATGACAGCACCCTCTTGCGGTGAAGCACTGACTAAGGTACCGGTAGACTTTTATATTGCACAATCCAGTGCAGCAGGGACAACTAGTGCGGCATTTGTGACTTATCTGTTTGGAAAGCAAACAGTACCTCTTACAAAAACTTCAAAATAGCGGTATTGCAAAAATGTGGGTGGATTACGACGCTGAAAAGCGCGTCTAATCCACCCTACAAAAATCACTCATCCCAATTCAATGTTCCACCTGTTTGATATTCCGTGACTCTTGTTTCAAAGAAATTCTTTTCTTTCTTCAAATCCATGATTTCACTCATCCAAGGAAATGGATTGGTGGCACCCGGATATTGCTGCGGTAAACCAATTTGTGCTAAACGACGGTTCGCAATAAATTGCAAATATTCTTTAAACATATCCGAATTCATGCCTAAAACACCGCGTGGCATGGTATCTACCGCATAGGCATATTCCAAATCGACACCGCTTATAATCATTTGAATGGCTTCTTGTTTAAATTCTTCTGTCCATAAATGTGGATTTTCGATTTTAATTTGGTTAATTACATCAATACCAAAATTCATGTGCATGGATTCATCACGTAAAATATATTGAAATTGTTCTGCAGTGCCTGTCATTTTATTGCGGCGTCCCATAGATAATATTTGCGTAAATCCCACATAAAAGAAAATGCCTTCAAATACCACATAAAAAGCAATCAAATCACGTAACAAGCGCTGATCATTTTCAGGTGTCCCTGTATGGAAGTTAGGGTCTCCTAAACTGCGCGTGTAGGGAATTGACCAAGCGGCTTTGCGTGCAACAGAGGGCACTTCACGATACATATTAAAAACTTCCGCTTCATCCATGCCTAAACTTTCAATCACATGTTGATAGGCATGGGTATGTAACGCTTCTTCAAATGCTTGACGTAATAGATATTGCCGACATTCTGGATTGGTAATGTGACGATAAACGGCTAACACAAGATTATTGGCAACGAGTGAATCCGCTGTTGAGAAAAATCCAAGATTGCGCATGATAATCAAGCGTTCATCATCTGTTAAGCCATTCGGATCTTTCCATAAAGCAATATCTGCTGACATATTGATTTCATTGGGCATCCAATGATTGGCGCAGGCATCTAAATATTTTTGCCAAGCCCATTTATATTTGAAAGGGACTAATTGATTGAGATCTGCGCGGCAATTAATGATGCGCTTAATATCCACGTGAATGCGTGCACCATTCATTTCAAATTCTAAACCGATTGGGTTGAGTGACATATAATTCCTCCTATAATTTCAGACTCTGTCATGCCAGCATGCTGGCATGACAGGATATACGCATATTACTGACAAGCTTCGCAAGTGGGATCCGTGATTAAACACGCTTTGGGCGCAGAGTCGACTTGCACGGCATTTAATGCGTTATCATTGACGGTTGATTTTTCTGCATTCGTTGCACCTAAAGTTCTTAAATAATAGGTGGTTTTAAGGCCGCGTATCCAAGCATGTCGATATAATTGATCGAGTTTTTTGCCTGATGGTGCTGCCATATAAAGATTCAAAGATTGCGCTTGATCAATCCATTTTTGACGACGAGAGCCTGCTTCCACTAACCATGTAGGATCTATTTCGAATGCGGTTCGATAACGTTGTTTGATATTATCGGGTATTCGGTTAATTTTTAAAACACTGCCATTATAATATTTTAAATCATTCACCATCACATCATCCCACAATCCTGCATTTTTCAGATCCGCGACCAGATAAGGATTGATGATCGTAAATTCACCCGATAAATTCGATTTCACAAATAAATTTTGATAGGTGGGTTCAATCGATTGTGAAACACCGCAAATGTTGGCAATCGTTGCGGTCGGTGCAATCGCAAGCACATTCGAATTTCGCATACCAACGGTTGTGACACGCATACGTAATGCATCCCAATCCAACGTCTTTGACCGGTCTTGTTCGAGGTGATTTTCTCTGTTTTGTTGCAATATATCGATAGAATCAATCGGTAAAATACCTTTGCTCCAAAGCGAACCATCAAAAGTGGAATATTTTCCTCTCTCTTCCGCAAGATTTGTGGATGCTTCAATGGCATAGTAACTAATTAATTCCATCGAGCGATCTGCAAATTGAACGGCTTCATCCGATGCATAGGCAATCCCTAATTTGTAAAGCACATCTTGGAATGCCATCATACCCATACCAATTGGCCGATGTTTGATATTGGAATTTTTAGCTTCCGGTACTGAATAATAATTCACATCCACCACATTATCGAGCATACGAATGGCCGTGTGAATGGTGTGACGTAATTTTTGTGTATCCAAGCCTTGATCTTTGATATGTGCAATTAAATTAATACTACCCAGATTACAAACGGCAATTTCATCTTGCGATGTATTTAATGTAATTTCTGTGCAGAGATTTGAGCTATGTACGACACCGACATGTTGTTGTGGCGAACGTAAATTACAGACATCTTTGAATGTGATCCAAGGATGCCCCGTTTCAAATAACATGCTTAAGATTTTTCGCCAAAGATTAAGCGCAGGGATTGTTTTGAAATTACGAATTTTTCCTTCTTTGGCTTTTGCTTCATATGCCATATATTTTTCATTGAATGCTTTGCCATACAAATGATGTAATTCGGGTACTTCATCGGGTGAAAAGAGTGTCCACTCTTGCTCATTCATTACACGTTCCATAAATAAATCCGGAATCCAATTCGCGGTATTCATATCATGTGTACGACGTCTTTCATCCCCGGTATTTTTACGTAATTCTAAAAATTCTTCGATATCTTTGTGCCATGTTTCGAGGTAACCGCAAACGGCACCTTTCCGTTTACCGCCTTGATTGACGGCCACAGCCGTTGAATTTGCGACATGCATAAAAGGCACAACGCCTTGTGATTTTCCGTTGGTTCCTTTAATGTGTGCCCCTAATGCGCGGACATTTGTCCAGTCATTGCCAATGCCACCCGCATATTTTTGCAGTAAGGCATTATCCTTAATTGCAGCAAAAATACCATCTAAATCATCCGGAACGGTTGTTAAATAACAACTCGATAATTGTGGACGCAAAGTGCCCGAATTAAAAAGGGTGGGGGTTGAACTCATGAAATCAAACGATGACAATAAATGATAAAACTGAATGGCATATTTGTCGCGTTCACTTTCTTTTTCATTTAATGCAAGACCCATGGCAACGCGCATGAAAAATGCTTGTGGTAATTCGAATCGCGTGCCATGGCTATGAATAAAATAGCGATCATACAATGTTTGTAATCCTAAATAATTGAATTGTAAATCGCGTTCTGGTTTTATTGCCTCTGACAGTAGGGCAAGATTAAATTTTTTCAAGCGCGGATCTAATAATTCACATTCCACACCGCGATCAATGTAACTGGGAAGATACACATGATAGAGTGCGCTCATTTCTTCGAATGTCGCTTTATCTTTGATGCGTAAAAAATTTAATGCTTCACTTCGTAAATCGTCCAATAATAAACGTGCGGCGACAAAACTATAATTGGGTTCTTTTTCAATTAAAACACGTGCTGACATAATGAGCGCTTTACTGACTTGATCTATCGGTATTTTGTCAAAAAGACTGCGTTTCGTTTCATCAATAATATTATTTGCTGAAACATCGGTTAAACGATGGCATGCACTATTTACCGTATGGGTGAGACGTTCGATATCTAATGGAACAATTTTGCCATCGGCTAGGGTGACTTGCAGTTCTTCTTTAGCTGTCTGGGTTGCTTCAACGTGTTGCTCGCGGATTTTACGTCGTTCTTCACGATAAAGCACGTACGCACGTGCGACTTTATGCTCTCCCGCACGCATGAGCGTCAATTCGACCTGATCTTGAATATCTTCAATATGGATGGTGCCTCCACCCGGCATTCGGCGCATAAAAGCATCGGTGATTTTTGTGACATGCTTCGTCACTGTTTCATTCATGCGCGATGATCCTGCAGCAGAATCGCCTTCTACGGCTAAAAAAGCCTTAGTCATGGCGATGGTGATTTTATTTGCATCGAATGGGGTTAACGTCCCATTACGGCGTATGACCTTGAGAAAGCCAGGAGCCGTGATTGCTACTTCAAAGTGCGAAGGTTTTACGATGGTATGTTGTTCGGTTGTCATGTGAGCTCCTCCAGAGCGCGTGTATAATTATTAAGAAGGAGTTAAGTACTTATACGATAAGCGTTTTTTGGAAAAAACACAATATATAGACATTTTCCTTCGATTAAACACAACATACTGTATATTTTAGAGAAGCGCAATAGAACAAGATGTGGATATCTTGTGGGAATCTGGAAATATAATTTGTTGGGGTGTCTTGATTTTTATTTTTATATAATGTACATTTTAAATGTACAGAGGAGAGTTTTTATGCAAGAAGTCAATGTGACTGAATTCCGAAATCATTTACCCAAATATTTAGAATGTGTACATAAGGGTTCTGAGATTCTCATTACTTCACATGGAAATGTCATTGCTCGGGTTTTACCCCCTCTTAACGCGAAGCATGAGGCTCAACAAAAATTAAAAAAATTACGCAAAAAATCAAAAGTCGGAGATGTTGTTTCGCCCATTAAAGACAAATGGACTGTAGAAGAATGATTGTTCTTGATACCTGTGCAATTATTTTTGATGCATTAACCCCTAATAAACTAACCAACAAAGCAAAAAAAGCCATTCTTCATGCCGAAAAGAACAATATACTTTTTTGTTGTGATATTAGCTTATGGGAAATAGGCATGCTAATCCAAAAAAACCGCCTCGATCCAGGCACAGATACAAAAAATTTCCTATCGCTCATTTTACAATCTAAGGGAATGAAAGTTCTTGATATCACGACTGACATTGCCACAATTGCAACAACTCGAGTATTTAATCATTTTGATCCAGCTGATCGTCTTATCGCTGCAACTGCAATTCACTATGAAGCAAATCTTATTACTTGTGATCAGCATTTAAAAGATGTATCCAAATTATCAATTATTTGGTAAAAGAAATACTCGCATTTTTTTCTTGAAACCCAAAAATTAAAAATGCAATCGTCGACGAAGACGCGCGAAGCATCCTTCTCGTTCAGTAGTTTCAGGTTTAAAAAATGTCGATCGAATACGCCTGCTAGCGTAATAGTAATTTTCTCGATTTTGAATCGGATTTTCTTCTGTAATGGATTTTTGAAAAGTTTGAAGTTCTTTGATGAAGGGTGTCGGTTCTGGCATGATAAATTTACTGGCACAAGAATCAAAATTAAGATTAAAATTTGCAGCTGCTGCTGTTAAACCTAATGCTAATCCGAAAGAAGATTCTTTTTTAGGAAGCGGGAATACGGGTGGATGATCTTTGTTATCTGCAACACTCAGGTAATAATTAAATAAAGTGAATGCGGCCCCTAAATTTAATGCAAACCACAAAGCCGTTTTTTTAGGAGAAATGCAGTAGCTTCGATACAATGTTTCGGAGATATCTCTTGCCATGAGATGATAAGTAATCACATGTGAAGAGGCGAAAAAAATCCCCAGGCATAATCGAAATATATCCCAAGGGATCGCACCTTTCCCATCTACTGCTGGAAAAATCCCTGCTAATTTTTCACCGAACACTTCTGCTGTAATCCATGTACACATAATCATATAACTTGTTTGTAAAATATTTTTCAGCAAACGAATATCCGGATCTTGTTTTTCGATGTCTGATCGATATTGAAGTAAATGCGCAATGGTTTCTTCTAAATCTGCGCGATCTTGTATGGATAAACCCCGTTCTTTGAATAGGGTGATCAGGTTATCTGAGATGAGAATCGTATCTTCTTGATCGCTTGTTTCGCCCAAAATATCTCGATGAAGGTTTTTGAAGTGGTAACTCACATTTTTAAGTTCTTTAATAAATTTTAAAAGAAAAACATCTTCCTTCGAATAAAAATATGAAATTTCTTCCATCTGTTGTTTCGTTCTGACATAACGTGTGGCCATGGTCATGACGAGTGTCACCGCGGATGAGATAAAAGCCAGCGGATATTGAACACGTTTATCGGGAATGGAACGGTAAGTATCCCATGCGAAAATAGCGCTACAAAGTGCAGCGCCGCCGGAAAGTAGAAGTGTAAGGCTAAGGCCTGCTTTTTTTTCTGAGGTGATAGGGTGTTTAAATGTCTGAACCAGCGAAAGCAAATCATTTTTCATCTTTGGTAAATAATCTAAGGCTTGTGCATAATTGACAGAAAATGAACAGCTTCCTAATAAACTGCTGATGCTTAAATTTAGTGCAGAAATAGCCGCGGTGCCTTCCCAAAAGATTTCGCCTATTGATTTTGATTCTGAGTGCTCTATTAAACTCATGAGCGCCACCCCTGCTGTAAAACTGTTCATTGCATGCGTGAATGCTGAAATAAAGGTAAAAGAGTGGTAAAAAGCGGTTTTTGCAGGTTTACTGATAGTGCAAACGGGGGGATTTTCAGGTTCTTTTTCTAAGATAGGGGCGTCTTCTGGTATGAAGGGAACTTGGATTGCGATGTCATCTTGAGGTCTTGATATGGCCATATTATTTCCTTATTTTAGAATCGTTCCAAACAGCGTAAAATATAAAGATAAAGTCTTAAGTGATCCTTAAAGTATAGTACTAAAAATAATTTTATTGTGCTTGACACGTATCTATTCACCCCCTTTGCAAAAGGGGGTCGACGAGCGTAGCGAGGCGGGGGGATTTTACAGCTTAAAAAATCCCCCCGCCATGCAAAAAGCGCATGGCGACCCCCTTTTTCAAAGGGGGTTAATAGTTATGGTTTTTTATATGAGGATAAAAAAATGGGAAACCATCAAAACAACATACAAGAAATTAAACATCGACGAGGAATTTATCTTCTGCCAAATTTATTTACGACAGCGGCATTATTTGCAGGTTTTTATTCTGTCGTTGCTGCAATGAAAGGGTATTTTGATACGGCTGCTATTGCCATTTTTGTTGCCATGATTTTGGATGCATTGGATGGCCGCGTCGCACGCATGACAAATACCCAAACGGCATTTGGTGCCCAATACGATAGCTTATCCGATATGGTTGCTTTTGGGGTTTCACCCGCTTTAATTATTTATAGCTGGTCTTTGTCCAATCTGGGGAAACTCGGATGGTTAGCGGCTTTTTTATATGCAGCAGGGACCGCATTGCGCTTGGCGCGATTTAATACACAAGCACAGGATATCGATAAACGGTATTTTCAAGGATTACCGTCGCCCGCCGGTGCAGGTGTTATTGCAGGTACCGTTTGGCTAGGCGCGACTTATGAAGTACAAGGTATTTTAATTGCCATCCCCGTCTCTATTCTCACCGTGACCATAGCGGCACTCATGGTGAGTACCATTCGTTATTACAGTTTTAAAAAAATTGATCTCAAAGGCAAAGTGCCCTTTGTGGTTTTAATTATTCCGGTTTTAATTCTTGTGGGTATTGCCATCGATCCGCCGCAAGCTTTATTTGCCATCTTTATTATTTATGCTTTTTCAGGACCTGTGATGACTTTGTGGCAATTGCGGCAGATAAGACGTCGTTATAAATGACAGGTCCGAGTTTCTGTCATTTCTGCGAAAGCGGGAATGACAAATGTCTTAAGGTTTCCAATTTAGTGGGTCACCTTGCGGTAATGAGACAGGTTCGGCATCACGTGTTTCCGGCGCACTAAAAAATAAAAATTGTTGGACGACGCTTGTAGTTGCTTTATCTAAATGACCCTCGACTAACTTGCTTACCTCTAATGGTGTAGGGGACTGTTGATTTTCAAGTTCTACGAGTTTTGTTTGATAAATTTGTATGGAAAAATCATCTATTACGCTTTGTGGATCAATAATGGCGCCGTGAAAAACCAATAAGGCTAATATTTTCGGATTTTTTGCTTGATTCGCAAGCTTTTGAATGTATTCTTGCTCGACTAAAAATTTGCGCGAAAGCAAGTATTCAATCGCATATTCATTATTGGCAGAGATGAAATGTTTTATGATGCCAAATTCAATGGAAGGATGTGCGGATGGTAAGACATTTTTGTGGTTCACCAAAATATCAAGCCAAGCGTCTATTTTTTCCTGCCAATTTATAGAAAATCCAATTGTTGGATATGGTTTGCCTAAAATAACACAAATCATATCTAATTGAGAAGGTTCAATTTTTGCAGATGGAGATGAAAGTAATAGCTTCATTAATTGTGCATCTTCTCTTTCTAAGGCTATATCTATGGCTGTTTCGTTATTTTCATTTTTAATATGAGCAAAGGCGCCATTGTCCAAGAGTCTTTTGACGGCAGGATAGTTTCCAGTTCTTGCTGCGGGAATCAGCAAGGTATCGCCTGTTTTTTTTTCTTGTTTGTCCCAAATAAAGGGTGTGCGTGGAGGGAAATCTTTCTTACTAAATGTTTTAACATAAAAATCGTAATATTCTTTATTATCTGGTAAAGCTTTTTCCAATACAGCGAAGTTATCGTTAATAGTAGTATTAGAATTTTCGATTGATTCAAATAAACTCAGCCATAAGTTTTTGTAATTCAGGCCTTCAAATCGAATTTGCATATTAGTATCTCACTTATATGAATAATGGATAAAAATTAATATGATAACAAATGATATATTAAAAATCTACCCATTTTTACATTCAGAGATCCAAAATTGAGCAGCACCAGCAACGGCGGCGGGCATTACAATAAAATTCAAAAAAGGAATCATGGTGAGTATCAATGTGCCTATCCCAAAACCCATAGAGTGTACGCGTTTTTGGTAAAGCACCATGCGCATTTTGGTGAAAGAAATACGATGGTTATCCGCTGGGTAATCGACGTATTGTAATGTCATCAACCAGGCATTAAATATAAACCAAAAAATGGGTGCAATGATTTGGATGACAGGAATAAAAAATAGAAGCAATAAAACAATCGCGCGAGGGATGTAATAGCCTAAAATAATACATTGGCGGGCAATGCTTCGAGGAATGTCTTTGATAAAATCGTTCTTGCTCTTTTCAGGTAATAGTTTTCCTGTGAGATAGTGTTCTACTTTTTCTGCTAATAAACTATTGAAGGGTGCTGCGATGATGTTGGCGAATATCACGAAGGTGTAAAGGATTACCAGAAAAAATCCCGCTAAAAATAAAAGCCATAAAAGTATTTCAAGCCATTGTAGCCATGAGGGTAAGAATCCTAAAATCCAGACGGAGAGTTGATGGTAAAAATGACGTACGAAGAAAAATAATCCGGTGAATAAAGCAATATTAATCAAAAGTGGAATCACGACATAGCGTTTTATTCCAGGGCGGGTGATGAGGTAAAAACCGTTGAGAAGGTAGTGCATGGTCGAGGCTCGCTGGTTGTTTTCGTAATCGGGCATTATATCGTACAGTCTTGAGAAGTGTCACCCCGCAGGGGTGACAGTTAAATCATCCCCGACTTTCCCAATCGCCATTTCACCGCTGCAATGGTAAACGGCACAATTTTATTTTTAATCCCATGCTCGCGTAAGGCTCTGACGGCTTCATTTAACGTTGCGAAAGAACCGGTGTAATCATCGAATAATAATATCGTACCATTCGGAATTTTCCTATTTTCAGAAACACGCATGTGTTGATGCACATTATGTTTTCGCTGATCATTATTCAAAAGTTCACCCTGACGTGTATCAGGCACTTTTTCCCATTGCAATAAATCTAGAAAAAAAGGAATTCTTAAAAATGTCGCGAAATATTCGATAATTTTTTGACGTGCCGCCCAAGTGCGTGAAGGAAGTGAGACAATCGTACCGATCGAATGATGTTTATCCATTTCATGTAAACAGGTTTTAATCAACTGTAATAATGGATTCGGAAAACATTCTTTTAGATCGGCATGCGCCGCACGGGCTCGCATAAAATGAATAAAATCTTCTGAACGCTGTTTCCCATCGAGGATGGCAACACCGGTAGAAACATTTTTGATTTTTTTACTTAAAATAATGGGAATGGTTCGACGTTCTAACCATGACGAAATGGCCATGAGAAGATCTTTATTTTTGGCAACGCTAAAAACAGTTTCTACACAGCGGTTACATTGTCCGCAGGGTAAAGCATGCGTATCGCCCAAGGATTCACGCAAGATCGCCATTAAACATTGTTTAGATTGCTCGGCATAATGTTGTATGGCTTCCAATTCCATGATTTTGACTTTTTGTTGGGTTTGATAACGCGAAAGATTCGGAAAACCTTTTTTAGAAGATTGGGTGTAAACTTGCGAATTTTTCACAAGTTGTTTAAGTATAAATCCTTGTTCCACTAATTCCGCCATGACGACCAACAGCTTCGTGGGATGCATACCCGTTTCACGTTTTAAAAAAGATAAATTGGACGTTTCTTCGCGTCCGACGGTATAAAGTACGGTTTGAAAATCCTCAACGGTGGGGATTGCCGATTCAATGAAATAGTGCTGCACTTTGCTATCCGATCGATCGTACAATAAAATTCCTTCAGCAGGGTATCCATCTCGTCCCGCACGGCCCACTTCTTGATAATAAGCCGTAATCGATCCTGGAAAATCAAAATGAATGATATAACGCAAATTCGGTTTATCAATACCCATCCCTAATGCATTGGTCGCTGCAATCACGGGATAATGATCTTGAATAAAATCATTTTGGATCGAAAGTTTAAGATGCGTATCGATGCCAGCATGGTAAGCCGCGGTTTTAAACCCTTGACTTAATAAATATTCTGCAACGAGTTCTGTATTTTCACGTGTGGCACAATAAATTAAACCACTGCCCGATAAATGAGAAAGTAAATCTGTGAGGGTCGCGAGTTTTTCCTCAAGTCCTCGCAAATGTATCACAGAAAGACGAATATTTTTTCGTTCCATGCTTTCTCGATGTACAATTAGCGGTGCTGTATCAATGTTGAATTGCTGTTTAATATCCTGTTCTGTTTTTTTGTTGGCAGTTGCTGTCAATGCTAAAAGTTTTATATCAGGATTTTTTTGAATGAGTGCGTGTACGAGTTGAATAATTTGTCGGTAGCTGGGGCGAAAATCATGACCCCAAGTAGAAATACAGTGTGCCTCATCGACCACTAATAATTGAATCGATAATCCTAAAATAAAATTCACACGTTCAATCAAATCCAGTTGTTCTGGTGCAATGAATAAAATACGAATGTCACCATTTCTTGCGGCTTGAAATGCATTCATATTTTCTTCCATGGATTGATCGGTATTGATGCTCGCGGCAGGAATTTGAAATCGCTCTTTGAGTTGCTTCAACTGATCGCGCATCAGAGCAAGCAAGGGAGAAATCACAAGTGTCATTCCTTCTTGCAGGACACTTGGAATTTGATACAGCAAAGATTTACCATGCCCGGTCGGTTGAATACAAAGCAGCCGCTTTTTTGTCATGAGCGTGATGAGTGCTTCCAGTTGACCTGGACGAAATTCTTTTAATTTAAACTGACGGACTAATGTATCCATGAGTTGTTCAGCAAGATTTTTTTGCATAGGGGGCCTTATTTTTATTTTTGAAAACAAGAAGTGTGCAAGTTTTAGCAGGATAATGACTTTTAACATAGAAAAATGTTAAAATCAATATTAGTCTGTCATGCCAGCTTAAAGCATGCTGGCATGACATGAGCTCTTTTCAATAACGGACAACCTCATGGCCAATGCAATCACAAAAACGTTACAAAGAAACAGTTTTTGGCTGGCGTTGTTGATACATTTATTGATATTTTTTCTCGTATTCTCGGTTTTTTTACCCAAAAATCCACCAGAGGAAAGTCGTGCGTTAACGATTCCTTCCTATATTTATCATGAAGAGCAAAGTCATTCGGTACAATATCAAGAAAAACAAAAAAATGTCACTAAAAAACAAGTTCCCATATCACCCAACGGTATTCAAAAACCCGCAACCGAAAATACGGTGCATGAATTAACGCAGCCTTTTTCTCGAAGTGCTTCAGAAAGTACAGAGCCCGTTCATTTGGTCGGTGAAAAAGGTGTTCCAAAACCTTTGATTATTCTTTTAGGAAAAGCGTTAACCGCACATTTACTCTATCCAAAAATTGCGACCGATTTTAATTTGCATGGGGTTGCTGTGATTGGGTTTATGCTACATCCGGACGGTCAGGTGACGGATGTGCGTCTAGTGGAATCCAGTCACGCGGAAGTCTTAGATCAAGAGGCCATACTTGCGGCAAAAGATATGTCTCCTGTGAAAAATGTCAATGCATATCTCAAAGAGCCAAAATATATTGTTTTTGGTATTATATTTGGTTCACGATAATATTTTGTTGCTACCACAAAATTGAAAAGAGCTCATGTCATGCCAGCGAAGGCTGGCATGACAGTTTTTTTTTAATAATCAAGGAAGTATTATGCTATTTCGTAACAAATACTCATGGAGTATAGATATTCTTATTCTTGTTAGTCTTTTAGGCGGATTATTTTTTTTCATGCTAGGTGTTCGCCCATTATCTGTTCCGGATGAGGCAAATTATGCCGAAATCACGCGTGAAATGTTCATTAATCACGATTATATTACACCCTATCTCAATGGAATTAAATTTTTTGACAAACCGATTTTATTATATTGGTTTGGTGTCGGGTGTTTTAAATTTTTTGGTATACATCTCTGGTCTTTGCGTAGTGTCAATGCGCTCATGGGATTATGTGGTTGTTTGGCGACCTATGTCACTGCAAGAAAATGTTATGATCGAACCACAGGATTTTTTGCCGCATTTATTTTAGGCACAAGTGTATTATATTTTGTGCTTTTACATCTTTATACCATGGATTTAATGGTAACCGTTTTTATTGCAGTAACACTATTTGCATTTATATTAGGGATGAAAAGTGAAAAACATCGCTTGCAATATTTTATGTGTGCTGCAATCAGCTCAGGTCTTGCGGTTTTAACGAAAGGTTTAATTGGTATTCTGCTGCCAGGCATCGTCATCATGGTTTGGTCTTTGGTATATCATCAATGGAAATGGTTTAATGGGTTAACATTGATAGTCTGTTCTAGTCTCTTTTTAATGATTGTGATGCCATGGCATTTATTGGCGGCTTTTGAAAATCCTTCTTTCCTATATTTTTATTTCATAGAGCATCATTTGATTCGTTTTGAGAGTGGCGCAGTCGGACATATAAAGCCTTTTTGGTATTATATTCCTGTGATGTGTTGGGGTTTTTATCCTTGGATTGTATTTCTTCCGGAAGTGATGTATTTGATCTTACGTAATCGTTCAGCATTTAAAATAGAATTCTATTTTGTTTTTTCAGCATTATTAATATTTATTTTCTTTACCCTATCGAAAGCAAAATTAGTACCTTATATTTTAGTTGTTTTTCCACCGCTTGCGATATTGATTGCGCACTATTTACGAGAAAAAATAAAAAATAAAGATTTTAATGGTATTCAAAAAGGATATGGACTGCTTTTACTATCCGCAATAGTGTGTTCACCCGTTTTTTTATTTTTTACCCGATATTTTCAAGTGGCAAATCCAGCGCTTACCAATATTTATTTATGGACAGTCATAGTTGTTATTATTATAGGATCAACGTTAAACTATATTTTTTCGAAAAATAATCTTCAATGCGCCATTCTTTCAACCTGCATGATGGCTGCTATCATAGATGTATTATTGATAGCGGCGATTCCTTCAATGGATAGCAGAACGACTTTTCCTCTTGCCAATGTTTTAAAGCAGATAGCGCATCCTGATGATGAAATTATATCACTGGGTCATTATTATTATGATCTCCCTTTTTATTTGGAAAAACGTATAGATGTGGTGAATGCTAATCATTTGTTTACTTATGGATTAAGCCATCAAATGCAACATGATTGGATCATCAATGATGACATATTTAAAACGAAATGGTTGAGTCATCGAAGAGTTTTTGCATTGATGGATTTAAAGGATTATGAAAATATGCCTTTGAAATATAAAGCATTGGCTTTTTATCCTTTGGCGCAGACGAAAAAGTATATTTTGGTGAGTAATGTCCCTTGAAAGAGCGCATGTCATGCCAGCCTTTGCTGGCATGACAAGATGAGGATGCGTCTACTTCACTGGTTCCGCTAATTCCACCGCAAAAGCCACCCCTAACAATGCAAAATTTGTCATATGATTTAAGGATAATTTCTCCATGGTATCCGAAGAGGTATGGATATATGGATTATAGGTATAAAAAGATGCTTCAAAAGGTAGTGCTGCTTTGAAGCCATTCATTGTCCAAGTGGCGTGATCACTGCATGCATAGCCGCATCGATCATGACCAATGGGTGCACCGATATACGTTGTAATCAATGTTGCAAGAAATCCCGTTAAATCACTATCGGTGTTATCATCATAAAGCCAAATGGTGGGATCATTTTCATGTCTGTAACCCGTCATGTCAAAATGTATCACTTCAGAAACAGGGATATTTTTTTGAATAAAGTTATCCACCACATATTGTGATCCAACCAAACCTTCTTCTTCGGCAGCATACCAAATAAAATAAATCGGTTTTTTGAAATGATAACCACTCGCAAGTAACGTACGTGCAACTTCTAACACAACAGTTGTGCCAGAACCATCATCATCTGCGCCTGGTTTGTGATTGAACGTACTGCCGTGGAGCGTATCCATATGCGCGCCGACTACAATACCGGGTTCATCAGCATTACCGAATTTTGCAACAACAGAAGGTTGTTGATAAAAGGAACCTGTTGGAATGAGAAAGGCGCTGACATCGTCTGTATGACCGTATGTTTTAGCCATTGTTTCAACGATGCTTTTCAAATCATTAGCGGCTTTTACACCGGTATCAGAATTCGCATAACGATCGAGAAAACCAGAGAAATAGGTTAATTGATTCCATATTTCAAGAGGATTGATTGCTAACGATAATTCCTTCACTTCATGGGGATAGCGAATGGTGTAAGTTGTTTTTAGATGTGGCGTTGTTTTATTTTCATATTGATTTAAGAATGTATTGGGATCCATTTTCTCTTTTGAACGATTCCATGCGTCAGTCACATCCATAAATCCACCGCAACGGGTGTGTTGCAAATGCTTTTTCTCAATCAATAATGGAATGTCACTTTCATCGATAGAAAAAAAATGTAATTCCGAATGAGAAGCAAGATTTTTGTAATGAATCGCGGTATTTTGCGTGAGACAATGGGGTGCTACGATCCTATGCTCTTTTCCAGCAAACGCAAGCGTACTGAATAAAAACAGGGGTAATGTAGCAAGTTTGATGCTTTTCCTAAACATAAAAACTCCATAAAGTAAAAAAAACAGGCGTCGTCCCGTGATGCTTTTACACGGGGCGACAGAATGAATATACCTCGCACGAGCATATTTTGCGGTTTTTAACATCCCATACGCAGTCCATCTTGATTCGTTCAAAACACTTGCATATGAATAACATAGCGCCGTGTTTCGAGCGAATCAATATGAACTACGTCTGGGCGCTAAAAACCGCAAAATATGCCCGCGCGAGGTATAGATACAAAAATAGCATTATATGTGCAAATAACACAGAGTACTAGATGATCTTTTATTTTATTTCTGTAACAAATATATTCAAAATAAAAATTATAAACCATTTTTTTAAAATGATGCCTTATAATGAAGATATGGCGAGCTAAGGTATATCATAAGAAGGATTTTTCTTATGAAAAAAATGGCATTAGAAAGTATCGAAGGAAAAGAGCAATTTTTCGAACTTCCTCGTATCATGAAAGCATTAAACCGTAAAAAAATGTTAATCAAAAATCAAACTTGTTTTTCAAAATTAGAAGACCACGAAGCGGAAGTGCTGGCCACATTGCTCATTGAGAAAAAAATTAAAAAAGGTGAAACCATTGTGACGGAAGGTGATTCGGTAGACAGTTTTTATTTGATTACAAGTGGTACGGCAGATGTCCGAGTACGACAACCGAATAATGTGGTGATATCTGTTGCCGAATTGTGTGCAGCCAATTTTGATGCCATTGGTTTAAATGAAACAGGATTTTATTCTTTATCGGGATTACGTACCGCAACTGTCGTTGCTTTGACAGATATGACGTTATTTTATCTTGCTTTGCCTATTTTTCACGGATTTGCTTTATTTTACCCGCATGTCTGTGAAGTCATGCGTGAGCAAGCGGAAAAATTTTTGAAAGTAAATACTTTCCATTCGAAATAGTCGATCAACCTATTGTTTATACCTCGCGCGGGCATATTTTGCGATTTTTAGCACCCAGACGTAGTTCAGATTGATTTGTTCGAAGATGGACTGCGTGTGGGATGTTAAAAACCGCAAAATATGTCCGCGCGAGGTATAATATAAATTTAATTTGTATCTGTTCAGCGGTTGCCACTGAACTAATCGTGCCCGTGAGCGTGCCCGTGCTCGCGTGCGTCTTTTCTAGGGTGTGTCGTCAATTAAATGGCTTAAATTTCCCATTTCTCTCGTCCTGCGGCTTGACCGCAGGATCCAGTCGCAGCGATAGCAGTTACAAGCTCCCCTGGATCCCGCGAACAAGTCGCGGGACGACGTTTTAGTGTAGATATGCATCATATGTATTGAGTCTGCTTAATAAATAATTGACGACACGCCCTAGAAAAAACGCACGCGGGCACGGGCACGCTCACGGGCACGATTAGTTCAGTGGCAACCGCTGAACAGATACCTTTAATTTTAAAAATGGTCAGGATTTCAGGTCTTAACCCTCGTATGAATTTTAAAAAAGCGCGCGCAGTTCAGGGCCTAAATTGATGGGTGACTTTATTCATCCCCTGTGTATAATGGCCGGCTATGATTAAAAAAACAATTCTATTAGCTGGGCTCATCGGTAGTGCCTTAGAGTGGTATGATTTTTTATTGTACGCTTATTTTGCTTCTATTTTAGCACCTTTATTTTTTCCCGCGCAGGATCATACGGTTTCATTAATCTTGACCTATGCGGTGTTTGCGCTCGGTTTTTTTGTCCGACCCCTGGGTGCGATATTTTTGGGACATATCGGTGATTTATACGGTCGAAAATTTGCTTTAATTGTCTCTATCTCTTTAATGACATTGGCTATGCTGTTTATTGGTGTTCTTCCCACGTATCAAACTATTGGTATTTGGGCACCGATTTTATTAATGATGATTCGTTTTATTCAAGGATTTGCAGTCGCTGGAGAAATCGGTACGGCAGCGTCATTTTTAGTTGAACATGCTTCAGATAAACACAGAGGTTTAGCTGGCAGTTCTGTCATTGCAACCGCTTATGTAGGACTATTATTAGGCGCAATTGTGGCAGAATGCGCAGTTTCCTTTATTCCTTCCAGCATACTCTCGAACTGGGCATGGAGATTACCATTTTTATTAGCCGTTCCTTGGGGGATCATAGGACTCATCTTGCGTTTACGCATTATAGAAAATACGCACTTGCCTCTGCCGAAAAAGAGAGATCACATACCGTTAAAATTAGTTTTTTTAAAATATCCTACATTATTAATCTTAGGCATCGGTATTATGACTTCAACGGCGCTGAATGAATATTTTTTGATAGCATATTTTACGACTTATTTGACACAAATCGGTTTTTCTCTAAAGGAAGCCATGTTGATCAACGTGTTAAGTCTTATCTGTTTTGTGGGTTTTATTCCATTTTTTGGCTTGTTATCCGATCGATTCGGAAGAAAAAAAATATTTTTAACGGGTGCAATGGGCATTATTATTTCAGTGTTACCTATTTTTTGGCTGTTATCACAGCATATATTTATTTATGCTTTAATAGGAGAAATATTGTTTGCTTTTCTTCTTGCCATGGTCGCCATTGTTTTTCCCATTTTAGTGGAGATATTTCCGACGGATATTCGCAACTCCGGTGTTTCGATTGCGTATAGCATCACTTTTGCAATTTTTGGAGGCACTGCGCCATTGGTTGCAATGACGCTAGTCCATTGGACGAATTTTCCTAGTGCACCTGCTTTCTATTCGATGGCAGGCGTTTTTCTTGCGATTGTTGCTTCTACCTTCATAAAAGAGACTTATCATCAGCCGCTTAAAAGGCGGATTGGGGACGAGTTGGGGTCAGGCCTGACCCCAACTCATCCCTAAATCGATACCGTTAATTTATTGTCATACTTAAAATCAAGCGGTTTCTTTTCCTCTTTCATCCCTTTAAAAAACATGTAACCTGCGCTGGCTGTTGTGATCGCAGCGAGAACTAATAATATACCAGGTGAGGGGTTTTTCATTGTCCAGTTTAAAGGATCATTGGTTTTAGATGTCACAAGTACATATCCCGCGTGAGGTAATTCGTCTTCTATCCACAATGTATAATGTTTATTAATATAGTCAAAAACAGGAGAATGGGACGTTTTATTTTCTGGAAATAATTCTGCAATTCGTATCAAATAATTATTGATTGCGCTGACATAGATGGTGATTAACTCCCTCGGGAGGATTTTACAATCTTTCAAGCCAAGCATCTTGATAAATTCACGATTATTATGCCCTTCTTCATCCAATGCATTGGACATCGCTGAATTGATGATTTTTTTTTGTAATACATAGATTTCATTTTTTTCTTTTTCACTCAGATATTTTTTGGAATTTAATTTTATACTGATGCTTTGCAAAGTTTTGAGATACTGTTGTAAATCATCTGAAGGGATGATTTCATGAATTTTTTCGAAAATACTTAACCAAAGTCGAGTCCAATTGCCATAGTGTTTGTTCACATAGTAAAAAATCATATTGTATACATGTGCATTGCTTTTAATGAGATGATTAGAATGTTTTTCAAAACTATGCGCAATATATTGATTAATAATACCCACATAAGAACACAAAATTTCATTTGGTGCTATTTTAAAATTTTTTAATCCAAGAAGAGTCAAAAATTCAAATTTAACATCCGCTTTTTGGTCTAATAATTCTGCCGCACCTTTTTCTATGATGCGCATTTGCCATTCGAACATACGATTTTTATCATCCTCTTCGGTGAAGATAAATTTGTTATCTTTTTCAACGATAGATTCAGAATCGATGTCTGTTAAAAGGTTTTTGCATTCTTCTATAAATATTTTGAGGTCATCGGGTGAGATAATGTCGGGGAATTTATCAAATATGCGCGTCGCCATGCCTTGCTGTAGTGCTTTTCTGGCATTATTTTTACAATTTTTTTCTAACGTGACATCCTTAAACTCGTTTTTTAAAAGTTCTATTAGGGATCGTGATTGGCACATAATAACTTCCTTGTTAACAACTTATGAAAATAGATCTTGTATTTTATCAAATGTATAAAAAAAATCCCATCATTTTAAGATAAATTTTTAAGACTATTAAATAGGCATTATATTTTTATATGAACAATTAGTGACAAAAAAAGTCATTGATTTGAATAAAAAATTATCCTTTTGCGTTATAATTAACATGTATAAGAAGAAAAAGGAGTACTTGCCATGTGTAGGATTTATATCATTTTTGCTTCATTCATATACTGCTTCATCTCAATCATGTTATCTTCTTGTTCAACGATGGGTCAAGAAGAACCATCAGGATATCATCACCATGAACCCATCGTATCGGCAGACTATCAAGCACGCATGCCAGAGCATATTACAACAAGTGAAAAAACAGTGTTGGTAGACCCCAATCTACACGCATGGGGTGCTTATGGTTCAGATGGAAATTTAGTACGCGGAGGAATCGCGACATCAGGTGCAAGCTATTGTCCAGATATCCATAGAGCTTGTAAGACATCGTCGGGAACATTTCGTATTTATTCATTAGGTGAGCCAAGTTGTAAATCAAAAATCTTTCCTGTCGGAAGAGGCGGTGCACCGATGCCAAACTGCATGTATTTTCATGGTGGAGAAGCGCTACATGGTTCATATGAACTCGCAGATGCAAATATCAGCCATGGGTGCGTCAGAATGGATGTGTCAGATTCTGACTGGTTAAGGAATGACTTTGCAAACATCGGTACAAAAGTCATTGTGCGTCCATATTAATATACTTTGATCCCGGAAAACGGTTTTTGTTTATCCGGGATATTTTAAAAAATGACGAAAATAATTCACAAAGGCAATCCCTGTATACGTCACGGGGATATATTTGAAGCCACGTTTGATGAAAAAAAGCGTGACCTTCGCCGCAAAGCGGGCGCTCATTAAACCGGGCCCCATCGGAGACATAAAAGCCGAATGTACCAGATGTCGATATTGAATTTCACGATCATGAAAATATTGATGCGCATGTTTTGCAAAGCATCGCTTAGAATCTGAATATATTTTTAATTTTTGAATACCAAATGAAGGGTGTGCTTCAATTTCAGATCCTACACCCCAAATTTCAAGGGGAGTGAGTTCGCGTTTTCGGAGAGACTTAAATAATTCAATGATTCGAACAAAGGATTCGCAATTTGCTTGCATCGCATTTTCATATTTTGATCCGTGACAGAGAAATAAAATATCCGTATTCATCAGGGATGTTTTGAGTTGATCGTAATTCTCGTATGTGTAATCTTTTCCGAATTGAAAGGTGGTGACTTGGGCGCCTTCTTTTTCTAGTAAGATTTTCATATGTCGTCCAAGTGCCCCACGCGCACCCGTCATGCTGATGCGTTTTCCTTTGAGTTGAGTGCCTGTACCAAGGAGATAATCTAATATTTTAATAATAGAGCTGTAGTAGCGATGTGGATAAATATGGTGGAGTGCATGATAGTCTCTGTTAACGAAAATACCACCGCGCGGGGCATTCAACTGTGTTAATGATCGATGGTGGAGATCTAATCCACGTTGATAGCAAACACCCAAAAAAATCCCTGTTTCAAAAAGTAACGCACCTAATACTGCCAATGGATGAAAAAAGAGAAGGCAAAGTAAGATACTACAGATATGCACGGAATATTCGATTAACACATGGGTGAAGAAGTTTTTTTTAATTAAGGATATATTAATTTTCAAGGAAGGACGAAAAAAACGATGATGAATCATATGCATATTTGCGAGCATTTTGAGACATCTGATTTGCGATTTTGCGAAGGCATGGAGGGCAAAATGAACGAAATCAAAGATCACCGTGCCTATCAAATAGGCACCAAATCCTTGCAAAATGATTTTGAAGGCCAATTCCATCCTATTATATTAAATTGACGAAGGGGGTATCGTCAAGTATATAATGAGTTGTGAAATAATGGATGGTTTAAAATATGTTTTCAAAAACCTCAGAAGAAATCGATGAAGAAAGAATAGAAGATGTTGTGTTGACCGAATTTCCTTATAGCTTATCACCTTATACCGCTTATCAATTGAATATGATTATTGCGGGGTGGTTAAAGGAAAAAAAAGAAGAAATTAAAATACTCGATACATTCTACATAGAAAAATCACATTATTGCGCGGGTTATATTATTACCCATTCGGCAATTCAAGATAAAATTGCGCTTTTCAATGTAGCAAATCAACCTGCTGTTTTTTGTCAGCATAATTCACAATATCCAACGCTCGATGAAGCATTGAATGCATATCTACAAAAAAAAGCGGAATGTGCTAAATTAATTATTCCTGTTGCACAGTTAAAACGAAATCATTTTCGATTACTCGTGATTGAACCCGAAAAAAAGAAAGCAGTTTTTTATGATTCTAAATCCATGTGGATAGGCATGGTAGCTGAAATGTGGGCTTCTTCCTCTCTTGATGAATATCAATATATATCGAAAACTTGCGCGAAATATTTTTCACTGACCTGGGTGAGAGCAGAATATCAAGGGCATCAAGCGTGGAATAATCACCGTGATTGTGGACCTTATACAGTGCAATATGCTTTCAATGAAATATTAAATTCTTCTTTTACGAATGATGTGGATCAATTACGCGGAAAGCATGAGGAGCTTTTTGAAAAGCAATTACTAAGCGAAGAAAAGGATCATTCAAAAAAAGAAACGCGAAGTCCAAGTAACTCTTACAGAGGTATATTTTATATCGATGATACCATGCAGTCTCCCGTCATGGTTGATCCTGAGGATGAAGAGGATTTTGAGATGGTGCCTGATAAGAAAACCTTAGAAAGGTAATATAGATACAATGGTATTAGACGAGATCCCCATGGAAATTACGAGAAAGAAGATTAAAAATCTTCATCTTCGTGTTTATCCACCGAATGGCATTGTACGAATTTCTGCGCCATTGCATATGACGTTAGATACGATTCAGGCATTTGTCATTTCAAAAATCCAATGGATCAAGCATCAACAAAAAAAATTGATCGTAGAAAATCGTGAACCCCTTCGCTTATTTGAAGAGGGTGAGACCCATCCTATTTGGGGTGAGCCGTATTCTCTGAAAATCATTCATCAATCTCGCGCGTCAGAAGTGCAAGTGAAAAATAATCATATCTATTTATTTCTTCGCGGAAAGTCGAGCTTTGAAAAAAAACAATCCCTCATGGATGACTGGTATCGGGAAGAGGTAAGAAAGGTCATTCAACCTCTATTAGAAAAATGGCAAATATTCATTGGCGTCAAAGTTCAATCCGTTTTTATTCAAAAAATGAAAACGCGATGGGGGAGCTGTAACACTCGGAAAGCAAATATACGTTTTAATTCAGAGTTAGCAAAGAAACCGAAATCCTGTTTAGAATATGTGGTGGTGCATGAACTTGTGCACCTCCTCGAACCTAGCCATAATCATCGTTTCAAGGCCTTGATGGATCAGTTTATGCCGGATTGGCGTTTTCAGCGTAAGTTGCTTCGGGAATCTCTAACAAGGGGTTTTTTATGAAGTTTTTTCCTAATTCAATCATCTAAAGATTTAGATCTGTTTATTTTTTATACTACAATATAGAAAATCTTAAATAGTCAAAATAGTCACTATATAGTTGATATTTTTTATTCAACAAATATACTAACGCTTTATTATTAGCCAATATAGGTCCGCACAATGCAACGTCTAAAACTTAATAAAAAAGAAATGCAACCCAAAAAATACGAAGAGACCGAAAGTCTATTACAAGGACAAATTTATCAGCTTATCCGTAAAAATTGGAAATTTACTTTAGAGGGACAACATTTCGATGAAAGAGCGGGCTATTGCGCTATTGGTGAAGAAAAAGATTATACATTTAGTGATTGTAATATTGGAATTCAGGAATTAGTCAATCATATGATTGCCACCTCGAAATCAAAATCATTAAACATCTTAGAGATTGGCGCAGCTCTTGGAAATACCCTGGTTTCATTAAAAGAAAAACATGGTAAAAATATCAATGTTTGGGGTATTACTGCTACGGACTTTAGAGCAAATAATGGGTTAGAACCAAAAGATTTTTTGATAGTAGGAGATGCGCATAAGCTTTTAACTTTTTCAGAGCTTAAAAATGTGCAATTCGATTTAATATATTCTCGAATGACTTTTCTTCATTTAGCGGACCCAATGCAAGTTTTAATTGATGCATGTAAAAAGTTAAATGACAAAGGTATATTCATTATTGATGAAGTTTGTTTATTGGGCATAGAAAAAAATGCTGTTTTGGATCAGTGGATTCAATCTTTAGCGCAACAAGGCTATGAGGTTGCAATAGAATATGCTTGTAAAACAGTTAAACTACATTCAACTTTACAAGAAACCCGGATACCAATGACATTATTTATACGTAAATCGGGTGCGACACAAGATTTAAGTCTCCCGATTGTTCCTAGCCATATTGCACGCGACTCCGATTTTGCAGATAAATTACGTCTCTATTATAAAATGAAAGAAGAGAAAGAAGTTAAAAACTCAGCATCAAAATTAATAGCCGAAGATAACTTGCAATTGGCACGAGACATTCAAGAAATAGAGATACATTTACAATCATTAAAAAAATTATTTACAGACCCAACTCAAAGCAAAGTTTCAATCAATCAAATATTGGAAGTGGTGCGTAAAATATCTGAAGATCAATTAACATTGATCGAAAATGTTTTTCTCGCACAACTTTCCCGGGGTGAAACTGAAAAATATCTTAAAAATTTGCAATATATTTTTTCCACTAATGATGCACAGAAAAAAATCATTGGGGTTTTTTCTGCAGTATTTGCAAATAAAAAGAATTTGAATTTCGATCATTGGCTGTATTATTTGATACGGATTGCAAAATTGGAATTAGTAAAACGTCAAGAATCAAAAAACTTTGTTACTGCAATCACTAAAATGGAAATTCCCATCCCAGAACAAAAAGTATTATCCGATATTGTAACATTTGACCATCCGCCCCTCAATTTGTCATTAGCATCGTTTAGTGAAGCATTGGGTTATATAATAAACGAAAAATCGAATGAAGAAGAGGAAAAGAAAACAATAGTTCCTAAAAGTGATGATGAAAAAGAAGTAAATAGAATGCCAATTTGGGATACAGTCAGTGAAGTCAAAGAAGAAACTAAAGGTTCTGATATAAAGAAATCTTCAGGCGTTCTTTCCTGGCAAAAAAATTATGAAAAAATGTTTGCCAAAGCTTTAATACAGGAACAAGAAATGCAATTAACCTCCGGTCCATTACCTTTAGAACCGGCAACAGAGGAATTACAAGTTCTTATCAAAAATCTTCTAGATTCAAAAATAGAGGTCGTATTTTTTCATACCGATGATGATCATCTGTGGGCGACATTCGAAGACAAAATGATTGATATCACAAAATGTTTTCAAGATGGCGCCAACCTAAATCACATTATTTTAAGTGATAAAGAATTAGCCGTTGCTGCTGATTATCTCAATTCTTTAGAACCCTCGGACTCCAAATTTTCAGAAAAATATTTTGAGGAAAAAGAAGCATTAGAAGGAATGACAAAAAACACAAAATTTAACATTAGCAGAAAAGATAGCTATTTATAAATATACAGGCAAAGAATATGAAGACATGAATGAATTTTTGGAAGGTGATGGACGTAAAAATCTAAAATGCTGGAAAAATTTGGATAAGGCAGCCCTGCAATCTAAAATGAAAAAATTATTATTAGCCACTGTATTAGCAACCTCTGGTTTGAAAAAAATAGATAATGATGATGTTTATTTTAATCATGTATCTCAGTTTCCTGAGCTAAAAGACATGAAGTCCAATCATTTTTATGTAAAACCGTTAGGTCAAAAGAATAAACTATTTTCTGTTGGATATGAGAAAAATCATAAACTTTGTGTAGAGGAAGTGACAGACAGTGAGCTTAAAGCGAAAAATGAATTTTCAGAAGCACAAATACAAAAATTAAAGCGTGTTGCGCAAGGCGAAACTAAACTTTTGGAAGATCCACATTTACAGACTTATTTAAAAGATGTATTACAATTAAATCAAAAAACAACATCGATTCTGTCAAGATTTGAAGAAATAGATGACAAGGCAGATTTACCTGATTTTATGCAGAAACGTATTGAAGCCTATCAGAATAAAAAACCCTTTAAGGAAAATCGATTATTCAGCGCAACGCGTTTTGCAGATTTTTGCTCCGCTGATAATCAAGACAAATTACAAAAATTAATCGAGAATAAAAATGTTTATATATTAATTTGTTCTGAAAAAAATCAGAATACGATTCGTTGCTATTCAGAAGTCCCTGAAGAATCAGAAGTATTATTACCACCTGAATCTCATTTTATATGTTTGAATTATCAAAAGGATGAGCAAGGAAAACATTATTTCATTCTCAAGGAAGTTGAAGGGTTGAGCGCAAAAGAGAATGCACATCGTAAGGTAATGTAAAAAATAAATTAAAACATGAACTACTCCCGCCAATCTTACGATATAGCGGGGTTTGGCCTGACACCCTCTTTTATTTATTCGTGGTTCGCTAATTGCGAGGGGGGTATTGATTGCATGGACTCTAGTGCCTCGTCAATTACCACACTCCGTCGTCCCGCGGCTTGTCCGCGGGATCCAGTCAGCGGCAGATTTCATCATATAAATCTCGCCACGCAGGATTAAATTGTTCAATAATATTCAACTTCCATTTTCTACACCAATTCTTTAATCTTCTTTCTCGTCGTGCGGCCTCCATAATGTCTTGATGTAATTCATAATATACTAACTGATTCACATTATATTTTGCTGTAAATCTTTGTCAAAATCACGTTGTTCTTTTCTATTGGATTTTGGCGGTATAACTGCTGTTGCTCCTATTTGAGCAATTTTCTCAAGTGTTCTATCGCTGTCATATGCTTTATCTGCTATAACAAAGTCAGCGTTTTTACCATCAAGCAAAACATCAGCACATAGGTTATCGTGCACTTCACCACCCGTTAGAATAAAATCAACCGGATTCCCTAAACCATCCGCTATGCAGTGAATTTTACTTGATAAACCACCTCTGGAACGTCCTAATCCTTCATTATCTATCGCATTATTTTTTTTTGGCGCCTGCTGCATGTTGATGTGCTTTTAAAAGAAATGATGTATAAATTTCTCAATGAGTTCAGATTTTGATTTAACGTTCAATCGATGTTTTAAATTTTCAAAGTGACGTTCGACTGTCCTGAAAGAAATACCGAGTCGCATCGCAATTTTCTTGGCAGTCATGCCTTGTGTTGCTAATGTTAAGCATTCATATTGTTTTTTTGTAATGTGAACACCTTGTATTTCTCTTTGAAAATATAATTGAATTTTACCTGATGCATTCCCGCTTGATGGAAGTAATCCTAAACGAAGAATATATTGTAGTCCATCAGCTAAAGAAATACCGGATGCAGATACTGTTTTATCAAGGACGATAGAGAGCCCAAATATAAAAGGAGATTTATCTTTGTTTAAATAGCATGGAAATTTAAAAGAAAGTGTAGATAACAAAAGATTATTATGTAAAAGGATACCCTCCTCTTCTAAAATATGCATATGACCCGTGAATAACACCTTTTTATCAGCATTAATGAAATTATTTGCGGACTCTTTTGTGACATATTCTTCGAATTTTTTTCCTTCTAAATCGTGATGTGAATAATAACCTAGTTCTTTACCTTGTATAGAAAGAAAAGTATGCTCATTACAATGCGCAATTATTCCGCCAGGATATTGAAAAAAAACATTGATAGGAAAATGCAGAATATCTTTCACTCTATGCAAATGCGTATTCGCCTCGGAAGGCGGAACTAATTGCATACCTTGGTTGACGGGCTGAATGAGTAGCTCTTCAATTATCATATGTTAAGTAGCAGGTCAAAAATAGAGCATTTATTGTATCATTTAAACACATTATCATCAAATTTATCTATTTAATACGCGCAAAAAGTGTGCCATTTAAATGCATTATCAGAAAATATGTGTATTTTATACCTATATGATTAAATCATAATTGTCTATAAAATAATAAACCAAAATATATAAACGAGGCTAAAAATGACACAGAGAAGCGCTTTTAATAAAGAAGTTGATACAAAAGAGGAAGATAAAAAAATTGAACAAAAATCCATTCTTTTTCGCACATCATTTTTTTTCAACCCAGATGTTTCTCCTTTCTTGGAATTTCTAGACGAAGATGATGCGGCAACCATGTGTTTTGTTTCAAAAGAATTTGATCAAACAAATTCCCCCTACCAGAAAGCTAAAATAAATACAATACAAAGCCTTTTCAAGTTGATAGCTATGCCAACGGAAAAAAATATAAAAGAAGCTAAGCGAATGGTAGAACGAAATTATGGGCTATTATTAACAAAAATGCCGACTACGGTAGCCTACGGCCAAGAGTTGAAAGGATCTTTTAGTGCTTTGCAACGAATCTCCAGTTATGGCGACTTTTTTTTAGCGGAAGAACTATTGACCTACTTGCCGGAAGAAGCCAATTCTATAGCTGCGGCGCAGTTAAAAGAAGTAGTGACTAGAAACGATTTTTTAGCACCTTATCGAAACCTTATTAATGGCTACAAAGAATTTAATATCCAATATGATGCCCAACTTGATAGGAATAATTTGACTAGATCGAAAGAACTTTTAAAAAAACCTTGGCTTGATCTTATAGGCAAGCGGCAAAGATTACTACCAGAATTCGCTCTTCAACAATTTTGCTCCACCACCCCCCTCGGCATCGGGCATGGATTTTACTACGGACTTCATGGTAATATATTGACCACGTTTGACCATGCGCCTGAGCGGAGATTTTGTCAATTGTATGATAGAATCACAGAAGGCGGTCGACAATATATTTCATTAAATCGAAAATCTCTTGGTGTTGATTTTGCGTTATACAGAGGGAATGAGTATTTCGGCGCGCGTCACGTAGCAGAAGGAGCTGGTCGCGGGGGTGCGGCCTGCTTGTGGTGGCTAGATTTGGATGCGCTTAAACACTTATGTAAAGTGATAGAATCAAAATTTGGTATTATTATAAAACGCTTGGATCCAACCTTTGAACTCGAAGCCAAAGAAACTTCACACTGCCTAATTTTATGATGACTCAAACGTCGCAATTACCGATGAATGATCAGAAGGTCGGCGATTGTTGAAATAAGAATAAATGAAAATCAAACATTATTCGCGAATTGCGAAGAAATTATAATCGTCGACGCCCTAGTTCAATAATTGCATTTATTCGCTGTTCTACGATTTTTTTTCGCTCTTCCGATTCGGAAGAATAATTAAGATGACCGGGTAGTGCTTGCATAAAAAGAAAGTTGTTAATTAATGTATTAAATTCAGTTGATAGGTATTCTCTTAAATTATGTGCCGTGTTTGAAACATCGCCAACAATTTCAGGTCTTCCATCAATAACAGCAATGATATCTTCTAAATCATGGCTTAATAAAAAATCTTGTTTTCCTCTATCCTTAAATGCTTCTAGTTTGGTTGCAAGAAAATAAGGTGCTGATATTACTTTTATTATCTTTGTATCATTTAGATTTTTACTGAGCGCGTTATTTTGCGCGTCTTTATACCATTTGTTTGAAAATCCTAATACGCTTATGTCTGTTGGTACAATATCAACGAGAATACCATCGCAATCCCATCGACATATAGGATGATTACCGTATGACATTTCTTTAAAGCCTTTATGTCTCAATTTTTTTGATAGTGAATGATACTCGTGTTTTGTGACTACATTAATAATGCAATCCACATCAACGGTGAATCTAACATCTGGTGCTGCCTTATCGGTTATTAAAAGACCCGTTATACAGCCCCCAACAAATGTTACTTCAGCACATAATTCATCAAGTTTATTCGCGATAAAAATAAGTGAATTAAGATTATGTAGAGTGGAGATTCTATTCATGTGACACCTTTGATTTCAATATTTCGGATAATTTTTGTATTGCAAGTTGTTTTTCTCTAGCTCGTCCAGACCGAATAGCATCAATCAAAGTTAATAAATCATAAAACATTGGATCTGGATGTTTGCTAACGGATTCTGGTACCGACGAGTATAAAGGTTTTAAAGCGATCCCTCGTTCTTCTCCTTCGCCGTAGGGCCAAACAGGAACAGGGTCATTTCCTGAAATAATTTGTTTTTTCAGGCTAGGGCCAGAGTAGCTAGTAGGCACGCCACGAGCTATTTCTCCTAATTTTGCTGGGAATATATATTTAAGCGCATGAACAAAGAATTCTTCACATGCTTGAATGATGGGCTGAGGTTTATTTGGAGGATGATAGGGAGTAATTAAGCCGGTTGCAACTAATCTTTTAAACGCACTGTTAATTTGGGAGGGGCTTAGACAAAGCTCAGATGCAAGACTGTTTTGAGTCCAGCGTTTATTCTCTCGCTGAGTTAAAAGCTTAGCTAGAACAACAATATCTTGTGGTTTCATAATCATGGTCTTCCTATCTTTATTCCATATTCTAAATTCTAGAATATAGAATAAATATTGTCAATAAATTTACCTAATAGATTAATTTTATTGGCTTTTTTATGATTTAAGTTGCTTAGAATTGGCAATTGGTGGAGGCGGCGGAAATCGAATTGGCAGTTTAGTAATATGATTATATGAGATTTTTGAAATTTGTTTGATGGCTAAATACCCCGAAAAGTACCCCTAAAAAAAAGGGTACTTGAAAATCAATTGAACCGGATTTCTATTATAATCTGTCAATTATTTCTGAACTAATTTGTTCTAGGATATCCATTGCTTTATCATATTTTAATGCATTGGTATTAGCATAGACCATTGTTTCAATAAAATCCTGATATCGCTCTTTCCACAGCGGCTTACTTTTCAGCAAGACAAGTGATTGCCTAATTTCAGAACCTGGATCAGTGGAATATTCCCGGTGTTGATTTTTAAATTGTTTGGCATCATTGTTAATAATTGCTTTGGCTAAAGTAAAAAAACCAGCGCTCATTCTATCCGCTGAATGAATAGAATTAAGATCATAAACGTGACGCACTAATGTGGAATCATCAGGGTGATATCCACGCTCAATTGCTATAATACGACGTGTAAGGCCCACCCATTTTTCAATCGCTGTTTCTTCTACCGAAACACATTGTGTTGAGCAAGGTGCGAATATCATTGTGTTTTTTAGAACATCTTCAATCAGTGTTTTAATGGATAAATGTTCAGTAGAAAGTCGAATATCGGATAGTGTAAATTCTAATAAAATATGTGGCCTTAGCCCTGAGCTAACAGGAAAAACGGAAGAAAATTCAAGCTCAATCTGTGAATATTGTCCTTCATTCCGAGCAACTGGTTTACCCGTAATTAAATCCGGAAATGTTAGTTTTGATTTAATTTTTGACCTAAATTCTTTTAATTCTTTCATAAGCCGTGATTTACTAAAAATCACATCCATCTTTTTCACTTGAATTTTAAAGTCAACGTCTTCTGACATGCGATTAACAATTTTATGCGCTTTTGCGAGACATGTTCCGCCACAGAATACTAGTCGGAAATATTCATTTTCAACACCAGAAAGTGCATGAATTACCTGGGTGACGTAGTAATCTTTTTCGATGACTGCTTCAGCTAAATTAATATGCTGGCGAGCAACTGAAATGAGTTCTTTTATGTCTTTTTTATTTAGCATTGATTTTTTTCTCAAAGATTAATTTGCTATTTCCATAACTAATACGACGACGGCAACGGCTTTTTAACCTTACAATGTTGTGCACAGGAACCTGTGTTGTTTTGCCTGCATTGTATTCTTTCTCTGCGCTTCCTGGTTCAAAAACAATGCTTAATCGCTTTAATGCTTCTCTTAGAGCGGAATCAGTACCGTTTTTAATGAGAGGAATGTCGGAATACTTTGAAAGGTAAGCTTTAGCATAAATGCCTTTACCTATTTTTACCAGTTTTTTTTTCTTTGATAAGCCTATTAATCGTTCTACTTACCTGACGGTAAGAGCCAAGGCCATTAAAATCCGTGCGCAAAACTACGCTACCGCGAATCATTTTTAGACGGTTGAGAGCTTTATATTCAATGCTGTCTAAGTATTTTGTACGCATATTAAAATCGCCAATTTAGGTCATATAATACATTATAGCAGAAAATATTTTTACGTCAATTTAGGTCATATAACATTTGTAATTAATTGATTATTAATGATTTAAAATATTTATAATTAATATAAACTCATTATTAATCTGATAATGATAATATACGGGATATTCTATCAATTGATTTGATTTTTGATATTTTCTTCAGCAATTGATTTTTAGAATCATTAAAAATTAATGATTTTTTGCTAATTTTTTTTGAAATATTTTTCATTTCTCTTTCTATTTTGGATATTAATTTTGGTAAATATGCTTCAGTAACTACATCAATGTAAAAAGTCATTTCATGCCTATTCAATATAATTGTGCGTCGAAAATTTATATGTTGATGTCGCTCAACACTCTGCAAATTTTTTACATAATTTTCAGAACCACGAATCATACTAGCTTTGCCAATCCATTCAGCAAAGACACGAAAGATACTAATACGATTTTGAATCGTAGAAGCTGATAGGGCTTTTGCTTCCCAGGCGTTACCCAGTGCTGTCATGTGTCGTTCTTTAAAACCGCGTACATCAGGTAATTTATAACCTAATGCACGTAATTCTCTAAACCCTTGTTCCAATATTTCACGACGCGCGTCTTGAGTGGCAAAGCTTACTGCTTTTCCGCCAGTTGCTGCCGCTTTGTTATGGGCTTTAAGAACGGAGTTCAATGTTTTTATCCAACTCATACTTACCTCAAAAATGGCTTTACTTGAATGTTTTACTGACACTTGCCTACAACGTTTCCGCTATACTGCAAGTCCTATAAAGCAGGTAGAACATGTGTTCTAGTCACCAACGAAATTTCCGTTGGGTGTATCGAAGCGTTACCATGAAGAGAATCTGCCGCTGCCATCGCGTAGTCTTCATGCCATATTCTAAACATGTTAGTGATATTCAGAAGAGAATACCTTCAAACAGGTAGACGATGATCGTCTGACGAATGCAGAATTTCATTCTTCGAAGGTGAATGAAAACCTAATGTTGAATTGAAAAAAATTGCGAAAGTAATGATGTTGTTAAATTATTTGTAATATAAAAGTTTAAAAATTTTGATAATGCATTAATAAGTACTACAAAACATCTGTAAATACTATGTGAACAATTTTGCAATTGCGATCAGTAATTTCATCACATAAGACTGACCTTGTTCTGGTTTACAGTCGAGCAGAACGGCGACTAAGTATATTAAATTACAGTAAGCCGAGATAAAAATCAATTCATTAGCCCAGAGAGATTTTTCAACTTTTTGTTCAGAGTATGAATCACAGTGGAATTTTATTTTGTTTTCATTTTTTATCAAAGGATTGGAAGTTGCTGGAAGGAGATTATATAAAAAACCCTCTATTTTCAAGGGCTTCAAGGCTATTTTGGAACTCTTCGGAAGGTGTAATGGTGGAGGCGGCGGGGATCGAACCCGCGTCCGCAAGCTCTCCGCCGTTGGATCTACATGTGTAGCCTAGTCTTCTTTATTTAACCGCAACACCTACGAACTGGCACGTTTATATTGCAGCGATCCCAAAATCATTTAGCAGCGCGTCTCGGGCAGACTTTGCTGCGAGCTTGTATGCTATGACTCCTCATGCTTACTTTCGTAAGCTCCGATCGTACAAGCACAATCGGTGAGAAGTCGCTGGCCGGTTTTTAAGCGGCTTCTTCCACTAACTCTTCGTTAGCTACAGCGAATAAGTTGTCGTTTTTGGCAACTATTTGTTTTGTAACATTTTTTACGAGGTTAAGTTACGTCCTCGACATGCCCCTCAGGTTTTGCAACCCACGTCGAAACCAGGTCGCCCCCATATTTCATTATACAGAAAAATGAACTAAAATTATACAGCTTTTCAATGATTTTTCAAAATCCTTTGCTTATTACGCTGCCAATCACGTTCCTTCTCGGATGCCCTTTTATCATACAATTTTTTACCCTTAGCAAGTCCGATCTCTAGTTTAACGCGATTTTTCTTCCAGTAAAGCTTTAATGGAATCAACGTATACCCTTTGCGTTCTACATTCCCGATTAACTTACTTAATTCCCTCTCATGCAATAATAGCTTTCGCGTACGCTGCGGGTCAGGATTAACATGGGTGGATGCCGTCAAGAGCGGCGTAATCTGCGCACCGATGAGCCAGGCTTCATTATTTTTTAAAATGACGTAACCTTGATCAAGCTGTACGCGTCCTGCACGTAAACTTTTCACTTCCCAACCATGTAAAACAAGACCTGCTTCATAACGCTCATCAATAGAATATTCATGATGCGCTTTACGATTGACCGCAATGGTTGTTTCAAATTTTTGTTTCTGATTCATGGCCGGCAGTATAATATTGTCTCGCGAAAAATAATAGAGTTTATTTCAGAAAAAATAGTAGAATACATCTTTAAGATAAGGAGAAGAAATAGGATGTGGCAGCGATATAAGGAAATAAAACATGCGATTTCGCTTGTTCCAACGGTCGTATTTGGAGATATATTTTGGGCAAAATGGAGTAGAATTTCAGAAAATTTATATTTATCAAAACTTCCTTTTAGAAATGATAAAGAAAGTTTAGAAAATTTTGCAAAAAAAAATCAAGAAGAATATAAAGATCAACCGATTGGTCTTGTCGTCAGTGTGACAGAAAATTATGAAGTGAATAAACCCGTATGGATACTGGGATATATTTTGGGTTTAGATCCTATTCGTAAAGATGAATGGGAAGCAAAAGATATTCAACATCTTTTATTGGATATGGAGGATTTTACGACGACGGTCGACCTTGAAAAGGCTGTGAAGGCATTGATTCGAATTCAAGCCAACCGGGAACAAAAAAAAGCGGTATTGATTCATTGCAAAGCTGGCCGCTCGAGAAGTCCCATGATGGTAGCTTGTGTATTAGCGGTATTTGATGTGGGATTGCAAACGATTCATAAAGAAAAGAACGCTGAAGAATTAGTAGGGCTCGCCATTAAAATAATAGAAAAAGAGCGTCCGCATATTAATCTAGCTTCGGGCAATATTAATACAGCTATCAAAATTGTAGATGACGCAAGAAAATTGTTACGGGAAAATCCCAATGCGGTGAAAGAATATATTGAAGAAGAAACAAAATTATTGGAAAGTGAAGAAAAGAAAATTACAATTGCATTAAAAAAAGAAGTCGATGCTTGTATTAGAAGTCCTGAAATCAAAGAGCAAATCATGGGGTTAGACAGTTATAGAAAATTAGTGGAATACAAAGAGAAATTGCTGAAAGAAGAACCCATTTTTAAATCGATTTTGGGGCAACCAGAACGGGCAAAACATATCAATCGATTAATCATATCTATTGATGAAGCGAAAGACAGCCAATGGTATAAAGAACTCGTGCAGCTGACAGGTCCTCTCAATGATCTCATTTCTGCAACTCCTTATTGGATGGGGAATAATATTGATGAAGATCAAGCGATTCGCGAGTCTTTAGTGAAGGTATTTAAAGCTGACATTGAAAAGCTGCTTTTTGAAAAAATAAAGCAAAAGTCGAATTGTTCATTCGATGATTTTCATGAAATATTTTCTTTTCCTGTTGGAGAAAAAATAGCGATGAGTCCAAGACGGTGATGTTGATAGACGTGTCATTTCCGCGAACGCGGGAATGATAGAAGCGCAATGTTGAGTTTTTTAATATGGGTATGACAGCTATCAAAAGAAGCGCGCTTTTGCCTTATACTTCGCAGCAAATGTTTGAGCTTGTGAATCATATTGAGGATTATCCGCGATTTTTACCGTGGTGCAGTAAGAGTCATGTCCTTTATCGAGATGATAAAGAAGTCGAGGCGTCCTTAGAGCTTTCCTGGTCTGGTATCCATAAAAGTTTTACCACACGTAATGTGTTATCGCCTTTTAATCGTATTGATATCCATTTGGTGCATGGACCTTTTCGACATTTGGAGGGTATTTGGAATTTTACTGAAATGGGGGAGGGATGTAGGGTGGATTTGGAATTAGAGTTTGAATTGACGGGTCAATTTTTTGATCGTATTTTTGAACCGATTCTTCATCGTATTGCAAATTCTCTGGTTGAACTTTTTTCAGCGCGCGCAGTGGAAGTCTATGGCTATCGAGAAAATTGAAATTGAAGTCGCATATGCGGTGCCTCAAAAACAATATATTGTTTCTCTCAAGATCCCGCGTGGAACAACGATTGGGGAAGCCATTGATCTCTCAGGGATTTTAAATATTTTCCCGGAAATTGATTTAACCAAGCAAAAAGTTGGAGTTTTTAGTAAACTTAAAAAATTATCGGATTTTTTGCGTCCCCATGATCGTATCGAAATTTATCGATCGTTGATTATTGAGCCGAAAACAGCAAGAAAAGTCCGCGCCCAAAGCTCACATTTTAAAATTTTGTAATTGCACTTTCTCCTCGTGCGCGCATTTTAACAAGAAAAATTTAGCCTGCAAAGCTTGCACAATAACAATTTTTCGAGATAAACTTCGTGGATGAAAGATGATCCGCGTATTCGGCGTGCACTACTTCGCGCAGCGCATTTGGGAAAATTTGCCATATTTAATCGGATACTCACGAAGTATCCCATGTATCAATTTGATTGTAGTCTTCTCACCGGCCTTATTATGATTGCGGATACCACTAAAGACCTCAAAAGTATTTTTTGTCTTAGGAAGATAATCAACCCGCAGAATGTTAATTTAGTCAATCCTTATGGCAATACGCCCTTGTTAATTGCCGTGAAATTTTGTGGGAAAAACAGCGTTCCTGTGATTGTAAAAGCACGCGCTGATCTTGAAGCAAAGGATAAGCGTGGGTTAACGGCACTGGATATCGCCTTGGATGAACATAAATTATCGACGATGGCTTATTTAATTTCTCAAGGGGCGCGTATCACTTCAAAGGAAGTATTTTGTTTTGTGATGCGCAATATGATGAATATTTATACAGTAAGTTGTGAGAAGCAGCCAATTAATTTGACAATGCTTCATCATATCAATGTATGTTGGAATGCTTTAAAAAAACAGCATTGTTTTTCTATGGATAAACTCGATCAACATTATTTGAAGCAGTTAAACTTTTTTGCAAAGAAACACCACAAAAATAATAAGGTCAAAAATGAAAAAACGGATGAAATAGCTTATCGAAGCTGCGTTATTTTATAAATGCGATACCTCACACCGTTCATCTAAACTTACCCAAACCCTCCCCCACTGATGGCCCACAGTTCTTTAATATAACGAGGGTGGGAGAGGGCTGCTAAGTTAACTCCAGCTGAAAAAGATTCTCTTTTTAAGCCCTCTTCTCCCGTCATGCTAGGGTAAGAGGGTGAGAGTTAATACCCGCCTTTCTTCCCTGTCCCCACATACGCAAATTCCCAACCCACAGAAAACGGTTCCCACCATTTTCCAACACCTGTTTCTTTATCCACATGACGGACAAAACCACTATATGGTGGTGGTTTTATATCGAAAGTTAAACGATATTTTCCTGGACCATTCAACTTCACATTTTCTCCATAGTGAGGGCCGTCGTTCGCAACCATAGGCATTAATGTCCCCGTTTGTTCCCACGTCGTTCCTATTTTTGATAAGTGATACGCCACTTGTAATGAAGGAATCCATTCTCCGACCGCAAAACCATTGGTATTTCCTTTGATTGCGCGAATATCTGCTTCTAAATGAATGTCTGCCGGACCGGCTCTATGGGGCATATCAGGATCCATCAATACGGCTTGCAAATAAACCGCACCCACTTCCATACCATTTTTTTCTATAGGTTGACCAATAGGTGTTTCTGCAGCGAATATCGAAGTACTTGCTGATAAAAGTAAGGAAAAGATGAGAGATTTTATGGTAGACATGGAGGTTCCTCTTAAAATAAAAAATGCATGCCGAATATTGCAGGCCACCAAGCAAATCCAATAAAAAGACTGCCTGCGATACCTGGCAATAAAGCGATACCTTGACGAATGCCGTGAATGTTTTGACGTTGCAACATTGATCTGCCTAAATGAATGCTCCACAAAATACTGCCGGCTAATAATGTCGCCTTGATGGAAGCAAGGAGTGATTCTGCAACACCGCAATGATGTAATTCTGTAAATAGTTTATCGCCTAAACCAATAATGATGGAAAGCATGGCAACGGGTGTAAATTGATAACCTAATTCTGTGAAATAGATTTTGATATTCTTATCCTGTGTGAATTGTCGAACAATAAAACTGCTCAACAAAGTACAAGCACTCAAGACAGCTGTTACGAGGAGCATGCAAAACGCCATAAAACCGGTGATCATCATAAAATCTAACCAATTATACGTTTGACGTGCTTCCGGGTGTACGCTCATTAAAAAACGCGAACCGCTTTCACCAATCCAATACCATTCATGCTCAATAAACCAAGTACCAATCGCTTGGCGTAGTATTTGATATTCCGGAAGAATCAACCAAAGAAAGCCGCCGAGCGCAACCCCGGTGCCTAAAAAAATAAACCAAATTTCAGCAAGATTAGGATTGTAATCACGAATATGGATAATTTCATGGCCTATTTTTCGTAAACGAACGAATAAACCACCCGGGGAGGAGGGTTTTACACAGCGAAAACATTGAATGCAGTGTCTCGATTCATCTTTTCTGGAAATCGCAATCATGGTTGGGCAAACGCCTTTTTCTGTGTAGGGATTCCCTTTTTCTCGTGGATGCTTGGGTGCAAATTGTACGATTCCCATTCTTGAAAAAACCCCCAGTAATAATCCAATGGGGCAAACATGTCGGCACCAGGCGCGTTTATTTTTTCCGTAAAAAAAACCAATGAGCAAAGCAAGCATCAAAGTACCGCCAAATATTTCGAGAATGGCATCCGCTTGATCGCGCACATCAATCGTCTGTCCTAAAATCGTAATCAAAAGAAAGCTCAAAATGGGGGTGCCCTCCCATTTTAACCAGCCTGGAATATTTCGTTTAAAGCCAATTTTATTTGCCCATTCGGAAGCCGCACCCATCGGGCATAAAATGCCGCACCAACTCCTGCCTGTAAAAATGACGGAGGCAAAAACAAAAGGAAACCAAATGCCCCACAATAAAAACTGTGAAAACAAAGTAAAATTATCAAAGACCGTATCAGATTCTAGCGGTGTAGGGAGGAATACAGGGATAACAGTGAAGCTTAAAAATAAAATAAACATGGATATATGCACATAGACCAGTTTATTTTTATGGTGATAAAAAAAATTTTCGATTGCCTGGATAAATTGATGTCGCGGTATAAGATATTCCGGATTCGTTTTGAGATGAATGGGAATTTTTTTTAATTTTTCATTGGCGGTATTCATGTGGTTTGACCATTTCTACGACGAAGATGCCAAAACAGTAATGCCCCTAGCGTTCCCGTTAAAAATATACATTGTACACTGACATTTTGCCAAGTGGGGAAAATACCCAACCATGCGATTTGTGGGAATCCCTGAATGGGGGAAGTGTGAACCCAACCCGCTTCTTGCAACTCAAGGATACCGCCGCCAATAAAGTAAAATGCCATGTAATATAAAAATGCGGCGGTGAAAGTAAAAAATAAATTGAATGGAATTTTGTAGGATGCTTTTTGCATGGTCCAGTAAATCACACCAAGTGCGACTATAGCAAGTATTATCCCTAATAAAATCGCATTGCCTTGTGTATGATTACCCAACCATAACGCTTGATAAAATAATATGGTTTCAGCACCTTCTCGGTAAACCGCTAAAAAAGCCGTTAAACCCAGGGTAAAAAGGCTGCCTTTGGAAAGCGCATTCGTCATGGTTTGTTTGATAAATTGCTGCCACCGTTCGGCTTCGCGTTTTGCAAATAGCCAATAACTTACATAAAACATGACGGCGGATGCAATGAGCATCACAATCCCCTCCATGACTTCTCGATGTGCACCCGCATTTTTAAAAAGGGTTGCAAAAAGGTAAGCGGTGATGCCGCTTGCAAGAAGTGCAACGCCCACACCCCAATAAATAACGCGAGATTTTTCTCCTTGATTTGCACGGCGTAGATAGGTGAGTAGAGCGGTTACAATCAATAATGCTTCAAAACCTTCTCGCAATAAAATAGTGAAAGATTGGAATAAGCTTTCAGTAAAACTCACTTTCGATGAACTGATTAATAAGGATAAATCGATGTCTAATTGTTTTTTTAAAGAAGACCAATGTTTTTCTAGTTTGTCTTTATCAGCGTCCTGATTCGCATCACCGATCATTTTAGTGAATAGACTTTCTGTTTTTACATTGTGGGAGGGAGAAATAGCAGCAACGGCTAATTCCATACCGCTTCCTTCATAATGATCGAAATAAAGATTGCTGAATCCTTCCATGGTGGTGAAGCCTTCTTTGGGATCATATTGTTGAATGAATTGATCTCCTTCACGTTTGATGGTTTCAACAGTTTGTTGATAACGTGAATTGGCATAACAAAGCGCGCATAAACTCATTAAAAAAATCATTAAAATAAATTTTCGTAGCATATTAATCGACCTTAAAGACTTGTTTTTCCACTTTTGCATCCTGTAATGCGTTTGCGTCGGCATACATCGTTTCACATAGTTTTTTTGCAAGATTTGACACTTCTTCCAATTGTTTTTTATCAGGATGGGGTTTCATCGCGTTTTTAAAATCACGAAATTGATGCTCGACTTCAAACACATGTGATCCACCTAAGGTAATGCGGACGGCGGGTTCGATTTCAGCATCATAACCTTTAAAGTAAGCCATGATGGCATCGCGTTGCGCATTTTTCACATCGCCTTTGGTGTAGTAGGCGAGCGCTTGGTTTATTTGATTGCAAACAGTTTTAGCCGCTGGTTTCCATACGTCAGCGGTTTCATGGGCATGACAAAGAGATGCAAAGGTCATCAAAATAATAAAGATGAATTTGCGCATTATTTATCCTGTTTTTTACATAAATGAGAATCATTATCAATTAAAGCGTAATCACTTCTTATAGTCAAGCTAAGAATTTACCCCCTTTGAAAAAGGGGGTCGCCGAGTGTTTTTTGCGAGGCGGGGGGATTTTTTCGAGGCGCTTAAAAAATCCCTCGACTGCAAAAAGCGCAGTTTGCCCCCTTTTTCAAAGGGGGCGAAAATTCTTACTGCGAGAGATCAGAAATGATTTTCACCAACCGATCATCCTCAAACACCAACGTCAAACGCTTTTCCGTACGCTCACCGCGCCCCGGTTTATACGTATACACATAATCCACGCGATTCTCCCGAAAAGTATTTCTCACCATCGGTGTCCCCATTACGCTCTCTGCTTCTGCCCGCGTCATTCCGTTATGTAATTGACTGACCATCTCAGGTGTCATCACATTTCCTTGTTCGATGGGTATTTTTCGGACACAACCCAAAAGGGTGGTGAAAATAATGATATACATTAAAATATTTCGCATAGAAATCTCTGAATAAAGTATTAAAAATCGAATGATGATAACGGATTTCATATGTTTTTGTAACGGTTAAATTGAAGAAATAGAACAAAAGTTTTTTGAAAAAAATGAAGATTGGTGGAGTTTGCTTAATAATTATTATTCTAGTAAACAAGATGCAATAGTTTTTATTACAAATGCTCCTGAAAGAGTAATAACATCCACGATAAATATTTTGAAGCATCCTGAAAATATTAAAAATAATTTAAAAGAAATCTCCACTTCAGTAAAATCACAATATCCAAATCCAAATTATCTGCTTCAAATGAAAGATATAATGAGGACTTTTATAGCGAGTGGTATTAACATAGATGAGGGAGTAGCGATCGAGGATTTAAATGTTTCTGGTATGTTAAAAAATCATAAACTGGCACGCGCGATAAGCGATGTTGGTTTTGGCTCTATTCGTCGTCAATTAGAATACAAAGCAATACGTTATGATACACGTTTAATTATTGCTGATAGATGGTATCCTAGCAGTAAGTTGTGTTCTTCATGCGATTGGAAAAATGAATCACTGACATTAAAAGATCGAAGCTGGCGTTGTCAAAGTTGTAAAACATTTCACGATAGAGAGATCAATGCTGCGATCAATTTAGAACGGCTGGCATCCGACACTGCCTTACCCGTGGCGAGTTATTCGGTGACGAGTAACACTAAAAAGGGAGTTATCCCTTCTTAGGCGGGAAAGTTACGCCTGTCAGATACGAAGGTGGTCTTGAAGACACGTCGGGGCAGGAATAAGGTGTGAGCACTTTCGTTCACATTTTTAATAGCAGAAGAAGGATTTTTGCGAAGAGCTCTTCTAAACCAAGATTATCATATGGTGAAGTTATTAGTGGAATTAGAAGCAAATGTTTTTGATCCATCTGTTCTATCCCTTTTTTATCGTGCTTTGTTTTGGAATTGCATAGAAAAACTCGCCGAAATGCCTGAAAGCAAAGAACTTGAGAAGCTTGCGAGTGAACAAAAGGAGGAAATAACCGAAACAGCTGATAAGATGAGTAAGGGTGTCGTAGCATTAAGACAATGGGGTTTTAAATAGAAAAACTTTCGGACTCACTTTTATTCTTGGAAACTGCTAGAATGACAGGATCTTGTTTTTTAGTGAGATGGATGTGGATAATTCAGATTTGAAAAAAGCGGGACTTAAAGTCACCTTGCCACGTGTGAAAATTTTGCAGATACTTGAAAGTGCGCGGGATCATCATTTAAGTGCTGAAGATGTGTATCGTATTTTAATCGATTCGGGTGAAGATATTGGACTAGCCACGGTCTATCGTGTATTAACGCAATTTGAAGAAGCAAAATTAATTATTCGTCATCATTTTGCCGAAGGACACTCGGTTTTTGAATTAGATCATGGAGAGCATCACGATCATTTAGTTTGCGTCAAGTGTGATCGTGTGGAAGAATTTGTGGATGCGGTGATCGAAGATCGACAAAAAGAAATTGCAAAAAATGCAGGGTACATCATCACAGATCATCATTTGAATATTTACGGAATTTGTGGAAAATGCCAGAAGGCACATCCCAAATAAAGAAAAAATGTATTTACCCCCTTTGAAAAAGGGGGTCGACGGTTGTTGCGAGGCGGGGGGATTTTACAGCTTTAAAAATCCCCCCGCCATGCAAAAAGCGCATGGCGACTCCCTTTTTCAAAGGGGGTGAATAGATACAAAATTATTTTTAAAAGGAATTAACCTATGCCAAATCATCATCATGGTCATCACGGTCACCATCAGAGTCATTTTTTCGCACCACCACTGCATGTTCTTGCGGCGACAGCAGCCCAAAATACACGCCCTTCGACTACTGTGATTGTTAGAGAAACAGCTCCTCCGCAAGTAGTTGTCACACAACAACCGGAGTGTGTTCTTTCTGCGCAGCCCATACCGTCAGCACCGCCGCCGTATGCTTACGAAACGCCCCAAACGAATACATACGCATTTTACCAACCGCCACCCACAACAACAACGGTGATTCGATCCAGGCCTGAAGAGACAACACCTATATGTTCTTGTACCATTTTATGAAGCGGTTTTTAGGATCTGGCTGTACCTTTACCTGATTGTTAGGCTGTAGTATCAAGGTTTTTTCAACCATTCTTGGATTGTTGTCCTTGTGCAGAAGGATAATATGCGATATACTTATCCTTGTATAGAAGGATAAGTATGATGTCACTTGTCGAAACCTTACTCGAAGAATTCCATGATATTCTAGCGGAAACACAAAATACAACGCCGCGTAATTTTTCATTTCCTGCTGCTGAAACGATGATAAAAGTAGCTATAGGCGTTCGTCGTTGTGGAAAAACTTATTTTTTATATCAATTTATCCATGAATTACTAAATCAAGGCATTCTATTAGAAAGGATACTTTTCATCAATTTTGAAGATGATCGTTTATTACCTATGGATCAGAAAAGTTTAGCAACGCTTCTTGATTCCTTTTACACACTTTATCCTGACAATCATCAACATCGTTGCTACCTTTTTTTAGATGAAATTCAAAATGTTGAAGACTGGCAATTGGTTATACGACGATTTTTTGACACTAAGAATGTACAAATTTATTTAACCGGTTCCTCCGCAAAACTGTTAAGCAAAGAAATTGCAACTTCATTGCGTGGACGTTCAATATCCATAGAAATTTGGCCATATAATTTTGATGAATATTTATCTATGCTTCATTTCGCTAAACCTAAAAACCCTATTGGAAAAATGCGTCTCGATAAATTACGACATCATTTTCTCACCTTTTTAAAAAAAGGCGGCTTCCCTGCAATACAGAATTTATCAGAAAGTCTACAGCGAGAAACTTTACAGAACTACCTGGAAACAGTGATTTTTCGAGATGTCATTGAGCGTCATCGTGTAACGAATATTGTTTTATTACGGTACTTGACCAATCACTTACTAAAAAACTTTGCTGCGACTTTTTCAAGTAATAAATTTTACAATGATATTAAGAGCCAAGGATATCAAGTTGCAAAAGATACTATTTATCATTATTTAGAATATTTAGAAGATGCTTACCTCATTTCAACTGTCCCTTTATTTACAGAATCATTACGCCGCTCTCAAATTACTTCAAAAAAAATATATTCCGTTGATAATGGCTTAACACAAGCAAATTCCTTTAGCCAATCTGAAAATTTGGGCAGACTTCTTGAGAATCAAGTGTATTTAGATTTACGTAGGGAAAAGAAAAAAATATTTTATTATCTAACAAAATCAGGATATGAAATTGATTTTCTTACTCAATCTTTAGACGGAAAAATGGAATTCATTCAAGTCGTATGGGATAGAAATGATGCTGCGACTTTAGCGCGCGAAGAAAGAGCGCTAAAGGAAGCAAAAAGCGAATTAAATATTCCTGGAAAAATTATTGATTTGGAAGCTTATTTAAAAAATAATTCACAAAAAATGTCATGACCTTAAGAAATAACATCTATAGTGTTTCAGATAAATAATTTGGTAAAAAGCACCAAATTATTTATCTCAAAATAAAAAATATTCATTGCTTAAAAAAAAGTAAGTAAGAAAGAATAATACATCATTTTTTAACATTTTTGGATTTTATTTTTATACTATAATGAAGTAAGAGGAACCTAAAAAGAATTCTGTATTTAAATTTCAGATAAGTCTTTTGGTCGCTTTTTACCAAAAGACTTATCTGAAATTCTATAAGACATGTTTTTCAACTAATTCCTGCGCATGCGCAAGCGTTTTTTGTGTAAGCTCGATACCACCCAACATGCGCGCGAGCTCTTGAATTTTTTCTTGCGGCGATAAATGCCGAATATCCGTCAACGTGAATGTTCCATGATGTGCTTTCGCGACGCCGATATGTTGATGCTGTAATGCTGCAACCTGCGGTTGATGCGTGATACAAAAGACTTGATGTGTCTTCCCTAAGCGGCGTAATAATTTTCCAATCATTTCAGCCGTCCCGCCGCCCACGCCCACATCCACTTCATCAAAAATCAGTGTGGGTTTGGTGTGTTTGCCAGCCGTTGCTAAATGAATGGCAAGTGCTATTCGTGAAAGTTCGCCGCCGGAGGCAATTTTTGCCAGCGGTTGTTTTGAGGATCCTGTATTTGTTTTGATTTGAAAAATAATTTTTTCATATCCGAAACGACTGAAAGGGGGAATATTGGAATGATCTAAAAAAATTTCAAATTCTGCATTTTTTAATGAAAGTTCTTGAATAAGTGAAGTGACTTCTTCCGAAAGCTTTTTTGCAGCTTTTTTTCTATTTTCACTTAAAAACGACGCTGCTTTTTGATAGTCGTCTTCCATTTCTTTTAATTTTTTTTCGAATTCCTGAAGTCGTGAGTCGCTGCTTGCAAGTTCTTGGTATTCATCCATCAAACGATTTTGTAACTCTAACAATTCATGTGGATTCACTTTATGTTTTCGTGCAATATCAAACAAAGTAGCAATGCGTGCTTCCACCCATTGTAATCGTTCGGGATCTAAATCAACAGAATCTAAGTATCGCCGCATGTCATCTTCTGTATCACTCACGTGAATAATGGCTGTTTTAATGGCCTCAATCCAAGCGGTGATTTTGGGATCGACTTTTTGTACGGATTCGAGTAATTGTAACGAAAGATGTAATGCATGAGACACATTTTGTTCTTCATTATCGGTTAAAAGTGCCAGTGTTTGATTGATGTTTTGTAATAATTCTCCCGCATGCGCAAGCTGTTTATGTTCGAGATCTAATTGTTGAAACTCATCTTGCGTTAGGTGTAAGGCCTCTAATTCTTGTAATTGAAATTTTAAAAATGCTTCACGCGTGCTGCGTTCTTCGGTTTCATCACGTAAGGCACGTATTTTTTCATTTAATGGATGCCATTCATGCGAAAGCGCGCTCACTTTATCGACGATATGTATATATCCGCCATATTGATCGAGTAAATTTCGCTGTGCATCGGATTTTAATAAGGATTGATGTTCATGTTGTCCATGAATTTGAATGAGATATTCACTCAATTCTCGTAACGGTTGAAGGGTTGTCGGCATGCCATTGATAAAACTGCGGGAGCGCCCATCTCGGTAAATCGTGCGCCGTAAAATACATTCATTGGAATCTTGATAAAGATCATATTGTTTTAACCATTCTTTTGCTGTCACACATTTTGCAATATTAAAACAGACACTGATATCTGCTTTGTCCTGATCTTTGTGGATGATATCGCTTCCCGCGCGACTCCCTAAAGCGAGTTCGATGGCATCGATTAAAATAGATTTACCCGCACCCGTTTCACCGGTAATGACAGTCGTTCCAGATTTACATTCTAGATGAAGCGATTGAATCGTAACTAAATTGCGAATGTGGATTTCTGTCAGCATACGTTTATCCTTATTCAGAATATTGTAACTTTTGCCCCCAATGCAATTTACTGCGTAATGTTTCATAATAATTGTAATCGAGCGGATGAATCAGATGCAATTTTTGTGTTTTTTTATGAATGGAAATTCGACTGCCGGGTGGAATTTGTAAAAAACCACGCGCATCACAGCTTAATCGAGGAGAGGTGGTATTTTGCGGCGTGATAATTATATCGATATGCTTATTGCCTTCGATCACAATGGGACGACTATTTAAAGAATGTGGGAACATGGGTACTAAGACGATGGCATCTAATTGCGGATGTAAAATAGGGCCGCCGCCAGATAAGGCATAGGCGGTAGAACCTGTGGGTGTTGCAATGATTAAACCATCTGAATTTTGACTGCAAACAAATTGTTCATCTATGTAAATCTCAAACTCGATCATATGCGGAACCGCATCAGGAATAATCGCAACTTCATTCAATGCATTATCTTGGCCTAGGGTTTCACCCTGATATTCGAGAGAGGTGGTCAGCAAAAACCGCTTTTCCAGAGTATATTTTCCTTCAAGAATCGTTTTGATTTTGTCTAATTCTGTGGGGTGTATGTCGGTTAAAAATCCTAGGCTACCGCGATTGATGCCAATGACGGGAATCTCATCCTCAATAATAGCGTGTGCGGCATGTAATAGACTGCCATCCCCGCCAACGACAATTAAAAGATCGCATTTTTTGCCTAATGCTTCACGGGGGATAGTCTTTAAATCGGGGTTATTTAAAGCGTCGGCGGTTTCGCTTTCCACCAGAATTTTTAATGATAATTCAGTGAGATATTGAATCAAAACTTTCAGTGTTTCTCTGACGCCTAAGTTTTTGACGCGTCCAAAGACACCGACGGTTTTAAATTTATTTTGCATATACGTTCCTAAAAGGTCCATTGATTGATAGAATTTAATATCGTGCCCGTGAGCGTGCCCGTACCCGCGTGCGTCTTTTCTTGTCCGAAGAAAAGACGCACGCGGGTATGGGCACGCTCACGGGCACGATTAGGCCTGTTGAAAAAGCTCAGTTGTTATTGAAATTCTAAGTTATATTGACAAAATGTACCATAGGATAAATGTATGGCGGATCACACACTTAATCAACGCGCGCAGCATGTGCTAAAGAGCTTAGTCGAGCGTTATATTCAAGATGGCTGTCCGGTAGGCTCGAAGACGCTTGCAGAAGAATGTACGTTGGGCCTAAGTCCTGCAAGTATTCGTAACATATTAGCAGACTTAGAAGAGGTGGGTTATTTATCTTCTCCACATACGTCGGCAGGCCGTGTGCCGACCCCTCTTGCCTATCGTATTTTTGTCGATAATTTATTAACGATTAAACCATTGGAAAGCTCAGAAGTCCAGGTTTTGAAAACAAAATTAGATCCTGACTTAGATATGTCGCATTTGCTACAGTCAGCATCATCCTTGCTTTCAAGTATCACAAAATTAGCAGGCGTTGTCGCACTCCCTCGACGTAATCGCATTGAATTGCGCCAGGTGGAATTTTTGCCTCTTTCCGGAAACCGTGTTTTAGTCATTTTGGTTTTAAATAATCGCGAAGTGCAAAATCGCATCATATATACGGATCGTATTTATAGTTCAAGTGAGTTGCAACAGGCTGCAAATTATTTAAGCACAAATTATGCGGGAAAAAGTTTATTAGCGATTCGTCATGAATTGCTTTCTGCTATCCGCGAAGATCGTGCAAACATGGCTGCGATGTGGCAAGCAGCAATAGATGTCGGTAACAAGGCATTCTCTGAAAATGAGACTAAAGATTACATTTTGGCGGGGCAAAGCAATTTAGTCGCGGTAGATATTGAAAATTGGCGTGCGATATTTGATGCATTTACACAAAAACAAGAAATTTTAAATTTACTAGAGCATGCGTTAGAAGCAGAAGGCATTCAAATTTTTATTGGAAAAGAATCGGGATATGAAATTTTCGGCGAATGCAGTATTGTGACGACTTCTTATTCGGTCAATGGGCAGTTGGTGGGAAGTTTAGGTGTGATTGGCCCCGTGAGAATGCAATATGAACGTGTGATTTCTGCTGTTGATGTCACCGCAAAATTATTATCTGCGGCCTTGAATCAGGGTTAGTCTAGCCCCATATAATTCTTATTGTCACCCCGAGCTTCATCGTCGTCCTGTCATGCTCTTAGACAGGACCTCTTGCCTGAGATCTCGGGCAAGAGGTCCCGTATACAAGCATTACGGGACGACGTTAAATTACTGAAAGGAGAAATAAATGACATCCAAAGAAAACAAAACCGGTAGTACCGCCTCATTAACAGAAAAACTGGTTCATCCTTCTTATGAAGAATTGCAGCAGCAACTCACAGAAACCGAACAAAAATTATCCACTGAAGAAGAAAAAGTAAAAGAACACTGGGATCGTATTTTACGTATGCAAGCTGACACGAAAAATATGGAATCACGCTTAAAGCGCGATGCAGAAAATGCGTATAAATACAGTATAGAAAAATTTGCGCTGGAATTATTACCGATTGTTGATAATTTAGAGCGCGCCATTGAAGCACATCTGTCAGATCCGCATGGCAAAGGCAGTCTGCTTGAAGGTGTAGAAATGACCTTAAAAATGTTTCATACTGCTTTACAAAAATTTAGCATCGAACAAGTGAATCCTTTGAATGAACCTTTCAACCCTGAATTTCACCAAGCCGTTTCAACCCAAGAGGATAAAGAAGTCAAATCCGGCACTGTACTCAGTGTCTTGCAAAAAGGCTACCTCTTACATAACCGCCTCATTCGCCCTGCTTTAGTGATTGTTTCAAAATAAAAGGGGTTTTAAAGGTTGATTTTTGCGTATTTGCCCACATGTATTAAATAGGTAATTGATTTTTTGGAGAATAATATGGCAACCAGTAAAGTAATAGGTATTGATCTTGGCACGACGAACTCCTGTGTCGCTGTCATGGAAGGGGATAAGGTACGTGTTATTGAGAATTCAGAAGGCTATCGAACAACGCCTTCCGTCGTTGCCTATCTCGATAGTGATGAAGTTTTAGTGGGAGAGCCCGCTAAACGCCAAGCGGTCACAAATCCTAAAAATACCATTTATGCGGTTAAACGTTTAATTGGTCGTCGTTATGATGAAGATGTGGTACGCCGTGATACGGAAATAGTGCCTTATAAAATTATCAAAGCCGATAATGGCGATGCATGGGTTGAAGCCGTCGGTAAGAAACTGGCACCACAACAAGTCTCTGCACAAGTTTTAATGAAAATGAAAAAAACGGCAGAAGATTATTTGGGTCATCCGGTAACAGAGGCGGTGATCACAGTGCCCGCGTATTTTAATGACTCACAACGTCAAGCAACGAAAGATGCGGGACGCATTGCAGGATTGGAAGTCAAGCGTATTATCAATGAACCGACAGCTGCAGCGCTTGCATTTGGTTTAGATAAAAAACCGGGTGACCGCAAAATTGCTGTATACGATCTGGGTGGCGGTACATTTGATATTTCGATTATTGAAATTGCAGAAGTCGATAAAGAACATCAGTTTGAAGTATTATCTACAAATGGAGATACTTTCTTAGGCGGTGAAGATTTTGATGTACGCATTATTAATTATTTAGTGGATGAATTTAAAAAGACTTCTGGTATTAATTTGCGTAATGATCCACTTGCGCTACAACGCTTAAAAGAAGCGGCAGAAAAAGCAAAAATTGAATTATCCTCCAGTCAGCAAACGGAAATTAATCTGCCTTATATCACAGCGGATGCCAGTGGTCCCAAACATTTAAATATTAAGATGACGCGCGCAAAATTAGAATCTTTGGTAGAAGAGCTCGTTCAACGCACCATTGAGCCGTGTAAAATTGCAATAAAAGATGCGGGTGTTTCCTTGGGCGATATTGATGATGTGATTTTAGTGGGTGGTCAAACCCGTATGCCCATGGTTCAAGAAACCGTTAAAAAGTTTTTTGCTAAAGAACCGCGTCGTGATGTAAACCCAGATGAGGCGGTTGCTATTGGTGCTGCGATTCAAGGTGCGGTGCTTTCCGGCGCTGTGAAAGATGTTTTATTATTAGATGTCACGCCTTTATCTTTAGGTATCGAAACGCTTGGCGGTGTGATGACAAAATTAATTGAGAAAAATACCACGATTCCAACCAAAGCAGCCCAAACCTTCTCAACCGCCGCAGACAATCAAACCGCTGTGACGGTGCATGTGTTGCAAGGTGAGCGTGAAATGGCTTCCGCGAATAAATCCTTAGGCCGTTTTGATCTTTCGGATATCCCCCCCGCACCACGTGGAATGCCGCAGGTTGAAGTCACTTTTGATATTGATGCGAATGGTATTTTACATGTATCTGCGAAAGATAAGGCGACAGGTAAAGCACAATCCATTGTGATTAAAGCATCGAGTGGTTTATCGGAAGAAGAAATTAAAAACATGGTGAAAGATGCAGAAGCACATCAAGCAGAAGATAAAAAATTCCATGCGTTAGTTGATGCGCGTAATCAAGCGGATAATATGATGCATGCTGTCACAAAATCCATGCAAGACGCGGGTGATAAAGTGCCTGCAGATGAGCGTCAACAAATTGAAAAAGCCATTGAATCGTTAAAAGAAGCGATGAAAGGCAATGATAAAGATCTCATTGAAGCAAAAACGAAGGATTTAACGGATGCCTCTTCCAAGATGGCAGAACGTCTCTATGCAAGTCAGCAGCAGCAAGGGCAGGGTCCTACTGCGGGTGCTGCAGGAGAGCAGCCTGAAGCAGGTAGCTCCGAGAAAAAAGAAAATGTCGTGGATGCCGAATTTGAAGAAGTGAAGGATGATAAAAAATAGAAAAATAACGCCCCCTTTGAAAAAGGGGGCAGCCGAGCTTAGCGAGGCGGGGGATTTTTAATGATAATGATTCAAAATAATATTTGCGATTAACCTATGTCAAAACGTGATTATTACGAAGTACTAGGCATTTCCCGAAATGCGAGCGTCGATGAAATTAAAAAATCCTTTCGCCGTCTTGCCATGAAGTATCACCCTGATCGTAATCCAAACGATAAACAAGCCGAAGAATACTTTAAAGAAGCAAGAGAAGCTTATGAAGTATTATCGGATGACCGAAGGCGTTCTGCTTATGATCAATTTGGTCACAGTGCAACAGAGCAAGGTGGCTTTGGCGGCATGGGCGGCATGAATTTCAGCGATATTTTTGGTGATATTTTTGGCGATATTTTTGGGGGTGGGCGGGCAGGTCCTGAACGCGGGTCCGATTTACGTTACCATTTAGAAATAACGCTCGAAAATGCGGTTTTTGGTAAAACCGTTGAAATTACTGTTCCAACGCTTGTGGCTTGTGTAGAATGTGGCGGCAATGGTACCCGAAAAGGTGCATCCCCTGTCACTTGTCAAGATTGTGGCGGTTATGGTCAAATTAGGATGCAGCAAGGCTTTTTTACCGTCCAGCAAACATGTCCCTCGTGCCGTGGGCGAGGTAAAGTCATTTTAGACCCTTGTATGGCTTGCCGTGGAAAGGGACGTCTCAAACAATCGAAAAAATTATCTGTTAAAATCCCGCCAGGTGTAGATACCGGGGATAGAATTCGTTTGAGTGGTGAAGGAGAGGCTGGCGAACCGGGCGCGATGCCGGGTGATTTATATGTTCAGATCACGGTGCGGGAGCACCCCTTGTTTGAACGAGATGGTACGAATTTACATTGTGAAGTGCCGATCAGTTTTGTGACAGCTGCACTGGGAGGGGAGTTGGATGTCCCTACATTGAATGGGCGCGTCAAATTAAAAGTTCCGAGTGAAACACAATCCGGTAAAGTGTTTCGATTAAAAGGCATGGGTGTGCCTTCAGTACGGGGTGGTGCCATAGGTGATTTAATGTGTAAAGTGGTGGTTGAAACACCGGTCAATCTGACGCATAAACAAAAAGAATTATTAACACAATTTGAAAAATCCATGTCGGCTGATAATAAACATACACCAAGATCAAGCTCATGGTTTGAGAGGGTAAAAAAATTTTTTGAAGGTATGTAAAGTGCCGTTTACAATTCTACTATGCTGGTCGAAAAGCAGCGATATACTGCGCTTCGCTGCTCGAATATCACTGATTTTCGACTCAGCCTAGCGAATTGTAAAACAGCACTTTAGTTAAAGAGGAATAAATGATGACAATGAAAAAGATACCAATGACAGTGCAGGGAGCTGCAAAGCTTCGTGAAGAATTACAACGATTAAAAACAGTGGACAGACCGCGAATTATTGATGCGATTGCCGAAGCGCGTTCACATGGTGATTTAAAAGAAAATGCGGAATATCATGCAGCGCGTGAACAACAAAGTTTTGTGGAAGGTCGCATTTTAGAAGTTGAAGGTAAATTGGGTGTCGCACAAATTATTGATGTGACGCAAATTGAAAATACAGGCAAAGTAATTTTTGGTACCACAGTTACTTTGGTGAATCAAAAAACAGAAGAATCTGTGAGTTATAAAATAGTCGGAGAAGATGAAGCCGATATTAATTTAACGAAAATTTCCATCACGTCCCCTATCGCACGTGCAATGATTGGTAAACATGTGGGTGAAATGATTGAGGTACGTGCACCGGAAGGTGTTGTGGAATATGAAATTGTGGAAGTGGTACACGCTTGATGCGAAAAAAAAGCAGTCGGCGGTGGTTAAAAGAGCATTTTAAAGATCAATATGTGAAAAAGGCTCAACACGAGGGTTTACGGTCACGGGCATATTTTAAATTAAGAGAAATGGATGAACGTGATAAATTGTTTGAGCCAGGCATGATAGTGGTAGATTTAGGTGCGTCCCCGGGTGGCTGGTCTGAATATGTTATTCAACGTGTGGGTAAAGGAGGACGTGTTATTGCACTAGATATTTTATCGATGGAGCCTATTTCAGGAGTAGAGTTTGTTCAGGGAGATTTCCAGGAAGAAAAAACCTTACAAAATCTATTGCAGCAATTAGGAGATAAAAAAGCCGATTGGGTTATTTCAGACATTGCACCAAATCTGAGCGGTATTGATAGTGTCGATCAACCTCGATCTATCGCATTGGCTGAACTTGGTTTAGATTTGGCCTTGCAGATATTAAATAAACAAGGTGGTTTATTAGTAAAAGTGTTTCAAGGTGAAGGATTTGATAGTTTTTTAGCTAATATGAAGCGTTGTTTTCGCAAAATTGTCATACGTAAGCCCAAAGCTTCACGTGGACGTTCGCGAGAGATTTACATTTTGGCAAGAGAGAAAATTGAAAAGGAAAAAATTTAACACTCCCTTCTCCCGGAGTGCTCTTTACGAGGGGAGAAGGGTCGGGGATGAGGGTTGTGCTTAGTATAACCAAAAACTGAATTCAAGGATGATGTTAGTTCGGATATGTCTGATGTTGCTATCGAACTCAATTTTCTTCGGGTATGATTATAGTTATGATTAGGTGGATTTAAGGGGTCCGCACGGTGAACGATACAATCAAAACGATACTGTTATGGATGGTTGCAGGTATTATCCTGGTCTCCGTATTTAATATATTTGGACCTCAACGCGAAAAAGAAGAGCGTTTAAGTTACACAACCTTTGTAAATGATGTTAAAAAAGGCAACGTAAGCTCGGTTGTGATTACCGACCAAGATGTTTCAGGGCAGATGCAAGACGGCAAACATTTTTCAACATACCTTCCAACGTCAAATGATTCAGTGCTTTTACAAGAGTTATTGGATAAGGGTGTGAATGTGTCAGGGCGTCCGCCTGAACAACCGGGTCTTTTAATGCATTTATTGAATCTTTTACCTTGGATTATCCTATTTGCCATTTGGATTTATGTTTTACGCCAACAAGCAGGGGTAGGACGCGGGGGTGCGTTTTCTTTCGGGCGCAGCCGTGCAAGATTATTGGGTGAAGACCAGGTCAAAGTGACTTTTGCAGATGTCGCAGGATGCGAAGAGGCAAAAGAAGAAGTCAAAGAATTGGTGGACTTTCTGCGTGATCCGGGTAAGTTCCAAAAACTGGGCGGTAAAATTCCTCAAGGTGTGCTTTTAGTCGGACCGCCAGGGACAGGTAAGACATTATTAGCAAAAGCCGTTGCAGGAGAGGCGAAAGTACCATTTTTTACTATCTCTGGTTCTGACTTTGTCGAAATGTTTGTGGGTGTTGGTGCCTCTCGTGTCCGCGATATGTTTGAACAAGCCAAAAAGCAAGCACCTTGCATCATTTTTATTGATGAAATTGATGCCGTCGGTCGTCATCGCGGTGCAGGGCTCGGGGGCGGTCATGATGAGCGCGAACAAACATTAAACCAATTATTGGTTGAAATGGATGGCTTTCAAGGTAATGAGGGTGTCATTGTGATTGCTGCGACTAACCGTCCTGATGTATTAGACAATGCGCTATTACGCCCTGGTCGTTTTGACCGCCAAGTGGTGGTAGGGCTTCCGGACGTGCGCGGACGTGAGCAAATCATACGCGTACACATGCGTAAAGTGCCTTTAGCGGACGATGTCGATCCTGCCATTATTGCACGCGGTACGCCAGGATTTTCAGGTGCTGATTTAGCGAATATTGTGAATGAAGCGGCGCTATTTGCAGCACGTGCCAATAAACGAACTGTTGGCATGGATGAGTTTGAAAAAGCGAAAGATAAAGTCATCATGGGTGCAGAACGTCGTTCTATGGTGATGAGTGAGTCCGAGAAAAAATTAACGGCTTATCATGAGGCAGGGCATGCAATTGTGGGTCTCATTGTGCCAGAACATGATCCTGTGCACAAAGTGACAATTATCCCGCGTGGACGCGCATTGGGTGTTACTATGTTTTTACCCGAAGGAGATAGATACAGTCATACAAAAGAATATTTAGAAAGTAAAATTTCAAGTTTATTTGGTGGCCGTATTGCAGAAGCGATTATCTTTGGTCCGGAAAAAGTGACGACAGGTGCTTCAAACGATATACAAAAAGCAACAGAACTCGCGCGTAACATGGTCACAAAGTGGGGTTTATCTGAAAAATTGGGACCACTCACTTTTGGTGAAGATGAGCGTGAAGTATTCTTAGGACATGCGGTCACGCGACATAAAGAAATTTCTGAAAATACATCTGGTATCATTGATCAAGAAGTCAGGGGTATTATTGATCGTAACTATCATCGTGCTGAAATGATATTGAAAGAAAACCTTGAAAAACTGCATGTGATGGCAGAAGCGCTTATTAAGTACGAAACGCTCAATATTGAACAAATTCAAGATGCCATGTCAGGAAGGCGTGTACGTGAACCCGCGGGGTGGTCGGAAGCGGATAACAAAGCTAACAAAGCCAGCAGAGAAGCAGGTACCACTTCTTCTTCAACGGATGGAAATTTGAAGGTGGATGCAGCACATGATGAAAGCGCAAATTAATCAATCGCTATCGCGAAAGCATTTTGGGACGGATGGAATTCGAGGCCGCGTAGGTGTTTGGCCAATCAATGCAGAATTTATTTTAAAACTAGGCTGGGCTGTCGGAAAAGTTTTGGCTCGTCAAGGCACGGGTAAAGTTTTAATTGGTAAAGATACCCGTATTTCAGGCTATATGTTTGAATCTGTATTGGAGGCAGGATTATCTGCAGCAGGGGTGGATACGCATTTATTAGGACCGATGCCGACACCTGCCATTGCGTATCTGACACGAACCCTTCGCGCATCAGCGGGTATTGTCATTAGTGCTTCACACAATCCTTATTATGATAACGGTATCAAATTTTTTTCATCCCTTGGAACAAAGCTTCCGGATGAAGTAGAACTTGCGATCGAAGAACAACTAGAACAACCCATGACAACGGTAGATTCTGCTCGATTGGGTAAAGCCATTCGAGTGGTAGATGCCCCCGGTCGTTATATTGAGTTTTGTAAGAGTACCGTTTCATCGGATGTCAATTTAAACGGTTTAAAAATCGTTGTGGATTGTGCAAATGGCGCAGCTTATCACATAGCACCCAATGTTTTTCAAGAACTAGGTGCTGAGGTGATTGAAATGAGTATCGAACCCAATGGGTTGAACATCAATTTAGAGTGTGGCGCCACCCACCCAGAAGCCCTAAAAGCACGTGTTTTACAAGAAAAAGCGCATTTAGGTATTGCGCTGGATGGCGATGGTGATCGTGTTATCATGATCGATGACCAAGGAAATATTTTAGATGGGGACGAACTGTTATACATTATTGTAAAACATCGTCTCGAATTTGGCATTTTAAAAGGCGGTATTGTAGGCACCGTCATGTCCAATATCGGACTTGAAAATGCGATGAAGGAATTGAATTTGCCGTTTGTGCGTGTCCCCGTGGGTGATCGTCATATCATGTCAGAATTAAATAAGCGCCAATGGTGCATCGGCGGAGAACCTTCTGGGCATATTATTTGTTTTGAAGCGTTGACAACGGGTGATGGTATTATTACTGCATTACAAGTGTTATCTGCGATGCGGCACAAACAACAAACGCTTAAACAAATAAAAAATGGTTTACAAAAATATCCACAAATACTTGTGAATGTCAAAATTGATGAAAATATCGACGTGCTCGTTAAACCACGTATTCAAGAAATGTTGAAAAATGTCCAAAATGAATTGGGTAACACCGGTCGGGTCTTGCTTCGTCGTTCAGGGACTGAGGCACTCATACGTGTGATGGTGGAAGGTGAAAATGAGGTACGCATTCATCAATTAGCGCATCAATTGGCGGCTGCTGTTACTGATGAAGTGAAGGGCCCTCTATGAAAATACCCCCTTTGAAAAAGGGGGTCGACGAGTGTCGCGAGGCGGGGGGATTTTGCAGCGTGCGCACGACGTCTCGCTTTTTCATACGAATTAGTATTTTTATTCTATCATTCATGGTGTCAACGGCGTTTGCAACCAAATTTGCGGAACCTGCTGCTGCGCACATATTTTCAAGCAATAAAAAATTTTATATCGATTTTAAGCCAGAGGCTCATGTTCAAAAAGTCGTGAAAGTAAATCCTCATCAAATAAAAAATATATGGTCTTTTTCATATCCGGTAGCTATGGATGATGTATTATTTCTTTCGAATAACGGTAAGCGTGTTTATGTGGTACGCTCGAAATATGTGAAAACAGACGATTTAAATAAACCTGCCATTTTTATTTTTAATTCAAACGGATTGCAAAAAACGTATTCTTATCGAGAAATCAGTATCCCACGAAAATATCACCCGAATGAAATGGGTCCCATTGGAGATTTTTGGCGTATTTGGCGGGGTAGCGTGACCATTCAGCAAGGCTTTTTGGTTATTCATACGGAAACCCTCACCCAACCCTCTCCCACCTCGTTTTATTGAAGAACCGTAAACTATCAGTGGGAGAGGGTTGGGTGAGGGGGATTCACCCGTGAATGGGTTGGTACCTGGCGGCGAGCTTTTTATTTTTGTAAGTGTAACTGTTTTAGCGGATATGAATCAGGTGTTAATTGTTGTTTTTCCACTATTAGACTTTCCAATAATTTATTCAAGGCTTCACTAAAGATGTTAACTTTCATTGTAGTTGAATCTTTTCTTAAATCAGTCGTGAGTTGTATTAATTTTTCTATTGCCTCTGGATCATCTATATTTGTTTTTTGAATAACATCCACTAGCATTCGCAGTGATTCTTTACACTTTTTGATTTGATTAGCGAAAAGTCCACTCTGCTCTGAACTTGTTTCTGGAAGTTGCTCATAACATTGATTAACGATATCCCCCAGTAACCTCTTAGGGTTGAAAATATTTTGTATTTTATTATTAAACTTTTCGCATAATACAAGATAAGGATTATCTGGTTTCAGTGCTTCACAGGTTAGTTTAGGTTTCCTTGCAGCCTCAATAAAAGTCCTATTGCTATCGCCATCACTACCACATCCACCAAAACATTTAGAAGTAAATAACATTTTTAAAAAAGCGTAAGGACTATTGATACTATCAATGGTCTTATGGTCAAGTTGTGTGAAATGCTTATACTTCTCTGCATTTTTCGGCTTAGGCTTAAATTCTGTTTTATCTTCTCTTATAAGATGATCTAAAGCGTCCATCGCCTCTTGTAACATTATGTGATCGAGTAGTCCTCCTGTCATACTGACATACTCAGCAGTTATTTCTTTAAGCATTGCTTTTAATTCTATAAGTTGTGCTTTATTGTTTATATTTTTCTGCTCATCTCTAGCAACCGTAGCAGGTGCAGGGTTGAAAATATTTTGTATTTTATTATTAAACTTTTCGCATAATATAAGATAAGGATCCTCTGGGTTCCGTTTTTTCTGGGTTACTATAGGGTGCCTTGCAGCCGCAATAAAAGTTCTATTTCCAGAACTACCACACCCACTAAAACATTCAGAAGTAAATAACATTTTTAAAAAAGCGTAAGGACTATTGATACTGTCAATGGTCTTATGGTCAAGTTGTGTGAGACACTTATACATCTCTGCATTTTTCGGCTTAGGCTTAAATTCTGTTTGATTTCTTATAAGATGATCTAAAGCGTCCATCGCCTCTCTTAACATTATGTGATCGAGTATTCCTCCTGACATAAGGGTATGCGCACCGGTTATTTCATCAAGCATTTCTTTTAAGTCTAGCATGTCTTTTAATTCTATAAGTTGTGCTTTATTGTTTATATTTTTCTGCTCATCTCTTAAGCTCAGATCGACTATCTCTTGACGTAGATTCATTATAAACCTCGCTTCATATTAATGATTGTAAAAATTGCACTCTAGCAAAAAAAATATAATATTTAAACATTATTTTTAGCAAAAAAATCTTTTCGCGGATTGTTTGTTGGGGTTTTTACTTAACTATGGACAGATTTGGATAATTTAGATGAACAGGATAGGCGTAGAAAAAGCAGAAGCATACAAGCAGTCAATCAGCAAAAAGTGTGTTACTAAAATTAGAAGGAACATTTCTACAAGATGAATATCCGGCTCTCAGTCAGGTAATAGAAAGCCGGATTTGCTTTAGAGAGCCATTTCTTTCAGCTTTCTGAGCGCTTTGATTTTAACAACTCTTCTCGCAGGTTTTGCTTTAACCATGATGGATTCACCCGTGAATGGGTTGATACCTGGACGAGCTTTGGTTGCCGGTTTATTCACAACATTGATCTTTAAAAGACCAGGTAAAGTAAATTTACCAGGACCACGATTTTTAACGTGAAGTTCAATCACAGTTCCAAACGCATCCATTACCGAAACTACATCTTTTTTCGCAAGACCAGTCAAATCCATGATAGCCTTAAGAATACCGCTTTTGGTTAATGGGTCTTTCACCACAGGCATTTTTGCTTTATGTGGTTTTTTTCCCGATTTTTTCGCTAATTTGGCAGAAGTTTTTTTCACAGCCATTTTCAATTCCTCTTAAAAGTCAAAATGATGCATTGCATACAATACCACATTTACATCTTTTTAACAGTGTTTTTTACTGAATTTATGCTTTTACATGCGATCTTTTGCATGCATGTTTAAAGGGTGGGATGGAAAAGGTTTAGTATTACGGGACTTGCTTGTTTTTAAGCATTACTATAAAATTCGACATCTTTTAATCTTGAATCTTTTCCATGAGGATGGAAGCAGTCGAATGAAAACATACAATGCAACAAAAGAAACTGCGCAGCATAATTGGTATATGGTGGATGCTGCGGGTAAAACGCTAGGCCGTCTTGCAAGCGAAGTTGCAAAACGTTTACGCGGCAAACACAAGCCAGAGTATACCCCGCATGTCGATACGGGTGACTACATCATTGTGATTAATGCGAGTCAGGTGAAAGTGACAGGTAAAAAGAACACGGATAAAGTATATTACAGCCATTCAGGTTATCCTGGAGGTGTCAAAGCGATCACCTTCGAACAATTACTTCAAAAACACCCTGAAAGAGTCATTGAAAAAGCAGTAAAAAACATGCTTCCTAAAAATCCTTTAGGTCGTGCAATGTATCGTAAGTTAAAAGTGTATGCGGGTACTGAGCATCCTCATGGGGCGCAGCAACCGCAAGTCCTTGATTTTGAAACGGAAGAATAATATGGCAGAAAAGCAATACTATGTTGGAACCGGTCGACGTAAAACATCGACTGCGCGTGTCTTTTTAAAACCGGGTACGGGTAATATTGTCGTCAATCAAAATACGTTAGATCAGTATTTTGGTCGTAAAACGGCTCGTATGATTGTTCGTCAACCGCTAGAAATCACCAATTTACAGGAAAAATTTGATATACTGGTCACAGTCGACGGCGGTGGAATCAGTGGTCAAGCGGGTGCTATTCGTCATGGTATCGCACGCGCTTTACTGAAATATGATGAAGAAACCGGGGACGACTCCAGTGGTGAGGGCTCATTACGTAAAATTCTACGTAAAGCGGGTTATTTAACGCGTGATGCACGTGAAGTAGAACGTAAGAAAGTAGGAAGGCATAAGGCGCGTAAAGGTACACAGTACTCTAAACGTTAAACAAGGACTTTTTTGGGGGATCGTCTAGCGGCAGGACTACGGACTCTGACTCCGTTAACCTAGGTTCGAATCCTAGTCCCCCAGCCAGAGCCCTAGAACGTTCATAATTTTTTTTGTGAGGGAAGCTCAAATGGCTATCGTTGCCAATAAGCGTTCGATAATGACATTGTATTCGGGTTCGCAAGATATCCATAGTCATCGTGTACGTATTGTTTTGGCTGAAAAAGGAGTTTCAGTTGAAGTGATCAATACGGATGTGTATGACAAGGACAAATTAGAGGATTTGTTGGAGTTAAATCCTTACGGTACTGCACCAACACTTGTGGATCGTGAACTCGTACTTTATGATGCAAATATCATTATGGAGTATTTAGACGAGCGTTTTCCACATCCACCGTTAATGCCGGTTTATCCTGTTGCGCGTGCAAAGACGCGATTGATGGTTTTCCGCATTGATCGTGAGTGGGGCGATTTGGTACGTAAGATTGAAAACAGTAAAACCTCTGAATCCCAAGCTGCTACCAAAGAATTGCGAAATTATCTCATCAAACTTGCTCCTGTATTTAGCAGCGGTGCATATTTTTTAAATGAAGATTTTTCGCTGGTGGATTGTTGTATTGCGCCTATTTTGTGGCGTCTGCCTGCATGGGGAATTACTTTACCCGGAGAAGCAAAAGCTGTCATGAAATATGCGGAGCGTATTTTTGCACGTGATTCATTTCAAGCAAGTTTAACAGAGACAGAACAAGATCTCAGAAAAATTTCTAATGCGGAAACCGCATAATCTTAAAGAGGACGTTATGTTATCCAATAAACCCTATTTGATTCGGGCATTTTATGAATGGATTGTTGACAGTGGATGTACGCCATTTCTTGTCATCAATGCAAACTATCCGCGATGTAAGGTGCCACTTGAACATGTTGAAAATGGTGAAATCACCCTGAATATTTCACCTGCTGCTATCCGTGACCTTAAAATTACCAATGAACTCGTGGAGTTTCGCGCGTCATTTTCTGGTGTAGTACATTTCATTTCAGCCTCGGTCAAAGCAGTACTTGCGATTTATGCACAGGAAAACCAGCAAGGCATGTTTTTTGATTATGAGGAAGCGGATGACGATGGTGTGGGTGGTGTAAATTTATTACCTTCTATTACTGCTTCTCAAACCGATAAAAAAGGTAAATCACATTTGAAGTTGGTGGAATAGTTTTTCTCTCATCAATGGCTATGGGTTCCTCCCACCGGGTTTATGAGGGAAGGATAGGACGGGGGGTGATGGGGGGGTTTTTCCTTGCAAAATACCTTGCTCCCAGCAAATTAATCAATAACCCAAAGGTCACCAAAATAGCGACAAGGATTTTCCAAAATGGTATAGGTTCATTTAAGATCCATGCTGAACTTAACATACCAACGACGGGTACCAATAACGTAAATGGTGCAATCGTTGCAACCGAGTGTCGGCTAAGCAGCCAGTTCCAAGCACCATAAGCGGTCCAAGTCGATAGATAAACCACATACAATATAGCGATTATGCCAAGCGCTGAGATATGCGTATAGCTTAAAATGATGGCTCCTGGTCCTTCAATCAATAAAGAAAAAAAGAATGTAGGAATACATGCGACAAAACTACCCCAAGCCACAAGCGCGAATGGATTCACATGTTTTAATTGCGCTGCAAAAAGATTTCCAACCCCCCAGGAGGCGGCTCCAGCAACCACTAAGAGGAATCCAAGCAATGAAATAGATTGATCTAAATGTATACCAACAAGTGCAATACCTGAAAAAGAAATCAAAGCACCACCAATTTGCCATAGGTGTAGTTTCTGTTTTAAGAAAATAGCCGCAAAAAATAGGCTAAAAAAGACTTGTGTTTGTATAAGGACGGAGGCAATGCTTGGCGTCATTCCCACATACATGCTGGTAAAAAGGCATGAAAATTGCAAACCGAAAATGGTCATGCCATATAATGCGACCATTTTGAATGGGACTTTCGGAAGCTTAATGAAAAATATGATAGGAATACTCGCCAGAAAAAAACGAATGGCGCAAAATAATAAGGGTGGAATTTCATCTAGGCCGTATTTAATAAAAATAAAATTAAATCCCCAGATGACGATGACGAGAATAGCTATCAAAAAATCTAATATGCGCATGTGTGTCTCTAGTGATCATGTCTCAGTCCGCAGGGGGCCAGCATGCTGGCATGACAGATGAAATTCAAAAAATCCACGTCTTTGGATTTGCAATCGGTTCATTTCGTGTTAAAGATTTAATGCCTTTGGCCATACGAATGATCCACCAGATGACCCATAAAGGGATTAAGATGAACCCAATCACGATGAATATCGTTGCACCGGCAATAATAAGATAAAGAAGGCCTATCCAAAAAGAACGAATCAAATATTGATAATGACTTTTTAAAATGGTTTTTGCATCGTTTTCAAAAATATAACCGAAAATCACGCCAATCAGAGGTAAATTTGGCATGATAAAAATGAGTAAATAAAGAATATAGATAATAAATGCAACTTTTTTAGTTGTAGGATCTTCGATAGGTTGTGTAATTTCGCGGTTTTCCATAGGGTGCCTCCTAATATATATTATAACGCAATTCTCAACGGGCGGGCACGCTTTGCTTCGCCTGTCCTACGTTTTTGAAACTGTCACATATGAGAATAATTTGATCACACTTTGGACACCTCGGGTTTCTTTCGCAATTTGAACAGCAACATCTGCTTCATCGTGCGGTATTATCCCCATTAAATATACCGTTCCGTTTTCAGTGATGACTTTGATAAGATTTGGGTCAATTTCGTCAGCTGCCACATATTGTGCTTTGATTTTAGTCGTTATCCAAGCGTCACTGAGTTCCGTCAATATTGAAATGGGATTCGTGACTTCTGCAAAATTATAAACTTCCCTATCATCAGCGATTTTTTTGACGAGTTTGCCGATCTCATGTTTCTGCCACGCCTGTGGTGCTTGCCCGGTAATTAACATCACATTGTTAAAGGATGAAATAGAAAGATTGGTATCTTTAAAAGCATCATTTTTAAGACGCATCTCACGATAAGCTTTAAGTGTTGCATAATGGTTGCTGATTTTTTTTTGCAGGTTATGGTGGTCATAAAGCGCTTGTGCGCCTGTCATTGCGACCCCTGTGTAAGTGCAAGATGTCAGTAGGAAACTCAGAATGAATAAAAAACTTAGCTTTACAAAGATAAATCTTTCCATTCGATGTCCTTATCCGTCGTCCCGTGATGTTTTTACACGGGATCTCTTTACTCGGGCACGCGATCCCGTGTAAAAGCATCACGGGACGAATACTGAAAAATCTTAATCACACGCTGTACACCATGCACTTGCCGTGCAATATCAACAGCAATTTCCCATTGCTCTCGATTCACTGTTCCCATCAAATAAACGATGCCATTTTCTGTCACGACTTTTATGGTGCCTGACTGTAAATCTTTTGTCGCAAGCATTTGCGTCTTTATTTTCGCTGTGATCCAAGCATCACTCGCTTGGGTCAATGTAGAAGTGGGTTGCTTAATACTGATTTGGTTATAAATGCGTTTAATGTTCGGTACACCGCGCACAATATGTTCTGCCATTTGGCGTATTCTTGGGTCGGGTGCTTCACCCGTGAGTAATACCACTTGATTGAAGCAGGTGACTTCAATATGTGCATTGTCATGCACTTCAACATCTTGGTTTAATCTATCGTTTGCGATTTTCGTAATGCGTTCATCAGTAAGAATTTTTTCAATTTTACGATGATCGTAAACAATCGCAACCCCTGCAGCACCAGCGGCGGCACCCGCAATAAAAAAACAACTTTGAAGACAAAGAGACAAAACAATAATCAAAAGCGCATTTTTCATGGCGCAACATCTCCGTGACCAAATAATTGATAATCAACTGTATCACACATGCAGTGAATAATGAGCAAATGTGTTTCTTGAATACGCGCGGTATCGTACGCAGGAACACGAATTTCAATATCACTTTCACGTAAAATACCTGGAATTTTACCACCATCATATCCGGTCATGGCAATAACATTTAAGTTCCTATCATGAGCTGCTTTGATGGCATTTAAAATATTGATGGAATTACCGCTTGTTGAGATAGCTAATAAAATATCATTGGTTTGTCCAAGGGCGCGTAATTGTTTCGCAAAGACTTCGTTATAACTATTATCGTTGGCAATGCTTGTTAGGGTTGCCATATCTGCTGTGAGTGCAATCGCAGGTAAACTGGGTCTTTCGTGTTTAAAACGATTCAACATTTCGGAGGAAAAATGTAAGGCATCACAAGCAGAACCCCCATTGCCGCAGGTTAAAATTTTATTACCGTCTAATAAACATTTGACAATTTTTTCGCAGGCAGCACCCACGGTTGGCAATATCGTATCCGCCGCATTAATTTTGGTTTGTATACTTTCGCTAAAATTATGTTTAATTCGTTCTATCATGTTCATCTTAAGAAAATGCGTCTTTAATCCAGTCGATATTATGACTGGAAAATCCGATGACATCAAATCGGCAGTTGATGGTATCGATCAAATTTTTTGTTTGTAAATAATAAGTGCCTGATTGCAAGAGCTTTTGTTGCTTAAAATGATCAATACTTTCGATCGCATTTCCGTAATGCGCGTAAGATCGCGCTCGTACTTCGATAAAGACAATTTCATCCCGGTCTAACATAATTAAATCAATTTCACCGTAAGGGCAGTAATAATTTTGTTCAATTAATTGTAAGCCTTGTTTTTGTAAGTATTTTAATGCAGATTGCTCATTATCTCGCCCAATTTGTGTTTTACTTAAGTATTTCATGTTATGATTTCTCGCTTTCATTAAGGGTTTTTTTGTGATTGGAACGCTATACATTGTGGCAACGCCGCTCGGTAATTTACAAGATATGACGCTTCGAGCGATCACGACGTTGAAGAATGTGGATACGATTTTTGCTGAAGATACGCGTCACAGTTTACCATTATTGCAACACTTTTCAATCGAGAAGCCGTTAATTTCCCTACATGAACATAATGAAGAAAAACGCATTCCACGCCTAATCGAGGAATTATTGCAAGGAAAATCGATTGCTTTGATCAGTGATGCAGGAACCCCTTTAATCAGTGATCCTGGATTCCATCTTGTGAAAGAGGCAAGAAATGCAGGCATTCAAATAGTGCCTATTCCGGGTCCTTGTGCTGCGATTGCGGCTTTAAGTGTTTCAGGGTTACCCACAGACCGCTTCGTTTTTGAAGGTTTTTTACCGAATAAAAGCACGGCTCGTAAAGAACGTTTATCGGACTTAAAAAATGAAACGCGCACATTGATTTTTTATGAAGCGCCACACCGTATTCTTGATCTTTTAAAAGATGCTGAAGAGATTTTTGGCAAAGACCGGACAGCGGTAGTCGCACGTGAAATCACAAAAATGTTTGAAACCATTCATGGTGCAACCCTCGCGGAATTGTTGGAATGGGTGAAACAAGATAAAAATCGCGAACGCGGTGAAATGGTATTATTGGTGGAAGGCGCAAAAATAGCGGAAAAAGATTTTTTAGAAGGTGAGCGAGTTTTAAAAATCCTTTTAGAGGAGATTCCTTTAAAACAAGCTGTCGAAATCACAGCAAAAATTACGGGCGAAAGAAAAAATTCTCTTTATCAAACGGCCTTATTATTAAAAAAATTTTAACGGTGTCGACGAATATATAAACAGAATTTTTCTTCCGCTTCTAAGTCTTTTTCTACTTGTTCTTCTAATGCTAGCGGTTTTTCTAATCCGCTTTTTAAAGACTCAATCTCTGACTTTGGAAAAAAATCACCGACTTCCACGGCTTTAATAATCTGGTTTCGTTCGTCTTCAGAAAGCTTTGCTTTTGAGATTTCTAGTTTAAGAGAGGATGATGATAGGCTTTTCTCTTCACTAATCGGCGTATCATCCAAATCAGAATCAGATGACTCATCATCTGATGACATTGGGCTGTCAGGGAGCGTTTTTTTGTTTATCTTTTGAATAACAGCATCAATCTTGGAATCGTGCAAAAACGCATTTTTTTCTTTTTCACTGACAAAATTCAAAATGAGGAAGTTACCATTGTATTGAATTTTTTTTGGTTTATAGAATCGATTCATATAATCACTCTGTTTTAAATAAATTAATATGCACTTTACTCTCACCGTTACAAATTATATTGACAATGTAGCATATTTAATTAAGATACTTAATTCAACATAAAATAAGGAAATTTTATGACTAAGCCCATCACTGGCGAGTTTTGTTGGAATGAACTTGCTACCCATGACGTTCAAAAAGCCAAAGATTTTTATGGAAAAATGTTTGATTGGGAATTTAAAGATATTAAAACAGAAGAAATGCAATATACCATCGTAAAATCCAACGACAAAGAATTTGCAGGTATGTGGCAAATCCCGCAGGATAAACAAATTCCACCGCATTGGATGTCTTATATTTTAGTGTCGGATGTGAAAGCCGCATTAGAAAAAGCACAAAATAATGGTGCTACCGTAAAAGTTGAGATTACAAAAGCAGGCGAGATGGGGCATTTTGCAATTATCATTGACCCTATAGGCGCGCATGTTGCCTTGTGGGAACCTTCGAAGAAAGAATAAAGCGAGCTTCAGGTTTGTCCAAAATCAAACAAACCTGCATTATTTGATTTATTTCTGGTTGCAGTTCCACCAAATCCATGATGGACATTGACGTGTTTATCGCAGTTAGGCATTATCCTTAAAAACAACAATAAGGAATAAAACAATGGATAATAGAAAAATAAAGAAAGTATTTTTTATCTCTGAAAATCGTAAAGCTATTTGTACGAAAGAAAAAATAGATATTTGTGATAACAAGAATAACATCGAAAAAACCTTTGAAAGCAAAAATTGTGATTTATTCAAAGTTAAAAACAGTAATTTCCTCGCTTATATCGAATATGAGCCGATTAAACCAAGAGATCCAAGGGCAAGACGAGATGCCATCACAGCGCATGATTTAATAGGAAAAGGAAAGACTACGCTCATTGATGCAGAAACATTAACAGTCGTTGAAGAAATACCGCATCCTCTCATCAATCCTGTCGCATTGCAGGAAAATAAAGTGATTGTGGGCTTATGTGGTTTACATGTCGTGAGTTATGTTCGAGAATCCAAGATTTTGTATAAAGATGACCATCCCATGTTCTGTAATAATCGGGATTTTTTTGTTTTGAGTGATACACATTTTGGTGTTTTAAATATTTATTCTCTTCACCCCGGCATCAGCACTTTGAATGTTTTTTACTTTAAAGATCACCGGAATCAACCGCCTGATTTTATAGGAGATTGTTTGTATGTTTGTGGTATTTTTCCATTAATGAACGGTCAGTTTTTTATGCATTCGCATAAAGATGGCGTATTCAAAATGGGTATTTATGAATATGATAATCGCTTAACTGCAATCCGTGAAATCGTATGTTCTCATTATATTATTTTTTCAGAACTTTTATTGTTATCGGATAATGTGACCCTGATTGGTCGATCAAAAGATAATATTTTTTATTTGATAGATACAAATACATTTTCTATAGAAACACTTCCATTGAAATTAGATTCTATCGTTCAAATGGCTTTAACCCACAATGGAAATCTTATTGGCGTCAAACAGGATGGTCAATATCTCGATTTAGATCAATGCATTTTGAAATATTCCCAAACGCGTGCGATTTTATATCGAGACACAGATTTTCCTGTGGAAATGATTAATATCATCACAGGATATGAAGGAAGTTACCGACGATTTTTTGAGGTAATGTCGCCTGTGCGGGAAGTATTAAATCGTGATACGGCGTTCTCCCAAGATGTCTCAAGCGTCATCTCTGATTATGATGGACGTTATGTAAAATTTTCTGGAAATACCTCAGAGATTGTAGAGAAAGAACCTGAAGCAGGCATGACAACCCGTAAAAATATGTTATGATACTGCCGAGCTGGCCGAGGCAGTCGCTGTTTATCGTTAAACTTAAGCAGAGGAAAGTCCGGGCTCCATCGGGCAAAGTGCCAGGTAACCCCTGGGAGATGTGAATCTACGGAAAGTGCCACAGAAAATATACCGCCTAACTATGAGTTGCCTAAAATTGTAGGCAGCTTATAAGGGTAAGGGTGAAAAGGTGCGGTAAGAGCGCACCGCGCAATTGGTAACAATTGTGGCATGGAAAACCCCACTTGGAGCAAGACCAAATAGGAGCGATTGAAATTTTTTTAAAATTTCCACATGCGGCCCGCATGTTTCGCTCGGGTAGGTCGCTTGAGATACTTGGCGACGAGTGTCCTAGATAAATGGCTGTCCACGACAGAACCCGGCTTATTGGCTGGCTCTTTTAAATCGTGCCCGTGTGCGTGCCCGCGTGCGTCTTTTCTTCGGACAGGAAAAGACGCACGCGGGCACGGGCACGGGCACGCACACGGGCACGATTTTTTCAATCAATACCACGCCCATTTAGTAATAACCCTAACCCCAATCAGTAAGCAATTTTGTGGGATAAAGTGGTTTATTGTGGCGGATTGTGGTATATTCTGAGTATATAAAGTGATTACTAGAAAGAGGGCTGTGCAAAAAGTGAGGGATGCAACATGTTTCGAGGTGTTAACGCCGTAAACATCGATGCGAAAGGCAGAATCGTCATGCCGACGAGGTATCGCGAAGGTTTACAAGGCGAAAACAATGGACGTCTCGTCATGACTATCGACACTGAAGAACGTTGCCTTTTATTGTATCCGCTTATTGCGTGGGAAGTGATTGAAAGTAAACTTGCAGAATTACCTAGTTTTAATTCGAAAGCGCGTCGTATTCAACGTTTATTAATTGGTCATGCAACAGAAAGTGAATTGGACAATAATGGACGTATTCTTTTACCCCCATTATTACGTGAATATGCAGGACTCCAAAAACATGCAGTCCTTGTGGGTCAAGGTCAAAAATTTGAATTGTGGGATGAAACGCATTGGCAAGAACGACGTTCCGCGTGGCTTGCGGGAGAGTCATTGTTAGATGACGCAATGTTGCCAGACGAGTTAAAATCAATATCATTGTGACGGATTTCATTTTATGGTGGCAGTCCGAATGAAGGAAAGAACACTTGAACATCAGCCGGTGCTATTGCAAGCGGTATTAGACAATCTTGCAATAAAAGCGTCAGGCGTTTATGTGGATGCTACCTTTGGTCGTGGCGGACACGCAAAAGCTATTTTGGATCACTTAGGTCCAACGGGGCGCTTATTGGCAATGGACAAAGATCCGGATGCAATCTCTTTTGCGTGTCAGCATTTTTCGAAGGATAAAAGATTTACGATTCAACAAGGATCTTTTAAAGATTTGCATGCTTTTCTCCAAAAAGAAAAGTTTGAAGGAAACGTGGATGGAATTTTATTTGATTTGGGTGTTTCATCACCCCAATTAGAAAATGCAACACGGGGCTTTAGTTTTTTACATTCCGGTCCCCTCGATATGCGAATGGATAATACAAAAGGCATGCGAGCTTCAGAATGGATTTCTAAAGTGAGTGAAAAAGAATTGGCGAATGTACTATGGGAGTATGGTGAAGAACGGTTTGCAAAAAAAATTTCGCGAGCCATTATAAAAGCACGAGATGAAATATCCATTACCACAACGGAAGCACTTGCGAAGATTATCGCAAAAGCGCATCCTGCATGGCAAAAAGGAAAACATCCTGCGACAAAAAGTTTTCAAGCAATACGCATCAAAATCAATGATGAGTTAAAAGATTTGCATGAAGGTTTAGAGGAAAGTAAAAGGGCACTAAAGATTGGCGGTCGTTTATGCGTGATCAGTTTTCATTCTTTGGAAGATCGTATTGTGAAGCATTTTATTCAACCACCGGTTGAGAGTAGCATGCTTCACGCCCCATTACCGATCAAGTATACACCATGCGAAAAAACATTTAAAAAAATGGGACGTGCGATTAAACCAACGGATGAAGAGATACGAATGAACGGAAGATCAAGAAGCGCAATATTACGTGTGGGGGAAAAGATATCATGAATGCAGCAGCGCGGTTAGTGAATCACCAAGGTGTATTATCCCGTGGCTGGATTATTTCAGTATTTTTAACACCCTATCATTTTATTTTGGTCGTTTTGATTGTCATGATTTTAGGGTCTGCCTTAGGGTTGGTTTATTTTACGAATAGTGCACGCAGCATCAATGCGAATTATCAAAAAACACTCACAGAACATGATCGGTTACATTTGGAATGGGGTCAATTGTTATTGGAAAAAAGCACCCTCACAATGCAGGCACGCATTCAAAGTTTTTCTGAAAATCGCCTAGGGATGGCATTTCCGGATAGTAAAGTGGTGGTCGTGATTGATCATCAGTAAGCTAGGGGGGCAGGCCTGACTTGTTGATACATCTGTCATGCCAGCTAAAAGCATGCTGGCATGACAGGTGGGTGTGCATGCTGGGCATGACAATAGCAACAATTTAGGATTACATGTGAAAATCTATATTCCTTACATCGCATGGCGATTTCATTTATTTGTTTTTTGCATGATTTTGATTTCAACGTTACTTATCGTACGAATCATTGATTTAACCATTTTTCAAAAAACTTTTTTACAAATGAAAGGAAATGCGCGGGTGATTCGCTCAGTGATACAACCGTCATTTCGCGGCATGATTTTGGATCGTAATGGTTATCCACTTGCCATTAGCGCAAGTGTCTATTCCGTGTGGATGAATCCCCAAGAATTTGATAAATCGACACAAGATTTGAAAACATTAAGCCAATTTCTTGGTCTAAAATCTTCTTACATTAAAAATTTATTTGCACGTTATGAAGATTCATCAAAAGAATTTGTGTATTTGAAACGTGATATTGCGCCACCCATAGCTAAAAAAATAAAAAAACTCAACATTCCTGGCATTTATTTACAAGAAGATTTTAAGCGTTTTTATCCTGAGGGGGAGGTCCTTTCTCATGTCATTGGATTTACGAATATCGATGATCGTGGACAAGAAGGATTAGAGCTCGTACATGATCAATGGTTAATGGGGACCCCCGGTAAAAAAATTGTGATTAAGGATCGATTGGGTCGAGTCGTGTCCGATTTGAAAAATGTACAAGATTTAAAATCTGGACATGATCTTGTGTTAAGTATCAGTCGTAGTATTCAGTACCTTGCTTATCGAGAACTGTTAGCAGGCGTAAAAGCGAATGATGCGGATTCAGGATCTGTGGTTATCATCGATGTCAAAACAGGCGAAATTCTCGCGATGGCAAATCAACCTTCCTTTAATCCAAATAACAGACCATTAACAACAAGTGATGCTATTCGGAATCGCGCAGTAACAGATGTGTTTGAGCCAGGCTCTACCATCAAAGCGTTTAGTGTTGCGAGTGCACTTGATAGTGGTCTTTATCAACCGGATACGATGGTTGATACGAGTCCTGGGTATATTCAAGTAGGGAAAAAAATATTACGCGATGAGCACAATAATGGAATATTATCTTTGACGAAAATATTACAGATTTCAAGTAATGTGGGCATGACAAAAGTCATTTTATCTTTACCGCCGAATGAATTATTAAATATGCTGCATAAGGTGGGATTTGGTGAAATGACCAATATCGGATTGCCAGGAGAGCGTTCCGGCACATTGGTTCCGCATAATAATTGGGGATTGATTTCTCCTGCTACTATGGGATTTGGCTATGGGATTTCAGTGACGGCATTACAGTTAGCCGAAGCCTATGCAGTGCTTGCCAACCATGGTGTAAAAATGCCTTTATCGATTTTACGTCAAGATCAGCCGGGAGCAGGTGTCCGCGTGATGGATCAGAATGTTGCCGACCAAATGTTAGAGATTTTAGAATCTGTCGTTCAAAAAGGAGGTACGGGCGAACGTGCGCGTATTTCCGGCTACCGCATTGCTGGAAAAACAGGTACGGCGTGGATGACAGGACCCAATGGATATGATAAACATCGTTATGTTTCTTCCTTTGTAGGTGTTGCCCCCGCAAGTTCCCCGCGTTATGTCATTGCGGTGGTGATTCAAAATCCCAAAGCGGGCAATTATTATGGTGGATATGTGTCGGGACCCATATTTCGGAAAATTATGGAAGGGACTTTGCATTTATTGAATGTCCCGCCGGATGATGTAGAATTGACATAATATTTGTAACTCCATCACCGTCATTGCGAGGATCGTCAGCGACGAAGTAATCTAGAGGACTTTCTGGATTGCTTCGTCGCTGACGATCCTTGCAATGACGGGGGGTAAATCTATGACACTTTCCGAACTACTGCAAGCAGTACCGCCTTTTCCTGACCTTCAAATTTCTGGTCTCACCCTCGACAGTCGTTTAGTTAAACCAGGGGATATTTTTTGTGCAATCAAGGGAACCCAGTTGGATGGACAGAAATTTATTGAAGATGCGATCACACGTGGCGCGGTTGCTGTTTTGACTGACGAATCGACGAATAAAACATATACTGTTCCTGTGATAACAATGCCGAATTTGCGGCAAAAAATCAGCGCTATTGGAGGACGTTTTTATGATTATCCTGCGAAAGCGTTAGAAATTGTGGGGGTGACGGGCACAAATGGCAAAACCTCTTGCACACAGTTTATTGGCAGTGCATTAAAACAATTAAATATTTCCTGCGGTGTCATTGGCACATTAGGCAGTGGATTATATGGAAACATTCAATCGGGATCTTTGACGACGCCTGATGCTTTTACGCTGCAAAAAACGTTTGCCGATTGGCGTGATCGGGGTGTGCGCCATGTAGCAATGGAAGTTTCTTCGCATGGATTAGATCAGGGACGGGTGAATGATATTCCTTTTACGGTGGGAATTTTCACTAATTTGACAAGAGATCATTTGGATTATCATGGCACCATGGAAGCCTATGGAAATGCAAAAAAGAAATTATTTATCAATCCATTACTGAAAAATGCGGTGGTGAATTACGATGATCCGTTTGGGAGGGCGTTGATTGATGAATTAAAGCAGGATGTTTTTGCTTATTCTATGATCCCGCGGACAAGCCGCGGGACGACGGTTATAGGTTGGATTTTAGCAAACAATATCAAACAAGATGATAGTGGCCTGCACGCTGAAATAATCACCCCTTGGGGTCAAGGCGAATTACTGACGACTTTAATTGGACAATTCAATTTAAGCAATTTATTGGCCGTTTTGACCACACTTTGTTTATTAAAAATACCATTTGAAAAAGCATTATACGGTATATCACAATTGAGTGCAGTTCCTGGTAGAATGGAGCGTTTTGGGGGTGAGAATAAACCGCTGGTGATTGTCGATTACTCCCATACACCAGACTCCCTTGAAAAAGCACTCAAAGCGATCCGCTTACATTGCAAAGGTAAATTGTATTGCGTGTTTGGGTGTGGCGGAGATCGCGACCGCGGAAAAAGGCCTCTCATGGCTAAAATTGCAGAAAGCTATGCGGATTATGTCACTGTCACGGACGATAATCCGCGAGAAGAGGATCCTGATCAAATTACTTATGACATATTTCAGGGTTTTTCTCATTCAGATAATATCATATTACAACATGATCGTTCTAAAGCGATTCAGAACGTAATACAATATGCTAAACCGAATGATTGTATTTTAATCGCAGGAAAAGGTGCTGAAATGTACCAGCTCATTGGTGATAAAAAAATTCCATTTAATGACGCAGAAGAAGTCATATCTGCATTAGGAGAAAAAAGTAATGCTCGTTTGGATTAGCGAATATTTAGCGCAATATTTTCATGTTTTCCACGTGGTTCAATATCTTACTTTTCGTGCCATCTTAGGCGCACTCACGGCGCTTTTTATTGCATTACTGGTTGGACCGTCGATGATACGCCGGTTAAGTCAATATAAAGTGGGGCAAGTGGTTCGTGAGGATGGTCCGCAAAGTCATTTATCCAAAAGCGGCACACCGACCATGGGGGGATCGTTGGTACTCATTGCAATCGCCTTCAGTACTTTGTTATGGGGAGATTTGTCGAATCGTTATGTTTGGCTAGTTTTGCTTGTCACGATCGGATTTGGTGCGATTGGCTGGTGCGATGATTATTTAAAATTAGTCAAAAAAAATAGCCGCGGACTTCCTGCACGTCAAAAATATTTATACCAATCTTTGATAGGACTGGCTGCCGCATTTTATCTTTATTTTACAGCCACATTACCGGTTGAAACCCAATTGGTTTTTCCCTTCTTTAAACACATGCTATGGCCACTCGGTCCTTTCTTTATTGTGGTGGCTTATTTTGTTATTGTGGGTACGAGTAATGCGGTCAATTTAACGGATGGTTTAGATGGTTTAGCGATTTTACCCGCGGTGATGGTCGCGGCTGCCTTAGGTATTTTTGCTTATGCGACAGGCAATTGGCAATTTGCCAATTATCTTGCGATTCCGTATGTGTCAGGTACTGGGGAAATAGCGGTATTTTGTAGTGCGATGGTGGGGGCAGGATTGGGTTTTCTTTGGTTTAATACGTATCCTGCGCAAGTATTTATGGGTGATGTCGGTGCATTATCCTTAGGTGCAGCATTAGGTATCATTGCCGTTATTGTTCGACAGGAATTGATTTTATTTTTAATGGGCGGCATTTTTGTATTAGAAACCGTGTCAGTGATTTTACAAGTGGCCTCATTTAAATTAACAGGCAAACGTATTTTTCGCATGGCACCCATTCATCATCATTTTGAATTGAAAGGATGGCCTGAACCCCGCGTGATCGTTCGTTTTTGGATTATTACATTTATTTTGGTGTTGTGTGGTTTGGCTACGTTAAAGTTACGGTAGATTCAAATTTCTGTCATGCCAGCTAAAAACATGCTGGCATGACAGATTTTAGAAGGATTCATATGTATATTATTATAGGTTTAGGTGCGACAGGACTCTCCTGTGCCCGCTATTTAAAATCTGAAGATATTCCTTTTGCGGTGATAGATACACGTCCAAATCCACCGCATCTTGAGGAATTTAAAAAAGCGTATCCCGATGTACCTTTGTCGCTCGGTGCTTTAGATGGAAATTTATTGGATCAAGCATCCAGTGTGATTATCAGTCCTGGTCTTTCTATCAAAAATCCTGCGATTCTACGACAAATTTCAAAGGGGACACCGGTCATTGGTGATATTGAATTATTTGCATTAAAAACCAAAGTGCCAACGATTGCAATCACCGGTACGAATGCAAAAAGCACTGTAACGACACTTGTGTATGAAATGGCTAAAACCGCTGGATTTAAGGTAAAAGTCGGTGGCAACTTAGGAACACCGGCGTTGGATTTATTGGGAGAAGAGAAAACAGAATTATTTGTATTGGAGTTATCGAGCTTCCAGCTTGAAACCACATTTTCATTAAAGCCTACAATTGCATCAGTTTTGAATGTGACACCCGATCATATGGATCGCTATGCTACTTTTGAAGATTATGCGAGCGCCAAAAGACATATTTATTCTGATTGTGAAATTGCAGTTTGTAATCGTGACGATCCATTCACAGATTGTGGAAAAACCTTTCATAAACAAAAACTACAATTTACCTTAAATAACCCCCGTGACGATGAATTTGGTTTAATCGAAAATCATGGAAAATTTTATTTGGCACACGGGAGTGAAGTGCTTTTACCCGTAGAAGAATTACCGATCTTAGGAAAACATTTTCAAGCGAATGCGCTTGCCGCACTTGCGATTGGTTATGGCTTTGGATTGCCGAAAGAGGCTATGTTAAACGCACTGAAATGTTTTAAAGGTTTACCGCATCGGGTTCAACTGGTGCGAGGAAGACAGGGCGTGCTTTGGTATAACGATTCTAAGGGCACAAATGTAGGCGCAACACTTGCGGCAATTGAAGGATTGGGGGGCGTGATCAAAGGAAAATTGATTTTGATTGCAGGAGGGGTGGGTAAAAATGCAGATTTTTCATCTTTAATCCCCTCTATTGAAAAATACGTCAAAGCAGTGATTCTCATCGGACAAGATGCAAATATTATCGCGAATGTATTAGGCAGTTCTGTCCCTATTCAATTTGCAAAATCGATGGAAGAAGCCGTTTTGATTGCAGCAAATTGTGCTGAAGCAGGTGACAGTGTATTGCTTTCACCCGCGTCAGCGAGTTTTGATATGTTCAAGAATTTCGAACATCGTGGAAGTGTTTTTATGGATATCGTCAATGCGCTCTCATCTTAATCGTCACGAAAGATCCGTCACACCGCCCGTACCTTACGATCATTGGTTAATTTTCACCGTTATTTGTTTGATGAGTATCGGGTTATTGATGGTGGCTTCTGCATCTATTGTGATTTCAGATACGCAATTGCATCAGCCTTTTTATTATTTATATCGTCAATTGGCAGGTCTTATTTTAGGCCTCTTAATGGGCGGCATTGTTATTCAATTTGAAATCGCAACATGGCAAAAGGTGACGGGCATTATGCTCTTCGGCGCCATTTTTTTATTAATTTTGGTATTGATTCCTGGCGTGGGGCATGTGGTGAAAGGCAGTGCGCGTTGGTTAGGTGTAGGCGTATTTCGCATTCAGGCATCTGAATTCGCAAAATTTGCGGTGGTACTTTATATTGCACATTATTCTGTTCGAAAGAACGCAGAAATTAAAACCTACCTAAAAGGTTTTATGAGACCGTTCGGTATATTGGTTTTGGTTTCACTTTTATTATTACGAGAGCCAGATTTTGGCGCGACGGTTGTTATCATGACAACTGCGTTGGGTATGATGTTTTTAGCAGGAATGCGTTTACAGCACTTTTTATTCTTATTTATTTTAATATTGGCGGCTTTTATTATTTTAGCAATGACGGAGCCTTATCGTTTAGAACGTTTAACCACTTTTATGAATCCTTGGGAGAATGCTTATCATAGCGGTTATCAATTAACACAATCTTTGATTGCATTTGGACGCGGCGGTTGGTTTGGTGTGGGTTTAGGGAAAAGTATTCAAAAACTATTTTATTTACCCGAGGCACATACGGATTTTGTTTTTGCAGTGATCGCAGAAGAATTTGGTTTAATGGGCGCCTTAATTATCATTTTTTTATTTACTTTTTTAGTACTACGTATATTTTGGATTGGACGTGAAGCGCTCCGATTAGGAAAACCTTTTGCGGGTTTTATCGCGTATGGTTTTGCTTTATGGATTGCCATACAATTTACGGTCAGTATTGGTGTGAATACGGGTGTTTTACCGACAAAAGGTTTGACACTTCCCTTGGTGAGTTATGGTGGGAATAGTATGCTTATGAGTTGTGTCGTGATTGCGATGCTTCTTCGAATAGATTATGAAAATCGTACCAGCAAATTAGGGCTAGGCAATGCGTAAATTACAACGTGTACTCATCATGGCTGGCGGGACAGGTGGACATGTGTTTCCTGGTCTTGCGGTTGCAAATCATTTTAAAGCGCAAGGAATAGTGGTTGATTGGTTGGGTACGGAAAAAGGATTAGAGGCAAAAGTCGTAAAAGAAGCAGGTTTCTCGCTGCATTTTATTCGTATTCATGGGGTTCGCCGAACCCATTTTATGAATAAACTCTTTGCACCTTGGTTTCTTATGCTTGCGACGTTGGACGCATTTAAAAAAATACGTCAATTAAAACCGGATTTGGTGATAGGCATGGGGGGGTTTGTCAGTGGTCCAGGGGGAATTGCCGCATTTCTTTTACGTAAAAAACTCATTATTCATGAACAAAACGCAAAACCAGGCCTCACAAACTTTTATCTTTCAAAAATTGCGACAAAGGTACTAGAGGGTTTTCCTTATACCTTCAAATCACGTACGAATGTGATGACGGTTGGAAATCCTGTGCGTCGTGAAATTGAAGATTTAGATGCACCGAAAGATCGTTTTCAGAAACGCGCTAAACCTGTTCGTTTATTAGTGTTTGGCGGGAGTTTGGGTGCAAAAGCGATAAATGAGCTTTTACCTGCAGCGCTTCAAAAATTGCCAGCCGACATTCGCCCGCTTGTTTATCATCAAGCGGGTGAATTACAGTACAATCCTACGAAAGAAGCGTACGCGACACGTGGCATTGAAGCGCAGGTGGTTCCTTTTATTCATGAAATGGCTAAGGCATATGCTTGGGCAGATATGGTATTATGTCGTGCGGGAGCGCTCACGATTGCCGAACTTTGTACCGCCGGGATTGGCGCAATATTGATACCTTATCCTTATGCGGTGGATGATCATCAAACCGAGAATGCGAAATATATGTCAAATCATCAGGCAGCAATATTGGTACAGCAAGATACGTTAACAGAAGATGTATTGGCGGATATGCTGCAAGAATTATGTCTATCGGATGAAAGACGCATTGCGATGGCTAGCGCTGCTTACCAATTACGAACAGATTCTGTTGCTGAAAAAATTTTAAACATCTGTAGGGAGGTTTTTCATTGAGTTGGACATTTGAAATGGGGCGAGTGAAACATATTCACTTTGTCGGAATTGGCGGTGTTGGAATGGCGGGTATCGCTGAAGTCTTGTTGAGCCAAGGGTATCGTGTATCAGGCTCTGATTTAGTCGATAATGGTTTGACCAAACGATTGCGATCCATTGGCGCTGAGATCTATCTGGGACATGACGAAAAAAATATTAAAAACGCGGATGTCGTCGTACGCTCTTCGGCAGTAGATGAAAATAATATTGAAGTAGTGACTGCACGTCTGCATCATATCCCGCTTGTTCCTCGTGCCGAAATGCTAGGCGAGCTCATGCGTTTTCGTTATGGTATTGCTATCGCAGGTACACATGGAAAAACAACGACGACTAGTCTTGTCACTAGTATATTAACAGAAGAGGGTGTGGATCCCACGTTTGTCATTGGTGGACGTTTAAATAGTGCAGGCAGTAATGCGCGTTTAGGCGCAAGCCGTTATATTGTCGCGGAAGCGGACGAAAGCGACGCATCGTTTTTATATTTAAAACCTATGATTTCCATTGTGACGAATATCGATGCGGATCATATGGGAACCTATCATGGGAATTTTAATGAATTGCGCGAAGCATTCATTCAATTTTTACATCGCTTACCGTTTTATGGTTTAGCCGTCTTGTGTGTGGATGATCCGGAAGTTAGAAAAATTTTGCCAGAGGCTGCCCGTCCATTTTGTACCTATGGAATCGAAGAAGATGCGGATTTTCGGGCGACTTTGATTTTACAATCCGGTACAAAAATGCATTTTGTGGTAGAACGTCGAGGTCACAATAAACTCGAAATTACGTTAAATTTACCCGGAAAGCATAATGTATTAAATGCACTCGCTGCAATTGCGGTTGCAACCGAGCTTAAAGTATCAGATCAAGCCATTCAGCGCGCATTAGAAAACTTTTCTGGTATTGGACGACGTTTTCAAATTTATGGGGATTTTCCGTTAAAAAAAGGGGGTGCTGTTACTTTAATTGATGATTATGGTCATCATCCACGAGAAATTGCAGCAACCATTCAAGCCGCAAGACAGAGTTGGCCGAAAAGGCGTTTTGTGATGGTATATCAACCGCATCGTTATACAAGAACACGAGATTTGTTTGCGGATTTTTGTAAAGTGTTGTCCAATCCAGATATTTTAGTGTTGTTAGATGTGTATGCTGCGGGTGAACCCTATATTGAAGGCGCAGATGGCGCATCGCTTGCAAAAGCTATTGGCGAGCAGGGGCGAACACCTATCTTCGTGCAAAAACATGTGAATTTAGCGGATATTCTGCAAGATCAATTACGCGATGACGATGTTTTACTCATGCAAGGCGCGGGAAATATTGGCATGCTTGCATCAAGACTTGCAGCAACGGAGTTGCGTGAGTCGGTTGCATTATCTGGAAAAGAGACAGCTTGATTATACCAAATAGTCACCCCGCAGGCACGTCGTCCACAATTTTATTGAAATTTATCACGACGTGCCTGCGGGGTGACAATGGATAGATGCATTTTTATTAATAAACGTGTATTATTAGTTATGCTGCTTTTTGGGTGACATTAAGGATGATGATTAGCCAAGTTGCAAAGCGTTACAAAGCAATAAAATTTTCATGGAAGTTTTCGGCAAAAATACTGACGTTTGTCGCAGTTGTTTATTTTATTTCTTCTTACGTAATCAATCAAATTCACTTTGACCGCTGGTTTCTCATTCATGATGTACGGATTGCCGGGGTTTTACATACCGATCATTCAGAAGTTCAAGAACTTCTGCATCCATTGGTGAGCAAAGGATTTTTTGCAATTGATGTCCCACAAATTAAACAACGCCTTCTTCAATTGCCTTGGATTTCTGAGGTATCAGTGAAACGCGTATGGCCGGAGACGATTGATATTCAGGTTTATGAAAAAACTTCTCTTGCAACTTGGAATGATATAGGGCTCATTAGTACGACGGGGGAAATTTTTAATCCACCTAAGGAAAGTTATCCGCCGCACTTACCGCGATTTTTGGGACCTACGGGTTCGCAAATACAAATGTTAAATTACTTTGACATTATCAGTAGTATCATTGAACCGTTACAGTTTAAAATTGCAGAAATAGAATTTTCTGATGAACAAGGCTTTCGTATTGCTTTTGCGAATGGGATAAAATTGAATTTGGGATATAAAGATGTCTTGACTCGTTTAGGGCATTTTGTGAAAGTGTATCCAAAAATTATTGGAAACAGAGCATCTGAGGTAGAATATGTAGACTTACGTTATTCAAATGGGTTGGCGGTTCGCTGGAAAACTTAACATTTTTTTATTCAGTGGAAATACGAAGATGGCAAAGAAGCCAAATAAAGATTTAATGGTCGGCATCGATATTGGCACATCCAAAGTGGTCACTATTGTCGGTGAAGTGATGAGCGATGGAAAATTAAATATTATTGGTTTGGGCTCTCATCCTTCTCAAGGTTTGAAGCGAGGTGTCGTTGTCAATATTGAATCGACAGTGCAATCGATTCAACGCGCTGTTGAAGAAGCAGAGTTGATGGCAGGTTGTCAAATTTATTCGGCTTATACAGGTATTGCAGGCAGCCATATCCGAAGCATTAATTCACATGGTATTGTGGCCATTCGTGATCAAGAAGTGACACAAATGGATGTCGATCGTGTGATTGATGCTGCAAAAGCGGTTGCGATTCCTGCGGATCAAAAAATTCTTCATATTTTGCCGCAAGAATTTATCATTGATAATCAAGATTCAATACGTGAGCCCATCGGTATGTCAGGGGTACGTTTAGAAGCGAAAGTCCATATTGTGACGGGTGCTGTGAATGCTGCACAAAATATTGTGAAATGCTTAAAACGCTGTGGATTAACGGTAAGTGATATCGTGTTAGAACAATTTGCATCCAGTCAATCCATTTTATCCGATGATGAAAAAGAGTTGGGGGTGTGTTTAATTGATATTGGAGGTGGAACAACCGATATTGCGGTATTTACAGAAGGATTTATTCGACATACTGCAGCGATCCCTTTAGCGGGTGATCAAGTGACGAATGATTTGGCGATTGCATTAAGAACACCGGTACGTAATGCGGAAGAAATTAAGATTAAATACGCGTGTGCTTGCCAAGATTTTGCAGATGAAGATACGATGATTGATATTCCTGCAATGGGCGATCGCCCTGGACGGCAAGTGACAAAACGATTCATTGCTGAGGTGGTTGAAGCACGTTACGAAGAATTATTCACGTTGGCTGCAGCTGAGCTTCGCAGAAGTGGGTTCGCAGATTCTGTGGTTGCAGGGATTGTTTTAACAGGTGGCGCCTCCAAAGTAGAGGGGGCCGCAGAGCTTGCGGAACGCATATTTAAAATGCCCGTTCGTGTCGGTGCACCCCATCAGGTGACAGGGTTGATGAATGTGGTCAATAATCCGATTTATGCAACAGGGGTGGGTTTATTGATGTATGGGATGCGTTCTGCGCGTAATCAACGCGAAGGATTAAGTCAGCCGAGCATTAAAACTTTATGGAGTCGAATGAAGGATTGGTTTCAGGGTAGTCTTTAAAAGAATATTCATTTATTAGGAGTCACCGTATGTTTGAATTAGCAGAAACAAATCCGCAAAATGCAGTTATCAAAGTAGTGGGTGTGGGTGGCGGTGGTGGCAATGCAATTGAACACATGATGACAGGTACGATTGAGGGCGTCGAATTTATCTGCGCAAATACCGACGCACAAGCGTTAAAAAAATCTTCTGCGAATACGCTCATTCAACTCGGTGAAAGTATTACGCGAGGATTAGGCGCAGGGGCCAATCCTGAAATTGGAAGACGTTCCGCAGAAGAAGATCGTGAACGTATTAAAGCGGCATTAACCGGTGCCGATATGGTATTTATTACCGCGGGTATGGGCGGTGGTACAGGAACGGGTGCGGCTCCCATCTTTGCACAAGTAGCGAAAGAATTGGGTATATTAACGGTCGCTGTCACCACAAAACCTTTTACTTTTGAAGGTAGGGTGCGGATGCAAGTGGCAGAACAAGGTATTGCGGAATTGAGTCAGTCTGTTGACTCGCTTATTACGATTCCCAATAACAAATTATTAACTGTGTTAGGTAAAAATGTCACACTGGTCAATGCATTTAAAGCAGCGAATGATGTATTGCGTGGTGCAGTGCAGGGTATTGCAGAGTTGATTACGCGTCCGGGTTTAATCAATGTCGATTTTGCTGATGTTCGTACAGTCATGTCTGAAATGGGAATGGCGATGATGGGAACGGGTGTAGCATCTGGTGAAAATCGTTCACGATTAGCAGCGGAAGCAGCGATTTCAAGTCCATTACTGGAAGATGTGGATATGACGGGTGCACGAGGTGTGCTCGTGAATATCACTGCCGGACTAGACATGTCGATTGGTGAATTCGAAGAGGTCGGCGATGCCATCAAAAATATTATGTCAGAAAGTGCGACGGTTGTTGTGGGTACCGTGATTGATCCTGAATTACGAGACGAAGTACGTGTGACGGTCATTGTGACGGGATTGGGTCGAAAGCAAACGACTGCGACATCGCGTTTGCTTGAACCTGTTGCTAAGAAAGAGGAGGTGGTTATTGATTATCAATCATTGGAAAAACCACCATTGATGCGAAAAAGCGCGCAAACACAAAGTGCAACCGTCCCATCGTTGACAGGTGGACCATCTAAACAAGCGCCCTCTAATTTGTATCATGAGCTGGATTATTTAGACATTCCGGCGTTTTTGAGAAGAAAAGAAGAAGTGGTGGATTAGATCTTTATCGTCGTCCCATGTAAAAGCATCACGGGACGGCGATAATTTTCGCAAAAATTACTCAATAAGCGAATAATAGAATATAAAAAGAGCAGCTTCTTAGAGATATAATAATGATATAAGATGTCAGAAACGAGGGAGGTTTTATGAAAAAGCACGCCGTGAAAAAAAAGAAAACAAGTAAACCAACAAAAAAATCAACCACTAAAAAAAAGCCCGCAAAAGTCGCTAAATCGCCAAAAAAGCAACCCGTAAAAAAATCTCTATCAAAACCGAAAGTGCCAAAAAAAACCAAAAAAGCAAAAATCGATAATGGTATGACGCATTTCCAACAATGTTTGGTATTGGCAGCTTTCATTAATCAAGCAAGAATTCAAGAGCCATCATTTCAAATCTTGCCATTGCCTGAAATCCATTCTTCATTATTATCGTCTTTACGTGAATATCTTTCTCAATATATGTTTACTGCGGATGATATTTTGAAAGCAATTGATGCTATGCCAAAGTCTGAAGAATTTATTGAAGTTTTTCCTATTAAAAAAAATGCATTACCTAAACATCTTTTTTCAATCTCGGAAGAGGATCCTAAAACAATCACGAAACAGTTATTGGATTTAGCAGGACATGAAGCAAAAAAAACCATTTTTTTGATGGGAAAAAATCCGCACGATATTCGTGAAACCACACTGGAAAAATATGCTTTAAAAACGGGTCAAATTGAAGAAAACGCATTACAGCATGAAGCCATCACACTTAAGCATCCAGATGCCCTGCATCGGCAAATATTAGACAACATGAATGTTCGTCAGAATCAGCAATATTTTAATCCGCAAAATATATCGATGAAACATCGTCGGGGGAGAGGGTAATGTTCACCTCGTCGTCCCGTATAAAAAAAGCATTATGGGACGACGGTTAACACACCTTGCTCAAATTTATCCCATATTTTATAATCAGTTTCAAAATCAATGTAGGATAATTCGATGAAAAAAACCTTATTTCTTATTTTATTGTATCTGTTTACCCCCTTTGAAAAAGGGGGGCGACGAGCGTTGCGAGGCGGGGGGATTTTACAGCTTAAAAAATCTCCCCGCCATGCAAAAAGCGCATGGCGACCCCCTTTTTCAAAGGGGGTAAATAGTTACATTTTATTTTTTTTAGTCTCATTTTACACACCTTTCTCCTTTGCTCTCCTTCACATCGTCGCTGCTGAAAATGTTTACGGATCCGTGGTCGAACAATTGGGTGGATCGCATGTCGAAGTGACCCATATTTTAAATAATCCATCCTCCGATCCACATTTATTTAGCACTTCACCGAGTACCGCAAAAAGTATAAACGTTGCAGATATCATTGTTTATAATGGTGCAGATTATGATCCTTGGATGAATCCATTGCTTAAATCCAGTGATATCAAGCAAAAACAAATCATTAATGTTGCAGAACTTGTAAACGTTAAATCTGGAGAAAATCCACATATTTGGTATGATCCCAAAACGATGCCAAAATTTGCAGCAAAAATTGTGGGGGTGTTAAGTCAATTGGATCCCAACAATAAAACTTACTATCAAACGCAATTAAAAGCGTTTTTAAAAGAAGATCAGGCAATACAACAAGCCGTCACCCGTTTAAGAAAACGCTTTAAAAATATGCCTGTTATTGCGACAGAATCTGTGTTTAATTATATGATTGACGCGATAGGTCTTGATATGCAAGGTTTAGATTTTCAACAAAAAGTGATGAATGATATTCCGCCGACTATCTCAGAAATCAAAGATTTTGAGCAAGATCTTCGTACACACGCCGTGCATGTGATGATTTATAATGATCAAGTCATTAATCCTTTAACGACGAAAATGTTAACAATCGCAGAGGAAGAAAGAATTCCCGTGGTCGGTGTCAGTGAAATGATGCCTGCAAATACAAAGTATGTTTCATGGATATTAGGAGAGCTCGGCGCTCTTGAAAAAGCCTTGCAAGGAAAATTTGCAGAATGATTAATCCTCCTAGCGCGATAACGGCTCGACATCTCTCATTGGGATATCCACATCATCCTGTGCAGTCGGATATCAATCTTGACATTCATACCGGTGAATTTATTGCAATCTTAGGGCCGAATGGTTCTGGGAAAAGTACATTTTTGCGTGCGATCTTAGGCTTAATAAAACCATTATCAGGCGAATTATTGATATTGGGTCATAAAAGACAGTTAAGTAATAAACAAATTGGCTACATGCCGCAAATTCGAAGTATGCTTGCAATCATTAATCTAACGAGTTATGCCCTGCTGGATGCAGCC